>Ga0070739_10001205_pt1 | contig 40476 bp, 44 predicted proteins | sample Coa_R1_7_FD_66445 | JGI IMG/M metagenome (GOLD analysis project Ga0070739, IMG submission 66445) | Surface soil microbial communities from Centralia Pennsylvania, which are recovering from an underground coalmine fire - Coalmine... | ecosystem: Environmental > Terrestrial > Soil > Unclassified ...
CGCGGCGCGGCGACCGCGTTCAGCGTGAACCGCACCGGCCCGAACGGCTCGGGCGCCAGCATCCAGCCGAACAGCGTCAGCTCGCCGTCGGCGAGCGGGCCGCCGGCGAGCGCGTCGTCGCCGTGTGCGAGGGCACGTGCCGCGTCGAGCGCGCCCGCCGCCGGAACGACGCCCGGTCCGACGAGCACGGCCGACGGCGCCGCCGGATCGCCGGCGTCGCGCAGCGCGCCGAAGGGAATCACGCGAGCGCGAGCTGCGCGACGGCGCCGGCGTCGACGAGACGGCCGGCTTCGAGCAGCGCCGTCGCCAGACCGACGCTCGCGCCGCGCTGCACCGACGGGTCGGCCGACGGCAGCGAGCACAGCCGGCGCATCGTCGCGATCGCCGCGTCGAGCGCGCCCGCGCGGCGCTCGATCTCGACGCGGAGCGCGAGCCCCGCGGAGGCGTGCGCGTCGTCGTCGGGGATGCGCGCGAGGTGCGCGAGCGCGACGCCGTCGCGTTTGAGACGCGCCGCGGCGAGCGCCGCGTTGTACGCGAGCATGCACGTGCCGGGATGCGCGGTCAGACCGGACTCGGCGGCGGCGAGCGCGTCCTCGACGCGGCCGTCCTGCAGCAGCCGGTGCGAGCGGCGCGCGAAGTCGATCGCGTGCACGAGCGGAGCGCTCAGCTCGCGCTCGCGCAGCCGTTCGCGGCGGGCGTTTTCGCCGCGCGCCGCGTACAGCGCGTCGAGCAAGGCGAGAACGCGGCCGTCGCCGGGCGCGAGCGCCAGCGCGCGCAGCGCGTACGGCTCCGGGTCGCCGAGCCCTTCGTCGCGCGCCGCCACGGCGGCCGAAAACAGCAGCGTCGCGTACGTTTCGTCCGGGATCGCCTCGCGCCGCCGCTCGACCTGTTCGAACGCCTCGTGGAAGCGCCGCCGGCGCATGAGGAAGTTGACGTACGCGATGAAGCCGTTCGTCGCGGCGCCCGCCGCGCCGGCGCGCAGCAGCCGCTCCGCGTCGTAGAAGCGTCCGGCGCGCTCGCAGACGCTCGCGGCCAGCGTCCGCACGCCGTCGGCGTCCGGTTTCGCCGCGAGCGCACGCTCGAGCCACGCCAGCGCGTCGCCGTCGCGCCCCTCGCGCAGGTAGGTGATCGCGACGTTGACCGGCGCCTTCCACGTGGCGATCTCGTCGTCGACGGCGAACTGCGGATTCGTCCGGCGTCCGGCGGCGATCGCGCGCTCGTACCAGCCGCGGGCCTCTTCGTATTCGCCGCGCTGCGAGAGCACGTAGCCGCGCAGGAACAGCAAGTTCGGATGATCGCTGATCACCTCGAGCCCGCGCTCGAGCACGTCGATCGCCTTCTCGCGCTCGCCCAGGCCGTCGGCGTACGCCGTCGCCAGCATGCCGTACGCGACCGGGAAGAACGTGCGCGGCTCGGCGGTTTCGGCGAACATCTTCTCGAGCGCCGCGATCCCTTCGCGGTGTTCGCCCGCCGCGATCGCGGCGACGCCGAAGTTGAACCACGCGAACGGGTCGTCGCCGTTCTGCGCGAGCGCGCGCTCGAGCAGCGGGCGGTTGCGCTCGGTCTTCTTCCGTCCCTCGAGGACGCTCTTCGTGTAGCCTTTGTGCAGGATCGTGATCGGCGAGAACACGGTCGGCACCTCGCGCGCGCCGCCGTCGAGCACCAGGCTCTCGTGGATGACGCCGCGATAGCGCAGCCGCGGCGAGTTCGGGAACAGCCGCGGGAGGATGTGCGTCATCGTCGAGACGCTCCCCGATTCGTCGTCGACCACGTTGCGGATGTGCACGTACACCGCGCCGTCGTGCGCCGGCGTCGAGCGCAGCGCGCGCAGCAGCGGCACCGATTCGGGGACGATCTCCTCGTCGGCGTCGAGGACGAGGATCCAGCGGCGGGTCGCGGCCGCGAGCGCTTCGTTCTTCGCCCACGCGAAGTCGTCGCGCCAAGGGCGGTCGAGCACGATCGCGCCGTGCTCGCGCGCGATCTCGACGGTCCGGTCCGTCGAGCCGGTGTCGACGACGACGATCTCGTCGACCGCGTCGCGCACGCTGCGCAGGCACGCGCCGAGGAAACGCTCCTCGTTCTTCACGATCATGCAGAGCGTGATGCCTTCGGGGAGCTGCGCGGCGCCGTCCGGCGGCAGCGGCAGATTGAACAGCAGCCCGGTCTGCGCGGACGCGAACGTACTGTCGCGATGGTCGTCGACGATCTCTAGCGGCACGGCATCTCCCTTGCTTCGGTATCGGTCCGGCGCCGCGCCGCCTTGAGACGCGGAGAAAAGAGAAAGGGCCCGCCGGAGCGAGCCCTCTCGGGGTCGGGGACGGCCTTCGGCCTATCGGAACAGGCTGATGACCGACTGCGCGTTCGAGTTCGCCTGCGCGAGGACCGACGTACCGACCTGCACCAGGATCTGGAGCTTCGTGTACTGCGTGGTCTCCGCACCGACGTCGAGATCGCGGATCGCCGATTCGGACGCCTGCAGGTTGACGGACGCCGTGTTGTCGTTGTCCTGGTCTTCCTGGAGGCGGACGATCGTCGCGCCGAGCGACGCGCGCTGCGAGAGCAGCGACTGGAGCGCGTTGTCGATCTGACCGATCGCGTCCTCGGACGCCAGCGAGCCGAAGCCGCTGTTGCCGACGAGGTTGATGTTCGCGATCCGGAGCGTGTTCGTCGAGGTGCTCTGGAACCCGACCTGGATCGTCGCGCCTTCCTGCGCTCCCGACTGGAAGTTGAAGGCCGGCGAGTTCGGGTTCGACTGCGCCGCGACGTACTGGCTGACCTTGACGTACGAGGTCACGCCGACGTCGAGCGTTCCGGCGACGCCGAAGTTCAGCGTGACGCCGTCGACCTCGAGGGCCGGGGCGGCGACGCCGCTCGTGAGCGTGTAGACGCCGTTGACGACCTGGCCGTAGCCGGTGTCGCCCGCGCTCAGGTAGCCCACGCCGGTCGTGTTGTCGACCTTCGCGCCCGCCTGCGCCGCGCTCGAGAAGAACGAGATGATCAGACCCTGCTGCGTCGAGGTGAGCTGCGCCACCTGGACTTCGATCGTGCCGTCGACGATCGACGCGTTGGTCGCGCTGATCGACGGCGGGGTGACCGTCGAGACCAGCTGCTGCGTCGAGCCGTTCGGGCCCGCCGTCGCGAGGTCGGCGTTCGACTCGATCGTGAAGCTCGCGTCGACTTCCTGCTGGAAGCCGGCGTGCGACCCGTCGAGCAGCGCCTGCCCGTTGAAGTTCGTGTCCTGCGAGATGCGGTTCACCTCGAGGAGCAGCTGGTTGACCTCGGACTGCAGGTTCGCGCGGTCCGTGGTCGACGTGATGTCCGACGCGCCTTCGACCGCGAGGGTACGGATGCGCTGCAGGATGTCCGTCGTCGTCGCGAGCGCACCGTCGGCGACCTGCGCCGCGTTCGTCGCGTCCTGAACGTTCTGCGTCGCCTGGTCGAAGCCGTTGACTTGCGACTGGAGCGACTCGGCGATCGCGAGGCCCGACGGATCGTCGGCGGCGCTGTTGATGCGGAGACCGCTCGAGAGGCGGTTGACCGCCGTCGAGAGGGCGGCCTGGTTCTTGTTGAGATTGAGACTAGCTTGATTCGCCAACAGGTTGTTGGCGATCGAAAGCCCACCGATGCCCGGCATGTGTTTCCTCCATGATTCACACGTGTGACGAGGACGGGTGCTTCCTGACCCGTCCTATGCACATCGTTTCGGTGAAAAATGCGGCCGACTTTAGTCTTTTGCCGGCGTTCGCCGGCGCGATCCGAGGTCGGCCACCTTCGCGCCCTCGGCGGACGCGGCAGGGCTCGCCGCCGGCTCTCCGGCGGCGGCACGATTGGTGCGCTGAATCTCCTCATACACCTCGGAACGGTGCACGGGGATCGTCCGCGGAGCTTCGATTCCGAGCTTCACGGTGTCGCGGTCGACCGCCACGACGACGATGCGGACGTCGTCGCCGATCATGATCGCTTGGTTGAGCTTACGGCTGAGGACCAGCATCGGGACGCGCCCTCCGTGGCAGGATTCGGAGGGTGCGCTTTCCCGTTAACGCGTTGACGCTCCCGCTGCCTCGGCCTGCTCGGCCGCCGGCTTGCGCGGGATCGGGGTGCGGACCGAGTACCCCCCCGCTTCCAAGGTCACCTGGCGGGCGATCCGGGTCCGGAGGTTCACCACGATCGGCGCGAGCAGGTTCATCGTCATCTCGACCGCGCCGGGGGTCACGACCACCACGCACAGGGTGGCGAAGTCCTCGGGGCGCTTGAGGTCGAGCGAGCTCATCGCGTACGGCGGCAGTTGGGGCGCGTAGTCGTCGAAGATCGACCACGGATCGGCGGTCGGCAGGGCGACCGCGGGGTCGTCGAGGCTCTGCAGCCAGATGAACCGCTCCTGCCCCTCGAGATTCAGGGCGAGGAACCGGCGCAGCGAGCCGAAGCCCGGGAGCCCCCACGGGAACGTGAGCACCTCGGATTCGCGGTACGTGCACGTCCCGAGCCGCGGCAGCTCGACCGTGATTGCTCGGTCTGCGGTTTCGACAGTGGTCTCGGTCACTCAGGCCCCTCGCGTCACGCGTTGGTCAGGTAGTCGAACAGGGTCTTGCCTTCGAGCCGGTTCGTCGTCGCGTACGCCGCCTCGAGAGCCGTCTGGGTCGCCGTGAATCGGGTCGTCGCCGACGGAACGTCGGTGTCCTCGATCGCGGACTCCACGTTTGTGTTATCGGTCGCATCGGTCTGGAGTTGATCCGAAATGCTGCCCAAGGTCTGGATCCGCGCGCCGATGGTCGAGCGGGCGCTCAGCGTCGTGTCGAGCACCTTGTCGATGCCGCCGATCTGCGTGGAGACCGTCTGCACCGAGTCCGCCTGCGTCGCCAGGTTCAGGACGGCGGTGAGGTTGCCGCTGTTCGTCGCGCCCGGCGAGGGCGTGTCGGTCACGTAGAACGAGCCGCTCCCGGCGAGGGTGATCTTCTGGGTCTTCGGATCGAATGTCGCGGTGACGCCCGTCTGTGCGCTGACCGCGTTGATCTTCGCGACCACGCTCGTCCCCGCCGGCGGAGCGACGCCGTCGTCGAGCGCCGCGTTGCCGGCGATCGTGACGGTCTGCACGGACTGCACGCCGTTGACCGAGCCGTTGATCGTCAGGGTGAAGCTGCCGCTGCTGTCCGGAACCGGCTTCGTCGCGAAGACGTTCGCCGCGGCGAGCGTCGTCGCGGGCGGCGCGCCGGCGCCGCTCGGCGGCCCGTAGATCACCGTCCCGGCCTGGTTCATCGCGGCCGAGCTGACGTCGCTGGTCGTGCCGTTCTGCAGCGTGTCGCGCAGTGCGATCAGCGTCTGGAAGACGTCTTGCGAGCCGTCCGAGGCGTCGTAGTTGAAGGCCGCCTGGAACGTCGTCGAGAGCGGAAAGTGCTGGCCGTTGTAGACGAGCTGGCCTTGCGCCTGTTCGTTCCCGCTGAAGGTCACGGTCGAGATGGGGCTGCCCTGCGCCTGCACCGGCGGCGTGGCGCCCGCGGCGGAGCCGCCGAACACGTACTGGCCGTCGTACTGGGTGTTGCCGATCGCGATCGCCTGCTGCAGGAGCTGGTCGACCTGGTCGGCGATCGCGCCGCGCTGCGAAGCGCTCAGCGAGTCGCTGGAGCCTTGCACCGCGAGCTGCCGCGCGCTCTGGAGCAGCGAGGTGAGACTGCTCAGCGCGCTGTCGGTCGAGGTCAGCTCCGACACGGCGTTCTGCACGTTCGTCGACTGCTGCGCCTGCACGCTGATCGTCGAATGCAGCTGCAGATCCTGGGCGATCTCGGACGGATCGTCGCTGGGCTGCGTGAGCTTCTTCCCGCTGGAGAGCTGCGCGCCGAGCTGCGCGTAGAGCGCGGTCTGCTCGTCGATCGCCTGCGTCTGCTGCGCGTAGATCGTCTCGGTCGCTATGCGCATCCGTTCCTCCTCACGGGATCATGTTCAGCGTCGACTGGAGCAGCTGCTCCAGCACGTTCATCGTCTGCGCCGCGGCCTGATACGAGTTCTGGTACTTGACCAGGTTCTGCGTCTCTTCGTCGACGTTGATGCCGTCGACGCTCTGCCGCGCCGAGTCGATGTTGGAGGCGAGGCTCGTCTGCGCCGAGGTTCCCGTCGTCGCGGTCTGCACGTCGTTGCCGAGCTGCGCGACGAGCGCGCCGTAGTAGGCTCCCAGCGTCTGCGTCGGCGTCGCCGAGATCGCGAAGCCCGCGGCGTGCGCTTTCGTCGCGGTGAAGCTGATCGTGCCGGCGGCGCGGTTCACCGCGGTCACCGTGACGTTCTCGGCGTTCGCGCCGCCCGCGTCGATCGTCAGCGTCTGCCCGACCGTGACGTTCCCGAACGCGCCGGCGGTGGCCGCGCCGACCGTGACGCTCCCCGGACCGGCGGGCGCCGCGTTCGTCGCGGTCGTGCGAACCGCCGGGATCCCGGTCTGGCTCGAGAACGCTCGGAGCAGCGCGTTCGCGCCGGCGTTGTCGGCGGAGCCGAACGCGTTCGTCCCGTCCTGCGGGACGCCGTCGATCGCCGCCGCGCCGAGCACCTCCAGCAGCGAGCTCGAGGGCGTGCCCTGGCTACCGCCGGCCGGCGCGTTCGAGTCGGCGATCGTGAACGACGGCGTCGTCGGATTCGCGCCTTGCGCGGCGAGGTGCGCCGCATCGACGTTGTTCGGATCGCGCGCGAAGACGATCTTCTGCGCCGTCGAGTCGTACGACGCGGTCACGCCCAAATGGGCCGCGTTGAAGCTCGTCACGAAGCCGTCGATCGTCGCGGCGTTCCCGCCCGCGCCGTAATCGTAAGCGAACGTCTGTGCGGCGCCGTCGGTGGTCACCGTCAGCGTCCCGGTCGTCGCGCCGCCCGCCGCGGCCGCCGGATGCGCGAGCGTCGCGTTCCCGAGCAGCGGCTGCGAGGTGCTCACCGAGTCGTTCGCCGCGTTCAGCGCGACGGTGAGATCGCCGGCGGCGGTCGAGGCGAGCGCGGTGGGAAGCTCGGCGGGGTTCGTGATCCCGACCGTGATGTTCGTCGCACCGATCGGCGCGCCGGCGACCGACGGCTGGAAGAGCGCCGCGCCCGCCTCGCGATTCTGGTCGTAGCCGGCGGTCGTCACGGCGTCGATCGCCGACGCCGCCGCGCTCGCGAAGCTGTCGAGCTGGGTTCCGTACGACGCCAGCTTCGTGTTGTAGAGGTCGAGGTAGCCGCCGAGCTGTCCGCTTCCCACCGCCACCGGCGTCGGGTTCGCCGGGTTGGGATCGCCGGCGAAGCCGACGACGAGCGCCGGCGTCCCGGAGGCGTTCGTCGCGACGACCGGCGCGGCCAGATGGTACGCCTGCGTGTCGTTGACCAGCGCCTTGCCGTTCACCGAGACCAGCGCCGAGCCGTTCGGCTGCACCGTGGTCTGCACGGAGACGTACTGCGAGAGCGTGTCGATCGCCGAGTCGCGCTCGTCCTCGTAGGTGTTCGGGTTGTCGCCGACCGCCGTCGACGCGCGAATCTGGCCGTTGAGCGTCGCGATCTGGTCGAGCAGCGCGTTGACCTGCGCGACCGCGGTCCCGGCCTGCTGCTGCACCGTCGACTCGGCGTTCTGCACCGCGTTTCCGACGCCGTTCAGCGTGGTGGCGAACGTCTGCGCCGCGGTGATCACGCCCTGCTGGTCGGAGACCTGCGTCGGGTTCGCGGCGAGCTGCGAGATCGCGGTCTGCAGCGCGGTGAACGCGGCGTTGACGCCGTTGTTCGGCTCGCCGAACGCGCTCTGCACCGCCTGGAGCTGCTGCTGCTGAACCGTGAAGTAGTTCTGCGCCGACGTCGCGCCGCGGAACAGGCCGTCGTACGAATCCTGATGGATGCGCGTGATGGACTGGACGACGACGCCGGTGCCCTGCGTGCCCGGGCCGCTCCACGTGTCGTAGCCGGGCGAGCCGACGATCGGCGGCGCCTCTTCGAAGTTCACGCTCTGCCGCGATGCGCCGGGCGTGTTGACGTTCGCGATGTCGTTCGAGGTGACGTTCGCCGCCTGCTGATAGGCGTCGAGCGCGCTCCCGACGATGTTCAGTCCCAGAAAGCTCATGCTCGTCGGCTCACGATGACGCTCCCCTCCGGCGGCGGCACGAAGCCGCGCCGGCGATAGGTGCCGGTCTGCTCGGTCCCCGCGCGCTGGAGGACCTTGACGACGCGCGCCAGCCGGTCCATCCCCGCGAGGATCAGCGCCTTGTTGTTCGAGACGGTCAGACGGAGCGCGATCGTCCGCACCCCGATTTCGTGCGCGGTCGCGTGGAAGCGCCGGCGCAGCGCGGGCGGCGCGTACGCGCACACCTGCGCGAGCCCCAGCTTGCCGAAGCCCTGGCGCTGCATCGCGATCCGCCGCGCGTACGCCGCGCCGTGCAGCAGGCGCTTCGCCTCGAGCTGCTTGCCGGCGGCGTCGATGCGCGCGGGATCGTTGGCGACGAGCGCGTCGGTCATCGCGAGCGCGGCGTGGCCGAGCTCGCCCAGCAACCGGTTCTCGTCGCCGAGAAGCTCGCCGAAGCGCTGCCAGGGGTTCGCGTTCATGACGCTCCGCCCCGCGCTCCGCGGCCCGTCCGCGCCGGCGCTATGCGGCGGCGGTGGCGTGCTCGACCAGGAGGCGTCCCAGGAGCTTGTCGACGATCTCCTCGCTCGGGACGTAGTATCGTCCCTCGCTGATCCGGCGGCGCAGGTCCTCGACGAGGTCCGCGCGATAGAACGGATCGGCGATCGCGTCTTGGATGAGGCTGCTCAGCGACGTCGCAGCATCGGACGCCTCGAGCGAATCGGCCGTCTCGAGTCCGAGCGGGTCGACGGCGGGTCTGCGTTTCACCGCCTTGTAGGCCGAGACCGCCGAACGAATCTCGGTCCGACTGATGATCATGTGTGCCGAGGCCCCTCTTCCGAACCGTTGCTTCCTTGCTACGATTCGTATCGTCGCTTGATTCGGGGGACTTTAGGCCGAGCGTCATGACGCGGCTCACGTGGGGTCCCCGTTCGGGACGCGCGTCGACGCCGCGGTCCCCGGCTGGGCCAGGACGGCGGAGCGCAGCTGGTTCTCGACGACCTTCGCGATGCCCAGCGAATCGCTCTTCGCGAGCTCCTCGGCGCGCTTCTCGTCGAGCATCTCGCCGAACATCTGCTCGGCGTTCGAGGGCTTCCCGGTCAGCGAGACCTGCGGCGCCGTCTTGCGCATCTCTTTGAAGAGCATGTCGATGAAGAGCGACTCGAACTGCTGTGATGCCTCGTGCAGCTTGCCGAGCGCCTTTTGCTGATCGGCGGTGAGCGGCGCGGCGGCCGGCGCCTTCGCCGAGACCGCCGGCGTCGGATCGCTCATCAGATGATCTCCACGTCCGCCTGCAGCGAGCCCGACTCGCGCAGCGCCTGCACGATCGCGATGAGGTCGCGCGGCGAGGCGCCGATCGTGTTCAGCGCGCGCACGACCTGCGCGAGCGTCGCGGCGCCGGAGATGTAGACGAGCTTCTTGCCGGACTCGGTGGCGGTGATCCGCGTGTTCGACTGCACCGGCGGCTGCGTCGAGCTGAACGGCGCGGCCGGCGTGACCTCGTTGCTGGACGCGATCGTGATCGACAGGTTGCCGTGCGCGATCGCGCACGGCGCGAGCGTGATGTCGCCGCCCATGACGACCGTCCCGGTCCGCTCGTTCACGACGACCTTCGCGACCTGGTCGGCGTTGAGCGACAGATCGCCCGCGTCGGCCAGAAAGTCCACCGGATCGCCGGCGTAGCGCACGGGCAGCGTCACGCGGATCGTCTCGGCGTCGTTCGCCCGGGCCGTGCCCGCGCCGAAGTGCCCGTTGAGTACCGACGCGACGCGCGCCGCCGTGCGGTAGTCCGGCGAGGTGAGCACGTACGAGAAGCCGTTCGAGTCGTGGGTCAGCGACGTGTTCATGTCGCGCGCGATGACGCCGCCGAGCGGCACGCGCCCGGCGGTGACGTGATTCTTGGTGATGCTGTTCGGGCCGTTCAGATCGTTCGAGGCGGAGAAGCCGCCGACGGAGATCGGGCCCTGCGCCGTCGCGTACACGAGATTGTTCGCGGCGCGCAGCTCGGTGAGGACGAGCGTTCCGCCCTGCAGGCTCGTCGCGTCGCCGACCGCGGAGACCGTCACGTCGACGTTGTCGCCGGAATGCGCGAACGCCGGCAGCGAAGCGGTGACGATCACCGCGGCGACGTCGCGCGTGCGCACCGCCTGCGAGTTCACCGTCAGCCCGAACGTCTGCAGGATGTTCTGCACCGTCTGCGAGGTGAACGCGACTTGGGTCGAGTCGCCGGTCTGGTTGAGCCCGGTGACGACGCCGTAGCCGACGAGCTGGTTCGAGGTGACGCCCTGCACGCGGGCGACGTCCTTGAGCCGGACGGTCTGGGCGCCGGCCGGGGCGGCGGTCACTCCGCCGGCCAGGAGGGCCGTGGCGAGCAGCGCGGCGAGCTGAGTACGCATCGTTCTCTTCATCGGCTCAGAACAGCCAGCTCACGATCTTCTGCAGCAGACCCGGGTGCTTCGCCTCGGAGTACTTGCCGTCGAAGTTCGCGTGGACGTCGGCGACGCGCGTCGAGACCACCGTGTCCGTGTCGTCGATGTCGTCGGGCCGGACGATGCCGGTGACGTGCAGCGTCTGCTTCTGCCCGTCGACGATCAGCGCCTGATCGCCGGCGATCTTCAGCGCGCCCGACGGGAGGATGTCGGTGACGGTCGCCTCCATCGACGTGACGAAGCTGTTCGAGCCCACGTTCGACTGCGTCTGCGAGGACTGCCGCGTCGCGCCGAGGCTCGAGCCGAGCCGCACGAGCGGGAGGTTGAAGATCCCGCTGCCGGCGCCGCCGCTCATCTGGTACGAGTTGTTGACGCTGCTCTGGTTCTGGCTCGCGCTGCTGACCGAGAAGTCGAACACGACCTGCACCAGATCGCCGACCTGCTGCGCGCGATGGTCGGCGCCGAGGCGCATCGGGTGGCCGGGCGCGGCGGGCGGCGGCCCCGCCTGGTAGAGCGTGTCGGCCGCCGCCGGCGCGGTGAGCGCCGCGGCGAGGACGACGGCGAGGGAAGTGCGGCGCATCAGCGGGCTCCTGATCCGGGCAGCGTGATCTCCACGCGCGCCGGGCCGGTGACGACGCCGGCCAGCGCGGTGTGCGTTTGCGGGTTGACGACGGTGACGACGTCGCCGAGCGCGCCGCCGGTCCGCGCCACGACGTCGGCCGCGAGCGCGACGACGCCGTCGTGGACGACGAGGATCGCGGGCTGCCCGGCGAGCACGACCTGGTTCGGCGAGGTCTCCTCGACGTACAGCGGCGCGTTCTTCGCCGCCGCGACGCGCAGGCGGCGGCCGATCAGCGCGTCGCACGAGACGACGGGACGGCCGTTGGCGGCGACGCGCGCGATCGTGACGTCGCCCGCGCCGAGCAGCGCGTTCGGCGCGAGGTCGCGCGCCGCGACGGCGGTACGGACGTACGTCGTGATGCGGTAGCCCGCGACGACGGTGCGCGCGAGCTTGCCGTTGACGCTGATCGCGATCGCGATGCTCGCGTACGAAGGGCTCACGAACGGCGAGCCGCTCACCGCCATCGAGACCTCGCCGGCCGGCAGCTGCTGGTCGGCGATTCCGTAGGCCGCGGCGATCGTCCGGTCGGGGCCGGCAATCAGTCCGTGCGCGGCCGCGTCGGCGACGGCCGCGATCTTCGCGCCGGCGACCGTCTGCGTCGCGAGCTGGGCGCTCGCGGGCGCGCCGAACCGCGCCTGCACGCAGAGCGCGCAGACGAGGGCGGCGGCGAACGCGAGCGCGCGACGCAGCATCGTGTCAGCCGGCCTTCATCTGGACGGCGGTCTGCAGCATCTCGTCGGCGCTCGAGATCGCCTTCGAGTTCGCTTCGTACGCGCGCTGCGCGGTGATGAGGTTGACCATCTCCTCGACGACCGAGACGTTGCTGGCCTCGAGGTAGCCGCCTTGCAGCGTCCCCGCGCCGTTCAGCCCCGGCTGCGAGAGCGTCGGCGCGCCCGACGCGGCCGTCTGCACGAAGTTGTTCTGTCCCTGCGGCGCGAGCCCGGCGGAGTTGGTGAAGCGCGCGATCTGGATCTGACCGAGCGTCTGCGGCTGCGACTGCCCGGGAACCAGCGCGGTGACCGTGCCGTCGGCGCCGACCTGCACCTGCGTCGCGTTGGCCGGAACGGTGATCTGCGGCGAGAGGAAGTAGCCGTTCGCCGTGACGATCGAACCGGTCGGATTGATCTGGAAGTTGCCGTCGCGCGTGTACGCGGGCGTGCCGTCCGGCAGCGTGATCTGGAAGAATCCGTCGCCCTGGATCGCGACGTTGAGCGGGTTGTCCGTCTCCTGCAGCGTCCCTTGGGTGAACGTCTTCTGCGTCCCGCCGATCTTCACGCCGAGGCCGACGTCCTGTCCCGACGGCACGACCGACGCGCCGATCGGCGTGCCGGGCGCCTGGAGATTTTGATAGATCAGGTCCTGGAAGCGGGCTTCGTTCTTCCGGAAGCCCGTCGTGTTGACGTTGGCGAGGTTGTTGGAGATCGTGTCGATGTTGAACTGCTGGGCGTTCATCCCCGTCGCCGCGGTGTACAGCGCTCGCATCATGCTCGGGTCCCTCCTAGGTCGCGGACGTGCGGCCGACGGTCTGGATCGCCTGACCGGTCGTGTTGTCTTGCGTCTGGATCACTTGCTGGTTGGCGTCGAACCAGCGCTCGTTCGTGATGAGGTCGACCATCGAGCGAACGACGTCCGCGTTGCTCTTCTCGATCGAGCCCTGCAGCGCGCTCGTCGTCGTCGCGCGACGCGCGCCGGCGAGGTTGCCGGGATCGACGAAGCGGTCCGAACCCTGCGGACGCAGCGCGTTCTGGTTGGCGAACTCGACGAGGCCGAGCTGTCCGAGCTGCGCGCCGTTCGCGGAGATCGCGCCGGTGCGGTCGATCGAAATCTTGCCCTGCGTCGGGAGCGCGATCGGCGAGCCGTTGTCGGAGAGCACGCGGTCGCCGTTCTGCGCGGTCAGATAGCCCTGCGCGTCGCGGATGAACTCGCCGTCGCGCGTGTAGCTCAGCCCGCCGTTCGCGTCGCGGATCGCGAAGAACCCCGGTCCGGAGAGCGCGACGTCGAGGTCGTTCCCGGTCGCGGCGATCGCGCCTTGCTCGAAGCTGGCCGGCGTGTCGTACACCTCGGCGCCGCTGCCGAGCGTCCCGATCGCCTGCACGCTGGGGACGCCCGGCGTGCTCGCGTTCGCGAGCTTGCCGGGATTCGTCTGCGCGCGATAGATCGTGCGCTCCGGCTGCGCCTGGACTTGCAGCAGGGTGCGTTTGAACCCCGCCGTGTCGACGTTGGCCAGGTTGTTGGCGATCGTGTCGACCGCGCTCTCGGCGACCAGCGCACCGGACGCCGCCGCGTACAGACCTCGAACCAAAGGAAAAAACCCTCCGCACGACACCGCCCCGGAGTACCGGTACGGTCGAACGCGAATCCGTCGATCGGTCGGGATTCGCAGCAGCCTCAGCCGTGCGAGGGCCGTCCGGCTGCTTCCTCATCGATGTTCGGCGCGAGCGTCGCGCGACTTTAGGCGACGGCGCGCGGCCGCGCCGGTCCGGACCGGCCTAAAGGCTGGGCGCGTCTCCGGCGGTGCGGGTCGAGCGCAGCCGCGCGTGGACGTCGGTCAGCCGCTGCGCGACCGTCGCGGCGTCCCACGGGCGCTCGACCGGATCCCGCGACAGCAGCGTGTGCACGACCGCGACGAGATCGGGATCGGCGGCGCGGACGCGCAGACGCAGGTCCTCGGGCTCTTCTTCGAAGCGGCGCAGCGCGACGTCGAGCGTCCCTCCGCCGGTGAAGGGCGGCTCGCCCGCGATCGCGTGGTACAGCACGGCGCCGAGCGAGTAGAGGTCCGCGGCCGGCGAGACGTCGCCGTAGCGCGCCTGCTCCGGGGCGACGTAGTGCACCGTTCCGACGAGCAGGTTCGGCGCGGTGAGGCCGTGGTCGGTCTCCTCGTGCAGCGCGCGCGAGAGGCCGAAGTCGGTGAGATGCGGGTGTCCCTGCGCGTCGATGAGGATGTTCGCCGGCTTGATGTCGCGGTGCACGATACCGAGCCCGTGCGCCGCGGCCAGCGCGCCGGCGACGTTCGCGCCGAGCGAGGCGACGTCTTCCGAGCTCATCGGCCCTTCGTTCGCCAGGATCTCCGAGAGCGGCCGCCCTTCGACGTAGTCCATGACGATGAACGGCCGGCCGTCGTCGCTTTCGCCGACGTCGTGCACGGCGACGACGTGCGGGTGGACGATCTTCGCCTCGTGCTTCGCCTCGCGCGCGAAACGCTCTCGGAGCACGCCGCTCTCGTCGCGCCGCCGCGCGAGAAGCTTGATCGCGACCGTGCGGTCGAGGACGGTGTCGTGGGCGACGAAGACGGTCGCCATCCCGCCGTGACCCGCGACGTGGTCCAGCCGGTAGCGGCCGGCCAGCAAGCCCTCCGTCCCCATCAGGGCGCTATCGTACCCGAACCCGGGTCGGACGAGGCGGGGGGTCGAAGGCGGCGTGCGGCGCGGCCGCAGGCGCGGCGGGTCGCGCCCGAGCGCGAACCCGCTAGACCTGCATCTGGGAGATGGTCGTGTAGGCCGTCAGCAGCTTCTGGCGCACGGCCATCGCGTATTCCAGCGAAAGGTTCGCCTCTTCGGCCGACGTGACGACCTTCTGCAGGTCGTTGGTCTTGCCGTCGGCGAGGTCGCGCGTCGCCTGATCGGAGGCCTGCAGCTTGTCGTTCACGCCGTCGATGGCCTGGGCCAGCGTGTCCTTGAACGACGGCGTCGCGTTCGTCGCGTCCCCGGTCGCGGCCGGGCCGCCGGGGATCGCGGTCACGGCGGGGGTCTCGTCGGCGGCGCCGGTCCGCCCCATGTCGGGGACGAAGGTGCCGGGGACGACCCGGGAGATCGCGCTCGCGTAGTCCATCACGCTTTCAGCAGTCCCAGCGTGGCGTTGCCCATGTTGCGCGACTCTTCGATCGCGGTGACGTTCGCCTCGTAGGCGCGCGAGGCGGCCATCATGTCGACCATCTCCTTCACCACGTCGACGTTCGGCATGTGGACGTAGCCGTTCGCATCCGCGTCGGGATGGGTCGGATCGTAGACGAGCTTGTCGGGGCCGTTGTCGTTCACGATGCCGACCACCTCGACGCCGGCCTGCGAGCCGGCGGAATCGCCGCCGTTCGCCGCGGTCGCCGCAGCCGGGTCGTTCTTCTGCGCGAAGACCACGAGCTGACGTTTGAACGGCCCGCCGCCCGGCGTGCGCGTCGTGTTCGCGTTCGCGATGTTGTTCGCGATCGTGTCCATGGCGAGCCGCTCGGCGGAGAGTCCGCTGGCGCTCACCTCGATGGAGTCGTAGAGTCCCATCAGGCCTGTTCCTCGATCGCCCTGCGCAGGCGCGTGTACTCGTTGCCCAGGAGCTGTCCCATCGTCTGCGAGTACGACGAGTTGATCGACAGCTTCGCCATCTCTTGGTCGACGTCGACGTTCGAGCCGTCGAGGCGCATCTGCTCGGTGTCGTCGACCGTCTTCGTGATCGAGAACGGCTGCGCGTCGTGCGCGCCGTCGAGCGAGTACTGCCGCGGATCGTTCGTGAGCAGCCCGAACGCGTCGGGGTCGCCGGAGCTCGATTCGGCTTGCGCGAGCGCCTCTTTGAACGAAACGTCGGTGCGCCGGAAGTTCGGCGTGTTGACGTTCGCGATGTTGTTGGCGATCGCGGCGTGCGTCGCGGCCGCGCCGTCCAGCGCGTTCTTGAGCATGCCGACGGTTTGGCCGAACGAGATGTCGCCCATCACACCCGTTGTCGGCCCGCGAGCCGCTCGACCTTAGGCGCGCGCTCGCCGGGGCGGGTCCGCGGTCCGCCGAGCCCAGGCCGCTCCCAACGCCGCGCCGTACGATCGCCGCGATGGCCGGCGATCCGAAGGTGCAGGCTCGGCTTGCCGACGTGGAGCGCCGGCTCCTCGGGAGGCCCGCCTCAGTCGAACTCCGGTACGAGCGCGCGAAGCTGCTCGACGCGCTGGGCCGGGTGGGCGACGCGGCGACCGCGTACGCCGAGGTCCTCGGCCGCGATCCGAAGCACTTCGCCGCGATCAACGATCTGGCGCTCATGCTGTACAAAGCCGGCCGGGCCAACGATGCGTTCGCCTTGTATCTGGAGGCGGTCGAGCGGCATCCGAACAGCGGGGTCGCGCACGCGAACCTCGGCTTCATGTATCTCAAGGCCGGCGACCCGGCCCGCGCGCGCGCTTCGTACGAAACCGCGCTGCGGCTCGATCCGCGCAGCGCCGAGGCCCAGCGCGGCCTCGCCGCGGCGCGCGCGCAGCTCGGCGAGACGCCGGCGCCGGCGTCCGCCCGCGCCGGCGCGCCGGCCGACGGCGCGCCGCGCGGCGATTCGCTCATGAGGCTCCCGTATCGCGGGAGCGGCACGCCGGTCCGGCTGCTCGTGCTCGTGACGCTGAGCGCGGGCAACGTCGCGCTCGACCCGCTGCTCGACGACCGCGTCTTCGCGACGACGAAGCTCGTCGTCGAGCTGCACGGCGGCGACGCGCTGCCGCCGCACGACGTGCTGTTCAACGCGATCGGCGACGCGGACGGCGCGGCAGCGGCGCTCGAACGCGCCTCGCTGCTCCTGGCGAACGCCGGCGCGACCGCGCTCAACGATCCGGCGGCGGTGCTGCGAACCGGACGTGCCGCGAACGCGGCGCGGCTGGGAACGCTGCCCGGCGTCGTCGCGCCGCGTGCCGAGCTCCTGCCGGCGAACGACCTGCTCGCGCCGGACGCCGCGGAGGCGCTCGCGCGACGCGGCTTCACCTTCCCGCTCCTGCTGCGCTCGCCGGGCTATCACACCGGCCGCAACTTCGAGCGCGTCGACGCTCCGGGCGACCTCGCGCACGTCGCACGGAAGCTTCCCGGCGATTCGCTGCTCGCGATGCAGTTCGTCGACACGCGCGCGCCCGACGGCACGTTCCGCAAGTACCGCGCGATGTTCGTCGACGGCGCGCCGTACCCGCTCCACATGGCGATCTCGCGCGACTGGAAGGTCCACTACTTCAGCGCCGACATGGCGGACCGCCCCGATCACCGCGCGCTCGACGAAGCGTACCTCGACGACATGCGCGCCGCGCTCGGCGCCGCGGCGGCCGGCGCGCTGGACCGCATACGCGAGACGCTCGGCCTCGACTACGGCGGCATCGACTTCGCGCTCGACGCCGCGGGCAACGTCGTCGTGTTCGAGGCGAACGCGACGATGATCGTGGCGGCGCCGGGCGGGGACCCGCGCTGGGACTACCGGCGCGCCCCGGTCGAGCGCGTGGCCGGCGCGTTCCGGGCGATGCTGCGCGAGCGCGCCGCCGCGGCGCGCCGCGCCTGACCGTCAGCCCGCGAACTGCGCCGCGTGCAGGTTCGCGTACAGCCCGCCCGCGGCGATGAGGCTTTCGTGCGTCCCGGTCTCGCGGACGCGGCCGGCTTCGATGTAGAGGATCTTCGTCGCGCGGCGGATCGTGGAGAGGCGGTGCGCGATGATGAGGGTGGTGCGCCCCGGCAACAGGCGGTCCAGCGCTTCTTCGATCAGCGCCTCGGAGTGCGAGTCGAGCGCGCTCGTCGCCTCGTCGAGGATCAGGATGCGCGGGTCGCGCAGGATCGCGCGCGCGATCGCGATGCGCTGGCGCTGGCCGCCGGAGAGGCGGATCCCGCGCTCGCCGACCAGCGTGCCGTATCTGTCCGGGAGGCGCTGAATGAACTCTTCGGCGTTCGCCTCGCGCGCCGCCGCCGTCACGTCGGCGTCCGTCGCGCCGAGGCGGCCGTAGCGGATGTTGTCGGCGATCGTGCCGCTGAAGAGCTGCGTCTCCTGCGGGACGATCGCGATCGCGCCGCGCAGGTCGTCGAGCCGCACGCGCGCGATGTCGGCGCCGTCGAGCGTGATGCGGCCGTGCTGCGGATCGTAGAAGCGCGGCACCAGGTTGACGATCGTGCTCTTCCCGGCGCCCGACGGCCCGACCAGCGCGACGACCTCGCCGTGCAGCATCTCCGCCGAAAAGTTCTGCAGCACCGGGCTGCCCGCGTCGTAGGCGAACGTCACGTCTTCGAACCGGACGTCGCCGACGATCTCCGGGAGGTGGATCGCGTCGGGCGGATCGCCGCGCTCGATCGGCAGGTCGAGGACCTCGAAGACGCGGCCCGCGCCGACGAACGCGCGCGCGAAGTCCGCGAAGAAGATCGAGAACCGGTTCATCGGGTTGATGAGCAGCGTGGTCGCCGTCCAGAAGCTGAACGCGTAGGCCGGGGTGAGATGGCCGACGTCGACCTCCCGCGCCGTCAGCGCGATGATCCCGCAGATCGCCACCATCATGATCAGCGCCAGAACGGGCGCCTGGGTCTGGTTGAACTGCGTGACCTTCATGTACGCGCCGAAGTAGCGCTCGTTCGCGTTCGTGAAGCGGTCGCGCTCGAAGTCCTCGCGTCGGAACGCCTTCACGACGCGCTCGTTGTTGAGCACCTCGACCAGGTTGCTGGAGACGTCGGCGATGCGTTCCTGCGCCCGCTTCGTCCCTGCGACGATCAGCACGTTGAAGCGCCCGACGACGAATGCGACGATCGGTGCGGTGATGAAGAGCACGGCGGCGAGGAACCAGTCGAGCCACACGATGTAGATCAGCGAGGCGACGAACGTCACGCTGGTCTGCACGAACTGCGGAAGCGAGATCGAGATCGCGTCGGTCATCAGCGCGAGGTCGCTCGACATCCGGGCCTGCAGCTCGCCCGGCCGCCAGCGGTCGAACTCGCGCAGCGGCATCCGCGCCACGCGGTCGAACATCCGCGCGCGGAACGTCGCCACCATGCGCTGTCCGCTGAACGCCGTGAGGTAGGCTTGGCCGTAGGCGGCGGCGTTCCCGACGACCTGCGAGACGATCACCGCGACGATGACCCAGCCGACGACGTCCCAGTGCGGCTGCGGGATCAGGATGTCGGACTGCAGGTACTGCGCGACCTTCGCCAGCATGAGCGGCGCCACGCCGGCGAGCACTCCGAGCAGCGTCCCGGCGATCAGGCGCGGATAGTACGGGCGGGCCTCGCGCAGCAGCCGCCGGAACGTGGGACTCACGGCGAAACCTTCGCCGCGCGCGAACAGTACCTTGGGGCGAGTTCCCCTCCGCGAGGTGGTCGTCTCAACCGTGGATTGCTTCTTTCATCACGCCGTTCCGTCGGTCGCCGTCTGCCGCGGCTGCCGCAAGCCGGTCTGCGCGACGTGCCGGTCCGCCGACGGTGACTGCCCGAGCTGCGTGCTCGCCGCACGGCTCGACGCCGCCGCACGCGAGCGCGCGGCGATCAACGGCGACGTCGGTCCGTCCCACGGCACGTGGGCGCCGCCGCCCGAGCCGCCGCCGGCTCCGCCGCCGCGAGTGCAGCGCGCCGCCGCGATCTGCGACGTGCGGCCGGAGACGCGCGCGCTCGTCGCGCTCAGCTATCCGTTTTGGCCGCTCGCGCTGATCGCGCTGCTCGACAGCAAGGGCTCGATCTTCGTGAAGCGGCAGGCATGGCAGGCGCTCGGTTTCAACGTCGGGCTGTGGACCTTCGGCGGTCTGCTCGGCGCGCTCGCCGCGGTACCGCTGCTCGGCCTGAGCGCGGGGGTGATGATCCCGTTCCTCGTCCCGGTGTGGATCGTCGGCGCGGTCGTCTACGCGTTCAAGGTCTGGCAGGGCGAGGACGTCCACGTCCCGATCGTCGGCGACTGGATCGACGCGCGCCTTCCCGCGACGAGGTAGCCGCGCCGCGGGCGGTCCCGGCTAACGGCGGGCGGACGCGGTGCGCGCCGACGCCACCCAGGCTTCGACGTCGTCCACGGTGCGCGGGATCGCGGCCGAGAGGATCTCCACGCCGTCCTGGGTGATCGCGACGTCGTCCTCGATCCGCACGCCGATCCCGCGGTAGCGCGCGGGAACCGTCAGGTCGTCGAGCTGGAAGTACAGCCCCGGCTCGACGGTCAGCACCATCCCCGGCTGCAGCTTCCCGAACTTGTACGTCTCGGCGCGGGCGGCGGCGCAGTCGTGCACGTCGAGACCGAGCATGTGGCTGACGTTGTGCAGCGAGTAGCGGCGATAGAACTGATTCTCGTCGCGCAGCGCTTCTTCGGCGGACGCGAGGATGCCGAGCCGTTCCAGCCCCGCGGCGAGCACTTCCATCGCGGCGCGGTTCGGATCGAGAAAGTCGTTGCCCGGCGCGCAGCGCGCGAACGCGGCATCCTGCGCCGCGAGCACCAACTCGTAGATCTCGCGCTGCTCCGGCGTGAAGCGGCCGGAGATCGGGAGCGTGCGCGTGATGTCGGCGGTGTACAGCGTCTCGGCTTCCACCCCGGCGTCGAGCAGCAGCAGCTCGTCCTCGCCGATGCGGCGGTCGTTGCGCGTCCAGTGCAGCGTGCACGCGTTCGGACCGCTCGCCGCGATCGTCCCGTAGCCGACGTCGTGGCCCTCGACCCGCGCCCGAAGATTGAAGACGCCCTCGATCACGCGCTCGCTGTGCGCCTCGGGCAGGGCGCGAATCACGTCGTCGAACGCGTGGTGCGTCGCGGCGATCGCGCCGCGCAGCTCGCGCAGCTCGTGCTCGTCTTTGATGAGCCGCAATTCGGAGAGCACGACGGCCAGCTCGGCGTCGCGCTCCGGCTGCGCGGCGAGCGTCGCGTCCAGCGCCGGATCGATCCCGCGGACGGCGCGAAACGGCGCGCGCGCCGCGGCCGCGAGATCGTCGCTCAGCGCGGCGAGCGGCTTCGTCGCCACGCCGTAGCGCTGCGCGGTCTGTTCGAGCCCCAGCCGCGGCCCGACCCACAGCTCGCCTTTGAAACGGTCCGTGAAAAAAGTCGCGTCGGTCTTGCCGGGATTCGGCTCGCAGTACAGCGTCGCGCGATGCCCGGCGCCGTCCGGGAAGAACACCAGCACGTTGTCCGGTTCGACGTTCCCGGTGAGGTAATAGAACTCGGTCCCCGGGCGGAAGCGGTACGTCGTATCGTTCGCGCGGATCTTCTCGCGGCCGGTCGGCACCACCAGCACGTCGCCCGGGAAGGCGCGCGAGAGCGCCTCGCGGCGGCGAGCGAAGTGCGCCGCGCCCTCGACCGACGCGGCCGGCGTGCGCGGCGCCGTCGCCCAGCCCGACATCATGAACTGCAGGAGGTTGTCGGGCGTCCCGCTGTCGTGGGTCGCCTTCGCCGGCACGTCGCTCATGGGTGAAGGTTCGCGCTACGCGGTCGCGCGGACCTCGCGCCCGTAGCGCTCGAGGAAGGTGCGCGCGGCCCGGTCGTGATCCAGGATCGGCGCGGGATAGCCGTGGTCGCCGAACAGCGGAAGCTGCGGCTGCCGGCGCCGTCCGTCGACCGGATCGAGGATCGCGGCGTCCGGGAGGCCGGCCAGCTCCGGGATCCAGCGCCGCACGTACTGCGCGGCGGGATCGAACCGGCGCGCCTGGCGGATCGGATTGTAGATGCGCGGATACGCCGCGAGATCGGCGCCGACGCCGGCGATCCACTGCCAGTTGCCGGTCGCGAGCGCCGGCGTGTCTTCGATCAGCTGCTTGTCCCACTCGTCGCGGCCCACGCGCCAGTCGACGCCGAGATCGAAGCACAGAAACGACGCGGCGATCGCGCGTACGCGCGGGTGCATCCAGCCGGTCGCGCGCAGCTGCCGAATCCCGGCGTCGATCAGCGGAAAGCCCGTCCGGCCCTCGCGCCACGCGTCGAGCAGCGCGTGCGAGCGCGCGAACGCGAACCCGCGCATCTTCTGCTGCAGCGGCTCCTCGCCGAGCTGCTCGCTGTACCACGCGAGCTGCAGGAAGAAGTCGCGCTGCGCGAGCGCGCGCAGGAACATGCGCAGCGACGTGCGCTCCTCGACGAGCAGAAACGGATCGTGGCCTCGATCGCACGCCGCGCGCACGACCTCGCGCGCCGCGATCGTCCCGAACGCGAGCTCGGCGGAGAGGTGCGACGTCTCGCCGGCGGCCGGGACGTTCCGTGCCACGCCGTACTGCAGGACGGGGCCGGCGAGAAACGCGGCGAGCTTCGCGCGCGCCGCCCGTTCGCCGGCCGGTTCGGCGATCGTCGCGCTCGATCCGAACTCGTCCGGCGTGGGGAGCGGCTCGCTCGCGAGCTCGAGCGACGCGAACGCCGCCGCGGGCGCCGCGTCGGCCGGGATCAGCGTCCGCCAGCGAACGTGATAGGGAACGAAGGCGCGATAGCCCTCGCCGCGCGTGTGCGCGAGCGCCGACTCCTCGGGCGGAACGGCGAGCGCGTCGTGGACGGGCAGCGCGCGGAGTCCCGACTCTTCGAGCGTCGACTGCAGATCGCGGTCGGAGCGGACGCCTTTCGGGTCGTAGGCGCAGCTCCATGCGACGGTCGAGGCGCCGGCCGCGCGCGCGAGCCCGCGCAGCGTCTGGCCGCGCGCGCCGCGGCGGACGATCAGCGCGCTCCCGCGCTCGCGCAGCGACGCGTCCAGCGCCGCGACCGCCGCGCAGAAGTACGCCGCGCGCCGCGGCGAACGGCGCAGCCGCGCCGCCGACCCCGGGTCGATGACGAGCGCCGCCACGACCGGGCCGGAGCGCGCCGCCGCCGCCAGCCCGGCGTGGTCGCCGAGCCGCAGATCCCGGGCGAACGCGAAGACCGCCGGCGTCACGTGCGGCCCCGCGTTCACGACCGCGTCCGAGCGCTCCTCGCTCGGACGCTCACCCCGTCAGCTCAGAGCGTCTGGACGTAGGCCGCGACGTTCTGGACGTCTCGCAGGCTGAGCGGCGAGGGGTAGAGCTTCGGCATCGGCGGCTGCGGGTTCTCGATCCACGTCACCGTCTGCGCGAAGTTCTTCCGCGATTTCTCGTTCACCAGCGAGGGCCCGATCCCGCCGCCCTGTCCGTTCGCGCCGTGGCAGCTCGAGCAGTTGTTCGCGAAGATCTGCTTGCCTTTCGTCGCGTCGCCTTGCTGCGCGCCCGGCGCGCCGACGCTGGTCGTGCTCGGGCCGCTCGCGCTCGCCTGCGCAGCCGGCGACGCCGTCGCCGACGTGTCGCTCGCGGCGTTCGCCGGCGTGGCGACCGCCGGCGCGGACGATTGCGTCGTCGTCGTTGTCGTCGTCGTGGTGGTGTTCGACGACTCGCCGCTGTTCTTCGAACAGCCGGTGGCCAGCGCGAGCACGGCCGCGCCGGCGAGCACGATGTGCGAAAGCTTGCGCATGAATCTCCTCTCCGCGCGGACGTTCCCAGAATCGGCGGCGCTCATGCGGGTCGGCGTGACGGGAGATCGGCGGCGCCCCGCGTAGTCGGTCGGCGTGAGCCGGGTTCTCATCCGCTACGCGTTGCCGCAGGACATCGACCGGCTGGTCGCGGACCGTGTCCTCACCGGACCGACGCCGAGCGGCGAGCCCTGGTCCTCACGCGCGCAGAAGTGGCATGCCGAGCAGACTGCGGGGCGGCGGCTGATCCTCGTCGCCGAGGGCGCGAACGGGCTTCTCGGCATGGTACAGCTCGTGTTCCGCTTTCCCGCCGGCTATGCGGATCCCGAAGCGGCGAACGGCGTCGACGTCGCGATGGTCGAGACCCTGCGCACGCGCAGCGACGCTCCGCCCGGGGTGGCCACCCAGCTCATCAGCGACGTCCAGGGGATCGCGAAGAAGCGCTCCATCAAGACGCTCACCTTTCTGCTGTCGATGAACGATACGCGCGCCATCACGCAGGCGCGTTCGTGGGGGTTCGAAGAGTTCCGCATCATGCCCGAGCCGGGGCGGATGCTGGCGTTCTTTCGCAAGTCTGTCGAGTAGCGGTGTAGTCGAGGGGAGGGCGGGGGTGCGTCTGCGGGCACGCGGGCTCGCACATCGTGTGCGAACCCGCTCTGTGTTCACATCGCTTCCGCGCATCCTGCGCACGCTCGTTCACACGGCCCGCAGACGCACCCCCGCCCTCCCCTCGACATGGTCGACCCCTGGGTGGGTTGGGCGAAAGAACGTGGGGTGGTAAGCAGTCTTGACCGCCGCGGAGGGTGGCGGAGCGCGATGCGACCGACTGGAGCGGGATGCGAAAGGGGCGGGAGTGGGATGCGATGAGACGCAGTTCGCGGAGTGCGCGCGATGAGACGCGTTCGTTGTTGTGTGCTGTGCTGCGTCGGTGAAGCGCGTCTGAGCCGTTGTTGTTGAACGGGCTGATTTCGTGCTTCGTGCCGGCGGCGCGGTTGGGGTGTTAGCCGCCGATTTCGCTGAAGGCTCGCATCATGCTCGACGTTTCGCCGAGCTGGAGGTGGTGGCGTTCGGGTTTGACGTGCATCGCGGCGCGGAGGAGGTCCACGATCGCGTCTTCGCCTTCGCCGTTGCGCAGCGGCGTGCGCAGGTCGATGAGGTGGTCGCCGAAGAGGCACAGCTTGAGGCGGCCGTCGGCGGAGAGGCGGACCCGGTTGCACGTGTCGCAGTAGTCGTGCGCGAGCGGCGAGATGACGCCGACGGTGCCGGCGGCGTTCTCGTAGGCGAACGTTCGTGCGGGCCCGTTGCCGTGGGGATTCGGGACGGGGTGCAGGTCGCCGAGGGACGCGAGGCGCGCGAGAACTTCGTTCGAGGAGATCCAGGCGTCGCGCTGCAGATCGACGTTGTCCTCGACCGGCATCACTTCGATGAAGCGGATGTGGACGGCCCGCTCGCGCGTCATCGCGGCGAAGGCTTCGAGCTCGTCGTCGTTCGTGCCGCGCATGAGCACGCAGTTGATCTTCACCGGGCCGAGTCCGTGCTCGAGCGCGGCGTCGATCCCGGCGAGGACCTTCTCCAGCCCCGGGCGGCGGGCGATCGCGGTGAAGCGTGCGCCGTCGAGCGTGTCGAGCGAGACGTTGACGCGCTTGAGGCCGGCGGCGCCGAGCGCAGGGGCTTGCTCGGCGAGGAGCAGGCCGTTCGTCGAGAGCGCGATGTCGTCGATGCCGGGGATGGCGGCGATCATCGCGACGAGCTGGTCGAGGTTGCGGCGGATCAGCGGCTCGCCGCCGGTGAGCCGAATGCTGCGGACGCCGACGCGGGCGGCGGCGCGGACCAGCGCCGCGATCTCCTCGAACGTGAGGATGTCGGGCTTGGGGATCCACGGCAGGCCGGCTTCGGGCATGCAGTAGACGCACCGCAGGTTGCAGCGGTCGGTGACCGAGACGCGCAGATAGGTGATCGGCCGCCGGAAGGCGTCGACGAGGGGCTCCACCTGGCCGATGAGGTCGATCACGCTACGTTGATTCCCCGAAAGCGGGCGGGTTCCGGCTCAGCCGTTCTGGTCGAACACCTTGTCGTCGACCGGGACGTTCAGCTTGTAGTTCGCGAACGTCGAGGTCACGTCGGCGTTGTAGTGCGGGATGTCGACTTTGCCGTTCTGGGTCTTGACGACGTAGTTGCCGTTGATGTCGGAATACGTCTGGGTGAACGCGATCGAGCCGCCGTCCTTGTAGAAATACGTCATGCCGGCGACGGTCGCGCTCTTGTCGTCGACCTTCACGTCCACGTGGTCGATCCGGCCGTTCTTCTTCCGCACCAGCCGGAACGTCGCGGTCGTCCCGTCGTCGCCGGTCTGCTGGACGTGATAGATCTGCGGCCATTCCGCGGGCGGCTCCATCTGCGCGACGACGTGCTTCGCCTGGTTCGCGATGAGCGGGATCGTCTCGAACACGACCGCCGTCTTGTCGGGGCGCTTGAAATAGTACTTGCCGCTCAGCGTCGGGCTGATGAACGGGGGACCGTGCGTCTCGATCGCGACGGTGACGTCGGCCTGGTAGGTGCGCAGTCCGGAGTTGACCTGCTGCATGCGCTCGTAGAGCGGCGTAGACTCCTCGGGTGAGGCCGCCGCGCCCAGCAGCGCGACGGCGGCGAGCAATGCGAAGGATCGTCGTTTCATGGGCTATTGGCCTTGAACGCCGCCGGCGAACGGAGGGGTTCCAGGGCGGCGGCGATCTCCTCGCGGACCCCGGGATCGGTTTCGACGGCGAGCGCTCGCTCGAGAGAGCGCCGCGCCGGCGGCGAGCCGATCCGGCCCAGCGCCCACGCCGCGTGCCCGCGCACGAGGGCGCTCGCGTCGGAGGCGAGCGCCTCGGCCAGCGCCGGGACGTGCGCGCGGTCGAGCTCGTTGCCCATCGCGACGGCGGCGTTCCGGCGCAGGACGGCCGCCCCGCGCCAGCCCATCGCCGTCGCGCGCAGCCGGCGAAAGGCCGCGCCGCGCAGGCGGAGCAGGTGGTCGAGCGGCGGTTGTGCCGTCTCGCCGGCGAGCGGCGCGGCGTCCCGGCCGCCGCGCGTCCCGGCCCGGGCGGTCGGCGGGCAGGCGTCGTTGCACAAATCGCAGCCCCACACCCACGTGCCGATCAGCGGGCGCAGCGCGCGCGGGATCGGATCGCGCCGCTGCGTGAGATCGCTGATGCAGCGGGTCGCGTCCATCGTCCGGTCGCCGCGCAGCGCGCCGGTGGGGCACGCCCGCACGCAGCGCGTGCACGCGCCGCAGGACGTGCGCAGCGGAGGATCCGGCTCGAGCTCGAGCGTCGTGACGATCTCGCCGAGGAACACCGCGGAGCCCTGCCCCTTGACGATCAGCGAGGTATGCTTGCCGACCCAGCCGAGTCCGGCTCGCGCCGCGAACGCGCGCTCGGCGAGCGGCGCGGTGTCGCAGGCGACGCGCGTCGCCGGCGCTCCCGCGAGCTCGTCGATCTTCGCCGCGATCGTCCGCAGCAGCGCCTGCATCCGGCGATGGTAGTCGGCCGACCAGGCGTAGGCGGAGACGCGGCCGTAGCCGCGGCGCTCGCGCGGCGGCGCGGTCGCGTACGGCACGGCGATGCACACGACGCTCCGCGCGCCCGGGAGCAGCGTCGCCGGATCGCTCGCCGCGCCGGCGTAGCGGTCGTCGTACGGCCACGTGGAGAGATCGCCGCGTGCGATCGCGGCGCGAAAGCGCTCGCGCGACGCGTCGTCGGGCGCGGCGCTCGCGATCCGCACGGCGGCCGCACCGCAACGGCGTGCGATGTCCTTGACGGTTTCGCTCAGCGCCGCGGAACCGCTCCCGACGGCGGCGTCAGAGCGTGGGGATGCCTCCACGGCGCTTTCTCAGCGGGAACGCGGCGTCGATCGCCGCGACGTCGTCCGCGTCCAGCCGCAGATCGCCGGCGGCGGCGTTCTCCTCGACGTGCGGGATCGAGGCGGCTTTCGGGATGGTGAACGTCCCGGGCTCGCGCGTGAGGAACGCGAGGATGACCTGGCGCTGCGTCGCGCCGTGCTTCTTCGCGACCCGTTCGAGGACGTGCGCGCCGCTGCGGTCGGTCCAGTCGCCGCGCCCGAACGGCGTGTAGCCGACGATCGCGATGTCGTGCTCGCGGCAATACGGACCCTCGTGCGTCTCGATGGTCCGCTCGCCGAGGTGGTACAGCACCTGATTGCAGGCGATCGGCTCGCGCTCGAGCGCGGCGCGCGCCTCCTCCAGGTCGTCGATCTCGAAGTTGCTCACGCCGAGCGCGCGAATCTTGCCGTCGCGTGCGAGCGCCTCGAACGCGCGCATCGTCTCGCGCAACGGCACGTTGCCGCGCCAATGGAGCAGATAGCAGTCGAGGTAGTCGAGCTGCATGCGCCGGAGCGTCGCCTCGCAGGCGCGGATGGCGGCGTCGTAGGCGGCGTGCTGCGGCAGGACCTTCGAGACGATGAACAGCTGCTCGCGCGGGAGACCGCGGATCGCCTCGCCGACGAGCCGTTCCGAGGCGCCGTCGCCGTACATCTCCGCCGTGTCGATGTGCACCATCCCGAGCTCGACGCCGCGCCGCAGCGCGCGCTTCGCCTCGTCGGCCGCCGCGCCGCGGACCGGCGTGTTCCACGTCCCCTGCCCGATGACGGGCACGGTGCGCCCCGTCGGGCCGAACGCGCGCTCGATCATGCTCGCAGCTCCGAAGCCGGCTCTCTTCTGCGCGGCGTCATCTCAGAACATCTCGAACGCGGCGTCGCGGGCCGCGAGGGCGAGCAGGCCTTCGCGCAGGTGCGTCACGCGGCCGAAGCCGGCTTCCTTGAGACGCTGCGCCGCCCAGCGTGATTTCGTCCCGACGCGGCAGGCGACGACGTACGTTTTCGCGCTGTCGAGCTCGTGCATCCGCGCTTCGAGCTGGGTCGCCGGAATCGGCAGCGCACCCGGCACGTCGCCCAGCGCGCGCTCGTGCGGCTCGCGCACGTCGAGGACGATCGCCCCGGCGGCCAGCGCGTCGTCGAGCTCGTCGAGCGAGAGCTCGGGGACGGTGAGCGGCGGCGGCGCGGCACGGTCGGGCACGCTGCCGACCTCGTCGATCGTCCGGTGCTCGCCGCAGAGCGGACATTCCGGATCGCGCGCGATGCGCACCTCGCGCACCCGCGCGTCGAGCGCGTCGATCAGCAGCAGTCTGCCGATCAGCGGCGAGCCGATTCCGAGGAGAAGCTTGAGTGTCTCCGCGGCCTGGAACGATCCGACCATCCCCGCCAGCACGCCCAGCACGCCGCCTTCGCTGCACGAGGGGACGAGATGCTCGGGTGGAGCTTCCGGATACAAGCAGCGGTAGCACGGGCCGCCGGGCGCGCCGAAGATCGACACTTGGCCGTCGAAGCGGAAGATCGAGCCGTGCACGTCCGGTTTGCCTTCGAGCACGCACGCATCGTTGACCAGGTACCGCGTGCCGAAGGTATCGCTCCCGTCGACGACCACGTCGGCGAGCCGCACGAGCTCGCGCGCGTTCGAGGCGTCGAAGCGGGTCGCCAGCGCGTCGATCGCGATCTGCGGGTTCAGCGCGCGCAGCCGCTCGGCGGCGCGATGCGCTTTCGGCTTCCCGACGTCGGCGGTGTCGTAGAGGATCTGCCGCTGGAGGTTCGTCTCGTCGACCGTGTCGTCGTCCACCACGATGATCCGCCCCACGCCGGCGGCGGCGAGATAGGCGAGCACCGGCGAGCCGAGTCCGCCGGCGCCGATCGCGAGGACGCGCGCGGCCGCCAGCCGTTCTTGGCCGGCGAGCCCGACCTCCGGGATCAGCAGGTGCCGGCTGTAGCGCCGCAGATCGCGGCGGCCCGCCATCGTGGACATGCGCTTCCTAGAGCGGCGCGTCGACGAGCGGGGTTGCGCCGCCGCCTTCGGCGCGCCGCGGATGAAACGCGTTGAGCCATTGGAGGACGGTCGTCCGGCTGTTGTCGCCGGCGAAGGTGTGGTCGCTGGGGACGGTCGCGAACGTCTTCGGATCGTAGGCGCGCTCGAAGAGATCGGCGACCGAGGCACGCGTCACCATCGCGTCGCGCTCCGCCGCGATGACAAGCACCGGCCGCCCCGCGAGCGCGGGCAGCGCCTCGTCGAGGAACGGTCCCCACTCTTCCGACAGCTGCTGCAGCGTCGGGCCCAGCACGTAGGACGAGCGCAGGTCGACGACGCCGCCCTTCGTGAGCGCCTCGAGCGCCGCCCAGCGGCCGTACCCGGTCGCGATCGAGACCGCGCCCGCGACGCGCGGATCGCGTCCGGCCGCGCACAGCGCGGTCGTCGCGCCCATGCTGTGGCCGACGGTATAGATGGTGCGCGCGCCGCGGCGATGCGCGAACGAGACGACCGCCTCCATCGCGTCGATGAGATCGTCGACGCCGCGCAGCCGCCCGCCGCTCGCGCCGAGCTTGTGTCCCGGAAAGTCCAGCGAGTACACGCCGAAGCCGTGGCTGGCGAGGAAGGCGCACAAGCCGTCGAGGTTCTGCTTCGAGCTCGAGTAGCCGTGGCCGACGACGAGCGTCACGTCCCGCGCGCGCCGCGCCTCGTACTCGAGGACGGCGACCTGGTTGAAGCCCGCATCGACGCGGTGCAGCTCGACGTTCACGACGGCGTATTCGCCACCCAGGCGGTCTCACCGTCGCGGTAGATCTCCTGCTTCCAGACGGGGACCCGCTCCTTGAGCGCGTCGATCGCATAGCGGCACGCGTCGAACGCCTTCCCGCGATGCGGCGCGGCGACGACCACGGCGACCGACGGTTCGCCGAGCCGCACCCGCCCGGTGCGGTGGACGACCGCGATCGCCAGCGGGCCGAAGCGCTCGCACGCCTCGCCGGCGATCGTCTCCATCTCGGCGACCGCCATCGCGTCGTACGCTTCGTAGACGAGCGCGGCGACCGGCCGCGGATCGTCGGGCGACGTCTCGCGCGTCACGCCGAGGAACGTGACCACGGCGCCGTGCGCATCGTCCCGCAACGCGCGGACGAGCGCGTCGGGATCGAGCGGTTCGGCGCTCAGCGAGACCAGCGTGAGGTTCGCCACGCCGGTCACCCTCCGCCGACCGGCGGCATCAGCGCGATCTCGTCGCCGTCGGCGAGCGCGGCGTCGCCGCGCACGAGCGCGCCGTTGCGCGCGAAGCGGGTCGACGCGCGCAGCGAGGCGAGCTCCCCCGTTTCGCTCGCGAGCCGTGCCCACAGCGTCTCGACGTCGGTGCCCGGCGCGACGTCCAGCTCGCGCGCGCCGAAGCCGAGCAGCTCGCGCAGCCGGGCGAAGGCCAACACGCGAACGGTCATCAGAACCCGCCGAGATCCGTGGTGTAGCCGCGCTCCTTCAGCCAGGCGCGCGAGTCGTCGTGGAGCCCGAGCAGGTCGAGCCGGTTGCACGTGAGCTTGTGCAACAGCACCTCCCAGAAGTGCTGGTCCTGCGCGTACACGTCGTCGGGGATTTGATTGTGCGTGCGCGTGAACTCGCGCAGCGCCTCCCAGTCGCGCGCGGCGAGGATCGTGCGCAGCTCGCTCTCGTACTCGGGCGACGGCGGCGCCGGCTGCATCGTCACGCCGACTTCTTCGCCGGGACGCGCATGAAGCGCTCGATCGCGAGGGCCACGCCGTCGCGGTCGTTCGACGCCGTGACGTAGCGGACGGCTTCGCGGACCTCCGGGAGCGCGTTGCCCATCGCGACGCCGATCCCGGCCCAGCGCAGCATCGGCACGTCGTTGCGCGAGTCGCCGACGGCGAGCACACGCTCCGCCGGCACCTGAAAATCCGCGCACAGCTTGGCGAGCGCGTTCTTCTTGCTCGCCTCTCGGTTCAGCACCGCGACCTCGACGAAGTCGAACCACGTCTCGTGCCGGAAGTTGAGCGGCAGGTCGCCGAACTTCGCCTGCATCTTCGCGACCGAGTCTTCGCCGAGGAAGCGGATGAACGTCGGCGCCTCGGTCAGCACCTCGCGCAGCGAGACGGTCTCGCTCCAGCCCGGGCCGCGCATGTCTTCCATGAAGATCTGCGAGCCCTTGAGCCGGTAGAACGTCTCGTCGACGTACACGGCCACCGCCAGCCGCTCGGCGTCGGCGTACTCGATCATCGGCTTGGCGTAGACGAGCGGGACCGGGATGTGGACCAGCGTGCGGTTCGCGCCGAAGTCCTTCGTCAGCGCGCCGTGGCAGCAGATCACCGGGAGGTTGAGGCCGAGCTCCTTCGAGACGCGGATCGGCGTATCGACGCCGCGTCCGGTCACGAGGACGACGCGGATCCCGGCGGCCAGCGCCCGCGAGATCGCCGCGCGGTTGCGGGGACTCACCGTCTCGTCCGGGCCGAGCAGCGTGCCGTCGAGATCGAGGGCGATGAGGTCGATGGGGCTGGTGGGCATGCAGGGTTTCCGTCAACGATTCGTGCGCGAGATCCGTCTCCCGCCTCGAGCGGGGCGAACGAAGGCCTCGGCGGCCGAGACGCCGCCCGAGGACTATCCACATAGATACCCATCGTCACCGCGCGGGATGCGCGACGCGGGCTGCCTCGCCTGCGTTGAAGCGGCATGCGGACGTTCGTCGCCCTCGCCGCGCTGCTCGCCCTCGCGGCCCCGGCCGAGGCCCAGCCCGGGCGGCCCTGCCCGCACGAGGTCTTTCCGATCGGCGGGCAGGCGGTGACCGTCACGGTATGCGCGGCGCCCTCCGGCGGCGGGATCGCGGTCAGCGAGGTCGTGAAGAGCTCCGCCGGGACGGTCCCGCACTCCGCGACGATCCAGCCGCTGCCCGGAGCGAGCGTCGCCCGGACGGTCGACGACATCCCGCTCTCGGCGCTGACCCTGCCGTACACGCTCCACCTGACGCTGGCCTATCGCGTGCGCGACGCGCAGATCGCGATCGAGCACGCGCTGCTCCTTCCGGGCGCGCGGCCGCTGAAGTAGCGCTCGGCGGCGCAACCTCATGAGCGGCCGAGGGTTCCTGGGCACAGACATGCGGTGGCGACACGGCTGATGCCCTGTACCAGCGTGGCTCCGGAGCTGGACGCCGCCGGCCGGGGCCACTACATCACCGAACACCTTCCGCCGGGGCTCTTCCGCCTCGCCGACGAGGCGGCGGCGGGCACGCCGTGGCGGATCACGCCGGAGCCCTTCCCGCTCAAGCCGTCGACGGTCGCCGCGATCGAGTCGCTCGGCGACGACCTGCTCGCCTTCTATCGCGCGCAGAACGCGCTCTACCTGCGAAGCGCGCGCGGCAGCGCGCCGGCGTTCATCGCCGAAGAGCTCGACCGGGGGAAACCCGAGCAGATCGTGCGCCTCGCGCGCCAGAACCGCTTCAAGCAGGACGTTCCGCGCGTCATACGGCCGGATCTCATCCTCACCGACGACGGCTACATCGCGAGCGAGCTCGACAGCGTCCCGGGCGGGATGGGCTTCGTGGGCGCGATGTCGCGCACGTACTGTGAGATCGGAAGCGACAGCGTCGGCGGCGCCGACGGCATCGCCGAGAGCTTCGCCGCGATGATCTCGTCGCTCGCGGGCGCCACGCGTCCGACGGTCGCGATCGTGGTGAGCGAAGAGTCGGCCGACTACCGCAACGAGATGCGCTGGCTGGCCGCGCGGGTCGGGACGCTCGGTCTCGCCGACGCGATCGTCTGCGCGCCGCAGGACGTCGTCTTCACCGAAGAGGCGCTGTTCGTGCGCACCGAGGACGGCCGCGAGCTGAAGATCGACGTCCTCTACCGCAACTTCGAGCTGTTCGACCTGCTCAACGTGCCGAAGCAGGAGCTCATGCTCTACGCCGCGCGGCACAATCGCGTCAAGCTGACGCCGCCGCCGAAGGCGCACCTCGAAGAGAAGGCGTCGTTCGCGCTCTTCCACCATCCGGGGCTGCGCGCGCTGTGGCGCGCCGAGCTCGGCGCCGCGGTCGACGAACGGCTGCTCGGCATCTTCCCGCGCACGTGGATCGTCGACCCGCGCCCGCTCCCGCCGCAGGCGGCGATCGTCGATCTGTACGCGAACGGCACCCCGGTGCACGAGTGGTCGCAGCTCGAGAACCTCGGCAAGAGCGAGCGCGACTACGTCATCAAGCCGTCCGGGTTCAGCCCGCTGGCATGGGGCTCGAAGGGCGTGAAGGTCGCCAACGACCTCACCCGCGAGGAGTGGCGCGGCGCGATTCAAGGCGCGCTCGCGTCCTTCCCGAAGACGCCGAACATCCTGCAGCGCTTCCACAAAGGACGGCGCGTGCGCGTGCCCTTCGTCGGCGCGTCCGACAACGCGATCCACGAGATGGACGGCCGCGTCCGCCTGTGCCCGTACTACTTCGTGGTCGGCGACCGCACGCGGCTGGGCGGGATCCTCGCCACCGTCGCACCGGCCGACAAGCGGCTGATCCACGGCATGAGCGACGCCATCATGGCGCCGTGCCGCGTCGCGGACGACGGCTTCTGAGCGGCGCCGTCCTTTCGCAGCGGCACCGCGAGCTGCGGACGGCCCGCAACCGCCACCGCCTCATCGCGTTCGGCACGGCGATCGCCGTGGGCTTCGTCGTGTCGATCGTGCTGCCGCGCTGGATCGTCGATTTCACCCGCTTCGTCGCCTCGTACGACGCCGGCGCGTTCACGCTGCTGCTCTTCTTCTGGCACGCGATGCGCCCCGACGCGGAAGGCACGAAGGACCGGGCCGCGCTCGAAGACCCGGGGCGCAACCTCATCTACGGCGTGGTGCTCGTCGCCGTGACGGTCGGGTTGGGCGCGGCGATCGCCATCGTCGGCCACGGCCCGAAAGTGCAGAACCAGCTCGAGAAATGGCTCGCGTACGGCTTCGGGATCGCGGCGATCGCGATCGGCTGGTTTCTCGTACACTCGATCTATACGCTGCGCTACGCGCACCTCTACTGGTACGACGACGACGGCGACGGCACCGAGTGCGGCGGCATCACGTTCCCCGGCACCGACCGCCCCTCGGACCGTGATTTCGCCTACTTTTCGTTCTGCATCGGCTCGTCGTTCGCCGTGTCCGATCCGCAAGTCACCGAGACGCGCGTCCGCCGCGAAGTGATGTGGCACTCCATCATCTCGTTCGCCTACAACTCGGTGATCGTGGCGATCGTGATCAACCTCTTCGCCGGAATTTTCGCCTCCGACGCGGGCGGCGGTCATTGACGACGGCGGCGCCCGCCGCGCGGGTCGTCTAGGGCCGCGGAAGCGCGTCGAGCAGAGCGTCCACGTCATCGACCGTGTTGTGGCCGTGCGGGGAGACGCGGATGCCGTTCGGGCGATACGTCGTGACGATGCCCGCGCCTTGGAGACGTTTGCCGAGCGCGACCGGATCGACGCCGTCGCGGCGGAACGTCAGGATCCCGGACTTGACGTCGTCCCCCGAGCGGTCGCTCACCACGGTCCAGCCGCGGAAGCGCAGGCCGGCGGCGAGGCGGTCGGTGAGCGCGATGACGTGCCCCGCGATCCGCTCGGTCCCGGCGCTCGCGAGCACGCCGATCGACGTGGCGAGCGAAAGGGCGCCGAGAATGTTCACCGTGCCGCCTTCGAAGCGCGTCGCGTCGGGCGCCGGCGGCTGTTCGTAGTCGAGGAAGTTCCACATGTCTTCGACGCTGCGCCAGCCGGGGAGACGCAGCGCGACGCGGTCGAGCAGCTCGGCGCGCAGCCACAGAAAGCTCACGCCCTGCAGCGCCATCAGCCATTTCGCACCGCCGGCGTAGACCGCGTCGACGTCGCTCTGCCTCACGTCGAGCGGAAACGCGCCGAGCGCCTGCATCACGTCGACGACGAACAGCGCGCCGGCCTCGTGCGCGACGTCGGCGAGCGCCGCGAGATCGTGGCGGTAGCCGTCGTCGAAGGTCACCCACGAGACGGTGACGACGCGCGTGCGCGACGAGATCATCCGGCGCAGGTGGTCGGGCGTCATGCGCCGGCGCGGCGCGTCGATCAGCGTCACCGCCGCGCCGCGCTCGCGCAGCGCGAGCCACGGATACGCGTTGGATCCGAACTCGTTCGCCGCGGCGATCACCTCGTCGCCCGCGCCGAGGTCGAGCCCTTGCGCCAGAATCGTCGCGCCGTCGCCGGTGTTGCGCAGCAGCGCGATCTCCTCGCCGCGGCCGCCGATGAACTCGGCGATGCGCCGCCGGTAGGCGGGGAGCGCGAGCTCGCGCGCCGCCGTGCCGAGGACGCCGCGTGCCGCGTGATCGTCGATCATGGCGTGCAGCGCGTCGCGCGTCGCGACGGGGAGCACGCCGGCGGCGGCATGGTTGAGGTACACGAGTCCCGGCGCGAGCGCGAACGTCTCGCGTGCGAGCGGGGCGGCCGAGGCGATCATTCGTCGAGCGGGTTGGCGTTGACGATGATGTCGGCCTGGGTGTGGGCGGGGTTCACGCGGAGTTTCGCCTTCGCGACCTGCACGAACGCCGAGAGCGGGACGTACAGATCGCCGTTGCGCATGAAGCAGCGACCCGGGAGATCGACCGAATAGCGGTCGACCCTCGCGGTGCGGCTGCCTGCGGTGTAGATCGCGTACGTGTCGCCGACCGTCACCCACACCGCCTTGCCGTGAAACGTCAGCAGCCCGCTGAACGCCTTCACGAGGTCGACGACGTCGCCGTACACCACGCCGCCGTGCAGCAGCGCGACCTGGGCGCCGGGACGGTCGAGCGGACGGCCGTCGAGGAGCAGCCGCACGACGCGATCCTTCGCGAGCGCGGGAGCGGCGCCCGACGTGCCGGCGAGGAACGCGGCAAGCGCGAGCCCCGCCAGCGCTCGCGTCACGAGTAGATGTCCTTGGTGTGCCAGGCGATGTTCTGAGCGCGGTCGCCAACGCGCTCGATGATCGAGACCACGAACAGCAGCAGCGTCCCGGCCGGAACGGTCCCCGGATCGCGCTGCATCTCCGCCTGAAGCGCTTCGATGCCGCTGCGGTAGAGCAGATCGACGTCGTCGTCGCGCTCGATGACGGCGTCGGCGAGCACCGCGTCGCCCTCGCGGTAGGCCCGCATCACGTCCTGCAGCATCTCGTACGCGACGTCGGCGATGCGGCCCACCTCGACGCTCGCCGGCCGAACGGCCACGTCGGCGAGCTTGATCGCGTTCTTCGCGATGTCGACGGCGTAGTCGCCGATCCGCTCGAGGTCGGTGACGATTTGCAGCATCCCGGCGATGTGGCGCAGCTCTCCGGCGACCGGCTGCTGTTTCCAGATCAGCTCGATGCAGGCGCGCTCCACGCGCCGGCGGGTGTCGTCGATCTCGTCGTCGCCCGCGACCACGTGCCCCGCCTGAACGGCGTCACGCCGCTCGAGCGCTTGGGTGGCGGCGCGGATCGCATCCGCGACGAGGGCGCCGAGGCGGACGACGTCGAGGCGCGTGTTCTCCAACGCCTGGTGGTAGGCGGTTCGCATGGCCCTTCCACTCTATCACAGGGCAGGGCGCGTCGCGCCGGTCGTGGTACGCGCGGCGCTATGGACACGATCGCTCTCGAACAATCCGGCGCCGTGGCGACGGTGACGCTCAACCGCCCGAACGTGCTGAACGCGCTGAACCTGCTGATGCTCGAGGAGCTTGCCCAGACGTTCGCGCGGCTCGACGCGGACGAGAGCGTGCGCGTGGTGATCCTGACCGGCTCGGGACCGCGCGCCTTCGCCGCGGGCGCCGACATCGGCGAGCTGAACGCGCTTCCGCACGCGCGTGCGGGCGAGGCGCAGGCGCGCAAGGGCCAGGCGCTCACCGTGCAGATCGAGCGCATGCGCGCTCCGGTGATCGCCGCGGTGAACGGCTTCGCCCTGGGCGGCGGCTGCGAGCTCGCGATGGCGTGCGATATCCGGATCGCGAGCGAGAACGCGCGCTTCGGCCAGCCCGAGGTCAACCTGGGGATCTTGCCCGGATACGGCGGCACCCAGCGGACGGCGCGGCTGCTCGGCGAGGGCATGGCGATGTACCTTTGCTTGACGGGCGAGATGATCGACGCACAGGAAGCGCTGCGCTGCGGGCTCGTTCAGCGCGTCGTCCCGGCCGACGAGCTGCTCGGCGAGGCGCAGCGGATCGCCGGGCTCATCGCCGGGAAGGGACCGCTCGCAATCGCCGCCACCAAGCGCGCCGTCGTCGAAGGCGCCTCGCTGCCGTTGAACGACGGCCTCGCGCTCGAGGCGTTGCTGTTCGGCCAGGCGGTCAGTACCGCCGATTTCCGGGAAGGGACGCGGGCCTTCCTCGACAAGCGCAAGCCCGAGTTCTCCGGCCGCTAGCGGCCGAGGGCACCGCCGGGTCAGCCGGCGCGCTTCGCCGGCGGCTTCGACCAGATCGCGACGCCGGAGGCCATCTCGTCCTCGATCCCCGGGTCGAAGCCGATCCAGCGGGCGCGGACCCGGCCCGCCGGGTCGATCGCGACGACCGTGGGGAAGCCGTCGACCGCGAAGGCGTGCGCGGTCGCCTGCGTCGGGTCGAGGGCGACGTCGCGCATCGCGAAACGCTCGGCGAAGGGCCGCACCGTCCGCAGATCCTCCCCCACGTCGATCGACTCGACGACGACGCCCGGGTGCGTTCGCGCGAAATGCTGGACGAGCGGGATCGAGGCCCGGCACGGGTCGCACCACGACGCCCAAAAATCGAGGAAGACCACGCGGCCGCGCCGGTCGGCGAGATCGAACGGCCGGCCGTCCAGCGTGGCGAGGCGCACCGCCGGCGCCTGCACGAGCGTGCGGTGGCGCAGCGCCGGCAGCACGACGAAGCGCGCGAGCGCCGCGAGGACGACGAGCACCGCGAGGAGGTCGAGCCCGCGCGCGGCCCAGCGGCGCATGGTCATGCGAACACCGTACGGATCGGCACGCGACGCGTCCTGCGCAGGGAAAGCGACCCTTGCGACGCATCCAACCAACCGATGCCAACGACCCGTGCGGCGGCCGTCACCATCGACGCCCGCACGCTGCCCGCTACCAATAGAAGCGCGCGGATCTTCGAAGCGTTCGACAAGCTGCCCGTCGGCGGCGTGTTGGAGCTGCACGAGGAGAGCGACCCGCGCGCTCTGCGCAACGAGTTCCAGCAGTACCGGTCCGGCCGGTTTTCCTGGGACGCGCGCAATCTCGGCAGCGGGCGCTGGACGATTCGGCTGGAGCGCATCGACGAGCGCGCCGACGCGTCGACGTTCCTCTCCCACTGTCCGCCGTTCGCCAACGCGAAGCAGACGACGGTCAACGAGCTCGCGCAGGTCGCCACGGAACGGTCGTACCGCACCGGCGAAACGATCTTCGACGAAGGCGAGATATGGCCGTACCTCGGCTTCGTGCGCAGCGGCAAGGTGGTGTACACGCTGCTTTCGCCCGACGGCAAGACGCATGCCCTCGGCGAGCGGCTCACCCACGACCCGCTGAACGAGTCGGGGACGTTCGACGGCGGCGGGGCCACGACGCGCGCCGAGGCGCTGACCGACTGCACGATCGTGCTGGTGCCCTCCGAGGCCGTGCTGCACGCCGTCCGCAACGACAGCGAGCTGGCGCTCGGGTTTCTCGCGGCGGCCTCGCAGGCGCGGCGCCGCTCGATCGACACGATCGCCGACCTCGCGTTCGCGCACGTCCTGCAGCGCGTGGCCAAGTTTCTGATGTCCTACGCGCCGGCGACGACCGGGATGGCGCCCGGGCTCCCCGGCGTCGAGAACCTGTCGCAGGCGCAGATCGCCGCCGCCGCCGGCACCGTTCGCGACATGGCGGCGCGTGCGCTGATCCGGCTCAAGAACGCGCGTGCGGTCGAGCTGGACCGCGGCCGCGTCCGCGCGATCGACCGCATGCGGCTCGAAGCGTTCGCGCACGGCGTGCAGGCCCCGCCGGTCTGAAGCCGCGCGTGTCGCCGCACCGTACCAGTCCGACCTCGCCCCGACCTACGAGAGAATGAGGAGTTACGTGCCGATGTTCAGACGTCTCGCGCTCGTCGTCGCGACGCTGCTGTTCGCTTCGCCGGTGCTGGCCGCCACGCTGGCGTATCCGCCGGCTCCGCGCGACGGCGTCACCGACACGTACTTCGGGACGGTCGTTGCCGACCCGTACCGCTGGCTGGAGGACGTCGACTCGCCGCAGACGACCGCGTGGGTGAAAGCCGAGGGCGACTTGACCCGGCAGTATCTCGACGCGATCCCGCAGCGCGCGGCGATCCGCGACGACTATCGGAAGCTCATCGACTACGAGAAGCTGAGCGCGCCCTTCCACCAGGGACCGTGGTGGTTCTACTTCCGCAACTCCGGGCTGCAGAACCAGAGCGTGCTGTACGTGCGCCGCGGCGAGACCGGCACGCCGCGCGTGCTGCTCGACCCGAACACGCTCGCCGCCGACGGGACCGTGGCGCTGGGCGGGAGCAGCATCACGCGCGACGGCCGCTTCATGGCGTACGCGACGCAGTCGTCCGGCGCCGACTGGCAGACCTGGCACGTCAAGGACGTCGCCACGGGACGCGATCTCCCCGACGTGCTGAACTGGAGCAAGTTTTCCGGCGCGACGTGGGCCGGCGACCGCGGGTTCTACTACGCGGCGTACGACAAACCGACGAGCGGCAACGCGACGCTGAGCGCGCTCGGCGTGCAGAAGCTCTACTTCCACACGCTCGGGACGCCGCAAAGCGCCGACCGGCTCGTCTACGCCTCGACCGCGCACCCCGACGAGTTCATCGGCACCGGTTCGACCGAGGACGAGCAGCTGTACTTCTTCAGCCGCAGCAAAGGCGACGGCAACAGCCTTGCGTGGAAGCGCCGCGGCGAGCCGGACACCGCGTTCAAGCCGATCTTCGCGCTCGATCCGAACGTGCACTACAATCCGGTCGACCACGACGGCACGCGGCTGTACGTCGAGACGAACCTCGATGCCCCGCGCGACCGCGTCGTGTGGCTCGACCTGCGCGATCCGAAGCACGCCCTCCACGAGCTGATCCCGCAGAGCGCCGACAAGCTCGACGGCGTGACGCTGCTGGGGAACAAGTTCTACCTTTCGTACCTGCACGACGCGCACTCGGTCACGCGGATCGCCGACATGCAGGGCCGTCCGGTCGGCCAGATCGCGCTTCCCGGCATCGGCACCGGCGGACTTCCCGGCGGACACCGGCACGACCGGTTCGTCTACTACAGCTTCGCCGGGTTCACGTTCCCGACGACGATCTTCCGCTACGACACGAAGACCGGGAAGAGCACCGTCGCGGTGAAGCCGAACGTCGCGTTCGACCCGGCCGCCTACGTGACCGATCAGGTGTTCGCGACGTCGAAGGACGGAACGCGCGTCCCGGTGTTCTTGACGCATCGCCGCGACATGCCGCTCGACGGCTCGACGCCGACGATCCT
>Ga0070739_10001210_pt1 | contig 40237 bp, 31 predicted proteins | sample Coa_R1_7_FD_66445 | JGI IMG/M metagenome (GOLD analysis project Ga0070739, IMG submission 66445) | Surface soil microbial communities from Centralia Pennsylvania, which are recovering from an underground coalmine fire - Coalmine... | ecosystem: Environmental > Terrestrial > Soil > Unclassified ...
CGAATAGCCAGGAGGAGGAGCTGCGGAAATTCCTCCAGAACGGCTACGCGGACGGCAATGGCCCGGTGACGTTCCGCCGATACACGGGTCAGGAGTCTGACGAGACGAGGGAGGAGATCCGGCAGCGTCCGCCGGACATCCTTCTGACGAACTACGTGATGCTGGAGTACGTCTTGACCCGCGTCTACGACCGCAAGCTGGTCGAGGCGGCGGCTGATCTGTCGTTCCTGGTGCTGGACGAGCTTCACACCTATCGGGGCCGCCAGGGCTCGGACGTTGCGCTGCTGGTTCGCCGGGTGCGGGACGCGTGCAACGCGCCGAACCTGCGTTGCGTCGGCACGTCGGCGACGATGGCGGGGCCGGGCACGTTCGCTCAGCAGCGCGCGGAGGTCGCCCGGGTCGCGACCCGGCTATTCGGATCGCACGTCAAGCCGGAGCATGTGATCGGCGAGACGCTCCGGCCTGCGACTGGCGAGGTCGACATCACCACCTCCACCTTTCAGGAGCAGCTCCGGATCAGGGTCGAGTCCGGGAGCCAGCCGGCGAGCTACGGGGAGACGATCGCGGACCCCTTGGCGCAGTGGATCGAGCGAACGCTCGGCATCTACCGCGATCCCGCCGACAACCGCTACCTACGGTGCAAGCCGATCCCGATCACCGGGGAGTCGGGCGCGGCCAGCCAGCTCGCCGCCACCACTGGTATGGACCCCAATCTGGCGGCCGACAGGCTTCGCGAGGCGCTGCTGGCCGGCAGCCAGGTCCGCGACCCGAACGGCTTCCCCGTGTTCGCGTTCCGCCTGCATCAGTTCTTCAGCGGCGGCAGCGCCGTCGCGGTTTCGCTCCATGACGAGGAGCAGCGCTACGTCAGCACGACCGGGCAGCTGTTTGTCCCTGGTGAGCGTGAGCAGCTGCTGATGCCGCTCGTGTTCTGCCGCGAGTGCGGGCAGGAGTACATGGCGGTCCGGCTGCGGCAGGGCGAGGACGGCAGGCGGTATGCGGAGCCCCGTGAGCTGAACGACAGCGCCAAGGGCGACGACGAGATCGGGTTCTTCTACTACTCATCGAGCGAGCCGTGGCCATCGAACGATCCGGACGCTGTCCGCGACCGGGTTCCAGGCGATTGGATCGACCCGGGCACGGGGGCGATCAAGTCCAGCCGGCGAGACAAGCTTCCGCGGCCGATCGGGATCCAGACCGGTGGAGAGGAGTCGCCGACGGGGCTGCGTGGTCATTTCGTGCCGGCGCCGTTCTTGTTCTGCCTGGGCTGCGGCGTGTCCTATGGCGCGCGACAGGGCGATTTCGGGAAGCTCAGCAGCCTCGGTGCCGGAGGCCGCAGCACGTCGACGACGGTGCTCGGTCTGACCGCTGTGCGGGAGCTTCGCCACGATGAGTCGCTAGAGCCGAAGGCCAGGAAGCTTTTGAGCTTCAGCGACAACCGCCAGGACGCGTCGCTCCAAGCCGGGCACTTCAACGACTTCGTCGAGGTCGGCCTGCTGCGTTCTGCGCTCTACCGGGCCACCGTCGCTCACCCAGACGGTCTTCGTCATGACGAGCTTGCGCAGGCAGTGTTCGATGAGCTGAGCCTGCCGGCGGCGGACTACGCGTCTGAGCCGGAGCTGCGAGGCCCCGCTCGCCAGCAGACCGATGCGGTGCTCCGCGAGGTGCTCGCCTACCGCGTGTATCGCGACCAGCAGCGGGGCTGGCGCTTGACATCGCCGAACCTCGAGCAGACGGGTCTACTGAGGCTCGATTACGAAGGCCTCGCCGAGTGCGCGGCCGACGAGAGCGTCTGGGATCGGGAGCTGCCGACCTGGATCGACCCCGACGGCGACCCAGACAACCGCGACCCACATCCCGCCGTGCTGCTCGCCTCGGAGACCGAGCGAGCAAAGATCGCAAAGACGCTGCTGGACTACATGCGGCGCGAGCTCGCGATCAAGGTGGATGTCCTCGATCAGGAAAGGCAAGAGCAGCTCAAGCAGCGATCGAGCCAGCGGCTGACGGGAGTGTGGGCGATCGACGAGTTCGAGCGGCTCGCCTACGCGGCGACGCTGTACCCACGCTCGCGAGTGCCCGATGACGCGCGCGGTGATCTGTACCTCTCAGCACGCGGCGGGTTCGGCCAGTACCTTGCGCGAGGCAGCACGTTCTCCGCCCAGAACGACCGGCTTCCGTTGAAGGACCGGACGCGGATCATCGTGGGGCTGCTCGAGGCGCTGCGCCTCTACGGTCTGATCGAGCAGGTAGTGGACCCAGGCAAGGATCAGCCGGTGCCCGGGTTCAGGGTGCAGGCCGCGCAGCTCATCTGGCTGCCGGGCGAGGGGAAGCTCGGGTTCCATGATCCGATCCGGATCCCACAGCCGCCGAAGCAGGGCAAGCGCTCCAACGAATTCTTCGTCGACCTCTACAAGCATGTCGCTCAGGATGGGCAAGGGATCGAGGCACGTGAGCACACGGCGCAGGTGATGGCCGAGCAGCGCGAGGAGCGCGAGCACGAGTTCCGCGAGGGCCGTCTGCCGGTGCTGTTCTGCTCGCCGACGATGGAGCTCGGCGTCGACATCTCGAGCCTGAACGTCGTCAACCTCCGCAACGTGCCGCCGACCCCGGCCAACTACGCGCAGCGCTCCGGCCGCGCAGGCCGGAGCGGCCAGCCGGCGCTGGTGTACACGTTTTGCTCGGCGCTGAACAACCACGATCAGTACTTCTTCCGACGCTCCTCCCGAATGGTGTCCGGGCAGGTCGCGCCGCCGCAGCTAGATCTTGCGAACGAGGATTTGGTTCGCGCGCACGTACACTCGATCTGGCTCTCGGAGACCGGCGCTGATCTGAAGAGCTCACTGACCGACATCCTCGAATCCGACGGCGACCACCCGACCCTGGAGCTGCGAGAGGGTATCGCCACGGTCATCAGCAGCGAGAAGGCGCGAGAACATGCCAAGGCGAGGGCCGAGCAGGTGCTCGCCTCGATCGGATCGGAGCTTCACGAGGCACCTTGGTGGACGCCGGAGTGGCTCGACCATGTCGTAAGCGCGGCCGCGGCGAGACTTGATCGGGCGTGCGACCGTTGGCGTGGTCTGTACCGATCGGCGCACGCGACGATCGATCTACAAACCTCGATCATCAAGGACGCGAGCCGCTCTCACCAGGACAAGCAGGCGGCAACTCGGATCCGGCGCGAGGCTGAGACGCAGCTGAAGCTGCTGAGCGCAAGCGGCGACCGGATGTCGCAGTCGGACTTCTACATCTACCGCTACCTCGCCAGCGAGGGGTTCCTGCCTGGCTACAACTTCCCCCGGCTTCCCTTGTCCGCCTATATCCCTGGGCGCGGCGCGCGGCGGGATTCGCGCGATGAGTTCGTGCAGCGCCCGCGCTTCCTCGCGATCACTGAGTTCGGGCCGCGGAGCATCATCTACCACGAGGGGTCGCAGTACGAGGTTGACCAGGTGATCCTGCCCGCTCCGGAGCCGGGTGAGGAGGACTCGCTGGCGATGACGCGAGCGAAGTTGTGCGGGCAGTGCGGGCAGCTGCACGAGATCGAGCAAGGTGGCGGGCCCGACCTGTGCGTCCGGTGCCACACGATCCTGCCGGAACCATTGACGGGTCTGTTCCGCCTGCAGAACGTGAAGGCGCGCCGACGCGAGCGGATCTCCTCGGATGATGAGGAGCGCCGCCGCCAGGGCTATGAGGTCCGCACCGCGATCCGCTTCGGCGAGGTCGACGGCCATCCCTCGACTCGCACCGCGCATGTCCTGTCCGCGGACGACGAGCCTCTGACGAGGCTGTCATATGGGCATGCCGCGACGGTGTGGCGGATCAACTACGGCTGGAGGCGGCGGAAGGACAAGGAGCTACTCGGGTTCGTGTTGGACACAGAGCGCGGCCGCTGGCAGAAGCAGGATCAGGTGCTCGCCGACCCCGACGCCGTCGACGAGGGCGACGACGTCAAGGCGTCGGCCGCGCGCCGGGTGATCCCGTTTGTCGAGGACCACCGCAACGCGCTTATCCTCGCGCCCGCTGACGACTTCGACGAGTCGCAGATGGCCTCGCTACAGGCGGCGCTGAAGCGCGGGATCCAGGCCGTGTTCCAGCTGGAGGATCAGGAGCTGGCCGCGGAACCGCTCCCCAGCGAGCAGCTCCGCTCACAGATCCTCTTCTTCGAGTCGGCCGAGGGCGGGGCCGGCGTGCTTCGCCGGCTAATCGACGATCCGGCCAAGCTCGGAGAGGTCGCGCGCGAGGCACTCGAGATCTGCCACTTCGACCCCGAGAGCGGGGAGGACCTCGACCACGCTCCCGGGGTCACCGAGCGCTGCGAGGCTGCCTGCTACGACTGCCTGCTGAGCTACGGCAATCAGCGTGACCACCGCCTGCTGGACAGGCTGAAAGTTCGTGATGTGCTGCTGGCGCTCGCCAGCAGCACAGTGCTCGCGAGCGCAGGAGCCGCCTCCGCTGACGAACGCCTGCAGACGTTGCTGGACCGCGCCGACTCTGACCTCGAGCGCAAGTTCCTGAAGCTGCTCGCCGGCGAGAGCCGCCGCCTACCGAGTTCCGCACAGAAACTGATCGAGGACGCCGACTGCCGCCCTGATTTCCTCTATGACGAGAACATGGTCGCCGTGTTCATTGACGGCCCTCACCACGACACCGATGACCAACGCCAGGCCGACCATGAGGCGACCGCGCGCCTCGAAGACCTCGGCTGGGAGGTGATCCGGTTGCGCTACGACGACGACTGGGCCAGCGTCATCAACCATCGCAAGGACATCTTCGGCGCCGGACTGGTGAGCGGAGCAGCCAGTTGACGGCTCTGGCCGAGACGGGCCAGCCCCGCTTCGCGGTGGGATCACTCGTCCGCGCCCGGGGGCGCGAATGGGTGGTGCTCCCGGAGTCGGAGCCTGACTTGCTCGTGCTCCGCGCGCTCGGTGCGACCGACGCTGAGATCACCGGCATCCTCACCGACCTCGAAGACGTCCAGCCGGCAACGTTCGCGCCACCAGATCCCGCGCAACCCGGCGATGCCCGCAGTGCCGCGCTGCTCAGGGACGCGATGCGTCTCGGGTTCCGCTCAAGTACCGGGCCGTTCCGCAGCTTCGGGGCGCTCAGCGTCGAGCCAAGGCCCTACCAGCTCGTTCCGCTGCTTATGGCGCTCAAGCAGGACCCAGTCCGGCTACTGATCGCGGACGACGTCGGGATCGGCAAGACCGTCGAGTCCGCCCTGATCGCCGCCGAGCTGCTAGCGACCGGCACCGCGCAGCGCCTCGCCGTCCTCGCACCGCCGCACCTTGCCGAGCAGTGGCAGTCCGAGCTGCGGACGAAGTTCCACATCGACGCTGCGCCAGTGCTCGCATCGACTGCGCGGCGGCTGGAGCGCGGGCTCGGGATCGGAGAGTCGCTGTTCGAGCGCCACGACCACGTGATCGTCTCGACTGACTTCATCAAATCCGAGCGCCACCGCGACGACTTCATCCGGGTCGCACCCGACCTCGTGATCGTCGACGAGGCTCACGGGTTCGCGCTTGGGAACGACCGCGGCCGCCAGCTCCGCAACGAGCTGCTCGTCAAGCTCGCGGCCAACACGGAGCGGCACGTTGTGCTCGTGACGGCAACCCCGCACAGTGGCAACGAGGAAGCGTTTCGCTCGCTGCTTGCTCTGCTCGACCCGGCCTTGAAGGATCTTCCCGAGGACCTCAGCGGCGAGGAAAACCGCCGCAACCGCGAACGACTGGCGCGCCATCTCGTGCAGCGCCGCCGCGGCGACATCGCCACCTACCTCCACACCGACACTCCGTTCCCGGAGCGCGAGCAGGCCGACATCACCTACACCCTCAGCCCCGACTACCGGCGACTATTCGATAAGGCCGTCAACTTCGCACGCGAGAGCTACCACCAGGCCGAAGGCGACAGCCGCCGCCAACGCGTCCACTGGTGGTCCGCGCTAGGGCTGCTGCGCTCACTCGGATCAAGCCCAGCGGCGGCCGCCGCGACCCTGCAGAGCCGGGCCGAGAACGCCCTCGCGCGCACGGTTGAAGAGGCGGACGAACTCGGCCGGCGCGCGGTGCTCGACCAAGCCGGCGACGAGGATGCCGAGAGCCTCGACGTCGCGCCCGGCGCGCGCTACGCGGACCGGGAAACCGACGCCGACCGTCCCGCAGACGGCGAGCAGGCCGAGGACGCCGTCCGCAGCGGCTCGTGGTTCGACGAGCTCCGCCGGGACGCGGTTGCTCTCGCCGGCGAGAAGGACGCCAAGCTCAAAGCAGCGATCAAGCTAGTTGACGAGCTGCTCGCCGACGGGCACAACCCCATCCTCTTCTGCCGCTTCATCCCGACCGCCGAATACGTCGCTCACCACCTCCGCGAGCACCTGGCCAAGCGTCGCAAGGACCGGGTCGAGGTCGCGGCCGTCACGGGTCTTCTCCCCCCGGTGGAGCGGGAGGAGCGCGTCGCCGAGCTCGCCGCGTTCGACCGACACGTGCTCGTCGCGACCGACTGCCTCTCAGAGGGGATCAACCTGCAGGAGGACTTCGACGCGGTCGTCCACTACGACCTTTCCTGGAACCCCACTCGCCACGAACAGCGCGAGGGCCGTGTCGACCGCTATGGCCAACCCGAACCGGTCGTTCGGACCGTCACCTTCTACGGCGCGAACTCGCCAATCGACGGAATCGTGCTCGACGTGCTGCTGCGCAAGCACCGCAAGATCCGTGAGGCGCTCGGCATTGCGGTCCCCGTTCCGACCGACTCCGCCGCGGTCATCGACGCGATCCTCGAAGGGCTGATCACTCGAGGCAAGCCGGGAGAGGCCGCGTTCGAGCAGCTGTCACTTGACATCGACGCCGGCGCCAAAGAGGCCGACCGCCGGCTGGAGCTCGAGTGGCAGAACGCCGCCGACCGCGAAAAGCGGACACGAACCCTCTACGCCCAACACACAATCAGCCCCGACGAGGTCCACCGCGAGCTCCTCGCCACCCGCGAGGCGATCGGCGCAGGCGCCGACGTGCGCCAATTCGTCACGACGGCGCTCCGAGCCTACGGCGCGACCTTCACAGATACCGCCCGAGGAGGACTCGTCGGCAACCTCGCCGAGACGCCGATCGCGCTACGCGAAGCAATCGGCCTCCCCGCCGGTGACGACGCACTCGAGCTGATCAAAGACAAGGCGACGACACTCGAGCGCACCGACCCCACCGTGCAGGCCGTCGCGGCGCACACCCTCGACCAGGCCCTCGACTTTCACACGACTGGCCAGATCGCCGCGCGCTGCGCCGCGATCCGCACCAGCGCCGTCACCAGGCGCACGACGCTGCTCCTCGTCCGACTCCGGTTCCACCTGATCATCAGGCAGGGCAACCGGCCAGAACGACGGCTACTTGCCGAGGACGCCCGGCTGCTCGCCTTCACCGGCACCGCCGAGCAGCCCGAATGGCTCGCCGACGACGCTGCCGAGGACCTCCTCGCCGCCCGGCCCGAAGCGAACGTGTCCACCGAGCAGGCCATCAGCCTTCTCACCCGCGCGATCGAGGGGCTGCCGACCCTCGACGATGAGCTCGCGCGGGTCGCTGGCGAGCACGCCGACACGCTCGCGGCCACACACCGCCGCGTCCGCGAAGGCGCCCGCGCGGGCGGTGCCGTCAGAGTCACCGCGCAGCTGCCCGTCGACGTTCTCGGCACTTACCTGCTGCTCCCCGCCGCCGCTGCGACAGGATCAGGGCAGTGAGACTTCGGTCGCGCGACCTCTTCCAAACCGTCCGCACCGAGGGAGGGCTGCTCCCCGCCGACCTGCTCGCCCGGATCGCCGACAACGACCCAAGTCTCACTGGGCTCGCACCGGCCGACTACCACCTGCTCGCGAGCGAGCGCATCACCGAGGTGATCGCCCGCGCTTGGACGCGGCTCACCGCCGCTTGGCGCGACTTCGACGAGCAGCGCCAACGCCTTCCCAAGGACGATCCCGCCAGCGGGCTCACCCGCGAGGCATGGCTGCTCCCGCTCTTCCGCGAGCTCGACTACGGCCGCCTCAGCCAAAGCCGCCACTCCATCGAGATCGAGGGCAAGGCTTACCCGATCTTCACCGACTACAACGGCAACGTCCCGATCCACCTCCTCGGCGCCGGCGCCAGCCTCGACGCACGGACCGCAGGGCTCCGCGGCGCGGCCGGCCAGAGCCCGCACAGCCTCGTTCAAGAGCTCCTGAATCGCTCGACTGAACGGCTCTGGGGAATCGTTACCAACGGGCTCGTGCTCCGTGTGCTGCGTGACAACGTCACCCTGACCCGGCAGGCCTACGTCCAGTTCGACCTCGAGGCGATGTTCACCGGCGAGGTCTACTCCGACTTCGTCCTGCTCTGGCTCGTCTGCCACCAATCCCGCTTCGAAGCCAGCAACCCAGAGGAGTGCTGGCTCGAGCAGTGGACGCGAACCGCAGCCGACACCGGCACCCGCGCCCTCGACTCGCTCCGCCAGGGCGTCGAGGAAGCGATCAAGACACTCGGCTCCGGCTTCCTCGCCCACCCGACCAACAAGCAGCTCCAACACGACCTCCAAGACGGAACACTCACCGCAACCGGCTACTACCGGACGCTCTTGCGGCTCGTCTACCGGCTCCTGTTCCTGTTCGTCGCCGAGGATCGCGGCGCGCTCCTCGATCCAAACGCGGACGCACTCGCCAAAGCGCGGTACGCCCAGCACTACTCGACCGCACAGCTCAGGCGCCTATCAGGCCGACGCCGCGGCGGGCGCCACCACGACCGCTACGAGCAGCTCAAGCTCGTGATGGCAGCGCTGCACGAGGACGGTGAGCCGAGGCTTGCACTCCCGGCCCTTGGAAGCTACCTGTGGGACCCGGCCGCGATCGGACCGCTCGCTACCGCGCACCTTGCCAACGAGGACCTGTTCGGCGCCGTTCGCTCCCTCGCCACCGTCGAGCACAACCGCGTCCGGCGCGCCGTCGACTTCGCCAACCTCGGCGCCGAGGAACTTGGCTCGGTTTACGAATCGCTTCTCGAACTGCATCCCACGATCGACCGCACAACCGCCGGCTTTGCGCTAGACGCCGTCGCTGGCTCGGAACGCAAATCGACCGGCAGCTACTACACCCCGACCTCGCTCATCTCCTCGCTGCTCGACACCGCGCTTGAGCCCGTGCTCGACGAGGCGGCGCGGACGGACAACGCCGAGCAGGCGATCCTAGGGCTCGCCGTAGTCGATCCCGCCTGCGGTTCCGGGCACTTCCTTATCGCAGCCGCCAACCGCATCGCGAAGCGCCTGGCAGCGATCCGCTCCGACGACCCTGAGCCCACGCCCGAGGAAACCCGCGCCGCTCTCCGAGACGTCGTCGGCCACTGCATCCACGGTGTCGATGTGAACCCGATGGCCGTTGAGCTCTGCAAGGTGTCGCTTTGGATGGAAGCGCTCGAGCCCGGCCGGCCGCTCTCCTTCCTGGACCACCGGATCGTGCTCGGCAACAGCTTGCTCGGCACAACTCCCGAGCTGATCGCTGGCGGGATTCCTGACGATGCGTTCAGGCCTATCCGGGGCGACGACAACAGGGTCGCTGCCGAGCTACGGGATCACAACAAGAAACAGCGCGCTGGCCAACTGAGCTTTGACATGACTGGTGACCGAATCGAAGCTGACGCTCACGCCCTCGCCGCCGAAGCCGCCGCGCTCGCGCGCCTCAATGATCAATCGATGGCCGGCGTGCGTGACCAGCAGCAGCGGTTCCAACAGCTCCTAGGATCTTCCGAACGCCGCCGCGCTCAATTGGCCGCGGATACATGGTGTGCCGCATTCGTTGCACCGAAGGTTGCAGGCGTCACGGCGATTACGCAGGACACTCTGATCCGCATGCTCTCGGTCGGGGCCCGCGGACCTACCGACGATGAGCTGGCTATGGTCGCCGCAGCGAGCGAGAGGTACTCCTTCCTCCACTGGCATATCGCATTTCCTGCGGTGTGGGAGCAGGGAGGCTTCGACGTCGTCCTCGGTAACCCGCCGTGGGATCAGATCCAATTTAGAGAAGAGGAGTTCTTTGCCGCGGTGCGACCCGACATCGCAGCCGCTTCAACGACCGCGGCGCGCGAGCGCATGGTCCAAGCCTTGCGTGAGACAGATCCAATATTGGCAGGGCATCTCGATGACGCTCGGAGGCAAGTTGACGGTACTCGCCACTTCGTCCGGGCCAGTGGCCGATATCCGCTGTGCAGCCACGGGCGGGTCAACACGTTTGGCGTACTGGCTGAGACCGCGTGGGCAATTGTCAATCGACGAGGTCGAGTCGGAGTAATTGTACCGACCGGTATCGCGACGGACGACAGCATGAAGCGCTTCTTCCAGGCTGTTGTCTCCACTAGAGCTCTCGTCAGCCTGTATGACTTTGAGAACCGCGACGCCATCTTCGCGGGTGTCCACCGGAGCTACAAGTTCTGCCTGTTGACAGTTGCGGGAAGGGGCGGGTCAAGAACTGACGAGCCGGAGTTCGTGTTCTTTGCACGCGCGACGGCGGAATTGAGCGACCGGGCACGACGTATCACGCTAACGCAGGCTGACATTGCGCTCTTGAATCCCGAGACCCGCACATGTCCCATCTTCAGGTCGGTGAAGGACGCGCGCATCGCACGCGATGTATACAGGCGACTGCCGATCATCGCGTCCGAAATATCCGGCTGGTCAGTCACACTCAGACGGTTTCTGAATATGTCTGACGACTCGGCAAAGTTCGTTCCTGGAGTCGACGTCGACTGGCAGCGAACCGGGGTTTCCCAGAGGGCGGAGGGAGCGCTGCTCCGCGTCTATGAGGCTAAACTGTTCCACCATTTTGACCACCGTTGGGCTACCTATGCGGCAGGCGAGGCGGTGTCAATGGATGAGGCCACCAAGCGGGATCCAAACCAGATCGTGCGTACGCGTTATGCCGTTCCGGACCTTGCAATGCGCCGCCTTCTTGGCGGGCTCTGGTCACGAAGCTGGTTCCTCCTTTGGCGGGATATCTGTCGGAGCACCGACGAGCGGACGTTAATTGCGACGGTCGTTCCCTTCTGTGCGCATGCGAATCCGAGTCCGGCGATCCTCGTCGAAGAGACGGACGCGGTGGCGCTTGCGCCGCTGCAAGCTGTGCTGTCCAGCTTTGTACTCGACTACATCGTGCGGCTGAAGATCGGCGGGACTCATCTAGCGCAGGCGATCCTGTCGCAGTTGCCCGTCCTGCCGAAGACGTGGCTGGCGCAGCTTCGACCCGAGGTTCCTACCGTCGGTTCGCTCGGGGAATGGCTAACGATCCGCGTCCTCGAGCTTGCGTACACAGCTACCGACCTTGCGGGATTCGCTGCTGATATCGGCTTTGCTGGACAGCCGTTTCGCTGGGACCCGGACCGCCGGGCACTCATCCGCGCGGAACTCGATGCCGCAATGTTTCGCCTTTACGGAATCGCGCGCGACGACCTCGGCTTCATCATGGAGACATTCCCGATCGTCCGTCGCCGCGACGAGGACCGGTTCGGCGAGTATCGCACCAAGCGCCTGATCCTCGAGCGTTATGACGCGATGCGAATGGCCGAAACTGCCGGTGTCATTTATGACACGCCGCTGCACCCGCCTCCGGGTGATGTCCGTGCGGAGCATCAAGCCGCTGACAGAGACGCGGTGCAGGCCCGATGAAGCACCTGGCGATCAGGGTCGCGTGGCATGACCGGGCTTGGGACGGGCACGTGTGCGACGAGCCGAAGCAGAACTCGTTCTGCCTCGCGTTGAGGCGGATACGCGAGGAGCGCGACGACGACCGCCAGCAGATGTTCAGCGGCAGGGCGTTCTCGGAGCTAGCGCCGGACGATCTACCGCCGTGCAAGGGCGAGTCCGGCGCATTCATGAGCCCGAGCGACTGGCGACGGCTGATCGAGCACCCCTACCAGACAGGAAGCAAGACACAGGCCACGCACGGGCATCTTCGTCCGACGCCGATCACGGTGCCGTCCTGGAGCACGCTTGCGATCCCGTTCTGGTGGCTGCAGCGTGGGGTGCAGGAGGGGATCCTCGAGCGCAGCCCCGACCGGTTCCCCGCGGACGAGGAGCCGCCGTTCCCAACCAACTGGGTATTCGGGGAGCGCCGGCAGCGGGCGCTGCTTGACCTGTTCTGGGGACAGGTGAAGGAGGGCGCGCTCATCTTCTTCTACACCAAGGAGGGTCAGCCGATCTCCGACTCGATCAAGCGGCTGATCGTCGGCGCCGGGCTGGTCACGAAGATCGGCTCCCAGCTCGAGTACGAGAGTCTCGGCAGCAAGCGCACCCCGCCAATCTGGGAGCGCGTAGTGCAGCACTCGATCCGTCCAGATGGAGCTGATGGTCTGCTTCTGCCCTACCACGCCTACCTTCGCCCGACCGGGGATTTAGACGAGGACGCGAGGCGCCTGCAAATGCTCGGAGAGATCGCCGTGGTGCCCGATCCCGCCCACTTCGGCACGTTCACGTACTTCAGCGAGCACGCCAGCCCTGATGCGGCGCTGTCGGTGCTGGTGGGCTGCCTGAACGCGGTCCGGAAGGTTCGCGGTCATGGCGTCGCCGCAGGGCCTTGGGAGGCGCGGGAGGAGTGGCTGAACGCGCAGATCGCGCGGACGTGGCAGGAGCGGGGCGCGTTCCCGGGCCTGGGCTCGGCGCTCGAGGCGCTCGGGATGCGGCTCGGGACGGCGCTTGCGCTTGAGCTCATCTCGTCCGGCGCGATCAGCGCCAACGCGGACCCGTGGCCGGTCACTGCCGCGATCCTGGAGGGGCGCCAGGATCCGCCAAGCCCGGCGTACGCGGCCGATCTGCGCGCGGTGGCAGGCACCTGGGCAAAGCTCACTCCGCAGCGACGCGCAGTGCTGCAGCTGCTGTCGCGCTTCGCGGTGTCGCCCGAGCAGGGCAAGCGGCTGTTCGAGCCGCACGCGCGGAGCGCCGCCTTCAGTGCGTCCGTCAGCGATCAGGACCTGCTTGCCAACCCCTACCGGATCGCGGAGTGCGACCTCGGCGACTGGGACTCCTCACCCGTGACCGTGGGCGTGATCGACCGCGGCCTGCTGCCTGACAGCACGATCGCTGCCAGCTGCCCGGTGCCCGAGCCCTCGCGGGTCGAGTCCGCAACCGACCGGCGGCGTGTCCGGGCGGCCGCAGCGACGGCTCTGCAGCGCGCGGCCGGCGAGGGCGACAGCCTGCTGAGCGCGGTCGAGACGCTCACCCGGATCGACCGTCTCGATCTCGCCCGTCCGTGCGTCGTCCCGTTCGACTGGTTCACCGGGAACGAGAGCTTTCTGAGGGGCGTGATCGAGCAGGTAGACGTCGAGGTGCCGGAGAGCCCGGGCGTTGAGGCAAGCGTGGTTCCATCGCTTCAGCTCGAGCGTCATGCCGAGACCGAGCGCCGGCTCGCCAGCCGGCTGCTAAAGCGAGCGGCCAAGCAGATCGCCTCGACCGGCGTCACGTGGAGAGAGCTCCTGATCGAGGCGATCACTGCGAGCGGTGCGCGCGTGGACGAGCGCGACGCTCGCCACCGCGACGCGCTTGCCGAGCAGGAGGAAGCGCTCGAGCGGATCACCACCCGCCGGCTCGGCGTGCTCGTCGGCCGTGCCGGCACCGGCAAGACCTCTGTCCTCGGTGCACTCGTCCGCTGCCCGACGATCGCGACCGACGGCGTGCTGCTGCTCGCTCCGACCGGGAAGGCGCGCGTCCGGCTGCAGCGCGCGACCGGTCGGGAGGCGGCGACGATCGCCCAGTTCCTCTACCGCCTCGGCCGCTACGACGGCGCCTGCCAGCGGCCGCTGTTCACCGGCGACAGCCGGCACCGCAAGGAGAAGACGGTCGTCATCGACGAGTGCTCGATGCTCACGATGGACGACCTGTTCGCCATCCTTGAGGCGCTCGACCTCGGGCATGTCGAGCGCCTGATCCTCGTCGGCGACCCCAACCAGCTTCCGCCGATCGGGGTGGGCCGTCCCTTCGCGGACCTCATCGGGGTGCTGGACGAGCCCATCAGCGACGACGAGCGTGCCGGCGCTGACGCGCTCGCCCGCCTGACGGTTGAGGTCAGGACGGCCGAGGGCGGCACCTCGGACGCGCTTCGCCTAGCGGCGTGGTTCACGAACGAGCCGCAGCCGAAGGATGCCGACCGCGTGCTCAGCGACCTCGAGCTGGGGGCCGACTTCAACGACCTCACGATCTGCACCTGGCGGACTCCCGAGGAGCTCCGTCTCCGGATAGCTGAACAGCTCCAAGCCCGTCTCGGCCTGACGTCCCCGGACGACATCTCCGGCTTCGACAGAGCGCTCGGCCTCACGGCCGAGGGGTGGGTGCCATATGAGGATCCCGACGGCGTCGAGCGCTTCCAGGTGCTATCGCCCGTCAAGGGCAACCCGCACGGAACTCGCGATCTCAACCGCTTCTTCCAGCGGCGCTTCAGGCCGAGATCGGGCTACGCGCCGACTCTCGGAGATGAGGAGATCGGCTTCAAGGACAAGGTCATCCAGCTGCGCAACGGGAAGCGTCGCGGGTGGGGCAAGACCACTGGAAAAGTGGAGGAGTACATCGCCAACGGCGAGATTGGGACACTCGCCCGAGCGAAGTATCCGTACTTCGACGTGGCGTTCGCCGGACGGCCTCACGTGCGCTTCAGCTATTCCGGGGGCAACTTCGGCGAGGATGGCGGCCCCATCGAGCTCGCCTACGCGATCACCGTCCATAAGGCGCAGGGCAGCGACTTCGGGATCGTGTTTTTCGTCCTGCCGCGCACCCGGCTCCTGTCCCGAGAGCTGCTGTACACCGGCTTGACGCGCGCCAAGCAGCAGCTTGTGTTGCTGGTCGAGGGCGAGGACGCGAGCACGCTGTTCGAGTGGACCCTGCCAGAGCGTTCAGAGACAGCACGACGGAACACGAACCTGTTCCGAGGTGTCGTGCGCGAGGACGTTGATCAGACACCGTACGCCGAGCACCTGATCCACCGTTTGTCCGACGGCCGGATGGTCCGCAGCAAGTCCGAGCTCGCGATCGCGATCGAGTTGCAGCGCCTCGGCCTATGGAAGGACTGCCAGTACGAGCGCCCGCTGGACGGCACCAAGCGACCCGGGCGACTGCGCCCGGACTTCACCTTCATCGATGCCGCCGGCGATCCGCTCGTCTGGGAACATCTCGGCTTGCTCTCCAAGGAGAGCTACCGCCAATCGTGGGGATGGAAGCTGCAGTGGTACGCCGACAATGGCTTCGCGCTCGGGGAGAACCTTTTCACCACCGAGGATGACCCAGTCGGCGGTCTCTCGCAGGATGCCATCACGCAGGTCGCTCGGCGGATCGAGCGAGAGCTGTAGTACCAGCCGAGTCCGCTCTCCACGCCGAGGTCAACGGCCGCGACGCGCGCCAGCTGCTTCACTTCGGTGCCTGTCCCGCCCAGAGGAGACAGGTGCCGGCGGAACTGCGATGGGCGACGAGACAGCAGTCCTCGTCCGGCCGGTGCAGCTCCCTTGAGACCGGAGCCAATGCGTCTGAGGCCGGTGGCAGACCGGAGGCTTGCGGTCGCGGTACCCGGCATCTAGCGACGCCCATCCGAGGCCGTCGCTAGATGCCGGGTCTACGCAGCCCAGGTTGATTTCTCCATACACCCCATGAACAACCTTTTGAAGGGCAGCGTCGCTGGGCGGGAGGCGACGGCGGCGGGTACCGACAAGCGGCCGCAAACGAGGGGCCTCGTGTTCCACGAGGTTTCCAAAAAGTTTCCAAAGCGGCCCTCAGCGTCGGCCCGAGGAAGAATCGCCGGACCAAAAACCACCGATTACCAGGCGATTCGTAAGAGCCCTCTGACGGACTCGAACCGTCGACCCCTTCCTTACCATGGAAGTGCTCTACCAGCTGAGCTAAGAGGGCACGCTGCCCGAGAGCGTATCGCGCCGCCGACGGGTTCGGGATCATCGATCGGGATGCCGCTGACCATCACTCGAGACCCCGAGGAGTTCGCCGACCGCGCCGGCGAATTCATCAACACCGCGCTCGAGCGAAACGTCCTCGCCACGGTGCTCTTCAACGTCCAGAACCGCGGTGGCTACGGCGGCGACGCGCCGATCTTCGCCTACGAGCACCCAGACGAGACCACAGAGCCGACCGCCGTGGCGATGCGCACGCCGCCCTGGCCGATGCTGGCCGTGGGCTTCGACCGTCAGGCGGCCGCCGACGAGCTGATCGCGCAGTGGCTCCCCCAGGACCCGCAGCTCCCAGGGATCAGCGCCGAGCCCGCCGCGGCCGCCGCGATCGCGAAGGCCTGGCGCGAGCAGACCGGGGGCGACACCGAGCTCGAGTTCGCCGAGGCGATGCATGCGCTCACCGAGGTCATTCCTCCGACGCGCATCCCGCCCGGAGGCCTTCGCCCGGCCACCCCAGACGACCGAGACCTGCTGATCGACTGGGAGCGAGCGTTCGTCCTCGAAGCCGGTCTCGGCGACCTCGACCACGCCGACCAGATGGTCGACCGCCGGCTCGAGGATGGCCTCCAGGTCGTGTGGGAGTCGGCGGAGCCGGTGTGCACGGTCGGCTTCACGGTCAAGATCAACGGCACCGTGCGGATCGGCCCGGTCTACACCCCGCCCGCCCACCGCAACCGGGGATACGCGACCGCCGCCGTTGCCCAGACCAGCCGGCAGCTGCTCGACGCCGGCGCGGCGCGCTGCATGTTGTTCACCGACCTCGCGAACCCCGTCTCGAACCGGATCTACGCAAACATCGGCTACGTGCGGTTCGCGGACTGGGAACAGCACCGGTTCCAGCTCCCCGAGCTGGCAAACTGATCCGACCCGCCGGGCCGCGCCGCCCCACCGTGCCCAACGACCATCCGACAAACCTGGATCTGGCGCGGCCGCGCAGCGTCCTCGAGATCCTCGCGACGGCACTGCGGCTCTACGCGAGCCACCCGCTGCTGTTCGTCCTCCTCGCGCTGATCGTCGTCGCGCCGTACGACCTGATCGTGCTCGGTGCCGCCCACGCCGCACCGCTCGGCCAGCAGACCACCAGCGCCGGCACGGCGCTGCTGCTCACGCTGATCGAGTTCGCGATCGTCGGCCCGTTCGTCTCGGCTCTCCAGGTGCAGGCGGTGCTGATGATCGGGGAGGGCCATAGGCCGACGCTGGCCGACGTCCTCGCTCAGAGCGTGCGGATCCTGCCGGTCGTCGTGGCCGCCGAGATCATCGCCGGGATCGGAATCGGCATCGGCCTGATCCTGTTCATCCTCCCGGGCGTGATCCTCGCCCTGCGCTGGGCAGTGGTCGCGCAGGCGGCCGCCGTCGAGCGCACCGACTGGCCGAGCGCACTGCGCCGCAGCGCCGCGCTCACCTCGCGCAACTACCTGCGGATCTTCGCGCTCCTGTTCATCGTCTCGCTGATCGTCCTGGCGATCGTCGACGGGATCGGCCAGGCGGCCGGCACCTCCACTTCGGCTCCGCACGTGGTGCTGGGAATCGCGATCGCGACGATCACGCGCTCGTTCCAGGCGCTGACGACGGCAGTGCTCTACTTCGACCTCCGCGCGCGGGAATCGAGCCTCTTACGGACTGCCTGAACAGGGAGTACAATGCCGCCACAACGCGGCCGCGCATCCAGGCGCGAGCGGCGTAAGCAACGGCGTAGGGGAGGTCGAGATGACTGAGGTTGTCGCGCGCGAGGATCCCGCGACGGCAGATGTTGTCGTGCGCGAGGACCACGCCACGGCGCATGCCGTCTCGCGCCGCCGTTTCATCGGCTACCTGATCGCGGGGCCGACGCTGATCGCCGCGGCGCCACAGTTCATCGCCCCACCGAGCGCCCGGGCCGCCGGGCTCCCCACCCACCAGCCGGTCGACGACTACGACCTCAGCGACATGCTGAACGAGGCCGCCGCCCCGACCTCCGGCCTGATCACGGTCGTCGTAAACCAGGACGGCACGGTCTCGTTCGCGCTGCCGCGGGCCGAGGTCGGACAGGGCATCACGACCGCGGTCGCGATGACGATCGCCGACGAGATCGGCCTGCCGCTCAGCAAGGTCAACATCACGCTGGCGGACGCCCGCCCCGAGCTCAACTGGAACCAGCTGACCGGCGGCTCGAACTCGATGCACTCGATCTTCTACCCGGTCCGCGCCGCCGCCGCGATCGCCAAGGGCCAGCTGCTGGCCGCCGCCTCCAACATCCTCCAGGAACCGGCCGACGACCTCTCGGTTGTCGGTGACAGCGTCCAGGCCCCGAGCGGAAGCAAGGTCTCGATCGCCACGCTGGCGACCAAGGCTCGCGTCACCAAGACCCGCAAGGCAAGCGCGCTTCTGAGCGGCGACACCTACACCCTCGTCGGCACCCCGCACAAACGGATCGACGGACTCGACATCGTCACCGGCCGCAAGCAGTTCGCGATGGACCTGAAGGTCCCGAACGCCCTCCCGACGATGGTCTGCCGCCCGCCCACGATCAACGGGAGCGCCTCGAAGGTCAACAACCTCGCGCAGGTCAAGGCGATGCCGGGGATCACCGACGTCGTGCTGATCCCGCACACGCCGTTCGTCGCCGGCGGCGTCGCCGTGCGGGGCCAGACGTTCGGCCAGTGCATCGACGCCGTCCGCGCCCTCGACGTCACGTGGACCCCGGGCGCGCCGGCCGGCCTCTCAGACGACACGGTCAAGAAGGAGCTCCAGAGCACCCAGCTGCCGCTGCCGCCCGCGCTGCCCACCGGCCAGACCCTCGAATCGGACTTCACGTTCTACTTCCGCCCCGGCGACCCGCTCGAGACCAACTGCGCCGTCGCCAACGTGACGGCCACGAGCGCCGAGGTGTGGTCGAGTCTCAAGTCCCCGATCTGGGCCAAGGAGCAGCTCGTCACGATCCTCGGCCTGCCACTCGACGCGATCACCGTGCACGTCGCCCAGGGTGGCGGCTCCTTCGGGCGTCACCTGTTCGCGGACGCCGCCTTCGAGGCCGCGGCCATCTCCAAGGCGATGGGCAAGCCGGTGAAGCTGATGTGGCACCGCACCGACAACTTCCGCCAGGGTCGCACGCACCCGATGGCGATCTCCAAGGTCCGGGTGCAGTACTCGGGCTCGACCGTGACAGCCCTCAACCAGAGCCACGCGAGTGTCGCCACCGACTTCTCGATGGGCTTCGGCGAGATCATCTCAGCCACCCTCGCCACTCTCCCCAACGCCAACAGCGACGGTTACTCGCAGACCGTCTTCAACCTCACCCAGCAGGTTCCCTACAACTTCGGGCCCGTCACGCAGCTCCTCAACGAGGCCTACACCTACGACACGTTCAACACAGGCTCGACGCGCAACATCTACAGCCCCGATGTCGTCACCGCCATCGAGCTGATGGTCGACCAGACGGCGAAGGCGATGAAGATGGACCCGGTCGCGTTCCGCCGCGCCTACCTGCGCGACTCGCGACTCCTCGCAGTCCTGAACGCCGTCGCCAAGGCAGGCAACTGGGGGCGCGCCATGCCCGCCGGGACCGCCCAGGGCGTCGCCCTGCACGCCGAGTACAAGGGCGCGTGTGCGGCGCTCGTCGAGATCGACTGCACGCCGCAGACGGTCAACCGCAGCATTCCCGACGCCTACACGGGCCCGCGCGTGACGAAGGTGGTCGTCGCTGTCGACGTCGGCCTCGCCGTCAATCCGCTCGGCCTCCAGGCGCAGATGATGGGCGGCGCGATGGACGGGATCGCCAACGCCCTCACCTACAGCCTCCACCTCAAGGACGGCTACTTCCTCGAGGCGAGCTGGGACAACGCCTATTACACGCGCGAGTGGAACACGCCGTTCGAGGTGCAGGTGATCGTCATGCCGCCGACGACGGGCAGGCCTGGCGGCGCCGGCGAGCTGGGCGTCGCCCCTGCAATGGCCGCCACCGCCTGCGCCTACGCGCGCGCCACCGGCAAGATGCCGACGGAGTTCCCGATCAACCACAACCTGCCACTCGGCTTCACCCCGTATCCGACGACCCCGTCGATCCCGCCCTCACCCACCGACGGACTCGCCCACGCGTACTGACAGGAGGCAGTTCGTGTCCACACACACCTTCATCCTCAACGGCAAGCAGACGACGGTGGAGTGTCAGGATGACCTGCGCCTGCTGTGGGTGCTCCGTGACCTCCTCGGTGTCACCGGCCCGAAGTACGGGTGCGGCCTCGACGTGTGCAAGGCGTGCACGTGTCACATCAACGGCAAGGCGTTCAACCCGTGCTCGGTCCCGGTCTCCGACATCAAGTCGACCGACGAGATCACCACCATCGAGGGCCTGCCCGCGACCGTCGGCAAGCCGCTCCACCCGATGCAGGAGGCGTGGCTCGAGCTCGACGTCCCGCAGTGCGGCTACTGCCAGCCCGGTCAGATCATGGCGGCTGTCGCCCTCGTCAACGAGAAGGGCTCGAGCATCACCGACGCGGACCTCGACGAGATCCGCAACATCTGCCGCTGCGGCACCTACGCGCGGATCCGCGAGGCGATCAAGACGGCCGCGAGCCAGATGTAGCCACCTCGGCCGGTAGCACGCTCTGCGCGGCCGGCGGCGGCGCAATGCCGCCGGCCGCGGCGCGGCGCCGGGACAGCGCCACGCCCGCCAGACACAGCACCCCGCCGGGCGCGGCGAGCAGCGGCGGTGCTTCGGCAAGGAACGCCCACCCGAGCAGCACGACGAGCGGCGGCACCAGGTACGTCGTCACCCCGAGCCGTCCGGCGCTAGTGCGGGCCAGCGCGAACGCCCAGCAGCCGAACCCGACCGCAGTCGGCCCGAGCCCGAGATACGCGGTCCAGGCGAGTTTGTCCGCGCCGGCCCGGCCCGCCTGGTCGATCAGCTCGGGGGCGTAGGGCAGGCAGGCGAGCGTCGCCACCGTGCAGGCAAGCCACGTCACCGCGAGCGGCGAGGCGCTGCGGAGGGCGGGCTTCTGGGCGACCACGCCGGCCGCGTAGCCGAGTGCGGCGATCACGCACAGCCCGGCCCCCCACGTGGCCTGCAGACCGTGACGGGAGACGCCGATGCCGATCAGGACGGCACCCGTGAACGCCACCGCGCAGCCGCCGACGAGCGCCCTCGGGTAGCCCTCGCGCAGCGCCCGGCCGGCGAGCAGCGCGATGAAGATCGGGCCCGTGTTGACGAGCAGCGCCGACGTGCCGGCGTCGATCCGGCGCTCGGCGGCGTTCAGCGCGAGGTTGTAGACGCCGAGCCAGAGCAGGCCGGAAAGGACCGCGAACGCAGCCGCGCGCCCGGCGGGCGGACGCTCGCGGCGCGCCAGCACGACGGCGCTCAAGACGAGGCTCGCGACGGCCAGGCGGCCGAGCGCGAGCGGGCCGGGGGAGAGGGACCGGCCAACGAAGCGGATCGCCACGAACGCCGAGGCCCAGAGCAGCAGCGTGACGCCGACCGCGAGGAGCACTGCCCGATGGGACTGCGCGTCCATACCAAGCAAACGTAGCGGCCGCCCGAAACGTGACAGAGCTACAGTCCGCGCGTGGCGATTCGCGTCGGCGTCCAGGTCCAACCCCAGCACGCCGACTTCGATGGGATGGTCAGAGCATGGCGCGAGGCCGAGGAGCTCGGCGTCGACACGATCTACACGTGGGACCACTTCTATCCGCTCTACGGCGATCCGGACGGCAAGCACTTCGAGGGGATCGCATGCCTGACCGCACTGGCGGCCAGCACCGAGCGGGCCCGGATCGGCGGCCTCGTGTTCTGCAACTCCTACCGGAACCCGCAGCTGCTGGCGAATGCCCATTCGACGATCGACCACCTCTCCGGAGGGCGGGTGATCCTTGGGATCGGCGCCGGCTGGTTCGAGCGCGACTACGAGGAGTACGGCTACGAGTTCGGGACCGCGCCCGACCGCCTGCGCGCGCTGCGGCGCGACCTTCCCAAGATCAGGGAGCGCCTCGGAAAGCTGAACCCGCCGCCCCGCGGCCCGATGCCGATCCTGATCGGCGGTGGCGGCGAGAAGGTGACGCTACGGCTCGTCGCCGAGCACGCGCAGCTCTGGCACAGCTTCGGCGATCGCGACGTCTACGAGCACAAGGCGCAGGTCCTCGCCGATCACTGCGCCAAGGTCGGCCGTGACCCGCAGGAGATCGAGCGCGTCTGGGGCACGCGCGGCAAGACGATCGAGTCGGCCGGCGACCTCGCCGACGCCGGCGTTCACGAGATCACGCTCGGGATCGGCGGCGACGGTCACGGCTACGACCTCGGCCGGCTCCGCGAGCTGATCCAGTGGCGCGACCGCCTGGGCGCGGTCACCTGAACAGGCGATCGCCGACGAAGCCGCCGCGCGCGGCCCCCGGCGGGCAGGCGAAGATCGCCGAGCCGACGTGCTGCGTGTGCTCGCCGAGCAGGTCGTTTGCAGCCAGCCGGCGCTGGATCGGGATGAACTGGCGACGCGGGTCGCGCTGGAAGCAGATGAACAGCTGACCTCCGGCGACCGCTGCGCCGCTGCGGTCGACCCCATCCGCGAACGAGTAGCCCCGCCGCAGGATCCGCTCGCCGGCATTCAGTTGCGGGCTGGCGAGGCGGGCGTGCGAGCCCGGGGGAAGCTTGGACGGGTCGAGCGGGGCGTACTCGCTGCGCTCGCCGAGCGGGGCGCCCGAGAGCTTGTGGCGGCCGAACGTCTGCTCCTGCTGGTCGAGGCCGATCGAGTCCCAGTTGGCGAGCAGCATCGCGACCCGCCGCACGACCATGTAGCTGCCGCCGTGCATCCACCTCGGCGACTCCGGCGCGCCCGCCCACACGTACCGGGACAGCGCGCCGGCGTCCTGGCTCATGATGTTCGCGGTCCCGTCCTTGAACCCCATCAGATTCCTCGGCGTGGCCGGCCCGCGCGTGTTGAGCGTGCGGCCGAAACCGGCCAACGACCAGCGCGGCACGGCCAGCGGGCTCGCGAGGCGGATCAGGTCGTGCACGGCGTGAAACGCGACCTGCTGATCCTCGGCGCATGCCTGGATCGCGATGTCTCCGCCGCAGAGTCCCGGCCGCAGGGCGTCCCCGCGGAACGCGGGCAGGTCGACCAGCGGTCCCGGTCGGCGGCGAGCCAGCCCGAAGCGGCCGCGATCGAACACGGCGGGCCCGAGGCCGAAGGTGATCGTCAGCCGCGATGCTCCGAGGCCGACCGCCTCACCGGTGTCGACCGGGGGCGCCGTGCCCGTCTGCAGCGGACCGACCGGCCGGGCCTCTGTCAGCCGCACCGCCGCATCTGACATCGCTCGCAGGAGCGACTCGAGGTCCCGTGCGGCGTCGCTGACCACGTCGAGGGCCGCGAACTGGATGTGCTCCTGGCTCGGCGTGGCGATCCCCGCCTGATGGCGGCCGTGAAAGGGGACCGTCGCCGAGCTGCGGCGATCGGCCGCGGCGCGCGCGACCGCGGGTGCCAGGGCATCGTGCCCGATCGTCGTCCCGACCCCGGCCACACCGGCCGCGGTCAGGAACTGCCTCCTTGTTCCGCCCTCCACCGCTCGGGATCGTAGCGGCGCGCGGGCGCGGCGACCCGCGGTCAAGCTGCGACGCGGCGACCCGCGGTCAGGCTGCGACGCCGCGACGCGCGGTCAGGCTGCGCGCGGCAGCGGCCCTGTGCCCGGAGCGGGCGATCCGCCTGGAGGACCCCCGCCCGCTCCCAGCGAGGGATCCGGGTGGTACTCGAGGCTCCCGAGCTCGCCCTGCTCGGCGCCGCACACGTCACATACGAGCACCAGCCGCAGCCGGCCCGCCTGCTTGACGTAGCGGGTGGCGCCGCTGTGGGCTCCAGAGTGGTCGCACCTCATGATCCCTCCTGATCGGCCGAGTGGGGCGTCAGCTTGAGAAATGTTGGGGCGCGTGGCGGACGGATCCGCGGCGCGTTAGGGTGAAGGACGTGGTCCTGTACGTCTGTCCGGTCGGCACGCGGGGCGGCAGCATCCCGCGGCTGCACCCCTGCGGCTGGGCGGCCAAAGCGCTCGACGACGCCGGGCACACCTACGAGGTCAAGTCCGTGAGGGGCGCTACCGGGATGTTCTGGACGTGGTCCTCCCGGGGCCGCGACCGCGCCGAGGTGGAGCGCCTGAGCGGCCAGCGCTCGGTGCCGATCCTCGTTCTCGACGACGGCGAGGTGGTCACCGGGTCAGCGAAGATCGTCGAGTGGGCGCACGCGCACGCGCCCGGTGAGGAGACGCACGCATGAGCGATGAGATGGTTGCCGAGACGGTCCGGATCAGCGGCCACGGGGACGACGAGATCGAGGCCTACCTCGCGCGTCCGAGCGGCGAGGAGCCGCGCGGAGGCGTTGTCGTCATCCACCACATGCCGGGCTACGACCGCGGCACCAAGGAGATCGCCCGGCGCTTCGCCGAGCTCGGCTACGACGCGATCGTGCCCAACCTGTACTGGCGCGAGGCCCCGGGCGCAGCCCCGGACGACGCGGCCGCCGCGGCCAGGGCACAGGGCGGCGTGCCGGACGAGCGCCTCGTCGGCGACGTGGGTGGAGCCGCCGCCCACCTGCGCTCGCTGCCGGGCTCCAACGGCAAGGTGGGCGTGATCGGCTACTGCTCGGGGGGGCGCCAGTCGGTGCTGGCAGCGTGCAACCTCGACCTCGACGCGGCCGTCGATTGCTACGGCGCCTTCGTCACCGGGACGCCGCCCGAGGAGTTCCCGCTCAAGATCACCAACCTCGTCGATCAGCTGCCGAACCTGAGCGCGCCGCTGCTGGGTCTGTTCGGCAACGAGGACCAGTACCCGAGTCCCGAGCACGTGAACGAGCTCGAGGAGATCCTCAAGGCCCACGACAAGCCCTACGAATTCCACCGCTACGACGGCGCCGGCCACGCGTTCTTCGCCAACAACCGGCCCTCGTACCGGGTCGAGGCGGCCAACGACGGCTGGGAGCGGATCACGCAGTTCTTCAAACAACACCTGGGAGGCTGAGCCATGTGCACGTACGCGACGGTCAACACGGCCCTGGAGGGCAGCGCCAAGGGACCGGCCAGCGAGTGGTTCTCGGTCACCGACGGCACCGTGTACTTCGACCATCCGGTGCACGCGATGGCCGACCACACGCTCAACATCGACTTCGCCGACCCGGCCCGGGGGCCGGGCGCCCGGGTCGCGGTCGAGCTGACCGCCGCCTCGGCCCGCGAGCTGGCCGCCGCGATCGAGGCGGCGCTCGCCTCGGCGCCGGCCGAGCTGACGGTCTGAGCACCCAGCTCCCGCCGCCTCAGCGCGGGTCGCTGCCGTCCACGTTCCAGTAGCGCAGCACGTCCGCCCGTCCGGCATCCTCACCCGAGCCGGCGGTCATCCCGAAGCGGGCGATCGCCCGCTGGCCGCCCTCGTAGTCGCCGTAGAGGAGGTCGACCATCACGCGCGAGCCCTGCTCGGCGGCGGCCCGCATCCCCGCGTAGTCGGGATCCTCGGGGTCACGGATCGCGCCCTGCCAGAAGCCGGTCTCGCCCGAGGGCACGTACAGGTCCCGCTGCTGCGGGCGGAACGCGTCGAGGTCCGGACGGTCCATCCCCACCCTCGCGGAGCCCGCGACCACGTGCCACCCGTGGATCACGGCCAGCCCCGCGCCGCCGTTGCGCAGCGACATGACCATGTAGAGCCGCTCGTCGCGCAGTTCGGCGCGCCCGCCGTGGCCGCCGACCGTCACGACCACCCCGTCGCCGAAGCGGATCGTCTCGGGCAGGTCGTCCTCGCGCGAGGGGATCAGGACGGGACGCTGAGCCGCCAGCAGCGAGCGCTCGGCGACCCGTGCGGATCGGTTGGCCGAGCGAATCGAGGTGAAGGTGGCCACGGCGAGGACCAGCGTGCCTCCCGCCGTCGCCATCGAGGAGATCGTTGCCCAGTCCGCCGTGCGCGGCAGGATAGAGCGCCGCCTCCGCCAGCGGGCTCGCCGGCGATCAGGCGTTTCCGATCGCGACGCCGATCGCCAGCACGATCGCGCCGCCGAGCGTGACCACGATCAGCGAGGAGCGCATCGTGACGTGCAGGAAGTGGGAGCGAACCCACGCGATCGCGAACAGCTCGACGGCAACGACGGCGCCGGCCACGATCAGGGCGTGGTTGACGTTCGAGATCACGAACGGCAGCGAGTGAAAGACGCCGCCGAGCGTCGTCGCGCCGCCGGTGAACATGCCGCGCACGGCCGCCGAGCCGCGCCCGGTCTGCTCGCCGGTGTCCGACAGCGCCTCCGAGATGCCCATGCTGACCCCGGCGCCGAGGGCGGTGGCGAGGCCGACCAGCAGCGCCGTCTTCGAGCTGCTCGACACGGCGGCGGCGAAGATCGGGGCGAGCGTCGAGACCGTGCCGTCGATCATCCCGACGAGCGACGGCTGCACCACCTGGAGGACGAACTGCTCCTCCTGGCAGCCGCACAGGCGGGAGATCAGCCGCTTGAGCCGCGGGTGCCGCTGGAGCCGCGCCGCCTCGGCGACGGCTTCCGGTCTCTGCTCCGCCCGCGACTCGCGCTCGACGACATGGGGGGCGTCGCTCATCGGCGTGGTTCTGCCCACGCGCCCGGCCCGGTAACCGGAGCGTCCGTTGGCATCACGTGAATTGCGGGTAGCGGGCAGAAGAAGCGAGAAGGGAGGAATCAGATGGCACAGGCACCCGGGTCCGTCGAAGAAGGCGTGGAGGTGCTCAACGTCCGGGGCGAGAGACTCGGCAAGATCAGCGCGCTCCTGTCCCATGGCGACCGCGAAAGTGCCGACTGGGCGCGGATCAGGATCGGCCGACTCGGGCTTCGCAAATCGATCGTCCCGCTCGGGAACGCGGTCGAGGAGAACGGGAGCCTGCAGCTGCTCTACGAGACCGAGCACGTGCGCAAGGCGCCGAGCGTCGAGCCTGAGGACGGGCGCCTGAGCGACGACGACGTCGACCTGCTCTGCCGGCACTACGGGCTCGAGCCGGTCAACCCGCCGAGCGGGATCGACGACGACATCGAGCTGCCCCGCGAGACGCGCGACGCCAAGCCCCCCGCGATGGAGGAGGACGAGAACAGCCCGCTCGTCAAGCGCCGGCGCGAGCGCGCCAAGGAGCTGGGCGTCCCGGACCACGAGTAGCCCGCTCGGGCCCCGCACGCTGTGGGGGTGTCTGGACCGACCCGTGCCCTCAGCCGCCGGCCGCCTCCTGCTCGCGCAGGCTCTTCCACAGCGCCTCCATCGTCGGCGCCAGCCTCACGAGCTCGGACATGTGCAGCTCGGCCAGCGCCTCGAGGCATGAGCGTCCGGCATCGGTCAGTGTGATGTGGACCGTCCCGTGGTGCTCGTCGTCGGGCACGCGAGCGACCAGGCCCGCCGCCGCCGCGCGGTCGATCAGCCCCACCGCGCTGTGGTGGCGCAGCGCCAGATAGCCGGCGATCTCCTTGATCGACGGCCCAGCGGGGTCCGGGTGGCCGCGGACCGCCAGCAGCAGCTGGTGCTGGGCGGGCGTGACGCCCTGTAGACGAGCCTGGTCCTCGCTCCAGCGCAGGAACCGTCGCAGGCCGGTCCGGAACTCCAGAAGGCGCTGGTAGTCGGCGTCGTTTGGACGGCTCACAGTTACCACGTCGTCCATCCGGGTACGATATCGCAGTACGATATGAAAGACGAAGTAGCGCGGTCTGGCGCTGAACCGAACAAACTCTCAGCGGAGACCGGCGGGACCGGAGCCCTGCCCTCAGGGGTGCGGCGCCTTGGCGACTTCTCGCTGAACCGCCGGGTCATCCTGATCGTCGCGGCGGCGCTGCCGATCGGCGCGCTCAGCGCGGTGGTGGCCTTCGGGCTGCTGCGACTGATCGGCCTGATCACCAACCTCGTCTTCTACCAGCGCGTCGCGACGAGCCTGATCGCTCCGGGCGCCCACCATCACAACCCGGCGCTGATCATCGCCGCGCCCGTCGTCGGCGGGCTGATCGTCGGCGTGATGGCCCGCTACGGCTCGGAGAAGATCCGCGGCCACGGGATGCCCGAGGCGATCGAGTCGATCCTCGCCGGCGGCAGCCGGGTCGCGCCGCGGGTCGCGCTCCTGAAGCCGCTCTCCGCGGCGTTGACGATCGGCACCGGTGGGCCGTTCGGCGCCGAGGGTCCGATCATCATGACCGGCGGGGCGTTCGGCTCGCTCGTCGCGCAGTTCTTCGAGATGACGGCCGACGAGCGCAAGACGCTGCTGGTGGCCGGCGCCGCGGGAGGGATGGCCGCCACCTTCAACGCGCCGGTCGCCTCGGTGCTCCTCGCCGTCGAGCTGCTGCTGTTCGAGTGGCGGCCGCGCAGCTACCTGCCGGTGGCGGCATCGGTCTCGATGGCGACGATCGTCCGCGGCGGGCTGCTCGGCACCCATCCGATCTTCGCCGTGCACAACCCCGTGCTCCATCTGCACGCGAGCGTCTATGCGCTGTGTTTGGTCGCCGGCTGCCTGGGCGGCTTTCTCGCGGTCGGCGCAACGGCCCTCGTCTACGCGTCCGAGGACGGCTTCAACCGGTTGTCGATCCACTGGATGTGGTGGCCCGCGATCGGCGGGCTGATCATCGGGATCGGGGGCCTGATCGAGCCGCGGGCGCTCGGCGTGGGCTACGACGTGATCCGCGAGCTGCTCCGTGGCCAGGCGCCGATGTCGCTGGTCGTCGGGATCCTGGTCGTCAAGACGCTGATCTGGTCGCTGTCGCTGGGCTCGGGCACCTCGGGCGGCGTGCTCGCGCCGACGTTCATGATCGGTGGCGCGCTGGGCGCTCTGGAGGCGCACTTCTTCCCGGCGGTCGCGCCCGGCTTCTGGTCGCTGATCGGGCTGGCCGCCGTCGTCGGCGGCGTGATGCGCTCGCCGCTCACCGGGATCGTCTTCTCGCTCGAGCTGACCCATGAGTGGTCGGCGCTGCTGCCGCTCTTGATCTCCTCCTCGGCCGCCTTCGGGCTCTCGGCGCTCGTGCTGAAGCGTTCGGTCCTGACCGAGAAGATCGCCCGGCGCGACATGCACCTGACCCGGGAGTACACGATCGACCCGCTCGAGGTGATGTTCGTGCGCGACGTGATGGACACCGACGTCGTGCTGTTCAGATCCGGGACGCCGCTCGTCGAGGCAGCGTCGACGTTCATCGACCACCACCGCCAGCTTCGAGACATCCAGCACCGCCAGCGCCTGTATCCGGTCCTCGACGGCGACGATCGCCTCGCCGGCGTCGTGACCCGGCGCGACATGCTCGATGCGGCGCTCGCCGACGAGCCCCCCTCTGCCGAGACGACGATCGACTCGATCGCGCTGCGCCGTCCCGCCGTCACCTACTCGGATCTGACGCTTCGAGAGGCTGCCAACTACATGGCAGAGCGGGGCGTGACGCGCCTGCCGGTCGTGCGGCGCGACGAGCCGGATCGGCTGCTCGGGATCGTGACACTGGTCGATCTGCTCGCCGCGCGCCTCGTCGACCTCGAGGAGGAGCGGGTGACCCAGCGTGTCCTGCGCGTGCGGCACCTGATCCCGCGCCGATGGGCCGAGCCGCAGGAGGAGAAGGGCCCGACCGTGGTCGTGAAGTAGCTACGCAGCCGAGGCGTTGCTACGCGGCCGAGGCGTTGCTACGCGGCCGAGGCGTTGCTACGCGGCCGAGGCCGAGCGCGCCCGCTGCTCGGACAGCGCCCGGACGAGCAGGTGCCGTGCGCGAGCCAGGTGCTCGGTCGCGAGCTGCACGGGTTCGGCGAGGGCCGGGACGAGCAGCGCCTCGACGGTCTCCGCCGCCGCCGAGGTGATCAGCTTGAGGATCGTGTACTCCTCTTCGCCGGCGTCGCTGGGAGCGCCGGTCAGGGCTTCGTGCGCCTGGGCGAGCAGCGAGCGTCGCTTGCACGAGGGAATCTCGGTACTGGCCAGGTAGCCCGCCATCCCGAGCTCGCGGTGGACGCTCATCCACCGCAGGCGCTCGATGTCCTCGCCCGCGCGGTCGCGCAGGCTCAGGCAGCGAAGGCGTGCCTCTTCGATCAGCCTGTATGCGGTCTCATCCGGCAGGGCGGGCTTGCCGGCGGCCTCGGCGAGGACCGCGGCGGGCTTCGGCAGTCGCGCCTCTGGATCTGGCTTGGCCCTACGGAACCTCACGCTTGCTCATCTGCCCGGATCGTCTGGACGGCGACGGTGCGCCGTCTTCAAGATGACAGCAGCTCGCTACCCGCCGCGCGCCGGCTTCTCCCAGGGCGGGTTGGCGGCTCGGGCGCCGCGCTGCCTCCGGCACGCGGGGCCGCGATCAGCACGGCCCCGGCGATCACGAGCACGAACGCCAGCACGCGCAGGACCCCGAGCGCTCCGGAGGGCACCGGCTCGTGCAGGACGACCGTGCCGGCCAGGATCGGCAGCGCGTTGGTCATCAACGTGGCGAGCCCGGCGACGGTGAGCGGTCCCGCCCTCTGGTAGCCCATCTGGATGAGCGAGGTGCCGAGCCCGTAGCCGAGCAGCATCGTCGCCACGAACACGAACCGCACCCCGCCCTCGGTGGCCACCTTCGTCGAGAAGTCGCCCATCGAGAACAGCAGGCCGCCCGCCACGGCGTAGGCGACCGCCGGCGAGGACGATCGGCGTCCGGCGACGAGCACGGCGACGGCCACCGCGGCGGTGACGGCGATCCAGGCGACGATGCCGGACGTCGAGCCCGCGTGGTCCTGGCCTCCCCCGTTGACCAGCGACACCGCGAGCGCGAGCAGGCCGAGGACCGACAGCGTCACGCCGCTCAGCTGCCGCCGGCCCAGGCGCGCACCGCTGACGCGAGCGCCCACGTAGGCGAGCACGCCGATCCCGCCGGCCGCGACGCTCTGCACGAGCGCGAGTGATGCGAGCGCCAGCGCGGCCACGTACAGGGCGAAGCCGGTCGTCTCCATCGCGAAGCCCGCCAGCCACGCGCGGCTGCCAAGCAGCAGGCGAACCGAGCCCGCCGGATCGCGCAGCGTGAGCGGCGGCAGATCGGCGGCCGCCGAATGCTCTCGCAGGTAGGCGAGGTTGATCAGGGTCGTCGAGACGGCAGCGAGGATGAGCGCCACCACCGTGTGGAGGTGCATCCTTTAAGGGTGCCCGATCCGCGTGGGAAGACACGGGCTAGGATCGCGCGGTGATCGGAGCGCGCAATCTGGCGAGGCTCGCCGAGCGGTCTTTCGAGCGCAAGGGCGACTACGAATCCCTGCTCTTCGAAGGAGTCTGGCACCGCTCAGGTGAGCTGTTCGAGCGCGCCGCCAGGATCGCGCAGGGACTCGTCGAGCTCGGTCTCGAGCCGGGGGACCGCGTCGTCGTGACGATGGCCAACTGCCCCGAGGTGCCGATCGTCTACAACGCGATCTGGCGCGCCGGCGCGGTCGTGACCCCGGCCACGTTCCTGCTGCCGGCGCCCGAGCTGCGCCACGTGATCGCCGACGCCGAGGCCGCCTTCGTGATCACCACCCCCGAGTTCGTCGAGAAGGCGATCGAAGCAACCGGCGGGATCCGGAGCGTCCGCGCGGTGATCTCGACCGGTGACGCGGCCGAACCGGTGATCCCGCTCCGGGACCTCGCGCGGGCCGAGCAGGGGGCGATCGTCCCGCGCGCCGACGAGGACCTGGCGGCCCTGCTCTACACCGGCGGCACCACCGGCCGGGCGAAGGGCGTGATGCTCTCGCACGCCAACCTCGACTTCTCGGGGCGCTGCGCCCATCAGGCCTCCCACGTTCCCGGTGTGATCCGGGCACTGACGACGCTGCCGCTCTCGCACTCCTACGGGATCCTCGTGACGCTGGCCGGGATGCACAACCCGGAGCCCGGGATCTCGGTGCTGCTGCGCTGGTTCGATCCAGCCGCGTTCCTGAGGCTGATCGAGGAGCACGGGCTCCAGCTCTCAGCGGTCGTCCCCTCGATGCTCCAGATCCTCCTCTCCCAGCCGCTCGAGGAGCACGACCTCAGCTCGCTGCGCTTCCTGTCCTCGGGCGGCGCCCCGCTCGCTCCCGAGGTCGAGGCCGAGTTCCGCCGTCGCGTGCCGACCGTCTCGATCCGCCAGGGCTACGGTCTGACCGAGTCCGCGGCGCTGATCTCGACCAACCCCGTCGGGCGCGAGCGGCCCGGATCGGTCGGCCTGCCCGTGCCGGGCTGCCGGGTGGAGATCCTCGACGACACCGGCCACGCGCTCCCCGCGGGCCAGCCCGGGGAGGTCTGTGCGAGCTCCCCGGGGGTGATGCGCGGCTACTGGCACTCGCCCGACGCCACCGCACAAGCACTCGAAGGCGGGCGGCTCCACACCGGCGACATCGGCTACCTCGACGAGGACGGCTACCTGTTCATCGTCGACCGCAAGAAGGACCTGATCATCCGCGGCGGCTTCAACGTGTACCCGCGCGACGTCGAGGACGCGCTCGTCCAGCATCCGGCCGTCGCGGTCGCGGCGGTCGTCGGACGGCCTGACGAGCGCCACGGCGAGGAGATCGTCGCGTTCGTCTCGCTTCACCCCGGCGCGGACGCCGACCCCGAGCAGCTCGTCGACTGGGCCCGTGAGCGGATCGGCGGCTACAAGTACCCGCGGGAGGTCCGGATCGTCGAGGCGGTGCCGCTCACGGCGGTCGGGAAGATCGACCGCAAGGCGCTGCGCGCCAAGGTGACCGCCGAGCTCGCCGCCTGAGACGCGCCGAACGTCAGCTCCGCTCGCGCAGCAGTGCCGAGATCCGCTGCCGCGTCACCCCGAACAGCCGTGCGATCTCATCCATCGTCAGCCCCTCCCCGTGCAGAGCGCGAGCCTCGGTGCGACGGACCCTCGAGCCGTATTCGTGCAGCGTGTCGGCGCACTGCGTGAGCAGCTCGACGACCAGCGGCGTCTGCTCCTCGTGCACCACTTCGCGCAGCGAGCGACCCGACTCGATCGCATCGCGGATCTCACCGATCCGTACGTGCATCTGACGGGTCCGCTCCTCGTTCAACTCGAGCGCCCGCTCGAGGTCGCTCAGCGCGGCGAAGAACGCCTTCGTGTCGGCCCCCGATTGAGGTGCATCCCGAGATCGCATCCGCGCTTTCCCATGTCCGGCGCCGCCATCGCTTCCGCAACGGCCATTGCGTGATTCTAGCCGATCCGCCCCGTCACCAGGAAGGCTCGATGGACGGATCCCATAGCATCTGCCTGTGGCCACCCGCAGCCAGCCGCGCCATTCGGGTCAGGCGCCGAGCATTCCCCCGAAGGTGAAGGCGAGCCCGCCAGGACCCGGGCGCAAGCGCCAGGACCAGATCTACCGGGCCGGCATCCACGGGCGAAAGCCGAGCGTGCCGACGGATTTCGCAACGCTCGAGAAGCGCGCCAAGGCCAAGGCGCCGGCGCTCGGCTGGGCCTACACGTTCGGCGGCGCCGGGGAGGGCGCGACGATGCGCGCCAACCGCGAAGCGTTCGAGCGCTGGAAGATCGTGCCGCGCATGCTGCGCGACGTCTCGGAGAGAGACATCAGCGTCGAGCTGTTCGGCCGCCGCATCCCCGCGCCCGTCCTCTACGGACCGGTCGGCGCCTCCGAGCTGCTGCACCCCGACGCCGACGTCGCGATCGCGAAGGCGGCCGCTGAGCTGGGCGTGCCCTACATCTTCACGAGCCAGGCCTGCGCGCCGATGGAGGAGTGCGCGCAGGTGATGGGCGACGCCCCGCGCTGGTTTCAGCTCTACTGGTCGACCGACGACGACCTCGTCGACAGCTTCCTGGCGCGCGCCAAGGCGGCCCGTGCCGAGGCGATCGTCGTGACGCTCGACACGACGATGCTCGGCTGGCGGCCGATGGACCTCAACATGGCCTCGCTTCCGTTCGCGCGCGGCCAGGGCATCGCCCAGTACACCGCGGATAGCCGCTTCCTCGAGATCGTCCGCGAGCGGATCGCCAAAGCGGCAGGCGCCAGCCCCGAGGTCGAGGTCACGCTCGGCGCGATCAAGACCCTGATCTCGATCTGCCGGCGCTTCCCCGGAAGCTTCCTCGACAACCTCCGCTCGCCGGAGCCGCGCGCCGCCGTCGAGACGTTCCTCGACATCTACTCGCGGCCCTCGCTCACCTGGTCCGACATCGAGACGCTGCGCGACCGCACCGACCTCCCGGTCCTCCTCAAGGGGATCCAGCACCCCGACGACGCCCGGCGCGCGCTCGAGGCCGGCGTGCAGGGGATCGTCGTCTCCAATCACGGCGGCCGGCAGGTCGACGGCGGGATCGCCACGCTCGACGCCCTGACCGAGATCGCGCCGGTCGTCGAGGGGAAGGCGACGCTCCTGATCGACTCCGGCATCCGCAGCGGCGCCGACGTCTTCAAGGCGCTCGCGCTCGGCGCCGACGCCGTGCTGATCGGCCGCCCCTATCTGTACGGCCTCACCCTGGCCGGCCAAACCGGCGCCCGCGACGTCGTGGCCAACATCATCGCCGAGTTCGACCTCACCCTCGGGCTGAGCGGGCTCACCTCGCTGGCCGAGCTCGGGCCGGACGCGCTGCGGCGCATCTGAGCCCGCGTGCGCCGCCCGAGCGGCCGGAGGTGGTCGTTAGCCTCGCGCCACGAGTTCCCGCAGAGCTGCCAGCTCCTCGTCAGTAGGCACCTGCGTGGCAGCCAATTCATCCGCGACCTCGACCTTCCACCCCGTCGCCTCGACTGCCTCCTGAACGGTCGCGTCTGGGTGCAGCTGGGTAAGCATCAGCTCCCCCGTCGTCGGGGCAGGCTCGAGAACGCCCAGATCCGTGATCACTTTGGTGATGTGGTTGCTCCCCGTGGTGAGGAAGTCAAGCCGAGGAACCAGTGTGCGCGGCGAGTGAGGCACGATCACCACCACTTCAGGACAGCCGGTAGCGATCTCGGGCGCACCGCCGGCGCCGGGCAGCCGGGTCCGCGGCGCCTCGTAGTCGCCAATCACCGTGCTGTTGAGGTTGGCATGACGATCGACCTGAGCGGCTCCGAGGAACGCGACCTGGATCCGGCCCGCGCCGATCCAGTAGTTGAACATCTCCGGCACGGCGACCACGAAGTCGGCCGTCTCAGCAAGTTCACCGTCGCCGATCGACAGTGGGATCCGCTGCGGTTTGGCGCCGAACGTTCCCGACTCGTAGACCAGCACGAGCCCAGGGTTGTGGACGCGCCGCGCGAGGAGTGCGGCGGTGCTCGGGGGGCCGACGCCGATGAAGCACGAATGCTTGCCGGTCAGCGCACGGGCGGCGACGACCGTCTGGATCTCGGCTGCGGTCGGGGGGCTGATCACCGTCATGCCGGCGCTCCGTCGAAGACATGGGTGCGCATCCAGTCCGTGAACCGGTCTCGGTCGCGGCTGATCCGGTCCCAGTCGCGGTAGAAGTCGTTATCGCGATCGCTGATGCTGTGGGAGTAGGACGGGTACGAGCCCCCCGGGGCGGCCGCGACATAGTCGATCACCCATCCTGGGATGAACACTCCGCCCGGTCTGGGGAGCAGCTGATCAACCACACGCTCCACCGTAACCAGCGAGCGTCGGCCGGCGAGGACCGCTTCCTTCTGGACCCCAGGGATCCCCCACAGCTGCACGTTGCCCTCGCGGTCAGCCTCCTGCGCGTGAATGATCGCCACGTCGGGGTTCAGAGCAGGCACAGCGACGAGCTCTTCGCCGGTGAACGGACAGCACACACGTTCCACGCGGGTGTGGCGCTCCAGATCGGTGCCGATGTACCCGCGCATCAACGCGCAGGGCAGCTTGGCTGCCCCCGCGGCGTACCTGTTGGCCATGCCGGCATGCGAATGCTCTTCGATCTCCAGTGCCACCGGCCATCCGTTCTCTATCGCATCACGTAACCGATGCAGCGATCCCACTCCCGGATTACCGGCATAGGAGAACACGAGCTTCCTCGCGGCGCCGACACCAACCATCTGGTCGTAGATGACGTCGGGAGTCATCCGGATCAGCTCGAGATCCCGCCGTCCCTGGCGAAGCACCTCTTGCCCTGCCGCGAACGGGATCAGGTGTGTGAATCCCTCGAGTGCCACCGAATCACCGTCGTGAACCAGCTCAGCGACCGCGGCAGACAGGCTGGTCAGCTCAGCCACGAGCTTGCCCCGGTTGAAGTACAGGCGGGGGGGCGAGCCGGGACGTGGTGGCCTGCTCATACGGCATCCCGAGCGGCCACCTGATGAGTTCGAGCTGCATGCCCCACGGCGTGAGCACGTACACCCAATCAAGTCCCTTCATCGGGCCGTCCTCCTCGGTGATGATCTCACCGAGGATGCGTACACCGGGTCGCGCACGCAGCTCTTCTGTGGCGGTGACGATGTTCTCGACATAGAGGGCGAGGTGCGCGGAGCCGATCTCTGCCGGGCGCGGTGGCTCGCGCAGCCGAGACGACGCACAGTTCCTGTATTCCAGGAGCTCAAGGTTGTGTGATCCGTGGCGCAGGATCGCCAGCCGTAGGGAACCCGGCTCCGGCTGCTCCTCGTCTGGCCAGACGTAGCCCACGCTGTCATATGGGCCGCACTCCAAAACGAGCTCGCAGCCGAACGCGTCGACGAAGAAGCCGACGGCCTGTTCCAGATCGGGAACGGTGAACCCAACATGATCGATCGCCCAGATTGCATCAGTCACTGGTCGGCCTCGCGATATGTTGAGCCAGATGGCAGCCGAGCGGAAACGCGGCGTCCCGCTGCGCAGCGACGATTCCGACCCGCTGCGGGGGGTTGAAGACCGCGGAGGGCGAATTAACAACCTCTACCGCTGTCTGGCCAACTCGCCGGTCCTCCTCGAGGCTTGGACGGACTTCGCCTGGACACTCCGCGCCGATTGTGAGACGCCCCGAACGCTCCGCGAGCTTCTGATTCTCCGGGCGGCACAGCTGACCGGCTGCGAGTACCTGTGGGACGATCACGTTCGTTTCGGGAAGGAGGCCGGCCTCAGCAATGCTCAGATCGAGGCGCTGTCGTGCTGGCGGGAGTCCGAGATCTTTGAGAGAGGGGAGCGGGCGGCGCTCGGACTCGCAGAAGAGCTGGTTACGACCGGACGGGTGAGCAACGAGAGCTTGGAGGCGGTGGAGAGCCAGTTCCCGTCCGGTCAAGTCGTCGAGTTGGTGCTCACGGTCGGCTTCTACGCGATGGTTCCTCGCGTGCTCGATGCGCTCCGCGTCCCGCTCATGTGGCAACCGCAAGCCGGCGTGCCACCGTTCACCTAGCCCGGTTACCACGCGATCAGACGATCGGCGTACCCAAGATGCGCGTGCGGTCGGCGAGCCGCGGCCACACCTCGTCCTTGATGTAACGGGAGAAGTGCCCGCTCGAGGCGTGCGTATGGAAGGCGGCCTCGTCGCGGTAGCACTCGTAGAGGAAAAAGACGTTGTCCTCCTCGGGCGAGCGGTGCGCTGTGTAGGAGATACATCCCGGCTCGGACCGGGTCAGCTCCGTCATCTCCTTGAGCGCCGATTCGACTGTCTCCTCAAATCCGGACTTGACGCGGTAGATGGCGACGAGGGCGTAGGGCATGCTGATCTACCTAGTCTAGCTTCCTAACGTTCGTTAGTGTTGCGAGTGTGGAAGGTTCGAAGCATTCCCCATACGAGATGGGCGCGCCGCTGCTCTCGCACGCCGGAATCGCGACCTTCCTGCGCGCGCCGCAGCGGACCTTTGCGCAGCTCGAGCCCGAAACGATCGCCCTCTACGGCGCGCCGACCGACTGGACGTTGGGGACTCGTCCCGGCGCCCGGTACGGCCCGCGGGCGATCCGGGACACCTCCGTGCATCTTGCCTGGTACCTCGAGACCTCAGCTGCGCGGAGCCTGGTCGACATGCGCACCGGCGAGGCGATCTCCTTTGACCGGCGAGCCGAGCGCGTCGTAGACCTGGGCGACGTCCCGATCTTCCCGGTCGATGTCGAGCGGACGACTGCATCGATCCGGACCGCGCAGCTAGCCGTGCTGCGGGCGGGTGCGCTGCCGATCATGCTGGGAGGTGATCACTTCGTGACCTATCCGGCGATGCTCGGGCAGCTTCAGTACGCGGAGGCGACAGGTGAGCGGATCGGGTTCATCCAGTTCGACGCCCATTTCGACCTGGTCGATGACAACCCGGTGTTCGGCCGCTACTACCACGGTAGCCTGTCGCGGCGGATCGCCGAGCTCCCGCAGATGCGCACCGGGAATATGGTGTGGATCGGGATCAACGGCTACGCCCGCGTCGAGCAGCTCGAATTCATCGAGGAGCGCGGCGGCACCGTGTTCACTCGGCAGGACGTGCGAAGGCACGGGATGGCTAGCGTTGTGGATGAGGCGCTGGCTCGGGCGACCGATGGTTGCCAGCGCGTGTACGTGTCGATCGATATCGACATGCTTGACGGCGGGATCGCCTCGGGTGCGGGCTCGATCAACATCGACGGCTGCACCGCGGGCGAGCTGCTCGATGCCATCGAGTGTCTGGCGCAGGCGCCGATCGCCGGCCTTGACCTGGTCGAGGTCTCGCCGCTTCTTGACCCGAGCGAGCACACAGCGCGGATCGCCGCGGTGGCGCTGACCAACTTCATCTGCCGGCGTGGAGCCGGCACGGGAGTGGCGGACGAGCTGCGCTGATGCCCACGCGCATCCTCAAGCTGGTCGACCTGTCTATCCCGGTCGAGGCCGCCACCCCCATCTACCCGGGTGACCCGGAGCCTCGCTTCTGCCTGGCCCACACGATTGTCAACCACGGCTTCAACGTTTCACGCATGGACATGTCCTCGCATTGCGGCACCCACTGCGACGCGCCGTTCCATTTCCTGGAGGACGGCGCGCGGATCGACGAGGTCCCGCTCGACATGTTCGTCGGCCGCGGCGTGGTCCTCGACGTGCGACGGTTGGAGCCTCACCAGCCGATCGAGCTAAGCATGCTCGAGCCCCACGGCCACAAGCTCGGTCCGGGGGCGATCGCCATGCTCCAGACCGGCTGGTCGGCCCACCTGGACGCCCAGACCTACTTCGACCACCCGTTCCTCAGCGAGGTCGCCTGCCGCTGGCTGCTGGAGCGCGGGGTGCGCACGATCGGGATTGACGCGATGAACATCGACGAAACCACCGACGTACCGATCGACCGCTCGGCATTTCCCTGTCACCACCAGATCTGCGCCGCCGGGGGCGTGATCATCGAGAACCTGGCCAACCTCCACGAGATCGACTTCGAGGAGCCGCTGGTCAGCGTCCTGCCGCTGCGTTTCGTGGGAGGCGACGGCGCCCCAGTCCGCGCCGTGGCCATGCAGCTCGCAGGGACCTGACCTCAGGGATAGATCGAGCGCAGCCTAGCCGCCTCGGCGACCCGGTCAACCGCCACGGTCAGCGCCGCCGTGCGCCAGTCGACGCCGAGCCGCTCGGAAGCCTCGAGCACGAGGGCGAGGGCGGTGCGCATCTGGATCTCGAGCCGGCGTTCCAGGTCGGAGGTCTCCCACAGGTACTTCTGCTGGTCCTGGACCCACTCGAAGTAGCTCATCGTCACGCCGCCGGCGTTTGCCAGGACGTCGGGCACGATCATCACACCGGCGTCGATGAGGATCTCGTCGGCCTCGGGCGTGGTGGGACCATTGGCTGCCTCGACGACGAGCCGGCAGTCGATGTCGGCCGCGTTGTGGCGAGTGATCTGCGCCTCCAGCGCCGCGGGCACGAGGATGTCACAGGGAGTCTTGAGGACGTCAGTGCGGCCCACCGGCTCACCGCCCGGAAAGCCGGCGAGGATCCGCCCCTCGCCCCGCCAGCGCCGGACCGCGTCGATGTCCAACCCCGCCGGATTGACGGCACCGCCGTGCAGATCGCTAACCGCGACCACCTTGGCCCCGAGCGCGTGCAGCCCGGAGGCCAGCGCCGCACCGACGTTGCCGAAGCCCTGGATGGCCACGCGCTGGCCGCGGAGTTCGAGCCCGAGATGCTCGAGCACGCCTTGGATCACATAGATGACGCCGAGCCCCGTCGCCGAGCGCCTGACCTCGGTGCCGCCGAGCACCGGCGGCTTCCCAGTCACGATCTCCGGCACGGTATGGCCGACCTGCTGCGAGTAGGTGTCCATGAACCATGCCATCTCGCGCTCATCGGTCCCCATGTCCGGCGCCGGAATGTCCTTGTTGGGGCCGATCATTGGGATCAGCTCAGCGGCGTAGCGGCGGGTGATGCGCTCGATCTCGCCGTCGGAGTGCTCGTGCGGATCACAGCGAACGCCGCCCTTGGCCCCGCCGAACGGGAGGCCGAGGAGCGCACATTTCCAGGTCATCCACATGGCAAGCGCTGCGCACTCGCCCAGCGACACATCGCGGGCGTAGCGGAAGCCGCCTTTGGTGGGCCCCATGGTGAGCGTGTGCTGGACACGGTAGCCCGTGAAGTTCCTAACCGAGCCGTCGTCCATGCGGGCAGGAAAGTTGA
>Ga0070739_10001211_pt1 | contig 40232 bp, 39 predicted proteins | sample Coa_R1_7_FD_66445 | JGI IMG/M metagenome (GOLD analysis project Ga0070739, IMG submission 66445) | Surface soil microbial communities from Centralia Pennsylvania, which are recovering from an underground coalmine fire - Coalmine... | ecosystem: Environmental > Terrestrial > Soil > Unclassified ...
CATGGAGTGCGATGATTGTAATTGGTTGAGTTGCCGTGCCATTTACCGCATTTCCTCCAAGAGCGCAATTAATATTTGGGAGTCCAGTAGTTGATTTGGTATAGACTCCATCCAGGAGAATTAAAGTTTTCCCTGGTTTAAGCCTGGGTATAGCGTATATAAAGGTTTTCCACGGTGAGGATGGGGACATTCCTGAATTTGAATTTGCTCCTTTTGGTGATATATAATATATAGCTTCTCTATCCCTGTTGAAATTACTAGATACGCCATGGCTACTGTTGGTAGAACCGAAACCACAATTGCTAATGCCGAGAACAAGTGCAGTATGTATGATACACAGAAACAGGAAGCCGTTTAGCAAGGGAACCTTGAAACCCCTATACTTACGTTTCTTGCTCATCTCTGGTATCATTGTCTCACAAGGAACAAATCCCTGTCAAGCAAAACTTTATTTTGAGTGATTCATCTTCGATTGTTGTTAACGGTGAAGCTTTTGGGACTCGATTGAACCGATGTCGCAGACACCAATTCGCGAGTGTCCAATTTGGTCGGTTGCAAGTACTGGGTTGGCTAAGCACACTGCATTATTGCCGGCATCAATCGCTCGGCTATTGGGAAGCAATGGAAAATGGCCATTCCCTGGGGCTCCATTATCCTTGAAAGTGCCCAACCGGGGGTCCCCAGTGAGGTCACCCAATCGAAGGGTAACGGTACAGTTAGTGGGATTGCCAATAATATTGTTTCCCAGCGATGTGATTGAACCTAAACAATCAAAATCCATACCGTTTCGTGTGTTATCTGCGAGTATAGTGTTCTGTAATTTCACCTTGCCTTGAGGATTAAATTCATCGTTCGGATTAAAAATTCCCAATGTGTTATCAGCAATTGTAGAGTTAACGATACTTACTATACCATTACTGTCGTTTTCAATCCCAACCACATTATTGGAAATGGTTGTGTTGAAAATCTTTATTACGCCACCGTTATTGTCAATACCATCGCTTCTTGAATTGTCAGATATAGCAGAATCAATAATACTCAACGTGCTACCGGCGGGATTAGATAGGCCATCACCGAAGGAATCCGCAGTGTTATTCGAAATAGTGGTGTTTATGATCGTTGATTTGGTAGGATTGGAACCCTGAAAGAGACCGATACCACCACCAACGAAACCCGAACTGTTATTGAAGATCGTAGTAGTGATAATTGTCATCTGGCCGCTAGCGATACCCCCACCAAAAAATTGTGTAGAATTGCCTGTTATAGTACTATCAATTATGGTCAATGGAACCCCACCAAAGATAGCGCCACCGAAGCCTTCTGCAGAGTTGATAGAAATTATGCTACTGGTGATTGTTACTGGCCCATTGTTGAAGATACCGCCACCATCTTGTGCGGAATTGTGGGAGATTGTACTTTTAGTAATAGTCACTTGACCGTCACCGGCGATGCCCCCACCTTCAAATGCTGCAGAGTTGTCGGAAATGATGGAGTTGGTTATAGTCAATATTCCGTCGTTAAAAATGCCACCGCCGACGTCGCAGCACTCAATAAAACCGCCCTTAACGGTTAACCCAATTAGATTGAGGGTACCTGTGGCAGAAACGTGAAATATGCGAAAAGAAGGTGCGTTTACATCCCGTTCGATAACAGTTATGTTGGTCTTTGCACCTGTGATAGTAATGTTCCCCGTAATTGAAGGTAATCCATTAGCTCCATCGGTGGTGTTATCGACAGCCGTCAGAGTATAGGAGCCAGCCGCCAATTTTATCGTATTGCGTTGACCATTGCTATTTGCTTGGTTGATTGCATTAACCAGTCCGGCAACATCACCCGAAGCAATATTAAAAGTCTTAGCATGGACTGGTTTTGCCTCAACAAGTGAGAAGACAATATAGAAGAGGATTATCTCTATAATCGGAATTAAGCCAGATAGCTGGACATAGAATCTTCTATTCTTCACTCCCTTTTTTATATTACTAACTTTGTTCATCCTCTCCTCCTTTAATGATCAAATTCAAATTTAAAGTGGTCCGGAGTTGTATAAATATAATTAGAAGATTCCTCGTTCGATGGAAGTACGGTTGCTGTCATATAAAAGGATTCCCAGGTTGAAGAGTTATCCTCCACTTGTGCCTAGTTGAGAGATTACAATTTGACTGACGGTAGTTGACCCGGATTCAAACAATCCTCTTCACTTGCTCTATTTTTCATCATCTAAGATCCAATTTCCCCTCAATGTTGGGTGAAAAAAATACACCCCACTTAGCTCCTTAAGTCTACTAACTTATGAGGTTTAGAAGCAAGGTTGATTTTAGAAGAGAAAAAAGATTTAAGTATTCAAAAATGCAGGACTAAAGTTATAAGCTTTAACCACGAAAAAAGGCTGGCGATTAGTTCTTCTATTCGTTGAATATCAAGATCATTTTTATTAACTTGAAATCCTCATATGGAATCTAGTAGAATTCATTACTGATGATAGAAGAGTTTTTAAGGATACTGGAATCCTTGGAGAGGCCCCTTAGGTTTGCCTCTAAAAACGACTTTCTAAATATCCATAAGGTCAAAGATATTGGTTATCTGACCGACAGCTTAACCCTAAAAGCACTGTCTCTCGATTTATCTCCTCATCAACTTGCCGCAATCAAATCCCTGAGGGAATCTTTTGCCTGTTATGATGAATTGCATTTCGGGGGCAAAAAAAAACTAATTGAAGAATCATTAAATGTAATAGTCGAGCTAAAAAATGATCAGCCGCTTTCTGACCCTATGATTTCTTCCACATCTCACGTATCGCGGACAGAAACTGCACATAAAAAAGAGCTTTCTCAGATTCCAATTCAGTATGTGAAGGGAGTCGGTCCCAGAATTGCCGGGGCTTTGGCAAAAAGGGGGATAAAAAACGTAGAGGATGCGCTTTACTATTTTCCAAGGAGGTACGAGGACAGGAGGCGTATAAAGAAAATATCTGAGCTTGAGCCTTATACGCATGAGACGGTTATGGGGAAGGTGATTCTTATCGGAAAAATACGGACAAAAACGAGAGAGATTTTTCAGGTCGTTCTGTCTGATGGAACGGGCACAATTGCGCTTGTGTGGTTTCAATTTAATGAATCCTACCTGCGGGCTGTATATAAAAAGGATTCGACTGTGATTTTAAGCGGCCAAATAAGTGTTGATAGGTACAGCGATTCCCCTCAGATAATTCATCCAAAGCCTGAAGACGTTGAGATAATGGATGGCGAAGAAGGGCTTGATAAGGATTTCCTCAACTTTAATCGAATTGTTCCGATATATCCTCTGACGGAAGGGATGAGGCAGAGGCGAATCAGAAGCATAATCAAAAGAGTTCTGGATGATTATTGTGATTTTGTGGTTGATTGCATTCCGCAGGAGGTAAAGCAAAGAAGACGCATCATAAGCTTAAGTGAGGCACTGCCGCGCGTTCACTTTCCCCTAGACTCCGACTGCGTGGTTGATCTGTTTGATAAGACATCGGTTTATGGATCCGTTCCTCATAGAACCCTTTCGTTTTATGAATTCTTTCTTATGGAGCTTGGGCTTGCTCTAAAAAAACGCGATATTTCCATGATGCCCGGAATTGCTTTTCACCCTACAGGGGAATTGACCGAGAATCTTCTGAGAACCCTTCCATTTAGTTTAACCTCGGCTCAGAAGCGTGTTCTTTCTGAGATAGAGGGTGATATGAGATTGGAGCATCCAATGAATAGGCTTCTTCAAGGCGATGTTGGAAGCGGAAAAACGATTGTTGCTTTGATGTCTATGCTAAAAGCAGTTGAAAGTGGGTATCAGGCCGCAATTATGGCTCCTACGGAAATCCTTGCCGAACAGCATCTAAGATCAATTCTACAATACGTGAGATGTCTAGAACTCAGGATTGTGCTTCTAAAGAGCGGTTTAACTAAGAAGGAGAGAGAAACATCCTATGAGGCTATAAAATCGGGAGAGGCGCAGATCACTATCGGCACTCATTCTGTAATTGAAGATAGGGTGAAGTTTAAAAACCTTGGCTTTATCGTGATAGATGAGCAGCACAGGTTCGGCGTTATGCAGAGGGCTGAGTTAAGGAGCAAGGGTAAAAACCCGGATGTGCTCCTTATGACCGCGACTCCTATTCCCAGAACCCTTGCCATGACAGTATATGGCGATCTCGACGTTTCTATATTGGATGAAATGCCCCCTGGAAGGAAGCCTATAAAAACCCTTGTCTTCTATGAAGAAAAAGGCGCACACAAAAGGGCTTATGATATTGTCCGGGAAGAGATAAAAAAGGGGAGGCAGGCTTATGTTGTTTATCCTCTTATAGAAGAATCTGCGAGTCCGGATTTCAAGGATTTAAAGTATGCGACTCAAATGGCAGATGAACTTCAAAATGAAATCTTTCCTGAGTTTCGAGTGGGGCTTCTTCACGGAAGGATGAGGGCAGAAGAAAAAGACGAAGTAATGAAGAGGTTTATTTTTGGGGGAATAGATATACTCGTCTCAACCACCGTTATAGAGGTCGGAGTGGATGTTCCAAATGCCACTGTAATGGTTGTAGAAAATGCAGAGAGATTCGGGCTTTCTCAGCTTCATCAGCTAAGAGGGAGAATTGGAAGGGGAGAGCATGAATCAATATGCATATTCATGTCGGGCTGTAAGAGAACTGAGGATGCGCAGAGGCGGCTTTCAGTCATGGAAAAAACCTCTGATGGGTTTAGAATAGCTGAGGCCGATCTTATGATTCGTGGTCCGGGGGATTTTCTTGGAACGAAGCAGTCTGGGTTGCCGGAGTTTAGATTTGCGAACCTGATTCGGGATGCAAGGATTCTTGCCGAGGCGAGAGAGGAGGCTTTCAGGGTTGTAAAAGAGGATCCTACACTTTCAAAACACGTGGATTTATTCGGTGAGGTTCTAAAAAGGTGGGGAGAGAGGCTTGAGCTTGCCAACGTTTCGTAGGTTTTATGCGGTTATCTGAGAATAATTGCCTAGAGGGATGTCCCACCGAGTTCCCCCTAAACTGTTGACAATATGGGTATCAATTATTAAATTAATAACTGGTTTGGAGTAGTGGAGGCATAAATATGTCAAGTACTTTAAAAACAGCATTTTTATTAGGTGTTTTAACCCTGATATTTGTTTATATAGGAAGGCTGATTGGTGGAACCTCCGGCATGACCATTGCCCTGGGTATAGCAATTGTTATGAATTTTGTATCCTACTGGTTTTCGGATAAGATTGTGCTTGCGATGTATGGAGCAAGGGAAGTCACACAAGAGGAGGCTCCGCAGCTCTATAGTATGGTGAGGAACGTGGCCACGCAGGCCGGAATGCCAATGCCCAGAGTCTATATAGTTCCAACTCCAGCACCAAACGCATTTGCCACTGGAAGAGATCCTGAGCACGCTGCTGTTGCTGTAACCGAGGGTATCCTTAAACTGCTTGAGCCTCGTGAACTCGAGGGGGTGCTGGCACACGAGATGAGCCATGTCAAGAATAGAGACGTTCTTATAAGCACAGTAGCCGCTGTACTTGCAGGCGCAATAGGTTATTTAGCTCAAATAGCTCAATGGGGGCTTATTTTCGGAGGGTTTGGAGGGAGGAGCAGTGATGATGAAAGGGGAAATGCCATAGGTGCCCTCGCAATGGCGATTGTAGCTCCAATAATCGCCCTTCTTATTCAGCTTGCGATATCGCGGGCAAGAGAATATAAAGCCGATGAATCTGGCGCTTACCTGACAAAGAAGCCGCTTGACCTTGCAAGTGCTCTTCAGAAGATAAGCTATGGTTCCCAGAGAATCCCGCTTGAAGCAAATCCTGGAACGGCGCATCTCTTCATAATGAATCCGCTTCGCGGCGGCATAGGGTCGCTCTTTAGCACACACCCTCCAGTTGAGGAGAGAATAGAAAGACTAGAAAAGCTCTCAAGAGAGATTGTATGATAGATGTAGGGGCACACGGCCGTGTGTCCCTACTAAAAACTGATCACCTTCTGACATTCTTTTATAGACTTGGCTAAATCAACCATGCTTGCCCACTCTATGCCTTCAACCACCATACTCTCTGTAATTCCCCTTGTCTGGGCGCACTGTGTGCAGAGCCTTACCCTTGCCCCGATTCCCAGAAGCTCTTTAATCTTGCCACCCGTATTTTGCCCTGATATTTCCTCAGGTGGCATTTGACCCTTGTGCGCACAGAAGACACCATCATTTAAGAGAAAAACCTCTACCTTCATATCGGTGCCTACAAGCGCGCCGGACAGCCTGAATCCATTCCAAGCCCTCATACTGCTTGGAGCTTCATTTATTATGACCACAGCCTTTTCCATTTTGGTTACCTCCTTGAAGTTGTTAAAGAATTTAAAAACGAAGATCGCTTGGAAAAGATCACAAATAACGATGTGATTGTTATCCTTTCCAATCCGATGTCATCCAAGACTCCTCGCTACTTTGCATGTAGTACCCCTACCAACAAAGTTGTAAATTGTTACGGAAATATGCACTTGACATAGCACCATTCTTGCATTATAATATTACTATAAATAAAGAATAAAGGAAACAAACGACATGGATTTAACACAAATTTCTGAATTAACCGAAGCCCAGGCAAGAGAGTATTTGGAAAGCATAATTTGGCCTAATGGTGCTGAGTGTCCTCACTGTGGAAGTAAAAATGTTACGAAACTAGCAGGCGAATCACATAGAGAAGGTCTGCATCAATGTAATGACTGCCGAAACCCTTTTACCGTAACTGTCGGTTCTGTCATGGAAGATAGTCACATACCTTTAAAGAAATGGCTCATGGCTTTTCATTTAATGAGTTCTAGCAAGAAAGGGATTTCAGCTTTACAACTTAAGAGAGATTTAGGGCTAGGCTCTTATAGAACGGCTTTATTTTTGACTCATCGAGTAAGACTTGCCATGTCTACAGACCCCGTTATGAGGAAAAAGCTAGAAGGCAAAGTTGAGGTTGATGAAACCTATGTCGGAGGCAAGCCTAGAAAGGGCGATGAAAAGGAACACAAAAAGGGTAGAGGAACCAAGAAAGCTCCTGTATTGGTTATGGTTGAAAGAGAGGGTAATACGGTAGCTAAGCCTATTAAGAGACTAACTGGGAAGGAATTAAAAACTGAGATTAAAACGAATGTGGATGTATCATCTATGGTTATCACGGATGATTTTAAAAGCTATAGAGGTTTAAAGAAAGAATTTGAAGGCGGGCATGCAATTATAAGGCACTCTGAAGGTGAGTATTCAAGAGATGGGGTCAATACTAATACCGCTGAAGCCTTTTTCGCATTACTGAAGCGTGGTCATTACGGCGTATTTCATCACCTATCCAAGCACCATCTATTTAGATACTGTGACGAGTTTGCCTTCAGGTGGAATCATAGAAAAATCTCCGATTCAGAGAGAAGAGATATTGCTATTAGTCAGGCGGTAGGGAAAAGGTTGATGTACAGTTAATCTGCTATAGTGTGTTGACTAAAAAATCCTCTTATGAAATGCTGAATAGCAAGGAGATAAAAAATGGGCATAGAAGGACAGTATGGAATAGCGATGTCTTTATCTAAGCTAAGAGCGAAGGTTGATGCGATGACCGATACAATCCAAAAGCATACTATTAAGCTCTTGGTTTTTTCAGACGATTACTACCTTAATAAGTGGAAAGCTGATTTAACTGAGAAGCTAGTTTATCTTGGACGATTCAAATCAAAGGAGAACAATAAGCCTCTTTCCAAGGAAGAATACTATGAGCTTTTATTTGCGGAAATATTTGAGGATGCCTATGGTATGCCACACTACCGTGCACTACAAAACACCTGTGAAGTGGTATTAAGGAAAACTCAGAAACCTTACTCGCAGTACAGACGCAGACTGAATTTCCCTCTGGATTTGTTTTTTGAGCGTATGAAGGATTTTTTTACGGAGATTGCTTCGCTTCTATCTAATGAATCAGCAACATATCAGGCTGTTGAGCAGTTAATAGATAAATACCTTTTAGAGGAATTTGATAGATGAAGCTTGCAATGAAGAGAAAATCTACCAAAAGGCAAAAGCCTATTTCCCTTTATCCACTAACATTGGAAGAGATAGTAGGTGCTATGTTGCGTACACCTCTACCAGGTAGAAAACCTAGAGCCAAAAGTAGAAAGGGGAGTAAGAAGGTAAAGTAATACTTTCTATTTCTTTACGTCAGTGTTATTTAGAGTTTCTATGCAACTATTACATTCCGCTTGGCTAATAATTTGCCCACGCTCCTTTTCATTTAACCATACACACAAGTTACGTAAAACTTTATCAATGTTTTCAATTTTTTGTTTTTCTTCTTCTTTTTTATGCTTCTCTTTTATATACTCTCCTTTTCGCCAAAGATACACAGCTATAACTACACCAATCATCCCTAGACCAAACCAAACAACATTTGAATGGGCAGAGATATACGTCCACAACCCTTCATGCCCTCCTACAAGTGCCTTTACAATCGAAACAATGCTTAAGATTAGCAATATACGACTGAGCAATTTCCAAAATCCCTGGGATTCTGTTTGATCGGACAAATTGTTTGGCAAGAGACAGACAACCCTTTTTTAAATTCAATTCTACATTCTCCTTATTGTTATGTCAAGTGCATATTTCCGAATTGTTATGTAATAACTATGAGCAATAAAACTCGATTAAACATCCGAGCCTAGCTTTCTCTTGAGGCACTCGTCAAAGGCCCTATAAGTCGGCTCGTCAAAAAGAACAAAGTAGACCCTATCAAGAAAGGTTTTCCCAGTCTTGAGGTGGCTGAAAACTACATCAATCATAGCTTCGGCGCACCTGCTTAGGGGAAAACCTCCAATCCCCGTTCCAATAGCAGGAAACGCGATTGTTTTTATCCCCTTTTCATTCGCTCTCAGAAGGCTGTTTTTAGTAGCAGCTCTCAATGATTCTTCGGTTACAGAGCCGCCGATGTGCATCCCCGCAGCATGAATTACAAACCTCGATCTAAGGTTTCCCGCTCCTGTAACGACCGCTTCTCCTAGAGATATTGAGCCAATTCTGTTGCATTCCCTTTGAATCGAATCTCCACCCTTTTTTCTTATGGCTCCGGCAACCCCGCTGCCAAGAAGTAGGTCCGTATTTGCGGCATTTACAACCGCATCTACGTCCATATCCGTAATATCACCTTTAAGAATTTTTACTTTATCTCCTAAATCCATTAACATTCCTCTGCTTGAATTACAGTTCCCAGCACCTGGGAATTCCCTTTTGGTTGTTGATTTAGAAGGTATCCTCCGCTCTTGACTTTTGCTTTAGAACAATTACAACTGTAATCGAAAGGAACATATATTTATATATTAAGCATAAATGGGTTTAAGATCAAAAATGCTGGTTTCGGCTTATAGGTTACTCCCTTTATTCCTAAGGATGGACGCTTACATTGTATGGATAATTCTCCCCATTAATCGCTCCAGGTACTTGCCGACCCTGCTCTTTCCTATAAGCAAAAAGTTACGTATGCGGGGTAAATTCAGCCTGGGTTTCTTGCTTGGAATTCTCTATTCGATAATGGGTAGAAAAATCGAGTATAATTAGAGCACTGTTATTAACACAAATCAAAAACACAGTTAACTTGTGACAAACTATGCAAATAGCCAAGAGGATTTATCTATATAGAGACCTGTTTCGGGTATTTGTCTGGCGGGAATTTACTATAAGATACCGCCAGTCCATTATCGGCGTGCTATGGGCGATAATCCAACCCCTAAGCATGATGGTGCTATTTACGTTTATTTTCTCCTATGTTCTTAAATTAAAGGTGGCGGACTATCCACATACGGTCTTTTTTTATTCGGGGCTTCTGCCCTGGATATTCTTCTCTTCATCATTGAATTACTCGATACCGAGTTTGACAAACCACTATGATCTGATTACGAAAATCTATTTCCCCCGTGAGATTCTACCCTTATCGGGCATTTCGGTTGCCTTTATAGATTACATAATAGCCTCGCTGATTTTTGCTTTGATTTTGCTTATATATAAAATCCACATTACATGGAATGTGCTTTGGCTCATTCCCCTTTTTGCATTGCTTCTTTTTTTTACGATTGCCGTATCTCTGTTACTATCAAGCGTCAATGTGTACTATAGAGACGTGAAACTGGCTACGGGGTTTCTTATACAAGCCTGGTTTTTTGCCTCTCCAGTCATGTATTCAATTGATCAACTCAACATCAAGTTCAAAATGATACTTTTTCTCAATCCTCTCACATTCATTATTGAAAACATGAGGAGGTGCGTGCTTGAAGGGAGGTCTATAGTGCTCTGGCAATTTGCCTTCGTAGGCGTCATCATAACTATATTTTATTTTCTATCATACAAATTCTTTATTAAAACGGAGCGCGACTTTGCAGATGTTATCTGATGCCATGGTTGAACTTAAAAACGTATGGAAAAAGTATTCCATAAGAGATATATTTCACAGGTCTCTAAGAGAGGACATTGCTGGTATATTCAGAGGAAACAAAGATGACCTCAAAGAGGGCGAATTCTGGGCACTCAAGAATATAAACATCTCTCTAGGAAGAGGGGAGTGCGTGGGTCTCTATGGACCAAATGGATCTGGCAAGACGACGATTCTGAAGCTCATATCATCTGTTACGTATCCCACTAAAGGCAAGGTTACAGTCAAAGGGAGGGTTGCCCCCTTAATAGCAGTGGGTGCAGGGTTTCATCCCGATTTAACAGGTAGAGAAAACATATACATGAATGGAACCATTATTGGAATGACCCTAAAAGAGATAAGGGAGCGAATGGATGAGATTATCGAGTTCTCCGAACTTGAGAAATTTATTGATATGTCGGTAAAAAAGTATTCATCCGGCATGTATCTGAAGCTTGGATTTTCCATTGCGATCCATAGCAGCGCCGAGATTCTTCTAATAGACGAAATCCTTGCCGTAAGCGACGAATCGTTTCAGAGAAAATGCATTAAGAAGGTTAAGGACATAAGATCAAATAAGACAATGGTTATAGTATCTCATAATAGAGCACTGATAGAGCAAATCGTAGATAGGATAATATTCCTTGAAGAAGGAGAAATAGAGAATCTATCCCATGTGATTAATAAATGAGATTATTTCAAGGTAACAATGCCAGTCAATCAAAAGCAGTAATAGCCATAGTTAACTGGACTAAAGAGATTATCCCACAACCTCCTAATGAATTCCACTTTATTTAAATTGCACCCACTAAAGAAAACGGCTAGAATTAAGTCATCATTTATTCGATATATATTAAGGTCAAACCCGGAGAAGCATCTGGTGAACATCTCCTTTTATAGATACTCTCTCCTCAGTAGAGGTGGGGACAAGATGGTAGTCGAATACGCTAACTACCTCGCCGCCGAGGGACATAACGTTACTTTATGGTATAGTACTCTTAACACGGTTTTTAGGCTACATCCTCAAATCAGACTGACAAAAATTCCCATTCCAACTAAACTCGGAGCAATTATATACGCTTCTCTGAAGAAATTTCAATCGAATGCCATCGTTGTGGATATTATCCCATTGGCATTGGCAGTGTCTCCGAGAAATCGCTCTCGCCTGATCTATTTTGCTCAGGACTACGATGAGTCCTATTACAGGAATCCACTAGAAAAGTTCCTAATTAAATCCCTTTACTTTTTCTGTCTGAGGTTAATAAGAGTAAAAACCATTGCAGTATCCGGTCAACTTGCTCAAGTGCTCAGAGAAAAATACGAAGCCAACACAAAAACCGTGGAAAACGGAATAGACTTGCGCATCTTCTATCCGGATCCCGATGAGGAGCTGACAGCAATTAAGGAAAATAAAAAAGCGGTGCTCATACTCTCAAGAAACGAATATAGAAAAGGATTTGACATCGCAGTCAAAGTCATAAATAAACTAAACGATGAGTGGATGGACAAAATCGAGATCTGGGCATGCGGAGAAGAGCTTAAAGAGAATACACTGAAAGCTAAAGTCAGAAACTTCGGCTGGGTTGGTGAAGATAAATTGAGAAAGGTAACCAGCAGTGCCGATGTTCTTCTTTATCCCACAAGGCACGAAGGGTTCCCTCTTTTCCCACTTGAAGCTATGGCCTGTGGTTGTCCCGTAATTACAACCAAAGCCGTTACGTATGCTAAAGACGGACACAACGCCCTAGTAACGGAAATAGAGGACATTGATAGTCTAAAGAAAAAGCTTGAAACTATATTTAGAGACGATGTTCTAAGGGAAAGGTTACAAAAAAATGGGTTTGAAACATCTAGAGAACACAACCTCAAAGAGAGCCAAACGAAATTCGAAAAGGCGGTCACCGATATTCTCCACCTAAATTCTAATCTCCCCCATAATAAGACCACAAGCGTCTCTTCCGAATAAGCGATGACATGAGAAGGCTTCTTATCTGCGCTTATTATTTTCCTCCCATAGGCACGCCGAGAAGTTACAGATGGCGGGAGCTTGTAAAGCGTCTCTCAAAAACCTGGGAGATAGATGTCCTTACCATACAAACCTCCGACAACCATCCCAGCTACGACCCCAAGCTCCTCGAAGATCTACCAGATAGAGTAAGAATATTTAGAACGTATCCCGGAATAATGCACCACTTCTCCACCCTTTTTCTGGGCAAGTCCACGGATAATAAACAATCTACCCTTCACAGCGGTCAAATCCCACTTAGACAAAGGGTAGGCAAACTCTTATTCAAGGCTTTCGAGAACAAACTCAGAACCTTTTTCATACCCGATGAAGCAATAACCTGGCTTCCATTTGCGTTCATAAAGGGTAAAAGGCTTATGGAAGAAAACAGATACGACGCAATAATCTCCTCTGGCTTTCCTTTTACATGTCACATAGCAGGCTTCTTTCTAAAACGGCTTAGTGGAGGTAAACCCTGGATAGCTGACTACGGCGACCCATGGGTATATAATCCTTTAATCCCTTTGCCAAGGTGGCGTTCCTTTATTGATAAAAGAATAGAGTCCATGATTTTAAAAACTGTAAATAAGATAGTTGTCACCACTGATAAGACGAAAGAACACTACTTGAATTTGTATCCGTTCCTAAAATCAGACAACGTGAGAGTGGTTACACAGGGTTTTTCTTATCAAGGATTTCATGAAGTTCCTCCAGAAATAACGGGCAAATTTAGAATTGTTTACACCGGAATGTTCTATAAAGCTGGTGAACCTTTTCTATTCTTTGATGCAATCAATCGTGTGAAGGAAATCTGTAATGATCTAGAGGTAATTATTGCGGGGAATATGCCTAACGATGAATACAAACGATATACAGAGAATAATGGTCTATCTAAGGTCATTCACTTTATTGGTTTTATTCCGCAAAAAAGGGCTTTATCGCTTCAAAAGGGGGCTTCTTTGCTTCTCTTAATAGGACACAGTGGGGGGATCCAAGTCCCCGGAAAAACCTACGAGTATATTGCAGCTAAAAGACCTATACTGTCAATAAAAATGGATAACTCCGATATTGCTTCAACGGTAGTTGAAAGATTTAAAAGAGGCATCTCCGTTGAAAACGACCCTCAAAAGATAAGCGAATCTATAGCTCATCTCTATAATTTATGGAAGAATAATCACCTCGAAAGCGAGTTCAATCTCGAAGACGTAGACGAATTTTGCTGGGATAGATTAGCTAAAAGACTAGAAGAAACAATCCTAGAAGTAACACATCTTTCTATCTTATAATCCCTCCTATTCTCCTTAGCTCTTCTAACATATTAGTGTTGTCAGTAATCAAAGCATCATATATTTGCACCAATCGCTGATTCAATTTTTGTATATCATATCGCTCTTCAACAAATTTCCTTCCGCATCTTCCCATCTCCGACCACCGTTCTGGATGTTCAACAAGGTATTCGATTTTCTTAGCTAAGGCACCCACATCTCGCTCAGGAACAAGGAATCCGGATTTGCCGTTAAGCACACCCTCCGGAATACCACCTGTTAATGTTGAGATCACCGGGAGTCCCGCAGCTTGAGCCTCCTGGAGTACTAAGCCCTGCGCTTCAGTTCCACCGCTCCTTGCAACTACACTTGGTAGAATAAAAATATGAGCCCGTTGAAGAAGTTTTAAAACTTCATTTTGATCAACTACGCCTAAAAATTTGACATAGTTTTCTATTCCCAACTTCGAAACCAAATTTTCCAATTCGCTTCTTAATGGTCCATCGCCGGCAATTATATATTCTATATTTGCGTATCTCCTAACCACTTCCGATATGGCCTCAATTGCATATCTATGCCCCTTCTCTTCAATCAACCTTCCTACGGTTAATATTTTTATAGACTCTTTATCTAAAACCCTTCTTTCAGAAAATCTAAATTTTTCAATCCCAAGCCCCACAGGCAAAATCATAATTTTCCTCTCATTACATCCAAGCTCCGCCACTCGCTTTTTAGTAAACTCTGTATTACAAGTAAAAAGATCTCCTTTTTTGAACAAATGGCCATAAACTTTTTTACCTGCCGCTTTGGGATAACTATTAACATCGTATCCATGAAAGCTGGTTATACATTTTCTTGAAACCCCTACCTCTTTAAGATAAACGCCAACAATCCCATTGGGTCCAAAATGGCAGTGAATTATATCAAAGCCCTCATCTAAAGATGGAATCAAAGCATAATAAAAGAGCCTTAATGATAAAGTGTCTTTTCCATATCTGATCATATTTAGTGATTTTAGTATCTTAAGTGGACTTTTATGGAAATTTGTCATTATTAGATATGTAGCTTTTAATACACGCTTTATTTTATTACGAGGCATAACATAGTGGGTTCGCTCTATAAGATGATACTTCTCTACATCAGAATGTACTTTTTTCTCATTGGTGCTAAAGTCAGCAAATATTTCAACATTATGCCCCATATCTAAAAGCCCCGTAATTTGATTTAGAATAAATGTCTCCGATAATATTGGAAATCTACTGACAATAAAGGCTATTTTCATGGTTTGACTTTCTTTGCCACAATCAAATTAAGATTATTTCTTCCAGGAGATAAAAAGATTCCATCAAGGTAATAATAGATTGGTGCAAATAAATTATCCAGGATTATTCCAACCTCTCGCAACCCCACAATTTTAGTCATACCCAATATTGGTCGATTAAGTAAGTAATAAAGTGGATATATTTCTACAATCTTAACACCATTTTCATCTAACGATGCTTTATAAGTCTCTCCGCTTCTAACTCTGACATGCTCCGCGACATTAATACTCCTTGACCCAAATGAATCAGAGATCAAAATAAATCCATCATCCTTAGTTAGGTTGCAAATATTTGCAATTCCCAACCCAAATTCTTTGTCATCCGTAATATGATATAAGACATCGAATGCATTTAAAATATCAAACTTGCGATTGACTTTTGATACCAACAGAGGTGAAGATACATCCTCTTTAATGAAGTGATATTGAGGATATTTTTGTTTAAGATTCTCGGTGCTAACGGTGGTAATATCAACTCCAACAATATCTTTTGCTCCTCGAAGGTGATAGAAATCCACAAAAAAACCAGTTCCGCACCCTATATCACAAACTGTTTTATCTTGAATATTTATGTGTTGTGATAATAATGCCTTTTTAAGAGCCCTAATTTTTGCCTTGTAGAGAAATTTATTATAGTACTTACTAAAACCAAGAGTGCCTACTCTCGATAGATTGAATTTATCCGATAAACGCTTTTCCCAATAATCCTTATGGTTATAAATCATAATTTCACCTTCATTTATCCATGAATAGTTATTTTATCCTCATTAACTTTTTCGGTTTCGATTTGGTACAAACATATATATCCTCATCTCTCATCAACCCATACTTTTTGATAGTATCAGGATTTAGCTCTCTTACATAGCTGTCAACCCTCACAGTAAATCCGGCTTTCTCAAGTCTTTCTTTATAGTCGCGACCATAAATTCTGACATGACCAGGATAACCAAAGGTGCGTATTTGATCTTCTGGTGAAACTATACTAGGGTCTTCAAAAGTTTTATCACGATTAAGATCCATTGGTGATCCTAAAATCGCCCACCCACCGGGCTTTAAAACCCTAAATAATTCTCTCATAGCCTTTTGATCATCAACAACATGCTCTAGAACATGACTACATAAAATAACATCAAAGGAGTTGTCTTCATATAAAATATTGGTAATATCCATTTTGACCATTGCTAAAGGTGAATCTAAGTCGGCACTGATATAATCAAGGTTAGGCATAGATTCAAAAGTCTTTTGAAAAATATATTCTGGTGCAAAATGTAAGACTCTTAGGTTATCAGAGAACAGATTGGTTCTATTTTTAAGATACAGCATTAATAAACGATGTCTTTCAGCAGAGTCACATCTTGGACAACCAACATTCGGTCTCTTCATAGCCCCGTAAGGAAGAAATTTACGGAAATGCCAACCGCAACAAGGACAGAACACTCGATTGCCCCTATAGAAAATCGATCGGCAAATTCGATATATTTCCACTACAGTAGAATGATATTTTTTGGGAATCAGAGCTTTTGCCAGTGGTATTAGATAGTCTATAGTTTTTCCCTCATCCTTTTGGAATCGATTTCGTATAAACCATAAAATCAGACCCTAGCTATAATGCTTCCCCAGTCGTCCACTTCGCATTTAAAATCAGGAGGGATAAAAAGGGTAGATGTGCTTTCTAAAACCAATGCGGGACCTGAAAATCTGAATCCTGTAAAGAAATCTCCTCTCTTATAAGAACTCGCTTGAATCCGTCTGTTATCAAAAAACAACTCTTCCTTTTTAGATTCTACTTTTTGACACGCTCTAGCTAACTTAGGAAGTGAGAACTTCTCTTTTTTTATTATAGCCCTCGCTCTCAACGTAACAATCTCGACTCCGCCATCCGGCTTCATGTAGCCATATAGCTTTTTGTGAGCCTGGTGAAACGTCTGAACGAAATTCTTCTCATAGGGAATTGTAATCTCGTGCGATTGCCTTCTATAACGCGCGTCGAGAAAACGCTCAAACTCAATTCGCTCTCCCGGGAATTCTCTTCGTGCCTTGCCTTCTAAGACCCTGAACCCATTTTCAATAGCACTGAGAGCGGTCTTTTCACCTGATAAAAATGTCGTAAGGCTGTAGTCTTTAAATGAGTCGGCCATAAGCATTCCAATCGCAGAAAGCGCACCCGGGTCTGTCGGGAAAATCACTGTCTTAATTCCCAGCCCAAGGGCAAGCTCGCAGGCGTGGAGCCCACCGGCACCACCAAAGGAAAGGAGGGCAAACTCCCTTGGGTCAAAACCCCGACCGATTGATATGACCCTAAGTGCCCTCTCCATATTCGCATTTACGACCTTTATTATTCCCTCGGCGACCTCATCAACGGATAGATTCACTTTGTCCGCGAGAGCACCAAGTGCCAAGCGTGATTTTTCGGGGTAAACCCTCATCCTTCCACCAAGAAACCAATCCGGGTCTATTCTTCGGAGCACCAAATTCGCATCCGTTACGGTTGCATCCGAGCCTTTTCCATAACATGCAGGCCCCGGCTCCGCTCCCGAGCTAATAGGTCCCACCTTGAGGGCACCCCCGGCATCAATGTAGGCGATCGAGCCTCCGCCTGCGCCTATGCTCATCACATCAACCATAGGGATCTTTATAGGGATTCCGTCAATGCTGGTTTCAGTTGTAAACCTGAGGGCACCGTCACAGAGGGCGACATCGGTGGACGTGCCGCCCATATCGTAGGTAATTATTTTTTTATATCCTATTGTCTCGGCAATTTTAAATCCGCCCACGACACCACCCGCGGGACCTGAAAGAAGGAGCCTTACAGGTTCGTCTCCCGCTTGAGCGGGAGAAACTACGCCGCCCCCTGAGTGCATTATAAAAATTTGGCATTCGGGGAGTTCTCTCGAAAGCCCGTTCATGTATGATTTCACTCTAGGGAGAAGATAAGCGTTAGCCACAGTGGTTGATGTCCTCTCATATTCCCTAAATTCGGGCAGGATTTTTGATGAAGGGGAGATAGGAATTCCAAGAGACTTGAGGATTTTCTCCACCTTCTCCTCATTCTTGGGGTTTGCGTAAGAGTGAAGAAAAGAGATTGCGACCCCCTCGACATTAAGCCTCTTGAGCTTCGATGAGAGTTTCTCAACCTCGGTTGAGCAGATTGGGGTTAAAACCCTCCCTCTAAAATCGGTTCTTTCATTAATCCCGAACCTGAGTTCTCTGCTTACAAGCGGCTTTGGAGGCTGCCAAAAAAGGTTGTAGAGTTCCCCTCTATTTTGCCTGCCTATTTCAATTACATCTTCAAACCCCTTTGTCGTAATTAGGGCGACCCTCGCTCCCTTTCTCTCAATAAGGGCATTCGTCGCAACAGTCGTTCCGTGCACAATTTCAACGCCTCTGATTTCTCTTTCAAGAATATCCTTGAGGCCCTTTACAATCGCCCGGGAAGGGTTCCTCGGGGTTGAGGGCACCTTATGGATTCGAACGTGTTTCCCATCAAAAAACCCGAAATCCGTAAACGTTCCGCCTGTATCTATCCCTACGCGAATCATAGTGGGGCCATTAATCCTCATTCACGAGATTTTCCATACTGTCATCGCAAACACACTTCTCGGAACAATACGCACTGATGTCCTTGCTTTCTAAAATCACGCGCTTCCCGAAATCAGTTGCATAATACCTCTTCTTACCATCATAATCCCTATTGCCGCAAGGAGGATACTCATGATTTTTACAAAGGCCCTCGCGCCGCCTTCTCTGAGCAATAATAGAATGATATCGGCTTTAAGTAGCACCGCCGCTAAGATAATAAGATTTAACCCAAACGCAATAAGGGTTGAGACATACCCTTGGGTATCAACGAGTATTATGAGTGTCGTCAGCACCGCAGGACCAACTACTATCGGGGTTCCTATAGGAAAAACGCCGAGTGATGCGCTCGGCTTCCTTTTAATCTCAGGGTTTTCTTCTCTGAGCAAATCCAGAATGGAAAATGTAAAAAGCAACAGACCCCCTGCAATTGCAAAATCCGAGACGCTTATTCCCAGAAGCTTAAATATAATCTTGCCCCCGAAGACAAATATAACTCCGAGAACAAGCGCAGTCAGTATGGAATCCTTAACTATGGTTCTCTTCTCATCAGGACTGAGTTCCCTCGTTAGAGAAAGATACATTGGAATAATTCCCACCGGATCCATAGAGACGAAAAGAGGGATAAAACTCAATAGTAGAGATTTTATCATTTAGCAGAGGGATTTACTCCAGTGTAGCCGGGGGGATAAATTACTTTCACCTTTTCTTCTGCGATCTCTCTCAGTGAAAGGACAACCGCTTTGTTGTCGGTTTCCTCAGAAAGGGGTTTTGCCCCTTTTACAATCTGCTTTGCCCTCTTCATGGCTGCCACAGCAAGGGCAAACCTGTTTTCCACCTTTTCAAGGCAATCCTCAATGGTTATTCTTGCCATCTACTTTCGCACCTCCAGAATCGGAAAGATTAACAATAAAAATATAAGCTACAAAGGCCGTATAGTAAAGTTGTAGAGGTGGGACAACTCAATATAAAAGGAAAATGATGCGGCTCGGATTCTGGACTAAACTCGGTTATTATTAAAAGGTTGTGGAGGAATAGAGATGAACACAAAGGATATAAAATTTGATGAAAATGGGCTTGTTCCGGTCATCGTTCAAGATGCCGAAACCGGACAGGTTCTTATGTTTGCATACGCGAATAAGGAGTCGCTTGAAAAGACAATCTCAACAAAAAGAACCCATTTCTGGAGCCGATCGAGAAATAAACTCTGGGCAAAGGGCGAGGAGTCGGGAAATGTTCAGAGTGTAGAAGGGATTTTTCTCGACTGCGATAAAGATACGGTTCTCATACTGGTTAATCAAAAAGGGGTTGCCTGTCATACAGGGAAAAGAAGCTGCTTTTTCGAGGCTATTGGTGGAAGAGAAGAGAGTGCCCCGACATTCGGAACCAGTAGAACTGGCAAGACATTAGAAGAGGTATACGGGGTGATTGAGGATAGAAAACGAAACCCCAGGGAAGGCTCTTACGTAAGCGGTCTTTTTAAAGGCGGGCTCGACAGGATTCTTAAAAAGGTAGGAGAGGAATCAGTCGAAACCATAATAGCGGCAAAAAACGAAAATAGAAAAGAGGTCATATATGAAATGGCGGACTTATGGTTCCATTCGATAGTCGCACTTGCCCATTTTGGAATAACTCCCGAAGACATATACGAAGAACTTGGAAAGAGGTTCGGCAAGCCTAAAGAAGCCTATAGACAAAATGAGGCTAAATGAAAACTGTAGAGCGACCCTAACAGTTACCTGATGGTTTTATGCCTATCTTTCTCTTCAATATAGTCGCCTATCATTGTCTTTGCCCTTACTTCGGGCGGTAAGTTGGACAGGTCTGGCTTCGGCATATTTGTAGACAGGTCAGAAACAACGGCAAAAGCAGAAAAGAGTCGTTCCCACTTCTTTGACTTACATTTGGGACAACGGAGCTTTTCTTCCTCCTCCTTCTGCATGATTAACTCGGCGAATTTATGCTGACACTTTGAGCACTCATACTCGTATAAAGGCATCTTAATCTCCCCCTAGTCGTTGAAATATTGATTTAAATAATCGTATCCAACCCAGGAACTGGCAATTTCTTCATCCTTCATTTGTTTATATTCTAAATGGTATTGAAGCTCATCGCCTGGGCGCGGCGCTCTTTTATTCTTGTCGTCGAGAATTGCCTTGAACGTCGAATAAACTCTACGAACTTTATCGCCCTTTTTACAAGAAGGACAGGTCAAATTCTTCTCTTCCTCTTTGTCGTAAATTAGTTCGCTGAATTTAAAATTCTTCAACTCAATATAGAGAATTCTATTTTTCTCCAGCTTATAGCGAAATCTTCGTGCACCGTATTTTCCCCTTTCGCCCAATGTGAACATTGTCCTGCCATTCTTGCCATTGGAAACTTCAATATAGTAAAACTTCGGATTTTTTTTCATTATCTTTGATGCATTGGTTTTGTTAAGCCTCTTAACCAAAGCCGATATATCTGAGTTAAATTCCTCTATACAACCATCGCATTCATATTCATATACTGGCATGGCTTTTTACCTCCTATGGTTGAACACCTAAAATATAACAAAAATCCTACAACTGTTCCAGTTTCTGAAAAACGAGGCGACTATCCACTTTTAGTCAATGTGGTTAAAAAATAGGCCATTGCCCACGTGTCCATTAGAGAATTTGACAAAGACTGACTAAGGATAATACTAATTTCATCTGGGTTTTAAGGAGGAACTCGTGTCGGAATCTAAAGAGCTTATTACTAATGAAAAGGACTCAATCGGTACTATTATCCTAAACAGGCCCGAAAAGAGGAATTTATTGACTCCCGGTATGCTCCTTGAAATAGACTCGGAATTAAAAAGAATGAAAAGTGTCGGGGAAATAAGGTGTGTAGTGATCCGTGGCTCAGGAGATAAGGCTTTTTCTTCGGGCTACGATATATCAGCGATTGGAAAAATAAAAGACGATATGATGAGAGACTATAGATGTGACCATCCGCTTATAATTGCATCAAAAGCCATAGAGGATTTTCCTTACCCCGTGATTGCTATGATAAACGGTCATGCCTTTGGCGGAGGACTTGAGCTTGCCATGACCTGCGATATAAGGGTATCTGTGGATGGCGTGCTCTTTGGAATGCCTCCGGCAAAGCTTGGGGTTATTTACACATACACCGGAATAAGAAAATTTTTGAATACAATTGGGCTTGGGTATACAAAAGAACTCTTTCTCACTGGGAGAAATACCGATGCAAAAAGGGCCGAAAAAATGGGCCTTGTAAATTATGTTGTCCCAAGACCCGAGTTAGAGGAATTCACGTATAAACTCGCCTCCGAAATCTGTGAGAACGCCCCGCTCTCGATGAGCACGATGAAGACAATGATAAACGCCTGGCAGAGGAATCAATCAACGAGTCGCGATGATGAAGAACTAATCAAGGAGATGATTCTAAAGGTGCAAGAAAGTGAGGATTACAAGGAGGGACAGAGGGCTTTTGGGGAAAAGAGAAAGCCAAAATTTCGGGGAAAGTAGGGAGTCGGAAGTCAGAGGTTTTTGGAGGGGTTACCAAATGGAGAGGGCGGTGGCGAGAACCTTTCAGGATTTGGTGGTTTGGAAGAAGGCACATGAATTTGTGCTTGCGATTTATCGGTTCACATCATTCTTCCCGCACCATGAAGTTTATGGACTTACTATTCAAACGCGCCGAGTTGCGGTATCTATTCCAGCCAATATTGCTGAAGGATTTAAGAGACGAGGCAAACCCGATAAAGTCCGATTCATGAATATTGCCCAAGGTTCTATATTCAAAGCCTTTTTCCAAACCTCTCCCAGTGAAACACCTCCTCAGGCGATTTTCTTACCTTTTTTCTCCTTACTGTAAATTCCTCAGGATACCCAAACGGAAGGATCGTAAGGACGTGAAGATTTTTGGGGATATTGAGCTTCTCTTTTACCTTTTCTCTATCAATTGCCCCAATCCAGCAACACCCGACTCCCTCATTCCATCCGGCAAGAGCCATATTCTGAACAGCCCTCGCTCCGTCTATCTCATGCCATTTATTCTCCGGATCGGTAACTACCGCAACGGCAAAAGAGGCATCAACTATGAACCTTCCGCTTGAACAAAACTGGCCGAGTTCTTTTAGCGTCCCTTTATTTTTTATCACTATAAAATGCCAGGGTTGACTGTTCATTGCGCTTGGCGCAAGCCTTCCTGCCTCGATAATCTTCTTTATCGTGTCATCTGGCACGTCCTTTTTAATATAACTCCTTATGTCTCTTCTTTTTCTTATGCACTCAAACGTGTCCATTTGGATTCACCTCCGATTTTCACTTCGTCAAGCATCTCCCTTATTGTAATAATATTAACCTACAAATACATTAATCAGAGGCTTTTCTTAATAGAGACACTAGATAAAAAAGGGTTTATTTATATTGTCTTATGCGGTGTCCGGTGATACTAACGGACTATTTCTTATTAGAACAAATTGATACCGCATCCGTCCTCTGAAATGGAGAACATACGCCCCCCTTGAACATCAACGTCATTAAAAGAGCATTCTTTTCCACCTGTCCATTTAACCAAAATATTTACCTTCTTCTCACCACCTACCCCAAAATGAATGGGAAGCATATCCTGCTCACAGCACCCCTTCCCTCCTGAAACGTCCCTTATCTGGGATCCATTAGATGTAGATACCTGAACCCTTGTCCCTATAGCAGAGGTGTTGGTAGTTTGACCATCACCAATGAGCCTAATTATAAGAAAATTGTTCGGTATCCCGCCATTTTCCATGAGAGCCGTTCCACCGTGTCCGTTTAAGAGGACATCCATGAAACCATCATGGTCAAAATCCCCCCAAGGGGCAGCAAACACATCAGAAGGAGAATCTATTCCAACCCCAGAAGCTACGTCCTTAAATTTCCCATTCCCCAGGTTTCTAAAAAGCCTACTCGGATTTGTGTGATTCGTGGTAAAGAGATCAATCCGCCCATCTCCATCAAAATCAACCCATGCACACGTCCTTCCATCCCCCACATCCCCTGTTCCGGTATCCTGAGTTACATCTGTAAACGTTCCATCTCCGTTGTTTTTATAGAGGGCATTTCTCGTTGAGGATATGTTTACAACATAAAGGTCCAAGAAGCCATCGTTATTAAAATCCCCAACGCATGCCGCAACTGAATTCCAGGTTGGATCGCCACCTACCCCGGCTTGGCTGGTAACATCCGTAAAGGTCCCATCGCCATTATTTCTATAGAGCTTATTTAAACCGTTGTTTGATAGAAAGAGGTCGGGAAAACCGTCATTATTGAAATCAAACCAAATGGCTGAGTTTGTATTAAATACTCCACCGAGTCCGCTTTCCAACGAAACCTCTTTGAATGTTCCATTTCCCTGATTGTGATAAAGAAATGACTGTCCGGAGTTTGCCTGAAAGAGGTCAACCCGGCCGTCCCCATCATAGTCAACCCACAGGGTATGACCTATTACACCGCCATTCGTTATTCTAGCCGCCTTAGATACATCAACAAAAACACCCCCGCCTACATTTCTGTAGAGTATCGGTGGTGTGCCTGCCGCTGTTGTTCCAACAACGAGGTCAAGAAGACCGTCGTTATCAAAATCAGGCCACGCCGCGCTTCTAAGCGGTTGGTCAACAATTCCAGACCTCACTGTTACATCACTAAACGTTCCGTTTCCGTTATTTTCAAACAGAAACACGTTGCGAGAACCGGAATCCGTATTTGAAACGATCAAGTCCTGCTGTCCGTCACCGTTAAAGTCCCCCCACGCCGCAGTTTGTCCAAGCGCACCTACATTTCCTACACCTACTTGATTTGAAACATCACTAAAAGTTGGCAAACTTGCGGAACCCCCTGAACCGCCGTTCTCGAAACAACCAGCTATTGTTACAACACAGGATGATGAGGGACAAGACATGAGACACAATATGGGAAAAAGGAAAAATACAGCCAAAAGAAAATATTTAGAGCAAATCAAAAAACTCTTAACCCACAGTTTTTTTTGATGACTATTCCATAGCACACCTTTCACTGTCAACTCTTCCATCCTCTAAAATTAAGGTTTTATAAATACATCACTTTATCTCATTTCGTGCAGGTATTTTTTTACCCTGCTATTCTCACGGCACAATTATCTCATCAGTGATAATTCCTTGTCAACACGGGGATTAAGAATCGCACCTTAAGGCTATGGTATGGTAAACAGATGGTGTAGAGCCAATTTCACCATTATTGGGGAATACACGAATACAGGTAATTGTGGAGTTAGGCTAGGCGACAAATTGTTTAGATTAGCTTCCATACCCAAATTCTCTCACAAGGTTTGTATTCTCTGTCCATCTCTCTTTTACCTTGACCCAGAGTTGGAGATAGACCTTGACACCAAGAATCCTTTCAATATCAACCCTTGCGAGGGTCCCAACCCGTTTTAGCATTTTCCCACTCTCCCCAATTATAATTCCTTTATGGGTATCCCTCTCAACGTATATTATGGCTGAAACCCTCACGAGATTCTTTCCAGGAATATCCTGAAACTCCTCAACCACAACGGCAGTTTTGTATGGAATCTCTTCGCGCGTAAGGTTGAAAATCTTCTCTCTTATAAGCTCGGCGACAAGAAATCTCTCAGGCTGGTCTGTAATCATATCATCCGGAAAATATTTTGGCCCCTCCGGGAGATAGTTTTTAACGGTGGTTAGAAGATCATCAATTCCATCGGCTCTAAGGGCAGAAACGGGTATCACTTCAACGAATTTCCCTTCGAACTTCTGGGATTCCGAAATAATCTCTAAAATCTCGCTCTTCCTTACAGTGTCAATTTTATTAATCACCAATATAGCAGGTTTGGAAAGGCTATCAATTATAAAACGGTCGCCTTTGCCAAATGGTTCTTTCACATCAATCATCATTAAAATAACATCTGCCTCTCCAATCGCGCTCATCGCCGTCTCGACCATAACCTTTCCGAGTTCGCCTTTGGCTTTGTGTATCCCAGGGGTATCAAGAAAAATGAGCTGGGCGTCGGGGAGGTTTTTTACTCCGATTATCCGATTCCTTGTTGTATTCGGCTTTTCCGAGACTGCAGCGATCTTCTCACCAACAACGGCGTTAATGAAAGTAGATTTACCCACATTCGGTCTTCCGATTATGGAAATAAAACCGGAGCGAAAATTATTTTCAGTTTTTAACTCTCCTTCCAAATTCCTCAACCTCAATAGAGACTATGATTTTTCAATTAACAAAATTGGGATGCTGTGAGGGTGATTCGCCGCCGATTTGGATTCCCGAAAGACCTTTGCCCTTGCTTGATAACATCTACTATAAAGGTTAACATTTTTAAACGCTAATTAGAAACAGAAAAAGGGAGCAGACTTATGCTTGAGCTTTTAGAAGATTGGAAAAGGACCGACTATTGCGGAAGCCTTGGAGTAAAAGACCTTGAGCGCGAAGTGATTCTCATGGGATGGGTTCAGTCAAAAAGGGATCACGGCGGACTCATATTTGTGGATCTAAGGGATAGAGAAGGGATTGTGCAGATTGTTTTTAATCCGCAGCTTAATAAAGAATCGCATGAAAAGGCGGGACTGCTAAAAGATGAATGGGCTGTAGCCGTAAGGGGCACGGTAAAGAGACGCCCGCCCGAGACCTTAAACCCGAACATCAAAACAGGCGAGGTTGAAATCATCGCAAAAGAAATAAAGATACTTAACACATCGAAGCCCCTACCGTTTCCCATAGAGGATGAGATAAAAGTGGACGAGCTTCTGAGGCTTGAATACAGGTTCCTCGACCTGAGGAGACCGGTAATGAGAGACAATATCCTCTTGAGGCATGAAGTGGTGAGTGCGACGCGAAATTATTTGAATTCCAAGGGATTCATAGAAATAGAGACCCCTTATCTCACAAGATCAACCCCCGAGGGAGCGAGGGATTTTTTGGTTCCAAGCAGGCTCAATCCGGGCGAATTTTATGCTCTCCCTCAATCCCCTCAGCTACTCAAGCAAACGCTCATGATCTCCGGGTTCGATCGCTACTACCAGATCGTGCGCTGTTTTCGCGATGAGGATTTAAGGGCCGACCGCCAGCCTGAGTTCACGCAGATTGATTTAGAGATGTCATTTGTGGATGAAAGCGATGTCATGGAGATAGTTGAGGGAATAATTAAGGCGATCTTTGAACAGGCAAAGGGGATAGACGTTGAGACACCATTTATAAGAATGAAATATGATGAGGCAATGCTTAAATACGGAAACGATAAGCCGGATTTAAGATTCGGTCTTGAGCTTCAGGACATTACCGAGACATTCAAGAACTCAGGATTCAAGGTGTTTAGTGACGCAATAAAAAAGGGCGGGATTGTAAAGGCGATAAATCTCAAAGGAAGAGCCTCAGAGCTTTCGAGAAAGGAGATTGACGACCTCGGAGAGTTTGCAAAATCCCTCGGCGCAAAGGGACTCGCATGGATAAGGGTTTCCGAAGGCGAGTGGCAATCGCCGATAACCAAGTTCTTGAGCGAATCCGAAAAAGAGAGATTAAAAAACACCCTAAATATCGAGGATGGAGATATTATATTCTTTGCAGCGGATTTGGCTTATATGGTAAATCTCGTCCTTTCAAACCTGCGGCTCCGTCTAGGAGAGAGATTCAACTTAATTGACCGGAGCAAGCTTGCATTTCTCTGGGTAGAGGACTTCCCTCTCCTTGAATTTGACGAAACCGAAAAGCGATACGTTGCGATGCACCACCCATTTACATCTCCGAAAGAAGAGGATTTGGAAATATTCGATGATGCGCCAGAAAAGGTAAGGGCGAGGGCTTATGACATCGTTTTAAATGGGGTTGAAATTGGCGGAGGGAGCATTAGAATCCACAGAAGCGACATACAACAAAAGCTCTTCAATAAAATCGGACTTGGGCCTGAAGAGGCGAGGAAAAAATTCGGATTCCTCCTCGAAGCCCTCCAGTTTGGGGCGCCTCCTCACGGAGGAATTGCGTTAGGACTCGACAGATTAACTATGCTAATTGCAGGTGCGAGTTCTATAAGGGATGTTATCGCCTTCCCAAAAACCCAGAAGGGAGTTTGCCCACTTACCGAAGCTCCTTCGCCCGTGGATGCGAAGCAGCTTCTTGATTTGAAAATAAGAGTGGATTCGAAATCTTAGGGGCATCATAAGATGAAAATGGTATTAGTTGCTCTATTGCTTCTTAATTAGTCCATCTTTGGAAGAAGGAATCTTAGAGAGTATTTCATCGCCTACCAAATAAACCGATTTTTCATCGGCGAGTTTAACATAGACCTTTTTATCCTCTTTCTTTCCAAAAAGGAGTACTAATTTTTTATCCGTACCCAAAACTGTAATCTCAATCTCAGGTTTATCCAATCCGTATGGTGATAAATCTTTCGGATTATCATTAACAAATTTTTCGACCTCAAGGCTTTCAATTTCTTCTAAGAGATCTTGAACCTTTGATTTATCTATATTTTTATCACTATCTACTTCCCAATTATTTCCTTTTTTAGTAATTGAGATTTTGGTATCTCCTCTTTCAATTTCCAATGCACTGACATTTTCTAAATTGACTATACGCTTATCCCTTAAATCATTTGTAGATTTTTTCAAAAATCCCTCAACAGAACTTCCATTTACAAGAAGGATTCTACTCTCATTGCTCACCCGAACATATGTTCCTGAACCTGTAGGACTCTCACTGCCTATGAATATGCGGTATGCCTTCTCCGGGGTTTTTGCATCCACCTCGGCTTCGGGATTATCAAGACCGAATCCAGCCAAATCTTTGGCACCCTCAGAGACAACCTTCTCAATTTTCATCTGAGAAATGTTCTCTGCCATATTGGATATGATTTTATCATCTGCCTTAAATTTTTCTGAGTCCTCAAATATAAACCACTTTCCTTCATCTTTTCGACATACCAACACGTATGAAGGGTATTTAAGGTCTATCTCATTTATCTGACTCTCATTAAGGGCTGGAAAGACTCTCTGTTTTTCTTCTTTGTCCTGTTTCTTTGCCTGAAAAAAATAGAGATAACCCACAAGTAGGATAAGAATCAAAGCTGCAATGAGTGTTCCCGAAAACTTCACTAAGTAGCCTTTCATGCCTTTTAAGCGGTATAAATACTTAGCCACAAATGAACACGAATATATGCGAACACAAAAAAGGACACAGTAGATAGAATACAGGGGAAAAACCCTAGGCTTCTATTTCCTGTATTCTATGTTTTGTATGCTGCATCCTGATTACTTCTTTCGTGTCAATTAGTGGTCCAAACAAATTACATATTCCTCCGCTTCCACCAAACAGTAATTCCAGAAAATAGAACGATTGCCGGAAAGATAACTACGGTAACGGAAAAAATAATCCTCATCTGTTTTCCCGTAAGAACCAAATTGCTTTCTTTAGCTACTTTTGGCCTAATTGAAATCAGATGTTCATCTCCCGTAAGCCAAGTCACAGTATTTAGAAAAAAGTCGCTATTTCCTGAGAAATTAAAGAACCTGTTTGACACAAAATTCACATTTCCAAATACGGCTATCTTAGTTTTCTCCTCTATTTCACTTACGGCGGCAATTCCCAGAGGTCCCGGTTCATCCCACGGGTCCTTCTGAGCGGTTCCCTGATCAAAAAGGGGAAAGTTCGTCTCACCCCAACTGTACTGGCTTGTCTTAGCAATTATTGTCGTTCTAGCATCATTACTCTTGGCAATATCAACGCTCCTGCTATATGGAAAGAGGGTTGCAAACTTAAACTCGGATGTGATTTCATGCGGAGGATACTCAGCCACAATCGGAGCAACATCCCCACCTCCGACAAGCTTAGAAGAAGGGTCAATTATAATGTCGTTCTTTATATCAAAGCCATAACCTTTTAAGAGTGAAACCAGATCCTCACCTGACCTCGGCTCAATCATAAAGATCGCTTTTCCACCATCATCAAGATACTTCTTAATAATCTCTATCTCCTTTTGGTCTAATGGTTTCTTGGGACCAGCAACAACGAGTATCGAATTCTCCTTTGGAATGCTCAGCTCTTTTAGGAGCACTAATTCTTTGACCTCGTAAGATTCATCTTCAAGGGCGTGCCTTAATCTTCCAAAACCCTCTGGTTCCGCATCATTCTGAATGTCTCTTTCTCCATGACCTGCAAGAAAGTAGACGGTCTCCTTTATATCTTTCGATAATTTTATGATTGCATTTGTAATCTCTTCCTCAGCATTGTCCACAATGCCACCTGATATGGGGTCTGCCAACTTCACCTTTATATTTTGACCTCCGTTTATGAGCACCACAGTTCCATATTCGTTAACATCATATTTCTTTGCAACCCCAGGCTCCTTGTCAGGATCAATGAATCGTACCCTTATTCTGCCGGTCCTTCTTGTGTATCCATTTATCAGATCCTGAAACTCTTTTCTATCCGGGCCAACCTCCTTAAAAAAAGCGATAGCCTCTATGTCCCTATCTAAACCCTTTACCACTTTAATTGTCTGATCCGAAAGTGAATATAGTTTCTCTTGAGTGACATCAAACCGGCGGTCGTGCTTAAACGCCCAGTAATTTAAAGCCACGAGAATTCCAAGGATTATGAGAGTAAATACAAACGCGTTAGCTCCGTAGAGAAGAAAACGCCATCTTTTCATCCCTGTTCTCCTAATCGTTTTTGTTTGATCGGGAAGCGCATATAATTTCCCTCGGATTAGAAAGCGCTTATTCTTTTTACTCATCTCCACCTCTGAGACTCAACCATAATATAAGTGAGAAAGAGTCCAAAAAAGATGAAGGAGAGATAATAGATAGTGTCCCTTAGAGCAATTATCCCTTTCGTAAAGTTATCAAGGTGGTTAATTATCGAAATGTATCCCAATATGGAATTATCGGCGTCAGATGAGGCTCCGAGTATCCAGAAAACGAGCAGAATTCCAAAAGAAATCACGGCGGCCACTATCTGATTCTCCGTGAGGGAAGAGGCAAAAAGCCCTGCAGAAATTAGACTCCCACCTAAAAGGAAAAGCCCCAAATATGCGGAGAGCACAGGACCCAAGTCCGGATTTCCATAGACTCTAAGAACAACCAGATAGATTGCGGAGAGAGCCACCATGAGCGCAAAGAGAGAGAAAGAAGCAAGGAACTTTCCAAAGACAATCTGTGAGACTCTCACGGGTGATGTAAAGAGAAGCTCCGCCGTAAAATTTTTTCTCTCCTCCGCAATAAGCCTCATTGTAATAAGCGGAATCATAAAGAGAAGCACTACACTTGTAGTGCCAAAGTACGGGCGAATCACGAATTCATTTAGATTGAGTTTTTCCCTAAACAACTGAAACCTTGGATCAAACTGAGACCTAATAAAGCTCTCAAGGTAAAAGAAAAAAAATATTCCGGAAAGAACGAGAAATACAACTAAAATGATATACGCAATAGGAGAAGCAAAATAGGATTTGAGTTCTCTCTTTAGTATTGTAAAAATCGCCTTCATTTACTCACCCTCCGTTGAGATGACTTTAAGAAATACGTCTTCGAGTGTGTGCGTAAGAGGACGCATCTCAAGGAGTCCCCATCCATTTTGGACAATGGTCCTTGCCAATTCCTCTCTGATATCTGCTGCATCTTTCGTCTGGATTATAAATTCCCCGGAGGCGTTTTCAGTAACATGAGACACATTGGGGAGAGAAAGAATTTTCTCCCTGATTCCGTCATTTCTACAATTAGTTTTAATAAATAAAACCTGTGCTCCTTCCACCCTCTCGGAGAGCTTCTCAAGGGATTCTTCAAGGACAATCTTTCCTTCATTGATTATCACAACTCTTGTGCATGTCATTGTAACTTCCGGAAGTATGTGCGTGCTAAGAACGATCGTGCGCTCTCCAGCAAGGCTTTTTATAAGTTGACGAATCTCAATAATCTGTTTTGGGTCAAGTCCGATTGTAGGCTCATCAAGTACGAGAACTGCCGGGTCGTGCACTATTGCCTGAGCGATTCCAATACGCTGCCTATAGCCCTTGGAAAGGTTTCCAATAAGACGTTTTCTCACATCTGTAATCCCACACCTTTCCATCGCAAGGTCAATTTTGCTTTTCTTACTTTTCCCCACCACTTTTTTTAAATCGGCGATAAAGTCAAGATACCCCTCAACGGTCATATCGTTATACAACGGAGGATTCTCAGGCAGGTATCCTATTCGCCTTTTTGCCTTTATCGGATCCTCCATAATATCAAAGTCGGCTACGCGAACCGTTCCGTCCGTAGGAGGTATATACCCTGTAATGATACGCATGGTCGTGGTTTTCCCGGCACCGTTTGGGCCGAGAAAGCCGAGAACCTCCCCGCGTTCCACTCGAAAAGATACATTATCTATGGCGACCAGATTGCCATAACGTTTGGTGAGATTTTTAACCTCAATCATATTTCAAAAATGAAGTTTCTAAAATTTAAGTTAACAACTTAATCCATAGAGAGGTGTTGTCAAGAGGAAAAATGAAAGATTATACAACTGATTTTTTAGGCTGATGCCGACACAATATGGATAAGCCACTTGTTAATGACAAAAGGATTGAGCTGTGAATAGGGTTGCATGAGAGCAAAAGAATTTACAAATTGCGGAAAACCATCTAACCGACTATAATTTGTTTGTCTCTTAATTTATTGAGAAAGAATCAATGTCACATTATGTGATAGAAGAGCTTGAGAAGATTGTAAAGGGAAGAAAGAGCATCAAGGTAAGTAGAGACGGCGATTTTATCTCTGCATCCGTGGTAGTAATCCTGAGAGAGGAAAGGGGCGAATATTCTATGCTCTTTATCAAGAGGCGAGAATACGTAAACGACCTCTTTTCCGGACACATGGCATTCCCCGGCGGAAAGATGCAGAAGGGGGATGGGAGTAAGCTGGAGACAGCAATTCGCGAGACCCTTGAAGAGACCGGGATTGATTTAAAAAAGAATGGAAGAATTCTTGGGGAATTGGATGACGTGAGTCCGGTTAATCCAAAGGCCAACCACTATATTGTCACCCCATATTTGGCTCTTGTCGGGGGGGATACACGGGTAAAACCGAATGAGGAGGTAGCTGAATTTGTCTGGATTCCACTTTTGGATTTCAGAAATGAAGAATTACTCGAAATAAGGGTTATAGAAAAATATGGAATGAAATTAGAGGATTTTACTTTCCGTTACCAGAACTATGTAATCTGGGGAATGACCGCAAGAATCCTTCGCCAGTTTCTCTCTCTAGCAGGTCACCTCTTTTAGCGGTAATGAGTAATTCCGGCTCTTATTGAATCTTAGACGGTATGGGCAATTCATAAGCTATTCCTACTTCGTCACTCTTTACGATGTCGGCTTCTTTAGTCTCCAAATCCTAATCCCTGGATTTTCCCTCTCTATGATGATAAAATTTTCGTATTAAATTCCGAGCCGTCTTACGTGGCCGCCAGTATTAATCGGGGGATGATAGACGATATGCGAGGAAATAGGATACAAAGTAAATCAGAACGGGGGAAAAGATGAGAGGAGTAAACAAGGTAATCTTGATTGGCAATCTAGGACGCGACCCGGAGATAAGGTATACGACAAGCGGACAAGCGGTTGCCAATTTTACGCTTGCTACAACCGAGGTGCGTACGAATAAAGATGGCAAGAGGGACGAGTTCACGGAATGGCATCGGGTTGTCGCATGGGGAAGACTGGCTGAGATATGCGGTGAATATCTGTCTAAAGGAAAAACGGTTTATATTGAAGGAACCCTTAGAACTCGCTCGTGGGAGGATAAGGAGGGGAAGAAGAGATGGACAACGGAGATAATTGCACAGAATATGCAGATGCTGGGTGGTCCATCTGGAGAGAAGTCTGCATCGGCTTCTGATATCGAGGAGAAGCTTACAGAGGATTTTGAGAGTGAACAACCGTTTGGCTCAGATGATGATGTTCCATTCTAAAAAACGCACTGATGATCTCTGAAGATACGGCATCGCAAACTGTATCCATACGCTTGAGAGTGAGTCTACGATGAAAGTTCTATAAATATATCTATGAGCGAAGAGACTAAAAATAATAGAGGTATCAACAAAAAGGTTCTAAAGCCCTGGGGATACGAAGTCTGGTGGGCTCTTACAGACAGATATGTGGGAAAAATTCTCCACATCAATAAGGGGCACAGCCTAAGTTTTCAGTATCACAATGTGAAAGATGAGACGATATACCTTTACACAGGTCAGATGCTCATGGAAATCGAAGAGGTTGGAAAGGCTAGGGAAGCGATAAGGCTTGCGCCTGGAGACTGCATAAGGATCACTCCTCTTACAAAGCATCGGATGACTGCTATAGAGGATTGCGATGTGCTTGAGGTATCCACTCCTGAGGTTGAAGACATAGTAAGGCTCGAAGACAAATACGGGAGGGTGTAAGAATTATGGATTGTTCTGTGATTATCCTTGCTGCGGGCCAGGGAAAGAGAATGAAATCTGAACTTCCGAAAGTTCTTCATCCAATCTTGGGATGTGCAATGCTTAGTTACGTTCTTCATGCAGTGAATGAGATTTCTCCAGAAAGAATAATCGTTGTTATAGGTCGCGGCGCAGAGAGGGTAAAAGAGGCTTTTCCTTTGGACCAAATTGAGTATGTTCTCCAGAGAGAGCAACTCGGCACAGGACATGCCACAATGTGCGCGTACGAGGCACTTAAAGATTTCAGTGGTACCATTGTTATTCTAAACGGGGATTTTCCTCTTATTCGTCCTGAAACACTCAAGGGGTTTATTGAGACCCATAGGAGAAGTGGAGGAACTATCTCTCTCCTTACGACTGTTCTCGATAACCCAGGCGGCTATGGAAGGGTGATAAGAGGGAAAGGCGGTGATGTTACAAGAGTAGTTGAGGAAAAGGATGCTACCGCTAAAGAAAAAGAGATAAAGGAGATAAATTCAGGTATGTATTGTGTCGAGTCTGGTTTTCTATGGAAGGCGCTTCGGGAAATCGGCAGGAACAACGAGCAGGGGGAATATTACCTTCCTGACATTGTTGAGATTGCTGTGGAAGGCGGAAAAAAGGTACTCGGGCATACCATTGCCGACAGTGAAGAGGTACTCGGAGTAAATAACAGAGCCGAGCTTGCAAGTGTTGAGCGTATTATAAGGAGGCGGGCGAATGAAGGGCTTATGCTCTCCGGTGTGACAATAGTAGACCCGGAGGTTACCTACATCTCTCCTCAAACCTCCATTGGGGCCGATACCATAATCTATCCAAACACGTTTATTTATGGAAATACTACAATAGGAAATGGCTGTCATATAGGGCCGTCCGTGTGGATTGAAGATTCGGAAATAGGGAACGAGGTTACAATAAAGTTCTCTTCATACATAACAAAAGCCGTGATTGAGGATAAGGTAGCAATAGGTCCGTTTGCGCACATTCGTCCCGATGCCCAGATACTTGCTGGAGCGAGGATAGGGAACTTTGTAGAGATAAAAAAATCAAAGATTGGTCGCGGATCGAAGGTTCCTCATCTATCTTACGTAGGCGATGGAGTTTTGGGAGAGAGGGTAAACATTGGGGCAGGAACAATAACGTGCAACTATGATGGATTTCATAAGTATGAAACCGTGATTGAGGATGATGTATTTATAGGAAGTGATACGATGCTTGTCGCTCCCGTAAGGGTTGGAAAGGGAGCCACGACAGGGGCAGGTTCAACCATAACCAGAGATGTTCCTCCGGGAACGCTGGCGATAGGGAGGGCGAAGCAGGTGATAATTGAGGGGTGGAAAAGAAAGCCAAGAGAAAAAAAGAGGGATGAATAAAAGTGGTAGGGGGGCGGGTTTCAGACCTGTTCCTCAATTCTGTAGAGAAATGGGATTGAGAGGTGAACTCTTATGAGGGTTCTGGTAATCGGAAGCGGGGGCAGAGAGCACGCGCTTTGTTGGAAAATAAAGCAAAGCCCCCTTGTTAAGGCTGTCTATTGTGCCCCGGGGGGCGGGGGAATTTCAAACCATGCGGAGTGCGTGGACATAAAGGCTACGGATATCGAGGGACTGCTCAGGTTTGCAAGGGCCGAAGAGATTGACCTTACGGTTGTGGGGCCTGAGCTTCCCCTTGTCCTCGGCATCGTAGATAGATTCCAAAAAGAAGGTGTCCGAATCTTCGGTCCGACAAAGGCGGCGGCCGAGATTGAAAACAGCAAGATATTTGCAAAAAATCTTATGAAGAAATATAAAATCCCTACTGCCTTTTTCTCTACATTTTATAGGTTTGAAGATGCGGTGGCATGGGTAAAGGAGGTAAAACCTCCGCTCGTCGTAAAGGCCGACGGGCTTGCAGGCGGAAAGGGCGTTTTAATATGCAAGACTGAAAATGAGGCAATTGACGCGCTCGATGCGATAATGAAGGGAAAGATTTTTGGGGATGCCGGAGACAGGGTTGTAATAGAGGAATTCCTTAAGGGTGAAGAGGCATCTTTTCTTGCTTTTACAGACGGCGAGACAGTGCTGCCTCTCGAATCCTCTCAAGACCACAAGCCGCTCCTAGATGATGATCATGGCCCCAATACAGGAGGGATGGGTGCGTATTCTCCAGCACCTGTGGTAACTCCGGAGGTTCATAAGAGAATTATGGAAGAGATAATGATTCCCACTGTTAATGCCCTCAAAGAAGAAGGACGAATGTATAAAGGTGTGCTTTACGCAGGAGTTATGATAGAGGACGGCAAGCCAAAGGTTCTCGAGTTTAACTGCAGGTTCGGCGATCCCGAAACGCAGCCGCTTATGATGAGAATGAAATCGGACATTGTTCCGATAATGAATGCGGTTGTAGACGAACGGCTCTCCGGGAAAACGATTGAGTGGAGACCGGAGGCCTCGGTTTGTGTTGTGATGGTGTCTCGCGGATACCCCGGTGATTACAAAAAGGGGTTCGAGATTAAGGAACTCAAAAGTGCTGAAGGTATGGAGGGAGTTGTCATTTTTCATTCGGGAACTGCTGTTCAGGATGGAAGGTTTATAGCAAATGGCGGCAGGGTATTAGGAGTTACTGCCCTTGGTAAAACTATTCCGAATGCAATTGATCTGGTCTACGAAGCTGTGCAGAAAATAGATTGCAAATCGCTCCATTATAGAAACGATATAGGGAAAAAGGCGTTCAAGTATTTATAAGGGTGTAGAGGCTGCTTTAGCGCAATATCGAAACGCACAAGAAGAGCGAATACCCTATCTGATTAAATTTTCAGGGCGCATGCGAATAAAAAGCCCAAGTAGTGGGCTGCTTTGATTTTTAAGTTCCTGCTATATGGGAAATTGAAGATATTTTAAGTCTATTAAATTCAAAATGACCCGCTACCAAAGAAAGCCCAATTTATTTGACAAGATAAATGTTTTATGATTATAATTTAAGATTCACTACAGATATTACAGGAGAAGGTAGTTAATGCCCACGATCAGCCAGCTTGTCAAAGAGGGGAGAGAACAGCTAAAGAAGAAAAGCAAAGCGCCTGCACTGCAAAGCTGCTCTCAAAAAAGGGGCGTATGTGTTAGGGTATACACTACCACTCCGAAGAAGCCCAATTCGGCTCTGAGAAAGGTTGCCCGCGTAAGGCTTACCAATGGCATTGAGATAACGGGTTACATTCCCGGCGAAGGACACTCTCTTCAGGAACACTCCGTTGTACTCATAAGAGGCGGTAGGGTAAAAGACCTCCCAGGTGTAAGATACCACATCGTAAGGGGCACACTGGATGCAACGGGCGTGCAGAATAGGAGAAAGAGCCGCTCGAAGTATGGCGCCAAGAGGCCCAAATAAAAAAGGGAAACTGAGATGTCGCGAAAAGGTTCAGCTTCAAAGAAGAGGACTTATGTCGATCCTAAATATGGCGATTTGACCATAGCGAAGTTTGTAAATTCGCTCATGTACGATGGCAAAAAGAGCAAAGCCGAGAAGGTTTTTTATAAAGCCATCGAGATAGTGGGCGAAAAGATGGGAAAGGATCCGCTTGAGGTGTTTCGTACGGCAATGGACAATGTAAAACCCTTGATTGAGGTGAGGCCGCGCAGAGTGGGCGGGGCTACTTATCAGGTTCCAGTTGAGGTAAATCCGTTTCGACGTCAGTCTCTCGCTATAAGATGGATAATTAACGCTGTAAGGACTAGGTCGGGGAAGTCAACTGAAGAAAAGCTCGCGGCAGAGATTATGGAAGCGGCTCAGGGGCGTGGAGGGGCCATTAAGAAAAAAGAAGATGTACAAAAGATGGCTGAAGCCAACAGGGCTTTTGCTCATTATCGTTGGTAGATTTAGGGGGAAAGAGAATTGAGTGGCAGTATTGATATAAAAAGGACGAGAAATATTGGGATTGTTGCCCATATAGATGCGGGAAAGACTACGACCACCGAGCGCATACTCTACTATACGGGTCTTACATATAAGATAGGCGAGGTCCATGAAGGCACCGCCACAATGGACTGGATGGAACAGGAAAGGGAGCGCGGGATTACGATTACATCTGCTACGACTACCTGTTTTTGGCGCGATCATAGAATAAATATCATTGATACGCCAGGGCATGTGGATTTTACAATTGAGGTTGAAAGGTCTCTTAAGGTGCTCGATGGCACGGTCGTTGTTTTCGATGGCGTAGGAGGGGTTGAGCCGCAGTCTGAAACGGTATGGCGCCAGGCCGACCGGTACGCGGTTCCTCGAATCGCTTTTGTAAATAAGATGGACCGGATAGGAGCGGATTTCTTCAGGGTTGTTGATCAAATTAAGAATAGATTGAATTCTAACCCTATCTTCGTTCAGATTCCCTGGATTGAAGACGATGAATTCAAGGGAATAATTGACCTTTTAGAGATGAAGCTCATAGTCTGGGATGAGGATTCTCTCGGCTCTCAATACAACCTTGTGGAAATCCCAAATGAAATAAAGGACGAGGCTGCCAAGGGAAGGGAAAAACTCATTGAGTCCATCGCCGATCTAGATGAAGAGACGATGGAGAAATATCTCGACGGGCAACCCATTACGAAAGAGCGGATAAAAGATGTTTTGAGGAAATCTACCATTGAAATAAAGGCGGTTCCGGTCTTATGCGGTTCTGCATTTAAGAATAAGGGCATTCAAACCCTTCTCGATGCGGTTGTGGACTACCTTCCATCTCCAATAGATTTACCACCGGTGAAGGGGATAAATCCGGTCACCGGTCAGGAAGAATTCAGACGCCCGGAAGAAACCGAGCCATTTTCCGCGCTTGCCTTTAAAATAATGACTGATCCGTTTGTCGGGCAGCTTACATATCTGAGAATATATTCGGGAAAGCTCAACGCCGGAACCACCGTTTACAATTCAACGAAGGGCACGAGAGAGAAGATTGGAAGGCTCCTTCGGATGCACGCGAACAAGCGTGAGGAGATTAAGGAAGTAAGTGCCGGGGATATTGCTGCCGCCGTCGGTCTTAGGAGCACAATCACGGGCGATACGCTCTCGGATGAAAAGAAGCCCATAGTTCTCGAAAGTCTTCAATTCCCCCAGCCGGTCATATCTGTTGCAATTGAGCCAAAGACAAAAGCCGATCAGGAAAAACTGGGAATCTCTCTTGGCAAGCTCGCAATCGAAGATCCGTCTTTCAAGGTGAGATACGACGAGGAGACGGGACAGACAATCATATCTGGCATGGGAGAGCTTCATTTAGAGATAATCGTTGATCGTCTAAGGCGTGAATTCAAGGTGGATGCAAACGTTGGAAAGCCCCAGGTCGCATATAAAGAAACGATTACCGTGCCCGCTCAGGCGGAAGGAAAATTCATTCGTCAGACGGGGGGACGTGGTCAATATGGTCATGTAAAAATCAGAGTAGAGCCTCGTGAAAGAGAAACCGGATTTGAATTTATAGACGAGATCAAAGCCGGAGCGATTCCAAAAGAATACATACCTGCCGTAGAAAAGGGTATTAAAGAGGCGATGGAGACGGGTGTTATAGCGGGGTATCCAGTTGTTGATTTCGCAGTCAGGTTGTATGATGGTTCATATCATGAGGTGGATTCATCGGAGATTGCATTTAAGATTGCGGCGTCTATGGCGTTCAAGGATGCCATAAGGCGTGCAGGAGCCATAATACTTGAGCCTGTTATGAGCGTTGAGGTTGTTGTGCCGGAGGAATTTATGGGTGCTGTAATCGGAGACCTGAGTTCAAGGAGAGGAAAAATCCTCGGCACGGAGCTTCGAGGCGGGATGCAGGCTATAAAAGCCGAGGTGCCTCTTGCAGAGATGTTTGGGTACGCAACCAATTTAAGGTCTATGACTGAAGGGCGGGGGACGTTTACAATGGAATTCTCCCATTATTCAGGCGTTCCTGAGATGCTCTCTGAGGGAATTAAAGCGAGAGTAAAGGGCGTGTGATGTATTAAAGTTTTGGTGTGGGGTTAATTTAAGGAGGAGAATCAATGGCGAAGCAGAGGTTTGAGAGGAAGAAGCCGCATCTAAACATAGGGACAATAGGGCACGTAGATCATGGCAAGACGACACTAACAGCGGCAATAACAAAGATACTAGAGAAGAGGGGTATGGCTAAGTTCATACCCTTTGATGAAATAGACAAGGCGCCGGAGGAGAAGGAGAGGGGAATAACGATCAATATAGCA
>Ga0070739_10001213_pt1 | contig 40209 bp, 47 predicted proteins | sample Coa_R1_7_FD_66445 | JGI IMG/M metagenome (GOLD analysis project Ga0070739, IMG submission 66445) | Surface soil microbial communities from Centralia Pennsylvania, which are recovering from an underground coalmine fire - Coalmine... | ecosystem: Environmental > Terrestrial > Soil > Unclassified ...
AGCGAGATCGTCACCGCATGAGGGTGCTCATCGTGTCGAATCGCGGGCCGGTGTCCTTCGCCCGCGACGAGCGCGGCGAGCGTGTCGCCCGGCGCGGCGGCGGCGGGCTGGTGACCGCGCTGCGCGGGCTCCTCTCGCGGCACGACGTCACCTGGATCGCGAGCGCGCTCGGGGAGGAGGACCGTGTGGTTGCGGCCGAGGCCGGCGGCGAGGCGGTGGAGCAGACGGCGCGCGACGGGACGCCCTACCGGCTGCGGCTCGTCGCCCACGATCCCGAGGTGTACGACCGCTTCTACAACGGCGCCGCCAATCCGCTGCTCTGGTTCGTGCACCACTACCTTTGGGGGCTGGGGACGGCGCCCGACCTCGACCATGCCGCCTGGCGCGCCTACGAGCAGGTCAACCGCGGCTTCGCGGAGGCCGTCCTCGCGGAGCTGGCGGAGCGGCCGGCGGACGGCGTGCTCTTCCACGACTACCACCTGTATCTCGCACCCGCTCTGGTGCGGCAGGCGCGGCCCGACGCGCCGCTCGCGCACTTCGTCCACGTCCCGTGGCCGCAGTCGGACTACTGGCACGTGCTCCCGCCCGCGTGGCGCGACGCGGTGCACGCCGGCCTGCTCGCCAACGACGTCGTCGGCTTCCACACGGAGCGGTGGCGGCGCAACTTCGTCCGCTGCTGCGGAGACCTCATCGGCGCGCCGGCGGGGGACGAAGCGGTCGAGCATGCCGGCCGCCGCACGCTGACGGCCGCGCATCCGATCTCGGTCGACCCGGCGGAGTTCGAGGAGCTCGCTGCGAGCGACGCGGTCGGCGACGCGGCGCGCCGGCTGGAGGAGGGACGTCCCGAGCGCGTGATCCTGCGCGTCGACCGCACGGACCCGTCGAAGAACGCGGTGCGCGGGCTCGAGGCGCTGGGGCTGCTCCTCGACGAGCATCCCGAGCATCGCGGCCGGGTGACGATGCGTGCCTTCCTCGACCCGTCGCGGCAGGAGATCCCGGAGTACGTCGACTACCTGGCCGCGGTGGAGCGCGAAGCGGCGGCGGTCAACGAGCGCCATCCCGGCGCGGTCGACCTGCGCCTGCGCGACGACTTCGCGGAGACCGTCGCCGCGTACGCCGACTACGACGTCCTGCTCGTGAACGCCGTCTTCGACGGGCTCAACCTGGTCGCCAAGGAGGGGCCGCTGGTCAACCGGCGCGACGGAGTGCTCGTGCTGTCGGAGAACGCCGGCGTGCACGAGGAGCTCGCGCCGTGGGCGGTGTCGGTGAACCCGTTCGACGTGCGCGGACAGGCGGAGGCGCTGCACGCCGCCCTGACGATGCCGGACGAGGAGCGGCGCGCGCGGGCGCAGGCGATCCGGGCGCACGTACGCGAGCACGACGTGGAGCGCTGGATCGACGCGCAGCTCGCCGATCTCGCGCGGGCGCGTAGCCTATGACGATGGACGACCCAGTCGTTGACAAGAATGACAACACGCTGACGCACGTCGGCGCAGGCGGCGACGTGCACATGGTCGACGTCGGCGCGAAGCCGGTGCAGCGTCGGCGGGCAAGCGCCCGTGGTGTCGTCCACATGGCTGCCGCGACGGCCGCGCGGCTGCGCGAGCTGCCGAAGGGCGACGCCCTCGCGACCGCACAGCTGGCCGGGATCATGGCTGCGAAGCGGACGTCGGAGCTGATCCCGCTCTGCCACCCGCTGCCGCTCGCGCACGTGGGCGTGACGCTCGAGGTCGCCGACGACCGGGTCGAGATCCTCGCGGAGGCGTCGACCGCCGCGCAGACCGGCGTCGAGATGGAGGCGCTGACGGCGGCCTCGGTCGCGGCACTCACCGTCTACGACATGGCGAAGGCGATCGACAGGGGGATGAGCTTCGAGGTACAGCTGCTCGAGAAGGTGAAGGAGTGAGCGCGTCCGCCGCCGTGCTGACGGTCTCCGACCGCGTCTCGCGCGGCGAGGCGGACGACACGAGCGGCGACCTGCTCGCGGACCGTTTGCGCGAGGACGGCTACGAGGTCGCCAGGCGCGTCGTGCCCGACGAGCGCGAGGCGATCACGGCCGCACTGGCGGAGCTCGCCGACGCAGCCGCGCTCGTGCTGACGACCGGCGGCACGGGCGTGGCGCCGCGCGACGTCACGCCCGAGGCGACGCTGGCGGTGGTCGAGCGTCAGGCGCCCGGGATCGCGGAGGCGCTGCGGGCGGACGCCCGCGCGCGGACGCCGCACGGGCTGCTGTCGCGAGGCGTGGCGGGCACCCTCGGCCGGACGCTCGTCGTCAACCTCCCCGGCTCGCCCGGCGGCTGCCGCGACGGCTACGAGGTGCTCCGCCCGGTGCTGATGCATGCCCTCGGCCTGCTCGCCGACGAGCGTACGCCGCACGTGCAGAGCTGACGGCTCTACCCTTCCGGGGATGAGCGATACGACGGTGGCTCCGCTCGCCCTCCGCTACGCGCGGCTGGTCAAGGTCGAGCACACGATCTTCGCGCTCCCGTTCGCGTACGTCGGCGCGATGCTCGCAGTGGGCCGCGTGCCGTCGGCGCACAACCTGCTCTGGGTGACGGTGGCCATGGTCGGCGCGCGCTCGCTGGCGATGGCGCTGAATCGTCTGATCGACGCGGAGATCGACGCCGCCAACCCGCGCACCGCGGCACGCGAGATTCCCTCCGGTGCGCTCGGCACGAGCGCCGTCGTCGCCTTCTGCGGCGTCTCGCTCGTCGTCTTCCTCGTCGCCGTCTGGCAGCTCGACCCGCTCGTGCGCTGGCTGTGGCCGATCCCGCTGGCGGCGTTCGTCGTCTACCCGTACCTGAAGCGCGTCACGTGGCTCTGCCATCTGTGGCTGGGCGCCGTTGACGGGCTCGCCCCGATCGGCGCCTGGGCGGCGGTGAAGGGCGCGCTGCCCTGGCAGGCCTGGGTGCTCGGCGGCGCGGTCGCGACCTGGGTGGCGGGCTTCGACCTGTTCTACGCGCTGTTCGACGTCGACGTCGATCGCGCGCAGGGCCTGCACTCGGTGCCGGTCCGGTTCGGCGAGCGCGGCGCGTTCGTCGGCGCCCGCGCGTTGCACCTGCTGACGGTCGCGCTGCTGGTCGCGGCCGGACTCGGGTTGAGCGTGGGGCTCGGCTACTGGCTCGGGATCGCATGCGTCGGCCTGCTGCTCGTCTACGAGCACGCGCTCGTGCGTCCGGGAGACCTGCACCGCCTGAACGCCGCCTTCTTCACGATGAACGGGATCATCGCGCTCGCGTTCGCGGGCTTCGTGCTCGCCGACGTCCTGTGATCCGCGGCCGCGACCTCGCGAAGCGCTACGGAGAGCGGCGCATCTTCGCGGGGGTCGACGTGGACCTCGAACGCGGCGGCCTGCTGCTCGTCACGGGCCCGAACGGCTCGGGCAAGACGACGCTGCTGCGGATGCTCGCGGGCCTCGTCGCGCCGAGCGCGGGCGAGCTCGCGCTCCCGCCGCGCGAGACGATCGGCTTCCTCGGTCACGACCCGCTCGTCTACCGCGAGCTGACGCCGCTCGAGAACCTGACGCTGTTCGGCCGGCTGTACCGCGTGCCGGAGCACCGCGAGCGGATCGGCATGCTGCTCGAGCGCTTCGGCCTCTGGGAGAAACGGCACGAGCGCGTCTCGACGTTCTCGCGCGGCATGCAACAACGCCTCGGCCTCTGCCGCGTGCTGCTGCACGAGCCGGCCCTCCTCCTGCTCGACGAGCCCGCCAACGCGCTCGACGCCGACGGCCTCGAGCTGCTGCAGGCGGTGCTCGAAGACCGGCAGCGTGCGGTCGCGGTCGCGACGCACGACTCGCGCAGCGTCGAGCATCTTGCCACCGGACGGCTCGCGTTCACATGACGTACATCGCCGACGTGAGCGCACTCGCGCGCAAGGACCTGCTGCTCGAGCTGCGTGCGAAGGAGACGCTGCCGTCGATGCTCGTGTTCGTGATCGCGACGTTGACGATCTTCCACTTCGCGGTGCCGCACGGAACGCGGCACGTCGCCGCGCTCGGGTTGCTGTGGGTCGCGCTTCTCTTCACTGCGCTGCTGGCGCTGACTCGGGCGTTCGTCGCGGAACGCGAGGAGCGGCTGTTCGACGCGCTCGTGCTCGCACCGTGTGACCGCAGCGCGATCTGGCTCGGCAAGGCGCTCGCGGTGCTCGCCTTCCTCGTCGCCGCGGAGGTGGTGGCGCTGCCCGCGTTCGCGGCGTTCTTCTCCGGGATCGACGCGCACACGGTCGCCGCGGTGGCGCTCGCCGACGTCGGCATTTGCGCGGTCGGAACGCTGCTCGGCGCGATGGCGGTCGCCGGCCGCGCCAGGGAGCTGCTGCTGCCGCTCCTCTTCCTGCCGCTCGCGGTGCCGATCGTCGTCGGCGGGGTGGGGGCGAGCGCCGGCGCCGGCGGCCGCTACCTGCTCTTCCTCGCGTTCTACGACGCGGTCTTCGGCGTCCTCTCCTGGGCGGCGTTCGAGTACGTCGTGGCGGAGACCTGATGGCGGCGATCCGGGCACCGGAGCAACGCCTGGAGGCGACTACCATGGCGGCCGTGGCCCGCCCCATCGCGCAGAACCGTGTCGCGGTCCTCGGGCTGGCGGCAGTCGGGCTCCTCGCGGCCGCGCTCGCGCTGATCTTCTTCTACGCGCCCACCGACGCCGACCAGGGCTTCTCGCAGCGCATCTTCTACTTCCACGTGCCGGTGGCGTTGACCGCGTACGTGTGCTTCGGCTGGGGCGCCTGGAAGGCGCTCCGCGTGCTCTGGAAGCGCGACGAGTCCGCCGACATGCAGAGCTACGTCGCGATCCACCAGGGCGTGGTCTTCGGCGCGCTGACGCTGCTCACCGGCTCGATCTGGGCGAAGGCGTCGTGGGGCGTCTGGTGGTCGTGGTCGGAGAACCAGCTCGTGCTCTTCCTCGTCCTGTTCCTCTTCTACTGCGCCTACTTCATGTTGCGGTACTCGGTCGAAGCGGGGCCGTCGCGCGCGAACATGTGCGCGGTCTACGCGCTCTTCGGCGTGGTGCTGATCCCGGTGTCGTTCCTCGCGATCCGGCTGTCGCAGAAGTTCATCCATCCGGTCGTGTTCACGCTGCACGGGCCACAGATGACCGGCGCGCAGTTCCTCACGTTCTGCGTGTCGCTCGCCGCGATGCTCGCGCTGTTCGCGACGCTCTACGCGGTCGAGCTCGCCGGCAAGCGCGCCGACGCGGATCTCCGCGAGCTTCGCGCGCTCCTCCTGCAATGAGCGCGCCGCAGGCGCCGCCGTCAGAGTGGCAGTACGTCGCGGCCGCGTATCTCGTGGTGTTCGTCGCCGTGCTCGCCTGGGTGGCGATCATCGGCGCGAAGCTGCAGCGGCTGCAACGGCAGCTCGCCGAGCTGGTAAGGAGGGCCGCCGAGCGTGGTTGAGGCGCTCTTCTGGCCGGCGCTGCTTGGCTACGGCGAGGCGGCGTTCGCGTACGCGTCGGTGCGCACCTCGCGCGCGGCCACCTGGGGCGTCCGGCTCGGCTGGCTCGCGCAGACCGCGCTGCTCGCCGCGCAGGCGGCCCGAGCCGGCGGCTTTCCGTGGACGAGCTGGAGCGGCTCGCTCGACCTCTTCGTCTGGCTCGTCGTCGCGGCGTATCTCGTCTGGGGCTGCAGGCCGCGCTTCCGCCTGCTCGGGCTGGCGGTCATGCCGCCGGCCGCGGCGCTGTTCGTGGTCGCGCGGCTCGACGGCGGCTTCAGCGCCGCCGCGCACGCGCGCTACTCGAGCGTGTTCCTCGTCGTCCACGTCGGCTTCGTGCTGGCGGCGTTCGCCGGGTTCACCCTCGCGGCTGGGCTCGCCTCGCTCTACCTCTGGGAAGAAGGACGGCTGAAGCGCCGCGCGCCCGACATCCTGCGGCTGCGGCTGCCGCCCCTCGCCGCGCTCGAGCGGCTCACCCGGCAGACGATCGCCGTCTCGCTGCCGCTGCTCACGCTCGGGCTGGCGGCGGGGATCGTCCGGCTGCGAGAGGACGGACTGTCGCTCGACGCGCTCGAGGCGCTGACGCTCGCCACGTGGGGCGTCTACGGGGCGATCCTGCTCACCCGTCCTTCGGGTCGCCGCGGCGCCTACCTCGCGCTCGGCGGCTTCGCGCTCGTCGTGGTCGCCCGCCTCGTTCTCTCGGCAGGACACTTCGCATGAGCTCGCTCTCGCTGGTCGGCGTCTCTCACCACGTCGCCCCCGTCGAGCTGCGGGAGCGCGTCGCGCTCGACCTCGACGCCGCGGCCGCGCTCGCGCGCGAGGTCGGCGACGCGGTCTGCCTCTCCACCTGCAACCGGACCGAGCTGTATGTCGCCGACGAGGACGACGGCAGAGCCGCTGCGGCGCTCAACCGCCTGGCCGGCGACTCTCTGGACGGCGTCGCCTACCGCCTGCACGACGATGCCGCCGCCGTCCACCTGTTCCGCGTCGCCGCCGGGCTCGACTCGCTCGTCCCCGGCGAGGCGGAGATCCTCGGGCAGGTGCGGGAGGCGTTCGAGGCGGTCGAGCCGGGGCCGCTGCTCGACCGCGTGTTCCGGCAGGCGCTCGCGGTCGGGAAGCGCGTGCGGGCGGAGACGGCGATCGGCGAGAGCCCCGCCTCGGTCTCGTCCGCCGCCGCCGCCCTCGCCGCGCAGGTCTTCGGCGACCTCACGGGCCGTCGCGTGCTCCTCGTGGGAGCGGGGCGCATCGGCGCGCTCGCGGCCGGGAACCTCGCCTCGCGCGGCGCCGAGATCGCGTTCGTCGCCAACCGCAGCAGCCAGGCCGCCCAGCGGGTCGCTCAGCGGTTCGGCGCCACGGCGGTCGGGCTCGACGAGCTCGAGACCGCGCTCGGCACGGTGGACGTGGTTGTCGCCGCGACGGGCGCGCCCGGCACCGTCGTCACGGCGGCGGACGTGCCGGAGCGCCGCCGCCGGCCGCTGTTCCTGATCGACATCGCCGTGCCGCGCGACCTCGATCCTGCGATCGCGAGCCTCGGCGGCTGCTTCCTCTACGACATCGACGATCTCGAGGCCGTCGTCGCGGAGACGATCGCCGGGCGGCGCGCGGAGGCGGTGCGGGCCGAGCAGCTCGTCGCGGAGGAGGCCGAGCGCTTCCGCACCTGGCGCGCCTCGCTCGACGTCGTGCCAGCGATCGCGTCGCTGCGCGCATACGCGGAGCAGATCCGCGCCGGCGAGCTGGCGAAGCTCGGCGGACGCGTCTCGGAGCGCGAGCGGCGGACGCTCGAGTCGGTGACGCAGCAGATCCTGAACAAGCTGCTGCACGTGCCGACGGTGCGGCTGAAGGAGGCTGCGGCAGGCGCCGACGGCGCCTCGTACGCCGACGCGGTGCGGCACCTGTTCGGGCTCGAAGACTCCTAGCGCGCGGTGGCGCTGCTGCGCATCGGCTCGCGCGGGTCGAGGCTCGCGCTGACGCAGGCCGAGCAGGCGGCGGCGCTTCTGCGGCGCCCCGGGATCGAGATCGCCTTCGTGCCCGTGACGACGGCCGGCGACCGCGACCGCAGCAAGCCGTTCGGCGAGATCGGCGCGCGCGGCGTCTTCGTCAAGGAGCTCGAGGAGGCGCTGCTCGCCGGGCGCGTCGACGTCGCCGTCCACTCGGCCAAGGACATGACGTCGGCCGACGCCGACGGTCTCGCGGTCGGCGCGTACCTCTCGCGTGACGATGCGCGCGATGCGCTCGTCGGCGTGCCGGACCTGCGCCCTGGGCTGCGCATCGGTACCGCGTCGGCGCGCCGGCGGGCGCAGCTGCTCGCCGCCGAGCCGGCGCTGTCGATCGAGCCGCTGCGCGGCAACGTCGACACGCGCCTGCGGAAGCTGCGCGAACGGGGTCTCGACGCGATCGTGCTCGCCGCCTGTGGGCTCGACCGCCTCGGCTTGGGCGACCGGATCGCACGGCGCCTCGAGCCCGAGGTCATGCTGCCGGAGGCCGGCCAGGGGGCGCTCGCGCTGCAGGTGCGGGCCGGCGAGGAGGAGCTCGTCGCCCGTGCCGACGACGCCGAGACGCGCCGGCGCGTCGAGGCGGAGCGGCGGTGCGTCGCGGTGATCGGCGCGGGCTGCCTCGCGCCCGTCGCCGCCTACCACGACGGCACGCTGCTGCGCGCGCTGATCGCGGACGAGGACGGCACGCGCGTCGAGCGCCGTGCTGGCGACGACCCGGATGCCGTTGCGCAGGCGCTGCTCGCCGCGACCGCATGAGGGTGATCGTCACCCGGCCGCGTGCGCAAGCGCGCGAGCTGGTTGCGCGGCTCGAGGCGCTCGGCGCGGAGGTGGTCGCGTGCCCGCTGATCGAGATCGAGCCCGTCTCGGACGAGCTCGTCGACGCCGCGGGCTACGACTGGGTGATCGTCACCAGCGTGAACGGTGCTGCCGAGCTCGCGCGACGGGGACGGAACCTGCCGCGCGTCGCCGCGGTCGGGCCGGCGACGGCAGCCGTCTTGCGCGAGCATGGGATCGAGCCAGCGTTCGTGCCGCGCGTCTCGTCGCAGGACGGGCTGCTGCGCGAGCTGCCCCGGCCGGCGGGGCGGGTGCTGTTCGCAGCGGCCGAGGGCGCGCGGCGCGGACCCGTGCGGGAGCTCGGCGCCGACTTCGTCGCGCTCTACCGGACGCGCCGCCTCGCGGCCGCGCTGCCGGACGGCGACCTGGTCGTGCTCGCGTCGGGCTCCGCAGCGCGCGCGTACGCGGCGCTCGGCGGGCGTGCGCGCGCGGTGACGATCGGACCGCAGACGTCGCGCGCCGCCCGCGCGGCGGGGATCGACGTGGCGGTCGAGTCCGAGACGCACGATCTCGACGGCCTCGTACGTGCCGTAGGCTCCCTCCTGTGAGCGCGCCGATCACGTTCCTCACCGACTTCGGCCTGCAGGACGACTTCGTCGGCGTCTGCCACGGCGTGATCGCCCGCATCGCGCCCGACGCGCGCGTGATCGACCTCACGCACGGGATCGCGCCGCAGGCGGTGTTGCAGGGGGCCCTCGTGCTGCGCAACACCGTCTCGTACCTGCCGGAGGGCGTGCACCTGGCGGTTGTCGATCCAGGCGTCGGCACCGATCGGCGCGCGGTCGCCGTCCGCTGCCGTGACGGTCGCGTCTTCGTCGGGCCCGACAACGGGCTCTTGCTGCTCGCCGCCGACGCGGCGGGTGTCGAGGCGGCGCATGAGCTCGCCGACGAGCGCTACCGGCTGCGCGACGTCTCGCGGACGTTCCATGCGCGCGACGTGTTCGCGCCCGCGGCCGCGCACGTCGCGCGCGGCGTCCCCGTGGAAGAGCTCGGCCCGGCTCTCGCGCCGGACGAGCTGGTTCGCGTCGAGGTGCCGGAGCCCGAGGTCGGGCGCGCGCAGCTCGGCGCGGTGGTGCTCGCCGTCGACCGGTTCGGCAACGTGGCGACGAACGCGGGCCGCGAGCACGTCGAGCGGCTGGGTCTCGAGGCGGGCGAGCGAGTGGAGGTGCGGCTCGCGCTCGACCGCTACTACGCCGTCGTCGCCGAGGCGTTCGGCGACGCGCAGCGCGGCGAGCTGATCCTGTACGAGGACTCCTACGGCATGCTCACGCTCGCGATCAGCGAGGGCGACGCGGCGCGGCTCACGGGGCTGCGCCCGGGCGACCGGCTGAGGATCGCGCGCGAGTGAGCTTCACGCCGGGCCAGCGGTTCGCGCGCTTCGTCACCGACGCCGTGGTCCGGCGGCCGCGGCTGTGGGCGCTCTTCCGCCTGCCGTTCCGCCGCATGTTCGACCGCCTCGCGCCGGAGTGGGACTCGACGCGTGTGAGCGCGGCCCACCTCGAGGCGCTCGAGGCGGCCTTCGACCGGATCGCCACGCCCCCGGCGCGCGTGCTCGACGTGGCCACCGGAACCGGCGCTGCGGCGAGGGTTGCCGCCGCGCGCTGGCCGGAGGCGCAGGTCGTCGGCGTCGACCTCTCCGCCGGGATGGTGCGGGAGGCGCAGGCGCGCGCGGGCTCCGACCGCGAGCGGTACCAGGTCGCCGATGCCGCGGCACTGCCGTTCGGAGCGGGTGAGTTCGACCTCGTCATGCAGCTGAACGCCATCCCGTTCTTCGACGAGCTCGCGCGGGTGACCGCGGACGGCGGACGCGTCGCGGTTGCTTTCTCGCGCGGCGAGGCGACGCCGATCTGGGTGTCGCTCGAGTGGGTGCGAGCCGAGCTCGGACGGCGCGGCTTCGGCGGGTTCGAGGAGCCGGCGCCGGGTCGGTCCCTGCTTGCGGTCAGAGGCGGCGTCTCGTAAGCTCCCGCGCTACGGAGACGTTCGCGACGCGGTAGCACCGGTCCGGACGTCTCTTTTTTGCCTCCGGCTACACTCGACGTCCCAGGCGAGGTAGCTCAGCTGGTAGAGCACACGGCTGAAAACCGTGGTGTCGCCGGTTCAAGTCCGGCCCTCGCCATTCCTTGCCGCCGTGGGCGGCTCGAGCAGCCGGAGCGCCGGCTCGTCGGCGTCGAGCTCGGCTTCGACGCCGAACGGGACGGTCAGCATCGGATCGGTGTGGCCCACGTCGACGTTCGCGAGCACCGGGATGCCGGCGTCCTCGGTCCGGCGCGCGACGACGTCCCAGAGGAGCTTCACGTCCTCGGCCGCGTAGCCGTGCGGCCGCGCGAAGATCAGCGCCGCTGCGGCGTCGAACACACCGAGCTGCTCCAGGTCGGTCAGGTACGCGTCGACGTGCGTGGGCGGCGGCGCCTCCTCCGACGTCTCGAGCAGGAGGATCGCGCCGGCCGAGTCGACCCAGCTGCTCGATCCCTTCAGGTGCCAGCAGATCGTCTCCAGGCAGCCGCCGAGGACCGGGCCGCGCGCGGAGCCGCCGTGCAGCGCGACCCAGCCGTCGCCGGGGCGGAGCTCGCGCGTGCGCACGGAGTCGGCCTGGTTGTCCCAGTCGAGGAACTCGTCTGTCCACTCGGCCGCCGGCTCGTAGACGAGCGGCTCGTCGCCGAACCAGGCCGCGCGGAGCGAGCGGTCGGTGAGCTCGAGCGGCCGCGGAAACTCGCCCAGCTCGGGTACGAGCGCAGGCCCGTGGAATGTCGCGAGACCGCAGTGCTTCGCGAGCGCCCAGTGCAGCACCGTCAGGTCGGAGTAGCCCTGGAAGATCTTCGGGTGCGCGGCGATCAGCTCGAAGTCGAGCAGCGGCAGCAGCTGGTTCGAATGGTTGCCGCCGATCGACGCCAGCACGACCGCGACCTCGTCGTCGGCGAAGGCGACGTGCAGGTCGGCCGCGCGCGCCTCGGGGGGCGCCGACGCCCAGCCGTCGCTGCGCGCGGCGTTCGGCATCAGGCGCACACGTAGGTCGAGCGACTCCAGGTACGCGGTCGCGCGCTCGACGCGGTGCGGCCAGCGGCCGACGGCGCCGAAGCTCGGGGAGACGACCGCGACGACGTCGCCCGGCCGGACACGCAGCGGCTTGCGCAGTCGCTCCACGCGCGCACGCTACCCGGCGACGCGAGTAGCGTCCGCAGCCGTGACGGACGACGGCACCGCGCAACCGGTCGCGATCATCGGCGCCGGGCTCGACCTGGGCGCGGGGCGCCGAGGGGTGGACATGGGGCCGTCGGCGATCCGCTATGCGGAGCTGGAGTCGCGGATCCGCGCGCTCGGCCGCGGCGTCGTCGACTGGGGGGACGTCCGCTCCGCTGTGCCCGAGGCGACCGCGGAGGGAGATCCCAGCGCGCGCTACCTCGACGCGATCAAGCAGGCGTGCGAGCGTGTCGCCGCGCTCGTCGAGCGGGCGGAGCGCGACGGGCTCGTGCCGCTCGTCCTGGGCGGCGACCACTCGATCGCCATGGGCACGCTCGGCGGCATGGCGGCCGCGCGCGGCGTCGGCGCGGCGCTCTGGATCGACGCCCACGGCGACCTGAACACGCCGGCCACCTCGCCGTCGGGCAACGTGCACGGCATGCCGCTCGCCGCGGCGCTGGGCGCCGCCGGCGATCTCTTCGGGGGCGTGTCGTACCCGGTACCGTCGATCGAACGGGCCGCGCTCGTCGGCGTCCGCTCGCTCGACCCCGGCGAACGGGAGCTCGTCCGCACGCTCGATCTGAAGGTGTTCACGATGAGCGACCTCGACAAGCTCGGCGTCGAGCGCGTGCTGCAGGAGGCGCTCACGTTTCTCGCCGGCTCGCGCTTCGTGCACGTGAGCCTCGACCTCGACGCGGTCGACCCCGACACCGCGCCCGGCGTCGGCACGCCCGTCCGCGGCGGGCTCTCCTACCGCGAGGCGCACTTCGTGCTGGAGCTCGTCGCCGAGTCGGGCCTGCTCGACTCGCTCGACGTTGTCGAGGTCAACCCGGTGCTCGACCGCGAGAACGAGACCGGCAAGCTGGCCGTCGAGCTGGTCGCGTCCGCGCTCGGCGCGCGCATCCTGTGACGGTGTCTGACACTGTTAGGTGTCAGACACCGTCGGCTGGTTCCGGATCCTCCAGTTGAGGCTGCTCGTGTTCCTGCACGGCACGGCGCTCATGCACGCCGCCGCTGTCGGCGTCTCGCGCGACGAGCGCGTGCGGCAGGTGCGCGACCGCCACGCGAGCATCCGCGACCTCGCGGCGTACGTGCCGGCGGAGTGCGTGGTCGAGAAGCTGCGGCGCTGGAAGCGACAGGGGGCGGAGATCGCCTATCTGAGCTCGCATCGTGCCGAGGACGGGGTAGAGGCCGACCGGTTCGTGCTCGCGCGGCATCGCTTTCCCCGCGGGCGCGTCGTCTTCCGTGCCGGCGGTGAGAGCTACGGGGACGTCGTCGCGCGCGTGCTGCCCGATGTCCTCGTCGAGGACGACTGCGAGAGCATCGGCGCCGAGCACATGGCCTACCCGCTGGTCGAGCCGCGCCTCCGCTCGGAGATCGTCTCCGTGGTCCTGCCGGAGTTCGCCGGATTCTGCGGGCTCCCGGACTCGCTCGACGACCTCGCCGGCCCGGCGCGCGCATTTCGCCGACTGGTCTGAACCGAACCTGTTTGCCGTCGAAGACGGCAACGGTTTCCAGCCTCGTCCGATTGATTAGCTGCGACGTCCAGTCAATCGGCGCAAGAGGAAAAGAGCCACCTCTCCCTCTGCCGGTGTCGATTCGTAGAGAGTGGTGTGGAGACCGCAGAGGTCGAAGCCGAGCCGCTCATACGCGCGGGTGCCGGGCACGTTGACGTTGCTCGTCTCGAGCCACGCGGTTCTCGCACCCGCTTCTGCTGCCGCCTCGAGAGCCACTCCGAGAAGGCGCCTGCCGATGCCGCGTCGCCGACAAGTTCGATCGACGTAGAGGTGCCAGACCACGGCGCGCCGGTTCCAGGGCCTCGTGCTGCATCGCAACGACGCCGACTGCTCGGAGGCCATCCATTGCGATCCAGGTGCTTTCCCACTTGCTAGGAGGTGGCCAGCTCCGCGATCAGGTCTGCGTCGCGATCGACTTCTGCGCACCGGATGGCGACGCCGGACACGGTCATGACTTCCGTTCCGCGTCGGCTGACCGCTCGACCTCGGTCTCCTCGCCGCGCCCCGACGGCTCGTAGTAGACGCGGCCCGCGAGCTCGTCCGGCAGGCAGTCGACCGCGAAGCCGCGCTCGTCCTCGTGCGGATAGAGGTAGCCCTGGCCGCGCCCGAGCTTGCGTGCGCCCGCATACGCCGCGGAGCGCAGCGCGTCCGGCGGCCGTAGGTGGCCACGCTCGCGCACGTCCTCCGTCGCCCTGCCGAGCGCGACGTAGGACGCGTTCGACTTCGGCGCTCGCGCGAGGTAGATCGCCGCCTGCGCGAGGTTGAGCCGCGCTTCCGGCAGACCGACGTGCTCGACGGCGTGCGCGGCGGCGACGGCGACGAGCAGTGCGCGCGGGTCGGCGTTGCCGATGTCCTCCGAGGCGAGCACGATCATCCGCCGCGCGACGAAGCGCGGATCCTCGCCACCCTCGAGCATCGCCGCGAGGTAGTAGACCGACGCCTGCACGTCGCCTGCGCGTGTCGACTTGATCCACGCCGAGATGAAGTCGTAGTGCGCGTCGCCGCCCTTGTCGTAGACGAGCGGGCGCTTGCGCGCGGCGTCCTCGACGTGCCTGGCTTCGAGCGTGGCGCCTTCGCCGCGTGCCGTCTCGACCGCGAGCTCGAGGATGTTGAGCGCGTTGCGCGCGTCGCCGCCGGCGCGGCGGGCGATCAGCTCCTCGACCTCGGGATCGACGTCGGCCTCGAGTGCCGCGGCGCCACGTCGCACGACTTCACGAAGCGACGCGTCGTCGAGCGGCTCGAGCTCGTACACCTGCGCCCGCGACAGCAGCGCCGAGTTGACCTCGAAGTACGGGTTCTCGGTCGTCGCGCCGATCAGCGTGACGAGCCCCTCCTCGACACCCGGCAGCAGCGCGTCCTGCTGCGCCTTGTTGAAGCGGTGGATCTCGTCGAGGAAGAGGATGGTGCGGCGGCCGTTCGCGCCGAGCCGCTCGCGCGCGCGGGCAAGCACCTCGCGGACGTTCGCGACCGTCGCCGACACGGCGGACAGCTCCGCGACCTCGGCGCCCGTCGTGGCCGCGACGATGCGCGCGAGCGTGGTCTTCCCCGACCCCGGCGGCCCGTAGAGGATCATCGACGGCACGCGGTCCTGCTCGATCGCGAGCCGCAGCGCGCGCCCGGCGCCGACGACGTGCTCCTGACCGACGAACTCGTCGAGCGTGCGCGGGCGAAGGCGCTGCGCCAGCGGCGCGACCGCGTCGAGACGGCGCCCGGCGGCCTCGCTGAAGAGGTCACCCACGGCGGAAGTATGCTCTCGCGCGTGAGCGAGACCTGGGGCGTCGGCAGCCACGAACGTCTCGCCGCACGCTTCGAGCCCGTCTACGAGCAGCTCGTCGACCGCCTGCGTCCGGCTGCCGGCGAGCGGTTCCTCGACCTCGCGACCGGCACGGGCGAGGTGGCCGTGCGCGCGGCTCACGCCGGCGCGCACGTCACAGCGCTCGACGTCGCCGAGCCGATGCTCGAGAAGGCTCGGCGGCGGGCGGAGGAGGAGCGGGTCGAGATCCGCTTCGACCTGGGCAACGTCGAGTACCTGCCGTACGACGACGCGGCGTTCGACGTCGTCTCGTCGAATTTCGGGCTCGTCTTCGCACCGGACCACGCGAACGTGGCCGCCGAGCTGGCGCGGGTCTCCCGTCCGGGCGCGCGCCTCGGCTTCACCGCCTGGAAGCCGAACTCGAAGTTCGGGGAGCTGTACCGCCGCTTCACCGAGGAGCCGATCGAGGGCCGCGAGGCGTACGAGTGGGGGCGCGAGGACCACGTCGAGGACATGCTCGGCGAGGACTTCGAGCTCGACTTCGAGGACGGGACGCTCTGGCTCGAGGCCGACTCGGGCGAGGAGATCTGGGAGCTCTTCTCGCAGTCCGCGCCGCCGGTCGTCTCGCTCGTCCGGCGGCTCGACGACACGGATGCGGAGGCGTTCCACCGCGCGTTCGTCGAGCTGTACGAGGGCTACCGCGCCGACGACGATCGCATCCGGGCGCCGCGCCGCTACCTGCTCGTCCTCGGCCGCCGCAAGTGAGCAGCGGCGTAGGCCCGACGGAGCCGCCCAAGAGCGGAGGCGCCGGCTTTGCCGGCGCTGGAGCGGGAGAGGTCGCAGAGCTTCTCGCGCGCCTGATCCGCGTCGACACCACCAATCCGCCGGGCAACGAGACCGCGGCCGCGGAGCTGCTGCGCGAGTACCTCGAATCCGCGGGCGTCGAGTGCGAGCTGTACGCGCGCGTGCCCGAGCGAGCGAACCTCGTCGCGCGGCTGCGCGGGAGCGGCGGCGGGCGGACGCTGGCGCTGCTCTCGCACACCGACGTCGTGCTCGCCGATCCCGCCGAGTGGGCGCACGATCCGTTCGGAGGCGAGCTCGTGGGCGACGAGGTGTGGGGTCGCGGCGCGCTCGACATGAAGGGGCAGGTCGCCGCCTCGGCCGTCGCGCTCGCCTCGCTCGCGCGCGAGGGCTGGCGCGGCGCGGGCGACCTCGTGTTCGTCGCCGCGGCCGACGAGGAGGTCGGCGACGGCTTCGGGCTGCAGTGGCTGGTCGAGGCGCACCCGGACGCGGTGCGCGCCGACTTCTCGATCAACGAGGGCGCCGGCGACCGCGTCGAGCTCGGCGGCCGGACGATCTACCTCTGCGCGACCGCCGAGAAGACGAGCGCGCCGTTCCTGCTGCGCGTGTTCGGTCGCAGCGGGCACGCCTCGATGCCGGGCATCGCCGACAACGCGCTCGTGAAGGCGGCGCGGCTCGTCGCCCGGCTCGGCAGCTTCGAGGTCGAGCCGCGGCTGATCCCGGAGACGGAGGGGTTCCTCGCCGCCCTGCTGCCCGACGTCCCGCCGGCCGAGGACGCGCTCGATGCCGCCCGCAACGTCGATCCGCTCGCGGCCGAGCTCGTCGAGCCGCTGCTCGGGATGACGGTGTCGCCGACCAAGGCGCACGCGTCCGAGAAGCGGAACGTGATCCCGGCGCTCTGCGAGGTGACGCTCGACGTCCGGCTGCTTCCGGGGCAGACGGTCGACGAGGCGGAGTCGGCGATTCGCTCCCGCCTCGGTGAAGGCGACTACGAGCTCGTCAACCTGGAGGCGGTCGGGGGCACACGTTCGCCCGCCGACGGGCCGCTGTGGGACGCGGTGCGGTCGTTCGTCGCCGGAGAGGAGGCGCAGGCTGCGGTCGCGCCGATCTGCGTCGCGGGTTTCACCGACTCGCACTGGCTGCGCGAGGCGTTCGGGACCGTCGCCTACGGCTTCTTCCCGGCGCGAGTGCTCGACGCGGAGACCGCGGCCCGGCTCATCCACTCGGCGGACGAGCGCGTGCCGGTTGCGGATCTCGAGCTCGGCGTCCGCTGGTTGACGCACGCCGCCCGCGCCGTCTGCGGCTCGGCCTGACGGGCTACTCTCCGGCCGTGGCGGAACGCGTGCGGCTCGGAGGCATGGCGCTCGCGAACGGGGTGCTGGTGCACGGCCCGAAGGCGTGGGGGTGCGCCGTCCGGCTCCCCGACGGCAGCCTGCGGGTGGCGGCGAGGAGGAAGCGCATCCGCGCCTCGCGCATCAGCAGCCCGCTGCTGCGCGGTCCGGCGCGGCTTGCCGAGGCCTTCGCGCTCCTGCCCGCGGTCAAGCGGGCGCTGCCTGCCGCCCAGCTTCCGTTCGAGCGACCCGGAGTCGCCGCCGCGATGCTCGGCAGTGCGCTCGCCGCGCACGGGGTGCGACGCTCGGGTCTCCGGCCGGCCGCGCGCGAGGCTGCCGGCGCGGCGCTCTCGCTCGCACCGGCGCTCCTCGCCCTGCGCTCCGGCGACGTCGCCGCCTACCACGGCGCCGAGCACGTCTCGATCGGCAGCTACGAGCACGGCGAGGCGCGGCCGAAGGAGCACGAGCGCTGCGGCTCGCACCTCGTCGGGCCGATGCTGGTGACGACCCTCGCCGGCAGCCTCGCCGCCGAGCGCGCGCCTGCGCGCCACCGTTCGGTCGCCAAGGCCGCCGCCGCCGCGGGGGCCGTCGCGGCGTCGACGGAGATCTTCGCGTGGATGACGCGCAACCCCGCGCATCCGCTCGCCCGCGCACTCGCCCGCCCCGGGCACGAGCTGCAGCACCGTGTCGGCACCGACGAGCCCAGCCCGGAGCAGCTCGAGGTCGCCGAGGCCGCCCTGCACGCCTGCCTGCGGCTGGAGAACGCGGATGATCACGACGCGTAGGCGCCTCGATCCCGACATCTTCGATCTGCCCGTGGAGAAGATGCGGGCGGGCTGGTACACGGACGCGTACTTCAACCACGCCCGCGCGACGCTGCTCGCGGACGGGCGTCACCCGCAGGTCGTGCTGCAGGTGTTCCAGAAGCACCACGCCTACCTCGGCGGCATGGACGAGGCGATCGCGATCCTCAAGCTCTGCGCCGAGGACTGGGATGCGCTGACCGTGCACGCGCTCTACGACGGCGACGTGCTCGAGCCGTACGAGACCGTGCTCACCATCGAGGGCGACTACACCCGGTTCGCGCATCTCGAAACCGTCTACCTCGGGACGCTCGCGCGCCGCACGCTGATCACCACGAACGTCGTGCGCGTGCTCGAGGCGGCGAACGGCAAGCCGCTCATCTTCATGCCCGCGCGGCACGACCACCACCGCGTGCAGACGGGCGACGGCTACGCGGCGTACGTCGCCGGCCAGGTGCTCGGCGCGCCGATCGGCGTCACGACGGAGGAGCAGGCGTCGTGGTGGGGCGGCACCGGCGTCGGCACCGTGCCGCATGCGCTGATCGCGGCGTACGGCGGCGACACCGTGGCCGCGGCGCGCCACTTCGCCGACTGGGCGTCGCCGGACGTGAACGTGACCGTGCTCGTGGACTTCGAGAACGATTCGGTGCGGACGGCGCTCGACGTCGCGGCCGCCCTCGGGCCGCGGCTGTGGGGCGTGCGGCTCGACACCTCCGAGTCGCTCGTCGACCGGTCGCTCTGGGCCGAGCTCGGCGACTTCGCGCCCACCGGGGTCAACCCACGACTCGTCTGGAAGGTGCGCGAGGCGCTCGACGCGTCCGGGTTCCCCGACGTCAAGATCGTCGTCTCGGGCGGGTTCACCGCGGAGAAGATCCGGCAGTTTGAGCGGAGCGGCGTGCCCGTCGACGCGTACGGCGTCGGCTCGTCGCTGATCCGCGGCGCGAACGACTTCACCGCCGACATCGTCTCGACGGACGGCGTCGCGACCGCGAAGGCGGGGCGGCACCTGCGGCCGAACCCGCGGCTGGAGCTCGTCTCGTGAAGCGCATCCTCTGGGACGTCGACACGCAGGTCGACTTCGTGCACGCGGACGGCAAGCTCGCGGTGCCGGGCGCGGAGGCGGCCGTGCCGGCGATGCGAATGCTGGTCGAGGCGGCGCGTGCCGCGGGCGTGCCCCACATCGCGTCCGCCGACGACCACGAGCTGACCGACGACGAGATCTCGGAGACGCCGGACTACGCCTACACCTATCCGCCGCACTGCCTCCGCGGAACGGCCGGCGCCGCGAAGATCGGCGAGACGGCGCAGGAGGATCCGGTGCCGCTCGGGCTGACCCCGGTTCCCGAGCGCTGGTTGCGCGGCCGGGAGTTCCTGCTGCTGAAGAAGCACTTCGACGTCTTCACGAACCCCAACGCGGAGCGGCTGCTCGACCTGCTCGACCCGGACGAGGTCGTCGTCTTCGGCGTCGCCTCCGACGTGTGCGACGACGCGGCGATCCGCGGCCTGCTCGACCGCGGCCGGCGTGTCGCGTTCGTCGAGGACGCATCGCGCGGGCTCGACGAGGCGCGAACGGAACGGTGCGCGGCCGACTGGCGCGGGCGCGGCGTGCGGTTCGTCCGCGCGGAGGAGGCGGCTGTCGAGCTCGCAGACAGTAGGCTGACCGCGGCATGGCGGTGAAAGGCATCCACCACCTCGGCGTGGCCGTCGAAGACGTGGACGGCGCGGTCGAGCTGTACGGGCAGCTGTTCGGCGCCGAGCTCGTGCAGCGCGAGGTGCTGGGCGACCAGGGGGTGGCGGCGGCGTCGCTGCGCGTCGGCGCCGACCGGATCGAGCTGCTGGCGCCGCTCGGCCCCGACACGCCGGTCGGCCGCTTCCTCGCCAACCGCGGGCCGGGCATGCACCACGTCGCGTTCGCCGTCGACGACGTCGGCGCCGAGCTCGCGCGGCTGGAAGCGGGTGGCGCGGAGCTCGTCGACCGCGAGCCCCGACCCGGTGCGTTCGGCACGACCGTCGCGTTCGTCCACCCCCACGCCGCCGCCGGCGTGCTCGCGGAGCTGGTCTCGGATGGCTGACGGCGAGCGCGTGCGGCTCGAGATCGCCTTCGAGGGCAGCCAGGCGCTCACTGTCTGGGTGCCGCCGACGACCGCCGACGACATCGACCGCGCCATGGGCGCCGGTCACGAGAGCCTGAGCTTCGAAGCCGAGGACGGCCGCTACACGGTCGCCGTGCGGAAGATCGTGTTCGTCAAGCGATTCGCCCGCGAGAGCCGCGTCGGCTTCGGGACGAACGGTTAGACCCCCTGCGGCACGGGCACCACTGACCGCGTGAGCGCCGCTGCGAGCCGCAAGGAGGCGGAGACCGCGCTCGTCCGCGGGCTGGTCGACCGGGCGCAGCAGGGAGACCGCGAGGCGCTCGAGGAGCTGTACCTGATCCACTTCGACCGGATCTACAGCTACCTGCACGTCAGCGTCGGGAACCGCCACGACGCCGAGGACCTGACGACGCAGACGTTCCTGAAGATGCTCGAGTCGATCGGCAAGTTCCGCTGGCGGTCGGCGCCGTTCTCCGCCTGGCTTTTCCGGATCGCGCACAACCTCGCCATGGACCACTTCCGCGCCAACAGGCGCTGGCAGCCGCAGGAGGAGGTGCCCGAGCCCGAGCCTGACGAATCCACCTCTGCCGAGGCCGGCGCGCTCCAGGCGATCGGCCGGAGGTCGATGCTCGAGCTGATCGACGAGCTCTCGCCCGAGCAGCAGCAGGTCCTCACGCTCAAGTTCGTCTTCAACTTCGGCAACGCCGAGACCGCGACGATCCTCGGCAAGACGGAGGGCGCGGTCAAGTCGCTGCAGCACCGCGCGCTCGCGTCGTTGCAGAAGCAGCTCGCGAAGCGGGACAGCGGCGCCGTATAACCTCGCCGGGTGGCGCTCGAGGTGGGGATCGTCGGGCCGCCCGCGGCCGGCAAGACGGCGCTCTACACCGCGCTGACGAAGGCCGAGGGCGGCGAGTACGGCAAGACGAACGTCGGCGTCGCGCCGATCCACGACGAGCGCCTCGACGCGCTCGCACGCGTGGTATCGGCGCGGAAGGTGACGCCGGCGACGATCCGCGTTCAGGACGTGCCCGGCTCGGGCACCGCGCTGCTCGGGAACCTGCGTCAGGTCGACGCGCTGCTGGTCGTGCTGCGCGGCTTCGGTGCGGCGCCGGATCCGGACGGCGATCTGGAGACCTTCCGGCTCGAGCTGCTCGTCGCCGACCGCGACCACGTGGAGCGGCGGCTGGAGCGCGTGTCGAAGCAGGCGAAGTCGGGAGACGCAAAGCTGCGCGCCGAGGTCGACGAGTTGCGGAAGGTGCTTGCGCACGTCGACGCGGGCGCCTCGCTCGCCGACTACCCCGGAGAGCTGCCGCCCGAGCTGGAGCCGCTGACGACGAAGCCGCTGCTCGCGGTCGTCAACGGCCCGGGTGGAATCGACCTCGCGCTCGAGGCGGAGCTGGCGGCGCTCCCGGACGAGGAGGCGGCGGCGTTCCGCGACGGCGGCCGCTCGGCGCTCGACGACGTCGCGGGCAGGCTGCGCGACGCGCTCGACCTGATCACGTTCTTCACCGCGGGCGAGAAAGAGACGCGTGCCTGGACGCTGCGCCGCGGCGAGACCGCGCTCGACGCGGCCGAGGCGATCCACTCCGACATCGCACGCGGCTTCATCCGCTGCGAGGTCGTCGACTGGCAGGACCTCGTCGACGCGGGCTCGCACGCCGAGGTCGCGCGGCGCGGCAGGCAGCGGCTCGAGGGCAAGACGTACGTCGTCCGCGACGGCGACGTGCTGAACATCCGCTTCAACGTGTGAGCCGTGCGAGTGTCTGACACCAGCTCGGCAGCGGGCTGGCGCGTAGGACAGTGGAAGGTGTCAGACACCGCGCAGTCTCCTCAGAACGCGATCAGCACGACGCCGGCGAGCGTGAGCGCGATGCCGACGCGCTGGGCGGGCGCGATCCGCTCGCGGAGCACGCGCGCGGCGAGCAGGACGGTCACGACCGGATAGAGCGAGGCGAGCACCGAGGTGAGGCTGACCAGGCCGTGACCGGAGGAGGCCGCGTACAGGACGTTGCCGAGCGTGTCGCCGATGCCGACCGCCACGACCACCGCGAGGTCGCGCCGTCCCAGCCTCAGCGGCGGGCGGCGGACCGCGACGGTGGACGCGACGACCGCGAGCGACGTCGCGCGGAAGAGGAGCGACGCCCACCAGAAGTCCGCGCGGCCTGCGGCGTGCATCGGCGGGAAGTAGAAGCCGAACCCGATCGCCGCCAGGACGGCCAGCCCCGCCCCCGCGGCGACGCGCCGCGCGCCCGGCTGCCGCTCGAAGGACGCGAGCGCGACGCCGAGGATCGCGCAGCCGATGCCGGCGAGCTGCGCCGCGGAGGGGCTGTCGCCGGCCGCGATGCCGAACGCGACGGGCACGACCGCCGAGGCGCCTGCGATCGGCGCGACGACGCTGATCGCGCCCACCGCCATGCCGCGGTAGTAGGCGTAGAGGCCGAGCGTGCCCGAGAGCGCCGCCGGCGCGGCGAGGAGGATCGCGGCGCCGTGCGGCCCCTGGCCGCGTGCCGCGACCGCGAGCGCCATCGCCGCCAGTCCGCCTGCCTGCGCCCACAGCATCACGCGCAGCGCGCCGAACGTGCGCCCCCAGAGCGGACCGACGAAGTCCGCGACGCCCCAGACCAGGCTCGCGCCGAGCGCGAGGAACAGAGCGCCGGTGTCTGACACTCCTCGGCCGCTCGGGCTCTCAGTACGTGCCGGAGAGGGTGTCAGACACCGGCACTGCTCTCTCCGTCAATCGACCGGGCGTGTCGCCGCGATCGCGTCGAGCTGGTTCGCGTGGTAGAGGACGGCGGCCTCCGCCGTGCGTGCCGCGCGTGCGTCGTGATGCACGGCGACGCAATGGAGCAGCTCTGCGAGCTGCGCGCCTCGCAAGCCCTGTGCACGCGCCTCGATCAGGCGGAGGCCCAGGTGGACGTGCCCGAGCAGCGCTCCCTCCTCCGTCGGCGCGAACGAGGGGCCGGGCGTCAGCTCGAGCGTCCGCCCGACGTCGTGGACGAGCGCAGCCGCCAGCACGAGCTCGCCGCGCAGCCTCGGGTGGAGCTGCGCCGTCTCGCGGCACAGCGTCGCCACCCCGACCGTGTGCTCGAGCAGTCCGCCGGCGTAAGCGTGGTGCGCGTCCGGCGTCGCCGGGAACGCCGCGAGGTCGCGCTCGCCGAGCACCGCCCGCACCGTCGCGCCGAGCCCCGGGTGGGACAGCTCGCCGACGAGGAAGTCGAGGAAGCCGGCGAGCTCGTCCGCGTCGCGCCGCATCGCCGGCGTCAGCGACGACGGGTCGACGTCGGCGCTCTCCAGCGTGCGGACCTCCAGCTGCAGGCGGTCGCGGAAGCGCTCGACCCGGCCCAGCACCCGCACCGCGTCGCCCTCGTCGAAGCGGCCGTCGAGGAGCTCGACGTCGTTCCAGACGCGCGCGTCGATGCGGCCTGTCGGATCCACGAGCTCGAGCGCCAGGTACGACGCGCCGCCGCGCGTCCGCAGCCGGCGCTTCCGCCGCACCGCGTAGACGCCCTCGACCACGCGGTCCTCGGCGAGCTCGGCGATGGTCACGCGTTTCCCGGACGGCGCACCATACAATCCTACGGTCGAGCCCAGATGCGGAAGCCGTCGCCGTCGCGGCCCGTGCCCACCTCGTCCAGGACCGCCGCGGCCTCGCGGCGGCGCCAGCCGAAGACGCCGGCGAGGTCGGCAGCCGTCAGCTCGCCGCTCGTCGCGAGCACGGTCGCCGCCAGCGTTCGGCGCGCGTCGTCACGCGCCGCCGCCGCCGCCGAGGGGGGCCACTTGCGCTCGACCAGCTCGTGGGCGAGGCTGCCCCAGCCGGCGCCGTCCTGCACGAGATGCGAGTGCGTGAGCACGACGCGGCGGTGGAGGAGCGCGAGGGCGCGCTCGACCGCCCGCTTCTCGAGGCCGAGCAGCGTCCGCAGCTGCGGCGCGGTCAGCGGTCCGTTCTCGCGCACCGCGGCGACGACGGCGGTCTCGTCGCTCCCGACCTCTTCGTCTGCCGAGGCTGCGGCCAGCGCGGGCAGCAGCACGGGCGAGACGCACGACACGGCGCGGGCGAGATGCCTGCCGACACAGGCGAGCCCCGAGCGTGGGAGCTCGTCCTTGGCGCGCCAGAGGAATGCCAGGTCGGGCGTCCAGCGCACGAAGGTGCCGTCCTCGCCGCGCTCCGCCCACTCGGGCGCGGGGCTGCCGTGCACCTGCTCCCAGAGCGAGGGCAGCACGCTGTCGGCCTTCGGGAAGAGCAGCGCCAGGCCCACGCGGTCGATCCAGGCCGCTGCCTGCCGGACGGTGCGGACGCGGGCCATGGCGCGCAGACTAGGCTGGCGCGGTGCCACCGGTGCGGCCCTTCCGAGCGCTCCGCTACGACGTCGACGTCGCGGGACCGCTCGACCGGCTCGTCGCGCCGCCCTACGACGTCATCTCCCCGGAGCAGCGGCTCGAGTACCTCGGGCGGAGCCCGTACAACGTCGTCCACCTGACGCTCCCCGACGCTCCCGAGGACGCCGTCGCGTCGCTCTCGTCGTGGCGATCGGAAGGGGTGCTGCGCGAGGAGCCGCCCGCGTTCTGGTGGGTGGCGCAGGACTACGTCGGCCCCGACGGGGTCGCGCGCACGCGCGAGGGGTTCGCCGCGTCCGTCGAGGCGACGCCCTACGCAGCGGGGCAGGTGCTGCCGCACGAGCGGACGCACGCCGGACCGAAGGAGGACCGTCTGCGGCTGCTGCGGGCGACGCGGACGCAGCTCGAGCCCATCTTCCTGCTCTACGAGGGCGAGGCGCCGCTCGAGCGGCCCGCGGGAGAGCCCGCTGCGGACGTCGAGGAAGGCGGCGTCCGCACCAGGGTCTGGCGCATCGACGCCGAGGACGAGCTCGACGTTCCGACGCCGTTGCTGATCGCCGACGGCCACCATCGCTACGAGACCGACGTCGCGTTCAGGCAGGAGCAGCCGGCTGCGACCCACCTGCTCGCGGTGCTCGTCTCCGCCGACGCGCCCGGGCTGGAGATCTTCCCGACGCACAGGGTCGTGCGCGGCCTCCGGGCCGTCCCGGGCGCCGAGGTGGACGCGCCGGACGGCGGCGTCACGCTCTACCGAGACGGGCGCTTCCTCCGCGTCGAGTCCGACGACGACTTCGGCCCGCGCGTCGTCGAGTCGTTCCACCCGGAGGCCGTCACGTACACGCCCGACGCCGCGCAGGCGATCGCCGCGGTCGACCGCGGCGACGCGGAAGCGGCCTTCCTGCTGCAGCCGGTCACCGTCGAGCAGGTCGCGCGCTTCGCCCGCGCCGGCGAGACGATGCCGCAGAAGTCGACCTTCTTCTATCCGAAGCTCACCTCCGGCCTGCTGCTCCATCCGGTTGCCTGACTGGCTCGAGCTCTGCCGGGCGGCGCGGGACAGTGTCGAGGACGTGCTCGCGCGCCTGCCGGGACGCGCCGAGCGAGAGCCGGTCGTCGGCGCCGGCGAGGGCGGAGACGACACGACGCGGATCGACGCGGATGCCGAGGCCGCCGTCCTCGCCCGCTTCCGCGACGAGGACGTGCGCATCGTGAGCGAGGAGGCGGGCATCCTCGGCGACGGTCGCTACACGCTCGTGGTCGACCCGATCGACGGCTCGCTGAACGCGAAGCGCGGCATCCGGTTCTTCTCGCTCTCGATCGCGGTCGCCGAGGGCTCGACGATGGACGACGTCTTCTTCGGCTACGTCCACGACTTCGGCACGGGCGAGGAGTGGACGGCGGAGCGTCGCAGCGGGGCGTTCCTCGACGGCCGACCGCTCAGCGAGCGCCCGAAGGCCGAGCTCGAGATCGTCTCCTTCGAGGCGACGACCGTCCGGGACGTCGCGCGCCACGCCGAGCTGCTGCAGCCCTTCGCCCACCGCCTGCGGGTGATGGGCTCGCTCGCGCTCTCGCTCTGCCACCTCGCGGCGGGCCGGCTCGACGGCGTCGCCTCGCCCGAGGCGGTGCGCTCGGTCGACATCGCCGCTGCGGCTCTGCTCGTGCGCGAGCGCGGCTTCGCGATCGAGCTCCCCGACATGCCTCCGTTCGGGTCGGCGCCGCTCGACCTCGAACGGCGTTCACGAGTCGTCGCGGCGGGAACGACCGAGCTGTGCTCGCGGCTGGCGCAGGCGCACGCTCGCTGAGGATCGGCTGCTCGGGCTGGGCGTACGACCACTGGCGGAACGGCGTCTTCTACCCGCCCCGCTGCCCCGCGCGCCGCTGGCTGCGCTACTACGCGGAGCGGTTCGACACGGTGGAGCTGAACACGACCTTCTACCGCCTGCCGCGCGTCGACGCCGTCCGACGCTGGGTCGAGGAGACGCCGGACGGCTTCGTCTTCGCGGTGAAGGCGAGCCGCTACCTGACGCACGTGAAGCGGCTGCGCGAGCTGCCGCAGCACCTCGCCCTGCTCTACGAGCGGATCGAGCCGCTGCGGCGCTCGCCGAAGCTCGGCCCGATGCTGTGGCAGCTGCCGCCGACGTTCGCGCTCGACCGAGAGCGGCTCGCGACCGCGCTCGAGCAGCTCCCGCGCGGCGAGCGGCATGCATTCGAGTTCCGGCACCCGTCGTGGTTCTGCGAGGAGACCTACGCGCTGCTGCGCGAGCATGGGGTCGCGCTCGTGATCGGCGACCGCCCGGAGGTGCACGCGTTCCAGAGCCTGGAGCTCACCGCCGACTTCACCTTCGTCCGCTTCCACAGCGGCACGCGCGGGCGCGACGGCAACTACTCGCACGCAGAGCTCGACGAGTGGGCGGAGCGGCTCGTCGACTGGGCGCGCGAGATCGACGTCTACGCGTACTTCAACAACGACTGGCAAGGCTTCGCGGTCGAGAACGCGGCGTACCTGCAGCGGCGCCTCGGGCTCAGGGCGGCCAGTACCCTACGGCCATGACCACGCGGGAGCAGATCCTCACGGCGCTCGAGCGCGTGATCGACCCAGAACTGCGCCGGCCGGTCACCGAGCTCGACATGGTGCGGGACATCCGGATCGAGGGCGGCGAGGTCGCGGTGACGATCGCGCTCACCGTCGCGGGCTGTCCCCTGCGCTCGAGCTTCGAGGAGCAGGTGCGCGAGCACGTGGCCTCGCTGCCGGACGTGGACGGCGTCGAGCTCGGCTTCACGGTGATGACGCCCGAGGAGCGCACAGCGCTGAGCGCGAGGCTGCGCGGACCGGTCGAGGAGAAGGGGATCAAGCTGCCGGCGACGACACGCGTGCTCGCGGTCGCGTCGGGCAAGGGTGGCGTCGGTAAGTCGTCGCTCACCGTCAACCTCGCCGCGGCGCTGGCGTCGCTCGGCCACGAGGTGGGGATCCTCGACGCGGACATCTACGGACACTCGGTGCCGCACATGCTCGGCATCTCGCAGCGGCCGGTGGTCGTCGACAGGTTGATCGTGCCGCCGGTCGCGCACGACCTCCGGCTGATGTCGATCGGCTTCTTCCTCGACGACAACGAGCCGGTGATGTGGCGCGGGCCGATGCTCCACCGCGCGCTCGAGCAGTTCCTGCAGGACGTCCACTGGGGCGATCTCGACGTGCTGGTGGTGGACATGCCGCCGGGCACCGGCGACGTCTCGATCTCGCTCGGTCAGCTGTTGCCGCGGGCCGAGGCGATCGTCGTCACGACGCCGCAGCCGCTCGCGCAGGAGGTCGCGGCCCGCGCCGCGACGATGGCGCAGAAGACGGGGCTGCGCCTGCTCGGTGTCGTCGAGAACATGACGTCGGAGATCTTCGGCGAGGGCGGCGGGCGGCGCCTGGCGACGCAGCTCGGCGTGCCGCTGCTCGGCTCGGTGCCGCTGGACGCCCGCGTGCGCGCCGCAGGCGACGACGGCGCGCCCCTCGTGGTGACTGATCCGGCTGCGGAGCCCGCGCAGGCGATCGTGGCCGTCGCGCAGGCGGTCGACGCGAACCGGGTCGGCGGCTTCACCCGCACGCTGCCGCTCGTCTCCTAGAGCCGTGCGGCCGGAGGAGGCGCGGCCGCGGCTCGCCGCGCTCGGCTTCCGACCCGAGGACGTCGAGACGCTCGCCGCGCACTTCCTCGACGCCGAGGCGCGCGGCAGCCTCGGCCACGGCCTCTCGCGCATCGAGTGGCTCGAGACCTGGGAGCGGATCGACACCGGCGCGCGGCCGCGCCGCGTGGTCGCCGAGCCGGCGTACGAGCGCTGGGACGGCGAGGGCGCGCTCGGCTACCTGACCCTCGCCGCCGCCGTGCAGGCGCAGCTCGCCGACCCGCCGGCGCGGGCACGGCTCGTGGTCTGCTCGCGCACCTTTCCGACGGGCGCGCTCGGGTACTGGGTGCGGCAGCTCGCCGAGGGCGGCCTGGTCGCCGTGCTCACCGCGACCTCGCCCCCGCGGCTCGCGTCGCCGGACGGCGGGCCGCCGCTGGCGGGGACGAACCCGCTCGCGATCGCGATTCCCTCCTCCGACGGCGAGCCCGTCGTCGCCGACGTGTCGATGGGTGCCGTCACGCACGGGGACGTGCTTGCCGGGCGTGCGCGTGCCGAGGAGCTGGTGCCCTTCGGCGGCGACCGCTCGCACAAGGCGTTCGCCCTCGCCGTCGGCCTGCAGCTGCTCGTCGACGCGCTCGACCCGGCTGACGGCTTCGGCGCCGTCCTGCTCGTCGCGCGCCCGGAGGCCGACCCCGTGCCCGCACTGCGCGCGCTCGCGGACGGCGTCAGGCTGCCGGGAAGCCGGGCTCGTCCCTGATCGCGGCGAAGTCGGAGTCGCGCACGGCGTCCTCGGCGTAGCGCGGCTCGAGCTCGACCGCGCGCTGCAGGTGGAGCAGCGCGTCGAGCGGCCGGCCGCCGCGGGACTCCATGCAGGCGAGGTTGTAGAGCAGGGCGGGCTGGTCGGGCCGCTCCGCGAGCGCGGCCTCGTGGATCGCGATTGCCTCGTCCCATCGCTCCTGCTGTGCCGCCGGAACCGCGGCGAACATCGCTTCCCACGCGGAGATCTCGTACGGCTCGCCCGGCTTGCCGCCGACGGCGAGCACCGCGGTGTCGGCGTCGAGGGCGACCGCTCCGCGCCGGAGCGTCGGGTCGCGGACGAAGATGAGCTGACCCGGGCCCAGCTCGTGCACGTCGCCGCCGACCGTGAAGCGCGCACGGCCCCGCAGGACGAGGTAGATCTCCTCGTGCCCCAGGATCCCCTCCGTGTGCTCCTCGACCACCTGCCCGCCGGCCTCGGACGGCGTGTAGGCGTTCACGCCGAAGGCGCGGATCCCGAATCGCCGTCGCACCGGCCGCCAGACGAAGCCCCCCGGCAGCTCGATCCGGTCGAGCTCGTCCACGTGCGCCGCGTTCAACGCAGGAGCTCCTGCCAGCGAGGATCCTCGCGCAGCGAGTCGAGATCCGTGTCGTGCGCCATGTATCCGCGAACCTCGGCCTCGTTCAGGTCGAAGGCGCGGCGGAGGTGGTCGAAGGCCGCGTCGCCGTTGCCCTCGAGCGCCTCGAAGCAGGCGGCGTTGTAGGACAGTCCCCACGAGTCGGGGCGGCGCTCCATCGACCTCCGCAGCGCGGCTCGGCCCTCATCGGCGCGACCCGACTGACGGAGCGCATCGGCGAGGGCATGGGTGTCCCAGCCGTGAACCTCGAACGCCTTGCCGACCGTGCCGCCGATCGCCACGACGATCGTGCCGCCCTCCGCCGCGACGGCGGTGCGATGTACGCGCGGGGGCACGAAGATCAGCGTCCCGGCGGGGGCGTCTGCCGTCTCGTCGCCGACGGTGAAGGTCGCGCGGCCGCGGACGACGACGTACAGCTCCTCGTTCCCGCTGTCTTCTTCGTGCGGCGGCACGAGCTGGCCGCCGGCGTCCGCCGACCAGCCGTTGATCCCCGCGGCGCGGTAGTCGAGCACCTCGCGGATCGGGAGCAGGTTGCTGCCGTGGTGCGGCACCGGCTCGAGCTCGTCGAGCGACAGGATCTCGTAGCCCTTCACCGGCTGCGCAGCTCTGCGAGCACGACCGGGTCGATCCGCTCGATGCCGGTCACCCGCTCCTCGAGGTTCTCGGTTCCCGCCCACGCCGAGAACGCTCGGCCGAGCTCGCCCTCGTAGCCGAGCCGCGCGAGCCGCTCCGTCAGCTCGGCGCGCAGGCCGTCGTCCACCGTCAGCCACCGCTCGTCGGGCGTCGTGCCGAAGAGGAGGTCGTGCATGTGATACAGCCGTGCAAGCTCCTCGATCGGCGCCGGATGGTCGTCGACGCGCAGGTCGACGAGGACGTCGCTGAGCCCCGCATACCCCGCGTCCTGCTGCACCACGAGCAACGCGGCCGACTGCTGGCCTCTCCGGTCTCCCCCCGCGCGCTGCGCCGCCGCCAGGCAGTCGAGCAGGCGCGACGCGAGCGGCGCGCCCTGCGTGTCGGCGAAGGTGCCCGCGAGCGCCTCCACCGTGTCTGCGCCGACGAGGATGTTTCCCTGGGCGGCGAACCCCGGCCCGGCGACGCCGCCGGCCCAGTCCATGCACTCGGCGCCGGTGTACGTGGCGCCGTTGCCGTGTGCGTCGACCACGCCGAGCTGCCGGTGCGCGCGCCCGTCGTCGTCCGCCGTCAACCGCTCGACCACCTCCTGGGCGGGCAGCCGCTCGCGCAGGAGCGCCAGCCCGTCCGGGCCGTAGCGCGGGTTGGCGAGCGCCTGGGTCGCGACGGCGCCGACGTGCGGTTCGGCCCACGAGACGAGCGAGCCCACGGCGAGGAACTTCGACTGCACGGCGACGCCCCACTGGCCGGCGTCCAGGTCGCAGGCGACGATCGAGTACGTCGCGACGCGCGGCGGGTTATCCATAGGTGAGCTCGGTCAGGTCGACGTCGCGGAGCGCAGGGTCGTCGACGAGCGCGCTCGCCACCTCGGGACGGGCCAGCGCCGCCTTGACCTCCTCGGCGCTCGCCGCCCGGACCACCACCGGGCGTCCCGCGGCGTGCGCCTCGCGCAGCGCCCGGTCGTCCAGGTCGTCGAGCACGAGCGCGTCGGCGAGGTCGAGCTCTCCGGCGAGGCTGATCTCCGGCACACGCCGCCCCGTCGCGCCGAACCAGCGTTCCCTCACAGCTCGATGCTGTCGCCGGGCTCGATCCGCTCGATCTGCGCGCTCGTCAGCTCGGCCAGCCGGTCGGGCGTCCCGGCGAGAAGCCCCCACGTGCCCCAGTGGCAGGGGACGCAGCGCGGGTTGCCGAGCAGCTCGAGCGCGACCGCCGCCTCCTCCGGTCCCATGGTGAAGTGGTCGCCGATCGGCAGCACCGCGACGTCGGGCTTGTGCAGCCGTGCGATCAGCTGCATGTCGCCGAACGCGCAGGTGTCCCCCGCGAAGTAGATCGACTTGCCGCTCTCCAGCCGCACGACGAGCCCGCAGGCCTCGCCGAGGTAGGCGCCGTGGTCGTCGGAGGACGAGTGGAAGGCGTTGACGAGCGTGAAGCGGATCCCCGCGACCTCCTGCGAGCCGCCCTTGTTGAGGCCCGGCGGCTGTCCGCCGACGCTCGCGCCCTGGCGCTGCAGCCAGTCCTTCAGCTCGACGATCGCGATGATCTGGGCCCTCGGGAACTGCTCCGAGATCTGTACGGCGTCGCCGACGTGGTCCGGGTGGCCGTGCGTGAGCGCGATCACGTCCACCTGCTCCGGCTGCTTCTCGGACTCCGGCGTCTTCGGGTTTTCCGTCAGGAACGGGTCGACGTAGATCCGCTTTCCCTCGTCGCTGTCGACGCGGAAGGCGGCGTGGCCGAGCCAGGTCAGCGTTGCCATCTCTCTCCTTTCCGGGCGAACCGGCTGAGCATAGAAGGACCGTCCGGTGCGGGCGCGAAGCTACGAAGGCAGTGGGACGTCGCGTGCTTCCGGCTCTCCTCGCGGTCGCGGCCGCGTATGCCGACCGGCACGGCTCCCACGGGCTCGCGTTCTACGCGCTGCTCGGCGCGGTGCCGTTCGCGGCCGCGTCGGGGGTCGTCGCGTTCGGCGACTACCTCGAGCGCCGCGAGGATCCCGCCCGCGCGGTGCAGGCGCTGCTGTGGGCCATCGCGCTCGGGCTGCTCGTGCTGTCCTGCGCCGCACGCTCGCCCGACACGCAGACGCACACGCTGCCGCCGCTCGGCTGGTCGGCGCTCGTCGGCTGCCTCGGCGTCTTCGCGGTGAAGGTGTGCCTCGCCGCCGCGCCGTTCGTCCGCCGCCTCGCGCTCGTCCGCCCCGCAAAGCCGTAGCGCGGCTCAACACACGCGCAACGCCGGCGCGACAGTTCCCACATCTCCACTTCCTACCGTGGTGCGATCGGTCGTCGATCCGCAGCCGTCCTCGCGCTCGTCCTGCTCGCGGCCGCGGCCGCCCTCGGCGCGGGCGACGCGACGGCGGGGAACGAGCCGCCCGGCTCCGTCTCGCCGCCCGTTCTCACCGGCAGCGCCGTCGCGGGCGGCACGCTCACGGTGACGAGCGGCGCCTGGCGCGGCGAGCACCTCGTGTTCACCTACCAGTGGGAGCGCTGCGCGCCGGCCGGCACGGGCTGCGCGCCGGTGCTCGGCGGGACGTCGCAGGGTCAGGTGCCCTTCGACGCCTACGCGCTGACACAGGCGGACGTCGGCAGCCGGATCGAGGTGACGGTCACGGCGACCAATCCCGCCGGCTCCGCCGAGGCGACCTCCAACGAGAGCGGTCCGGTGCTTGCAGCCGGCCCGCCGGTCGCGGCCGGTCGGCTCGAGCGCTTCGACGTGTTCTCGCCCGCGGTCGGGCGGGCGCAACCCGTCTACGTGTACCTGCCGCCGGAGTACGACCCCGCGCGGCGGCCGCGCTACCCGGTCCTCTACCTCCTGCACGGCTATCCGGGCGGCCCGGGCAGCTTCGTGGGCGGCGTGCCAGCCGGCCCGACCGAGGACCGGCTCCTGGCGCGCGGGCTTGTTCCGCCGACGATCCTCGTCATGCCGCAGGGGGCGCCGAACCCGCTCACCGAGACCTCCTGGGTCGACGGCGTCGGTCCCCACGCGGCCTGGGAGACGTTCCTCGCCCGCGACGTCGTCGGCTGGGTCGACCGGACGTTCGACGCCGACCGCGCCGCACGCGGGCGTGCGATCGCCGGCATCTCCGACGGCGGCTACGGCGCGCTCGACATCGCGCTGCACCACCCGCACGAGTTCGCAGTCGTCGAGAGCTGGTCCGGGTACGAGCACGCGGACCCGACCGAGACGGCCGTCTACGGGACGAGCGCCCGCCTACTCGCCGAGGACAGCCCGGCCGTGATCCTCGCGCGGACCGCGCCGGTGCTGCGACGCGCCGGGGTCGTCTTCTGGCTCAGCGTGGGCTGGCAGGACGGCCTTCGGTTCGAGAACGCGCAGTTCGCGTCGCGGCTCGTGACCGCTCGAGTCCCGCACCGGTTCGTGCTCTTGCCCGGTTCGCACCTGCCGAGCGTGTATCGCGCGGAGCTGCCGGCGGCGCTCGTGGCGGCTTCTCGACCAGACGTGGTGGCCACCGCGGCGGGCGCGCGAGGACCGGCGCTCGGGTTCGCGATCGCGCAGCAGGGCGCGCCCGACGGACCCGCGGCTGCCGGTGTGGTCGGGATGCAGGCGAGCGGCGGCGGCGTCGTGACCCTGCGGCGCGCCCTCTCCCCGCGGGCGGTCCAGGAAGGGCTCCCGGTGAGCGGAAGCATCCGGCTGACGCTCGAGCCGGCACGCGGCGGGCCCCTGCAACTGCGGCTCCGGCTGGGCGCCGGGGCGGTCGCCGCCGCGGAGGCGGGGAAGCAGACGGCGACGCTGCTCGCGCTGCCCGCGCGCGTCGTCTCCTCGTCAGACGGGGCCTGCCCGGTCGGCGCCGGTGGGTTCGTCGACCTCGAGACGGCCGACGACGCGACGGGCACGACGCACTTCCTCGTCGTCGACCTCCGGCCCCGCTGCCCGTACGACCTCGGCTTCGACGACGCGCCGTGGCGGGACCTCCCGGCCGGTGCGTTCCGGCTGCGGCTCGGCCGCTGAGCGGCTCAGAGCGGCAGCACGTGGGCGGCGGCCTTGGCGGCGTCGATCAGCGGCTGCACGGCGAAGAAGGAGCCGACGGTGACGACGAGGCAGATGCCGACGCCGGCGCTCAGGACCAGCTCGCGCGGCGGCGAGCCGCCGGACGGCGCGAGCGTCAGGTCGGCCCTCTCGCGGAAGTACATCGCCCGCACGATCCCGAGGTAGTAGTAGGCCGACACCATCGTCGCGACGACGCCGACGACGATCAGCCACCAGAAGCCGTGGTCGTAGGCGGCTGCGAAGACGTAGAACTTGCCGATGAAGCCGCCGGTGAGCGGGAAGCCGAGGAAGCCGAGCATGAACGTCCACATCGCCACGCCCAGGAACGGCCGCTCCCAGCCGAAGCCGGCGAGGTTCGACAGCGTCACCGGCACGCCCAGCTCCCGCTCGCGTGCGGCGACCACAGCGAACGCGCCGAGCGACATCGCCGCGTACGGGATCAGGTAGTACTGCAGCGCCCGCGCGCCGAGCTGGTTCGCGGCGGCCACCGCGATCAGCATGAAGCCCGCGTGCGAGATCGACGAGTACGCGAGGATCCGCTTCACGTTCCGCTGGACGAGCGCGCCGATGTTGCCCCACGCAAGCGACGCGCACGCGATCCCCGCGATCGTCCACCGCCACAGGCTCTGGTCGTGCGGGAACGCCGTCGAAAGCACGCGGTAGGTGACGACGAGCGCGGCGATCTTCGTCGCCGACGCCATGAACGACGTCACCGGCGTCGGCGCGCCCTGGTAGGCGTCGGGCGTCCACATGTGGAACGGCGCCGCGGACGACTTGAACGCGAGCCCGGCGATGATCATCGCGAGGCCGACGACCAGCATCGCGTCGTGCCCGTGGCCGGCTGCGCCGATCCGGTCGAACGACAGCTGGCCCGTCCGCCCGTAGACGAGCGCGGAGCCGAACAGCAGCGTGGCGGACCCGACCGCGCCGACGACCAGGTACTTGAGCCCGGCCTCGAGCGACCCGATCAGGTCGATGTCGATCGCGGTCAGCACGTAGAGGCCGATCGAGAACCACTCGAGCCCGAGGAAGAGCGTCAGCAGGCTCGACGCCTCGACGAAGAAGGTCATCCCGGCGCCGGCGGCCGTGAGCAGCGCGTAGTACTCGGCCATGTGCTCCTCGCTCCAGCGCTCGCCCACGGAGAGGAGCACGGCGACGGCGCCCGAGCCGGCGATCAGCACCTGGGCGAGCGCGGCCCAGCGGTCGCGGAACATCGTGTCGTGGATCAGCGTCTGCGCGTGCGGGCTCTTGACCGCGAGGACGATCGCGAACACGAACGCGGTCACGAAGCCGGCGAAGCCGGTGAACGCCGCAGCCGCAGTACGGCCGCGCCGCGGCACGAACACCGCCACCATCAGCAGCAAGCCCGACGCGGCGAGCAGCGCGAGCGGCGCCGAGAGCGCGAACCAGTCGACGTGCGGCGTCGAGATCACTTCGTCGTTCCCAGCGGCACGTAGCCGGTCCAGCCGACGGGGAACGTCAGCCCGGTTTCGACCTGCTGCCTCGCGTGACCCGCGCCGAACGCATGGCCGGAGATCAGGTTCGGCCAGGCGGAGAGCGCGACGAGGCAGAGCACGAGCGGCGCGACGACCGCCAGCTCGCCGGCTCTGACGTCGAGCGCCGTCTCCGGCACCGCGGAGCCGACGTCCTGGTGCAGCACCGCGGAGATCGCGCGCAGCATGTACATCGCCGCGAGCACGATCCCGACCGCGCCCACGACCGCCCACGCCCAGTGCTGCTGGAACACGCCCGCGAGGATCAGGAACTCGCCGGCGAACGACGTCGACAGCGGCACCGCGAGCGAGATGATCCCCGTCGTCAGCACCAGCGTCGCCAGGATCGGCCGCCCGCGCGCCATCCCGCCGAGCAGGCGCAGCTCACCGGTCGACGTGCGCCGCTCGATCATGCCGGCCAGCAGGAACAGCGCCGCCGAGACGAGCGCGTGGTTGACCATCTGCAGCACGGCGCCGTCGAAGCCGAGGTCGTTGAACGCGAACAGGCCGAGCACGATCAGCCCCGACTGCGCGAGCGACGAGTACATGACGACGCCCCGGAAGTCCGGCGCGCGGAACGCGAGCAGCGAGCCGTAGATCAGCGAGATCGACGCCAGCACGAGCAGGACGTAGCGCCAGTCGTGCGCGACGGACGGGAACTTCGGGATCGCGATCCGCAGCAGCCCGTACAGGCCGACCTTGGAGATCACACCCGAGAGCACCGCGGACACCTCCGGCGGCGACTCGCGGTACGCGTCTGGCAGCCAACCGTGGAACGGGAAGAGCGGCGCCTTGATCGCGAACGCGATCACGAAGCCCAGGAAGAGCCAGGTCGAGGAGCGCTGCGGCAGCTGCATCAGGTCGAAGGTGTGCTCGTGCAGGCCGTAGACGACGATCGCCGCCAGCATCAGCAGCGAGCCGACGACCGTGTAGACGACGAAGGTGAGCGTCGCCCGCATGCGACCGGCCCCGCCCCACACGCCGATCAGCAGGTACAACGGGATCAGCATCGCCTCGAAGAACGCGTAGAAGAGCAGCAGGTCCTGCGCCGTGAAGACGCCGACGATCGCGCCGCTGAGGAACAACATCAGCGCGAAGTAGAGGCGCGGGCGCGTGCGGCCGACCCACCAGCCGTAGATCGTGCACGCCGCCATCACCACGGCGGTCATGCCGACGAGCCAGAGCGAGAAGGCGAACTGACCCACGTGCCACGACACGTGCAGGTCGCTGAACCACGACGCGTGCTGCGCGAGCTGCAGCGACGGATCGCCGAACTGGAAGCGGCCTGCGGCGGTGATCCAGAAGCCGACCTCGACCAGCGAGCAGAGAGCTGCGAGCGACCCGAGCCAGTACCCGGGCAGCGGCGCGATCGCGACGAGCAGCGCGCCGCCCATCGGCACGAGGATCAGGATCGTCGTCAGCCAGGAGTCGAACGTCATCGGTTCCGAAGCACTAGCGCACCGCCAGGAAGACGACCATCAGGATCGCGGCGCCGCAGGCGATCGCCAGCGCGTAGCTCCGCACCAGCCCGTTCTGCGCGCGCCCGAGCTCGCGTGAGCCGAGGCCGAAGCCGCCCGTGACCGCACCGAGCGAGCCGCCGATCACGGGCCGCTCGACGAGCGCAGCGAGGCCGCGTGAGAGGAGATCGGACGGGTAGTAGGCGATCCAGTCGTACAGCTCGTCCCAGTAGAGCTTGTGCTCGAGGATGCGCGACGCCCGCGGCACCGGCACACGCCTCGCCGAGTAGAGCAGCCAGGCGACGACGATCCCTGCGACCCCGAGCCCGACGGCGAGCGCCGAGGCGAGCGCCTCCTGCCCGTTCGTCGCCTCGGCGACCGGGCGGGCGACCGGGGCGAGCCAGTCGCTCAGGGGATGCCAGACCGGTGCGAACTGCAGGAAGCCGCCGCCGACCGCGAGCACCGTCAGGACGCCCACCGTCCACAGCATCGAGAACGGCCCTTCCTTGCCGTGGTGCGCGTGGTGGTGCTCGCGCGCGAACGCCGACGGCTCGCCGGTGAAGACGACGAAGTAGAGGCGGAACGCGTAGATGCCGGTGAGGAGCGCGCCGATCTCGCCGGCCGCGAAGATGAGATACCCGTACCAGCCGCGGTCGAGGCCGGCGGCGAGGATCGAGTCCTTGGAGAAGAACCCGGCGAACGGCGGGATCCCGACGAGCGCGAGCGAGCCGGCGAGGAACGCCCACTTCGTCCACGGCATCAGCCGGCCGATGCCCCGCAGGCGGTGGATGTCCTGCTCGCCCGAGACGGCGTGGATCGCGATCCCGGCCGCAAGGAAGAGCAGCGCCTTGAAGAAGGCGTGGGTCATCAGGTGGAAGAGCCCGTTCGCGTACGCGCCGAGGCCGACGCCGACGAACATGTAGCCGATCTGGGACATCGTCGAGTACGCGATCACGCGCTTGATGTCCGTCTGCACGAGCGCGATCAGCCCGGCCATCAGCAGCGTCAGCGCGCCGAGCCCGGCCGCGAGATCCTGGATCACGTACGCGTTCTCGAACAGGACGTGCGTGCGCGCGATCAGATAGACGCCCGCCGTGACCATCGTCGCCGCGTGGATCAGGGCGCTGACAGGTGTCGGGCCCTCCATCGCGTCCGGAAGCCAGGTGTGCAGCGGGATCTGCGCCGACTTCGCGACCGCGCCGCCGAGCAGTCCGAGCGCGATCAGGTTCGCGACCGCGCCGCCGTGCGGCGAGCCCGCGAACACGCCCGCGTAGTCGAGCTGCCCGGTGTGCTCGATCAGCAGGAAGAGCGCGAGCGCCATCGTCGCGTCGCCGAACGCGTTCATCACGAACGCCTTCTTCGCCGCCGCGACCGCCGACGGCCGCTCCTGGTAGTAGCCGATCAGCAGGTAGCTCGAGAGCCCCACCATTCCCCAGCCCGCGAGCAGCAGGATGAGGTTGCCGCCCTGCACCAGCAGCAGCATCGAGAACACGAACAGCGACATGTAGGCGAAGTAGCGGCGCTCCTCGTCCTCGCCGTCCATGTAGCCGACCGAGTAGGCGACGATCAGCGAGCCGACACCGCTGACGACCAGCATCATGAAAACGCTCAGCTGGTCGACGAGCAGCGACAGCCCGAAGTGGTACGGCCCGGCCGACAGCCACGTCCACGACGTCGTCACGTGCGATCGCGCGTGGGCGTTCTCGCCGAGCAGGTACGCGAAGTCCGTCAGGGCGGCGCCGAACGCGCCGAAGGTCGTCAGCGTCGAGACGTAGCCGGCGACGCGGCGCGAGATGCCCGTGCCGCAGGCGGTGATCGCGAGCGTCGAGGCAAGCGGGAGCAGCAGGCAGATCCAGGCGGCGGCACGCACGAGTGCTCTCTAGCCTCTCAGGGTCCTGAGCTTGTCGACGTCGAGGTCGATCTGGCGCCGGCCCATGGCGACGATCAGACCGAGGCCGACGACGACCTCCGAAGCGGCAACCGCCATCACCGAGATGGCGAAGATCTGCCCGTCCTCGTGTCCGTGCAGGCGCGAGAACGCGATCAGGAGCAGGTTCGACGCGTTGAGCATGATCTCGACCGAGAGCAGGATGATCAGCGGCGAGCGACGGATCATCACGCCCAGCGCGCCGATCGCGAAGAGCAGCGCCCCCAGGATCACGTAGGCGGTGACGTCAGGCCCGTGCATCGACCTCCGCCCTGTCGTCGACGGCGCGGCGCGCATGCGAGCCCAGCACGACCCCGCCGACCGCCGCCACCAGCAGCACGATCGACGTCACCTCGAACGCCAGCAGGTGGTCGGTCAGGAACAGCTGCCCGATCCGCGCCGGCGTGCCGAAGCTGCGCCCGATGTGCTGCTCCCGCGAGAGGAAGCCCCCCGCCTTCATGCCGATCACCACCAGCACCTCGGTGAGCAGCGCGCCGCCGGCCGCGACGGCGCCGAGTACCTGCCACGAGGGTCCACCCGTCCACGGCGACACGTCGGTGCGGTCGCCGAGGTAGGCGATCACGAACAGGAACATCACCATGACCGCGCCGCCGTAGACGAGCACCTGTCCCGCGGCGACGAACTCGCCGGCGAGCAGCAGGTAGAGGACGGCGAGCGAGGCGAGGTTCCCGATCAGGGACAGGGCCGAGTAGAACGGGTTCGCGAAGCTGACGACTGCGAGCGCGCTCGCGATGCACGCGAACGCCGCCACGATCCAGACGATCCAGACGATGACGTTGGCCGCCACCGTTACGCGTGATCCTTGTAGTACGGGATCGGGGTGTCGTAGAGGTCGGGGTCCGCGACCGGCACCTGCTTGAGGGGCGGCGCGAGCAGCATGTCCTTGGTGTAGATGAGGTCGTCGCGGTTGTGCTCGGAGATCTCGAAGTCGTTGCCGAGCGTGATCGCGTCGAACGGGCACGCGAGCTCGCAATAGCCGCAGAAGATGCAGCGCGACATGTTGATCTCGTAGATGCGCGCGTAGCGCTCCCCCGCGGAGACGCGGTTCTCGGGCGTGTTCTCGGCCGGGACGACGCGGATGCAGTCCGCCGGGCACGCCGCGGCGCACAGCGAGCAGCCGACGCACTTCTCGAGCCCGTTCTCGAACCGGTTGAGGCGGTGCCGGCCACGGAAGCGCGGATAGACCGGCCGCTTGTACTCGGGGTACTGCTGCGTGATCGGCTTCTTGAAGATCTGCTTCAGCGTCACGCCGAAGCCCTTGAGCGTGTTCGGGACGACGGCCATTACTTGACGGCGACCACCAGCGCAGCCGTGACGACGGCGTTCGCGGTCGCGACGGGGAGCAGGATCTTCCAGCCGAAGCGCATGAGCTGGTCGTAGCGCAGTCGCGGCTGCGTCGCGCGCAGCCAGATGAAGATCGAGACGAGCGCGAACAGCTTCAGGACGAACCACACGGGTCCGACGACGTCGAGCGAGTGCACCCAGGGGAAGTGGTAGCCGTCGAAGAACAGCGTGACGCAGAGGCCCGAGAGCGTGATCATGTTGATGTACTCGGCCGACTGGAAGAGGCCCCAGCGCATGCCCGAGTACTCGGTGTGGTAGCCGGCGACGAGCTCGGTGTCGGCCTCGGG
>Ga0070739_10001214_pt1 | contig 40202 bp, 44 predicted proteins | sample Coa_R1_7_FD_66445 | JGI IMG/M metagenome (GOLD analysis project Ga0070739, IMG submission 66445) | Surface soil microbial communities from Centralia Pennsylvania, which are recovering from an underground coalmine fire - Coalmine... | ecosystem: Environmental > Terrestrial > Soil > Unclassified ...
TCCCGCCGACGCCGAACCGGGATTGCCGCTCCGTGAGTGGCTGAAGCTGGTGGCCGGCGACGAGCCGGTGGTCCTGCACCGGCCGGTGTCGGAGTACCTGGCTGAGGTCCGCGCCACCGGCGAGGTCGCAGCCAGGTCGTCCTGGACGCGTCGGCGACCATCGAGATCGTCCTTGACGTCGCCACGGGCATGACCTTGGTCGGCGAGCTGTCTCAGGACGACGAGGTCGTCGCCCCGGACCACTTCTACCCCGAGGCCGAGGCCGCCCTGCGCCGCAGGGAGCTTCACGGGGACCCGAGCACCGAGCGGGCAGCCTGGCTCTCCGGCGCCCGCTTGCCCTGACCGTGAGGCGGGTGAGCACCCGGTCGCTGCTCCTAGATGCCTGGGGGGTCCGGCAAAACCTGACCATCGGAGGACGGGCTCTACGTGGCGCTCGCGAGGCGGGCGTCAGCGGCACTAGTCACGGCCGACAGGCGCTTGGCTCGGGGCCGCGCCTGGGCATCACCGTCATCACCTGAACTGGGGCCGGCGTCCGGCACCCGTCGTGGCTGCGGACCGTCCAGGTGCTGCGTTTCACGATTCTGGTTCCGACCTCAGCCTGCCTCCCACCGCCAGTCTGCTCATGGCGGTGCGGATCGCAATCGCACCTCGACTGCTCGGAAACGGCACTCGAGAACAACTGGCAAAACGGATCTGGTCGGGTCGCGTAACGCCCCGGTCCGCGAATCGTGAGCACGCGCTAATCGGCGATTAGTGCGGTTGCCTGCCAGCGGCAGCCGTCCGGAAACGCGCGCCCAAGATCCCGGCACGAACCGGGCCATCCACCCCTACAGGCTCAGGCCGCGGTGCAGGCTGGGCGTCGGAGGCTCCGCTGTACGCGCCGGTTCCTGTGCCAGGCGGCGCTGCATCCGCTGGGCGGCGGAGAGGGGCTCGCGATGCGTGGGTGTCACCGGCTCCCGGCGCGCCAGGGCGCGCCGGCGGTTCTCAATGGCCCGACCGACCTGTCGCAGCTCGTTGGTCAGGTCGGTGACCCGCCGGGAGGCTTCGGGGTGCTCGGCCAGCCAGTTGGCATCAGCCAGGCTGTCCGCCTTCAGGTCGGCGAGCCTGGCCTGGGAGGTCGCGGTGTCAGCCTCGATGCGGACCCGGTGGGGCGCCACGGCGGTCTCGTATCCGGCCTGGGCGGCGACGAAGCCGGAGTCGGCGCGGGCCAGCTCGGCTCGCAGCCGGCGCCGCTCGAACAGACCGGGCCCGCCGGCCTCCAGCTGGTGGCGGATGCGGCCCGGCTCGTAGCGGTGCGCCTCAAGCTCGGCGACAGCGGGACCGGTGATCTCCCGGTAGCGGCCCCGGCCCGCCAACAGCTCGCCCCGCTCGGCCTCCAGGTCCGAGAGGGCCTTGGCGGCGGCGTCCAGCTCGGCGGAGAGGTCCCTGGGGGCGGCGGCCCGGAGGGCTGAGAGCTGGGCTCGGAGGTAGGCCGCACGCAGAGCCAGGCGTCCCGGGCTCGGTGCGTCCGGCGCGGCCGGCCCGATGTCCCCGGCCGGCTCGGGGGTGGACGTGTCGATGACCCAGCGGGGACGGCGCAGCGAGGACCATTCGGCCACCAGGTCCTCTCGGGCCTGGTCGAGGTCGTCTGCCACCACGTAGGCGACCGAGGCCTCCCGGGCCCTGCTCATCCCGACATAGGCCAGCTCCCGCCCGCCGCCGTCGGCCAAGAGGTGGGCCCGGTCAGTCGTCGCTCCCTGGGCCCGGTGGACCGTGGTGGCATACCCGTAGTCGATGCGGGACAGGTCCTCTCCCACCACCACGACCCCCCGGCCGTCGTCGGTGCGAAGGGCCACGGCCGCTCCGGCCGGGTCGACCTCGGTCACCACCGCCCGGGTGGAGGTGCGGGCCTCGCCCTGGGCCAGCGGCGCGAGGGCCACGACACGCTCACCCTGGCGGTAGCGGCGGGAGCCGACGACCAGCTCCGGACCCGACAGGCACCCCACCGCCTCCATGGCCTCCCTGGCCCGGGCGTTGAGGGCGGCCACGTTGGCCCGACGCCAGGCCAACAGCAGGGCGTCCCGGCCCTGGGAGCGGTCCTCGGCCCAGGCGACCACCGCCGCCTCGATCGCCTCGGATCGCGTCGTCGCGGGCACGAGACGGCCCCGCTCGGCGTAGAAGTCCACCGCGTCGGGCACCGAGCCCGAGCGCAGGGCGGACAGGGCCCGGGCCTCGGCCGGGTCGCGCTGGCGCACGTTGTCGGCAAGCACCACCACGACGTCCCGGTGGCGGCGCAGGAGGGCCTCGAAGGCCCCGCCCGGGCCCACCGGTCCCAGCTGGCGCCAGTCGCCCACCAGGACCACCTTGGCTCCGGCCGCCTCGGTGGCATAGAGGAGGCGCAGGAGGGCGGGGTCGTCGGTGGTGCCCACCTCGTCCAGGATCACCACGTGGCGCTCCGAGAGCACCAGCGTCTGGTGATCGAGACGCCAGTTGATCGACGCCAGGGTGCGGGAGAGGCCGATCCCGGCCTCGGTCCCCAGCGTCCGGGCCGCCTGGCCGGAGGTGGCGGTGCCGATGACGGTGAAGCCAGAGGTCTCGAAGGCGTCTGTGATGACGGACAGCGCCGCGGTCTTGCCCGACCCGGCGATGCCCACCACCAGCTCGGCCCCCCGTCCCGAGGAGGTGGCCGCCCGGACCAGCTCGGCCTGGCCGGGGGTCAAGGCCCCGCCCAGGGCGGCCTCGGCCCGGGCCGTGGCCGCCGCGACCACCTCGGCAGCGACGACCGGGGCGTCGGTGCGGGCCATGGCGGCGGCGATGCCATCGGCGATGGCCGCCTCGGTGGCCAGGGTGGCGGCTGTGGAATAGGCCCGCTGTCTGGCCCCGGCGACGCGCACCAGCGGGATCACCTCGGGATCGGCGACCAGGCGCGAGACGGCGGCGTCCAGGATCTCGGGGGCCTGGCCGTAGAGGGCGGGGGCCAGGGCCACGATCACATCGGCCCGGGTGAAGACCTTGCGCCGCCCGAGGGTGCCCTCGGGGCTCAAAGCGGTGTCGATCAGTGAGCGGAGCTGGTCCAGGTGAAGGGGGGCGACCCGGTGCTCCCGGCCCGCCGCGTCCACCATCCGGGACAGCTCGGCCGGTGCGTAGCCGGCCTCGGTCAGCTCAGCATGCCAGCGGCCCATCAGGTCCTCGATGGGGGTGTGGCGCTTGCGGGGACGGGTCTGGGCCGAGGCGATCTCCCTGGCCCGGGGCGACACGAAGCCGGACTCCGAGAGCGCCTCTTCGATCTCCGCCGCCCGCTTGGAGTGGCGCTCCTCCACGGCCCTCGGCACCCCGGCGATGCGCCAGTGGCCGAGGCGGCCCGACGGGCCCGGGTCGGCCCCGATCCCGTAGCCCAGCTCGATGGCCTTCGCCGCCGAGGCCATCCGCCCGACCATGGTGGCGGCGTGCAGGTGGTCTCGCCACACGGTGGTGTCCGGGGCCTTCCAGCCGCCCCGGTCGTCTCTCATCTCCACCACGTTGGCCACCAGCACGTGGTCGTGCGGAGACGGGTCCCCGGCCCGGGAGGTGGCGTGGCGGGTGCGCAGGTAGATCATCCCGGCGGTGGGACAGGACTCGCCCCCTCGTCCCCGCCGGCCCCCGGCGGTTCGGGTGACCCAGTCCAGGTAGGCCATGGTGGCGGCGGTCTCGGCCTCGAGGATGGCGTGCATGTCGGATACCCGCCCGATCACCCCCAGCTCGGCCACGGACTTCTGGGCACTGACCACGATCTCCATGCCCGGCCGGGCGGTGCGCACCAGGCGGGCCCCGGTGGTGGGATCAGCGGCGCCGCCCTCGGCGAAGAGCGCCTCGTACTGGGCCGTGGTCACCATACCGACCAGGCCCAGGGCCTCGGCGCCGGCGCCTCCCCACTCGAGGGGGGTCTCCCCGTGGGAGGAGTAGTAGCGAAGGGCGGCGGAAGGCGCCGCGGCCACCTGGGGGTCGAGGCCGGCCTGGTCGGCCCCGACGCCCAGGGTCTGGGCGTGGTAGGTGACGGAGTGGCGTCCCATCATCGCCATGCGGGCCATCGGAACACCCACCTCCCTTCCACCGTACCGACCCCCCCGGAGCCAACCCGGAGCGGTTGCAACCGTCCTTAGCCTTTGGGGGTTTTGGTGGGTTGTAGGCGAGGTGGTTGGGGACTGTAAAGGGGGAAGTTGATGGGAGGTATGCGGCGGTGAATAGAGGTATGTGGTGGTGAGATGAATTGTTGAAAGAGGTGGTGTAGCAGGCGTAGGTGGAGGAAGCGGGTGGGGTGGCGAGGAAGGTCGTTGCCGCACGGCCCGCGCACTGCGCCCCTGGTTCAGCAGAGCTCATCTCCGTCGGGCTCGGCCTACCCGCGGGCCCCTCCTTGCCACGGCTAGTCGGGCCGGCGCGACCTAGAAGCAGGGGCAGTGCCGGACCACTTGCTTGTCTCAAATCCGGGACAGCGACCTCGCTGAATTCGTCGGCCCGGACCGGTGGCGGTGCACCGAATAGGCACTGGCGCCGGGACGGGGAAACACAATTCTTCGATCCTGGCGCGAAGAAACGACCCCCTGGGCGGCTTAGTTGATCGTGTACGCGCTTCCTGCCCGCGACGGGCTCTTGCTGGCGCCGAGGCCGTCTACGGGTGTGGAAGCCAACACACCGGCGGCCGCGCCACCGAGCTCCGGCCCGGAATTCGCCACCTCCGTCCCGTTGGGCGTGGAGCCGCGTCGCCTCCCCGCACGAGACCCACTGCCGATGACCGAGGAGGTCCATCTGCCATGACCACGACTGCCTCAACCGGACCCGGGGCCGGCCACCAGCCTCCGCTGTCGATCGCGGAGGCGGCCGCCTTCTTGAACGTCACCGACCGCTGGGTACGCCGCGCCGTCTACGAGCGACGCCTGCCCTACCACAAGGTCGGGGCCAACGTCCGCTTACTAGTCGAGGACCTGCGGGCCTATCTGGCCTCCACCAGGGTGAGCCGGCGGCCCCGGGACCGGTGCTGCCCGGGCCGGGCCTCTATGGCCGCCCGGGGCTCTACCCCCGCCCCTCCCGTCCCCCGGGAGGCACGCGCCGGCCCGGTGACCGAAAGGCCCGCCGTCCGGGTGAGCCCCCGTCTCGACGCCCGGCGGTATGACGGGCTCCCAGACTGCCGGGCAGGCCAGCCTCTTCGACGAGCAGAGCGCCGAGGGCTGTACCGACACCGAGACGACACCTCGGGTATCCCGGGAGCGAGACCACGTCCTCGCACGTCTCGCCGTTGCCGTCTCAGAGCTGAGACGCCACCCGCAGCCGGCCCTGCGGCTGCGGCTGGCAGGCGAGTTGGAGGAGCTGGCCGCGCTGATCGTTCGGGGAGCGATCGGCGAGCTTCGCCGAGAGGGGCGGAGCTGGCGGGAGACGGGAGCGGAGCTGGGGGTGCCGTTCCAGACGCTGTTCAGGCGCTACGGGTCGAGGTCAGAGCCAGACACAGCCGGCGCCGGGTGAGCAGGGACTCAGCGATCGGCCGGCAGGGGGCTGCCGGAGCGGGCCAGGGTGACCTCTTCCAGTTCGATGGCGACCACCTCGTTCGGACCGATGTCGACGACCGTCCCGAAGCAGCGGTTCCCCTCGTAGTCCCCCGTGAGCAGGCGCTGGCCCACGCGGGCCTTCTGATCGGAGATGAAGAACCTGCGCAAGGTCAGGACCCGACCCTGGTCGTCGGTGTCCTGGTAGTCCACCCAGACATCCATGTCCTCGGCCATCAATGAACTCCTCTCAGACCTTGAGCCTACCTGTGAGCGGGGTTGGGGATCGGGGGGCCGAAGGCCTGGCGCAGCCTGGCCAGCAGCGGGTAGTCGGAGCCCGGCAGGCGCAGGGTGTAGTGAGGCGCCGCCCCGGTGGGCACGAGTGAGCAGCCCAGCTGGCGCAAGGCCCCGGCCGTTGCCCGTCGGACGACCGTGTACAGGCGCAGCGCGGGAGCTGCCAGCACCAGCTCGCGTAGGCCGACCTCCGTGCTGGCGAAGACAGAGATGCCGGGGTAGCCAAGCTGTGCTTCACACCGGGCAGCGGCCATGGCTAGGTCCCGGGCCAGCATCATCCCGCCGCGCACGACCATGGCGCCATCGGGGAGGTCCCCTTCATCCCGCAAGCTCAGCGGCACTGGGGTCAGGCGCTGATCGGGGGACGGTGGCCGCGCCGCCGGGAGGTCTCCTCCGGAGACCCCTCGCGCCTCAAGAGCGGGGTCGGGCGCTGCCCGTGGATGTCACCATCGTCCGCCAGCCCCAGCCCATGCGCCAGGGCAGCGTCGATCCGGGAGTTTCCGATTGCCTCGTCGTCCTGCAGGGCGCCCACGTAGGTCGACACGAGGGTCTCCACGCTGTGGCCCAGTCGCTTCGCCACCTCACCGAGCGGCACCCCGGCCCGGAGCCAGGTGGTGGCGGCCGCATGTCGGCAGTCATAGAGCCGCATCGGCGGATGCCCGGTCCTCTGCAGAGCGCGGTGAAGGCTGCGTGACCAGTTGGACGCCGTCGGCCGTCGACCGGTCCGTGTGCGGAAGATCAGGTCGTCCGGTCCGCAAGCGATGGTCTCGATCCAGCTCTTGATGGTCTCCACGAGGACTGGCGGGATGGGGACGGACCGTGGCCCGGTCTTGGGCTCGCCGGGTATGTCGAAGTCGACGTCGGCCTCCGTCACCTCGAGACGTCCCCACCCGGTGTCCGGCAGGACCAGGCAACGCCGGCGGAGCATGACGACCTCGGACGGACGGAGCCCGGCGTAGTAGGCCACCGCGGTCATGACTTGATAGGTGCGGCTGGCGGGTTGGTGGGACACCATCTCGCGCAGGATGAGGTTCATCGAGGCCGGGTCCGGAAGACTCCGCACCCGTACCCGTCGCTGGGTCCGGGTGGCCTTCCGCTGCGAGCGTCCGCGGCTGGGCGGCGGCCACGGGTCGGCGCCCAGCACCTCGAGCTCGACCGCCCTTCGTACACATGCCCGGCTCACCTTGCGGTATCGAGCGGCGGTGTACGGCCCCAACGGAGTTCCGTCGTCACGAGTGATGAGCCTCTGCTCCACCAGAGCCAGGAGCGGACGCGACAGCTGCCCGAGCGCGAGCGACCAGTGCTCCAGCCATCGCTCGGCAGACGGGCTGACCAATTCACCGCCGGGGCGCAGGCTGGCGAACAGGTGCGCACGCAGATCAGCCGGCGCCGCCGGCGCGTCCGGCCGCACCACGAGCGGCACGAGCCGAGCGATGGCTTCCACTGCCGAGGTGCGGGTCCGCGGCGCCCACTCGGGCCACTGCTCGGCGAGCCAGTGTCGGGCCCAGGTGTGCAGTTGAATCTCGTCCGGCGCCGGCTGCCAGGACAAGGGCTCGCCGCTCACGTCGTCGAAGGCCTCGCCTGCCTGTGCGGCCATGATCAAGGCCGAGCGGAAGCGGTCCGCCTCTCCCTTGGTCCGAAAGGCACGGCTGCGCTGCCGGCCACGAACTCCCCAGCGAACCACCCACGGTTTCCGGTGGCGTTCCCCCGTTCGACGCTGCAGCCCGAACACGGAGACCTCGGTAGGCGGCCGATGCTTTGGGAGGAGCATGGGAGGAGACTAGCCCTCTGTCTGTGACACCGCCCCTGAACAGGGCAAACATAGGGAACGAGTGAAGGCCTCCGGAACCGGGTGCGCAGGTTCGAATCCTGCCGAGGGCGCTTGACCAAGGCCCAGGTCAGGGGGCACATTTGCCTCCAACTTGGGGTCGGGGCCTTCGCGTTGTCGATCAAGTCGTCGATCAAGGCTCCCCTTTGAGAGCCCCTCGCGGGCGGAACGGAGAGCAACGTCGCTGGACAATGCTCGACGAGGAGCGTGCCGGGCGTTGAGGTCGGACTCGGCTACCTCGGCCACGGCGGCGCCCACTCGCCACACCGGATGCCTGGCGCACGTTGCCCGACCGGCTACGGCCTGGCCCACCGGGGGGGACGCGGATCGGGCCAGACGCGGCCCGAAGTCAGCCACAAGCCAGGGGGTTTCTCCTCTTACCGGGCCGACCACAGCGCGCCTTATGTCTGACCATGACGAACGGGACTGAGGGAGGCGGTTCGGACCGACGCCGCGATGATGTATGTGCCCTGGTGACCGGAGCGGGCTCCGGACTCGGTGCCGCTACGGCCCGAGCCCTGGCCGCCCGGGGCATGACCGTGGCCGTGTTCGACCGCGACGAGGGCCGGGCCACGGAGGTCAGCGCCTCGATCGGCGAGGCCGCCATCAGCTGCGCCGGCGACGTCTCGGACCCCGAGGCGGTGGAAGCCGCCCTCGACCGGCTGGTCGGACGGGGCCAGCTCCGGCTGGCGGTGTCCTGCGCCGGCATCGGCATCGTCGAGCGGACCGTGGCGCCCAAGGGAGCCCCTCACGCCCTCGAAAGCTTCCAGCGGGTGCACGACGTCAACGTCACCGGCACCTTCAACGTGGCCCGCCTGGCCGCGGCACGGATGGCATCGAACCCGCCCGATGCCGACGGCGGCCGAGGTCTGATCGTGAACACGGCATCCATCGCCGCCTTCGACGGACAGACCGGGCAGGTCGCCTATGGCTCGTCCAAGGCCGCCGTCGTCGGGTTGACCCTGCCCATGGCTCGCGACCTGGCGCCCCTGGGTGTCCGGGTGGTCACCATCGCCCCGGGCTCGTTCGATACACCCATGAACAACCTCCCGCCTGAGATCCTGTCCCGCCTGCCCGAGCCGACGAGGGAGCGCTGGCAGGCCGGCCATGACCGGATATCCGCCGCCATCCAGTTCCCCCGACGGGACGGGCGACCGGAGGAGTACGCCCGCTTCGTGCTCCAGCTGCTCGACAGCCCCTACCTCAACGGTGAGGTCGTGCGCCTCGACGCCGGCCTGCGGCTGCCAGCCAAGTGAGGCGCCACCGCGCCGGCCGCACCAAAGGCGTCGTGGCCGGCATCACATCAGAAAGGCAAGCGTGATGGCAGACGAGACCGTGGCCGGTGATGCGACCGAGCTCAGCCAACCCGGCGGCAGCTTCGCCGCCCGCGGCCCTGGGGTGGTCGACGAGGTGACCCCCGAGGTCCACCTGGCCCGCAACTTCCACATGGGGAGCGTCATCCGTCTCACGACCCCCGATGGCGGAGTCGTGATCGATACCACCGGGGGGGCCCGCAACGCCACCGCCGCACGAGACGCGCTCTGGGCCCAGGATCCGGTTGACACCCGGTATGTCATCTACACCCACTGCCACAACGACCACGTGCGGGGGGCCGAGCCGTTCCTGTCCGATCGGACCGAGGCCATCGTCGCCCACGAGCTCCTCGAGCCGCTCCAGGATCGCGACATGCGCTGCCTGGGCAACTTCCTCTACGGACGGCTCAAGTCCCATCAGCTCGGCTCCCCGGTCGAAGTCGGTGGGACCCACTACGGCCACGAGTCGCCCTTCGTGGCTCCCTCCCTGACCTTCCGGCACGATCTCGACATCGAGGTCGGGGGTCAGCGGCTCCACCTCGAGCACACCGAGGGCGAGACGCGGGACCACCTGCTCGTCTGGATGCCCGACCTGTCGGTCCTGTGCTGCGGGGATCTGTACTACCCCGCCTTCCCGAACCTCTCCAGCCCAGGGGTCGGGCCCCGGCCGATCCAGGGCTGGATCCGCTCCCTCGACCGGTTCCTCGAGATCGACCCCGTGCACCTCGTCCCCAGCCATGGCCCGAGCCTCTCTGGGCGGGAGCTGGTCCGCGACACGCTTACCGCCTACCGCGACGCCATTGCCTACGTGTGGGACGAGAGCCTGCGCTGCATCGATGCCGGACTTCCGGTTCAGGAAACCGCCCGCCAGGTGCACCTGCCGCCGAGCCTGGCCCAGAGGCCGTTCCTGCAGGAGCTGTACGGCACCGTCTCCTGGGGAGTTCGCGCCGTTTACGCCAACCTGACCGGCTGGTACGACGGGGACCCGGCCAGCCTCAACTCACTGCCCCGGTCGGTGGTGAACGGCGAGCTACTGGCGCTGGCCGATCCCGATCGCCTGGCCATCCGCGCCGCCGAGGTCCAGGCCGCCGGGGACGACCAGCTGGCTCTGGAGCTGTCCTCGATCGTGCTGTCCGTGCACCCCGCCCACCCGGTGGCCAACCGGGCCAAGGCCGATGCCTGCCGGCGGCTGATCGAGACGAGTACCAGCGCCAACGAGAAGAACTTCTACCTCTCCGGCGCTTTGATCGCCGAGGCCGTCCTCGACGGTCGCCTGCACCCTCACCGGCAGGCGGCCCGCACCGAGTCGGACAGCGCTTCGTAGTTGGCCACGGCAGGCGACTGCAGGGAGATGAAGGACATCGCCACACCGGCCTCGGGATCGGCCCATGCCAGGGAGCTGTTGCCGCCCATGTGGCCACAGGTGGTCATCGGGGCCGTGGTGCCGAACAGCATGCCCCTGGTGGCCGGGGTCCCCGGAGTCACCCCGACGTGAACCCCGAGGCCCCACCTCGCCTTGGTGGTGAGGATGGCGTCCACGTCGTCGGGGCCGTTGGTCGGCGTCACCAGCCGCTCGAAGGTTGACGGGGAGAAGATCTCCCGCCCGTCCAGCCTCCCCCTGGACGCATAGACGCCCATCAGGCGAGCCAGCGCCCCGGCCCGGGCGATTCCGTTGCCCCAGGGCAGCGACAGGGCCAGTATGGCCGGGCTGTTGTGGAAGTGACCTTCCGCGCCCGGTGGTGAGGTGAAGTTGGCGGCGGCGGCGCCCGCCGGCGTCACCGGCCAGAAGGGCAGGAAGCGGGCCAGCTCGACCGTCGTCGCGCCGATGTGCACATCGACGCCCAGGGGCCGGCAGATCTCGTCCCTCAGGGCCTGGCCGAGGCTCCGGCCCGTCCACCTCCGGACCAGCTCGTCCAGGACGTAGCCGTAGGTGTGGGCGTGGTAGCCGTTGCCGCTGCCCGGCGCCCACACCGGCGACATCGCCTCGATCAGGGCCGCCACCCCACCGGGCCTGAACCACTCCGCCCAGTCGAGGTACCCGGCCATCGCCGGAGGCGCCAACCCGGATCGGTGGCTCAGGACCTGGCCCACGGTGATGTCGTCCTTGCCGTTGGAGGCGAACTCGGGCCAGTGTTTGGCCACCAGGTCGTCGTAGTCGAACACGCCCTGGTCATGGAGATGGTGCACCAGGATGGCGGCGACCGCCTTGGTGGTGGACAGGATGCAGGCCAGCCCGTCGAGGGGCACGGGCCGCCCGTCGGCGCAGCGCCCGGCACTGGCCTCAAGCACCACCTCGCCGTTTCGCCACACGGCCAGCTGGCCCCCCTTGTGGCCGCCGGCACCGAACAGCTCGTAAAAGGAGGCGATCACCTCGTCCAGACCCCCGGCGTCCATGCCGGCCCGCCCGGCGGCGCCGTTGAGTCGGTTCAGCTGTAGGGGCACGGGCGGGGTGGCCTTCCGCTCCGGCTCCTCGTCTGCTCGAACGTCGGACATCTCGCCTCCCAGGTCACGCCCTTTCCTGGAGATCGTCTCACCCCGGGCCCGCCATTACCGCGGAGAGAACCCCATTGGTAGCGGACCTGCGGGGTGTGCGATTCTTGCCGTCGTGAGCCCCCCGCCCGGCATCGTGACGGGGCCCGGAGGGGTCGACTTCGACCTGCGCCAGGGCCCGTTCGCCGACGACCCCTACCCCATCCTCGACTGGTTGCGGGAGCACAGGCCGGTCTGCTGGCACCGGCACCTGGAGGCCTGGCTGGTGACCCGCTACGACGACGTCCGCGCCGTGGTCGGGGACGAGACCCGCTTCCTGCCGGCGCTCCCGCCCGAACCCCAGGCCCAGCGCCGGCACTTCATCCTGATGAACGGACAGGAGCACCGGCAGTTCCGCCGGCTTCTCGCCCCGTCCTTCACCAAAGCCGCTCTGGCCCAGGCCGTGGAGCCCGCGTTGCCCGCGCTGGTGCGGGACATCCTTGATCGGCTGCCGGCGGAGGACGGGGAGATCGACCTCGTGTCCGCCGTCGCCGACCGGGTCCCTCCGGCGGTGATCCGGCACCTGACCCGCATGGACGACTTCGACGAGGACCGCTTCATGGCCGACGCCGACGCCTTCCTGGAGTACGCCGCCGACCCTTCCGACCCGGAGCTGGCCGCCAGCGGCCCCGATGCCCACCGCCGCGTCGTCGCCTGGCTCTCCCATGTCCTGGCCACCCACCGGGCGGAGAGGCGAGGTGGCATCGTGACCGACCTGCTGGAGGCACGCGTCGAAGGCCGGCCCCTCGCCGAGCCCGAGCTGCTGGCCTTCTGCTAGACACTGTTCGTGGCGGGCATCGAGACCACCCAGCGACTCATCGCCAACGCCGTGTACGCCCTGGGCAACAACCGCAGCCAGCTGGAGAGGGCCGCGGCCGAGGACTCCAGCCTGGTGGCCGCCATCGAGGAGACCCTGCGTCTGTATCCGCCCAACCAGTTCCGGGTCCGTTACGCCCACGGTGACCAGACCCTCAACTCGACCGTGATCCGCGGCGGCGACCGCGTGCTCGCCCTGCTGGGAGGGGCGAACCGCGACACGGGTTCCCTTTTGCCGGTTCCGGTCACGCCGCATCGAGGGTCGACGACTGAGTCGCAGAACGCCATAAGTCGAGGCGCCGCGCGTGAGTGGTCCCCAGAAGAGTGGACGCCCGGGTGAATAATTAAGGTAGAGCGTTTCCAACAGGAGAGCCAGGATGTCGGAGTGAGGAGCGCCCTTCTCGGCTTCGGGCTTGGCGCCTTGGTCGCCCTACAAGTGGGCCCGATGTCCCTGTTTTTGATCCGCTCGACGCTGCGGGCCGGGCTTCGGGTGGGGCTGGCGATTGGCCTGGGAATCGCCCTCGTCGACGCCCTATACGCGGGCATCGGGGTCGCAGGTGCGACACCGGTCCTATCGGTGGCTCCTCTGCGCGATTGCCTCGGCGTCGCTGGGTCGGTGGTCCTGGGATGGCTGGGCCTCCGGGCTGTCGCCTCGGCGCTCCGGGTTCGGACCGGGCTGGAGGTACCCGACGACACCGCCGATGCTCGTCGGGCCCTACTCACCTCGCTGGGAGCCACGGCCTCCAATCCCTCCACCATCTTGTCCTGGGGGGCCATATTCGTTGCCGCCTCGTCTGCTGCTCACGCGGCGCCCTTGCCTTTGGTGATCGGGGTTGCCCTGGGCAGCCTGTGCTGGGTGAGCGTCCTGGCTTGGGTAGTTGCATACGTCCGGAGGCGGCTCGGTCCCCGGGCCGTCACTACGGCGGATGCCGTGGCCGGAGCGGGGATGCTCGGCTTCGCAGGGGTCCTTGGTTACCGGACGTTGCGGAACCTGTGAAGGCGGAGGCCCTCCAGCTGCGTGGAGTCGCCGATGTCGGCTCGCCATCTTGTTATGTCGTATGTGCCCTGGCCATACCGTCGCGCCGGCGAAACCTGAACCCTGGTCCCCGACCGCCGGCTCGCGACAGGGCGGGCCGCCTATCAGGTGGCGGCCCGCCCTGGCAGAACACAAGCTTCGCCTTCGGCCTGAAGGTGATCGCGGACTCGGGTCAGTTCGATCGAGGTGGTGCGGCGCCCCCCTGATGGATGCGCACAGGCCCTGCCCGCCACCCGGCCGCCCAACCGCGTCGGGCGGGAGTCGCTCGTCGGTGGTCGGCCTTGTCGTGGCCTCAGCCGCGGCGGGGGCTCCGGCGGGTCCCTGACCGGGACCGGCTGGCGAGGATCAGGTAACGGGCGAGCGTTGCCTGAAGGGGAACTAGCTGTGGAGGGCGTCCTTGACCTTCTCGCCGGCCTGCTTGAGGTCACCTCTGGCGCGGTCGCGCTTGCCCTCACGCACGAGAGAAGCGTCCCCGGTTGCTTTGCCGGCGACCTGCTTCAGCTTTCCCTTGACCTGCTCGGTCTTGTTCTTGGCCTTGTCCTTTCGGGACATAACGTTCCTTTCGACAGCCGTTGGTTGCGTATGGGACCGGCACGGACTAGCCCCGCCCTGCTCGAGAGTCGGTGGAGCGACTGGCGCCATCAGGGCTGCCGTCCGTATCGGTCAGATGCCCTCGCGTTCCCGCACCACTGACTCGCGCCGCGTCGTCACGGGTGCGCCGCCGACGGTCGAGGTGGTGCGGTGGAAGCCACCCCAGGAGCTCCAGAAAACGCAGGACAGCAGGAAGCCGATGCCACCCACGATCATCAGAATGACCCCGATGGTGCGGAGGTTGAAGCCATGCGAATTCGTGACTTTGATGGCGAACCTCAAGATGGCCCCTGCGGCTACCAGGATGAGGCTAGGTGCTATGCCCATGATGTCTTTCCCTCTTTCCCTCCGTGTCCACTGGGCGCGCTCTGCGCCCAGGGGTCCGCTGAACTGTTCGACCTTGCTTCCAGTGGGGAAGACCCCCAGCCTCAGCGACGACGAAGCATGGTGACGACAACGATGATGATGATGATCACGACGATTGTGCCTAAGCCGATGTACACGATGGACTCCTTTCTCGGGCGCCGATTCTCTGCACAACTCCCGGGCCCTCGCGGAGTTCGGCGGGCTCCGGGTGGGCTGTGTAACGGGGCGCCGTGCCGCCCGTCAGGCGCTCGAGCCATGGCGCAGCGACGAGGATCAGAGACAGGGCCCCCAGGACACTCGGCCCTGCCAATACGACAGCGGTCATTGGCCCTCGCCCCCGCCCGGCATGATCAGATCGGATAGCCCATGGAGCTCCAAAACCCGAACGGCGAGGTCGGACGGCGATCGGATCGTCAAGCGCCGGCCCTGCTCAGCAAGAGCGTGGGCCACCTGGCCAATGACCCGGACCGTGCCGCTGTTGATGAAGTGGGTGGCTGCCAGGTCGACGACGACCGGGCCATCATGAGCGCGGGCTCGATCCAGCATCCGCGTGACAAGGGGAAGCGTGGCGTTATCGGCCTCGCCGCACAGGGTCACTACAGTCGCGCGGCCCTCCGCGGACATGGAGACGACGAGCTCGGGGGTGCGCCGCGCCCTCAGTGTGAGCGTGGTGAGGGCCATCTGGCAACAACCTCCCTGGTCAAATTGCGCATCTAATGCGCTACCAGGGTCTGGAGCAACGCTCCCGGAGGTGCCGGTGTTGGCGGCAGAGTCAACACGGTACGGGCGTTGCTCCCGTGTCGAGATCAATGCTACGCCTGTCGGTCCGAAACAGCAACCGCCCAGTGTCAGCGGCTGGCGCAGGCGGAGAGTGAAGGGGGCGCCGGGCTCGGGGACCCTCGGGCAGAACCCCTACCGGTGTCAGCATCTGGGTGTACATTTCGGTCAGTCACCTTTCTGGTGACGTCCACCCCGGACCCTGGTGGCTGTCCAGTCGGGCGCCAATTGGGGGTCACGGTGTTGTTTCGCAAACTCGACCGAGGCGACATCTCGGAGCCACGAACCCACCGGTTTCGCCGCTCGCCGGCTCGACACTCGGGTTGGCCAGTCATCATCGTGGCAAAGACCGTCCGTTTCGATCCGGCGTTGCGCACGGCGGCCGAGCTGTGCGAAGCGCTGCGAGCGGAGTCCACGCAGGGAAACGACCAGCTGTGATCTCCTCAACTCCCTGCGGGCCGTGCCCCCACTGCCCGGTGACGCCGGGGTCCTGTGGCGGGTAACGGTGCTTCACCTCCGGGGCGAAGCGACTGCGCGGGGCGCATCTGCGATCGGACGACCGTAGCGGGGTCGGCAGCGGCGGCACGGTGAGAGCGTTCCGGAGCCTGTTCCCCGAACTAAGAGCCGGTCGGGGATCGAAGCCGTCGATCGGTGATGGGAGGTGTCCTGGGAGATACCTGCTCAGGTCAGCGCGTACGGGTGAGCGCGGTGGTTCCTGGCGAAGCGCATGTGCAGCCAGATGGCGCCGCTGGCCACGGCAGCGTAGAAGCACCAGAGCGAGGCGAACCCATCTGCAGTCAGGCGGGCCAGTACGGCCACCGCCACCAGGTTGACCACTCCGAACAGCACGATGTGCCTGTAGGAGGAGGCCAGCAGGGCTCCGCAAGTGGCCACTACGTACAGGCTCACGATCACTATCCCGTGGCGGAGCGCGATGCTGTAGGCGAGGTGGTACGACCCCATGGTCACCGTGACCGGGCCCCTCACCATGGCCTCCAGCAGAGCGCCTGCCACGCCGAGCCCGAGCGTGACGAAGGGTGCGATCCTCCACCGGCGCCGCCACGTCGGTTCCAGTCTCAGGATCGCCACCGGCACCAGCACGGGGACGACCAGCAGGGCGATGACCAGGTAGATCCACATGGCCAGTCGGCCGACCGGTGCCGACACGTGGCCTTGGAGGCTCCACCAGACCAACGACTCGTCGATTTGGTGAGCGCCCAGAAGCAGCGGAAGGCCGCCCAGCAGGAGGTGTCCGGTCCGCCCGGCCGTCTGCCGGAAGGCGTCGATTCCGATGACCGTCACGACGGCGCCGCCGATCAGATCGCCCTGCGGGGAGAAGCACACTCATGGCAACCCTACCGAGCGGCGCGGTCCCGACCCGTGTCTTTAGGCCCGAACTGCAGGAGTCGAGCCCGGGCCACCCTCCGCTCGCCTCGGGCCCGCAGCCGCTCGGCGCCGCAGGGTGGGCACGGCACGTCGAGGCCGCCGAGGAGATGGCGGCGCGCCAGCTGCACCCGGGTGGATGTCAACCGGCAGGGCCCCGCCCGACCTGTCCGGGCGCTGGTCCGCAGGACTCCCGCTCGATGTACTCGGCTCTCACCACCGGCGGCTGATGGCTGGACCTGCCCTCCAGCTCCTCGATGAGCCGCTCGGTGAGCCACGCCGCCTCCGCCGAGGTGTCGTGCCTGATCACGGTGAGCGCCGGCCGATAGGCGGCGGCCCATTCGGAGTCGCCGTAGACCACCACCGAGGCGTCGGTCGGGATCTCGAGGGCCGCCCGGCGCAACGCCAGCAGGAGGCGGGGGGTCAGCTGGTGGCTCGAGGCGATGAAGGCAGTCGGCCGATCGGGGCCCGACAGGTTGGGGTCGGCCTCGCCCTGAGGATCAGGGCGGCCGATGCCCTCGGGGCCCGCTTCCAGGGGCACCCGCGTCACCGAGCCGCCCACCGCCCGGATCTCCCTCACGATCAGGCTGTCGCGGGCCCGCCGATAGCGGCCGAGCCTCGCACCTCGGGGCTCGGGCCGCACGACGTAGCCGACCCGGCGATGGCCCAGGTCGATGAGCCGCTTCACCATGGACAGGGTGGCGTCGGACTCGCCGGCCTCCCAGGAGGCGGTGAACGAGCCGTACTCCGGCCCGGAGCCCGGGACCACCGGCACCCCTGCCTCCCGCAGGGCCGCCAGGTCGACCTGGCCCAGGGGTCCGCCCAGGACCAGCCCGTCGACACCCTCCTCGATGACCCGCCTGACCAGCGGGGACTCGGCCGGCCCGCTCGACGGGGGCGTCTCGGCGATGAGCACGACGTAGCCGTGTTCGGTCGCCGCCCTCTGCACCCCGCGCAGGAACTCGACGTACACCGGGTTCATGAGGTTGGGAACCATGGCTGCGATGGCGAGGCTGCGGGCCTGGCGCAGGCTCCTCGCCCTTCGGCTGGGCCGGTAGTGGAGCCTGGCGACGGCCCGCTGCACCGCCTCGCGTGCCTCGGGCGAGGTGTAGCCGGTCCCGTTGAGCACGCGGGACACGGTCCCCAATCCCACCCCGGCCTCGGTGGCCACGTCGCGGATCGTGACCGACTGCCGGCTCGGCGCGCTGGGCTTCGGGCCGGTCACGAGCCGGCTCAGATGGCGGTCAAGCCGCCGTCGACCATGACGGCCGAACCGGTGACGAAGGAGGCGTCGTCGGAGGCAAGGAAGGCCACCACCGAGGCAATCTCCGACGGGTCTGAGAACCGACTCATGGGTGGCCGGATGGTGATCTTGGTGGGCGGTGAGGGGTTCCGGGTCGTCCAGCCTTCGGCGATTTCGGCGCCGTGCCTACGGAGATTGGTGGCCACCGCCCCGGGGCACACGCAGTTGGCCCTCAGCCCGGAGCCGGCGTAGTCGACGGCGATCTGCCTGGTCAGCTGCAGGACCCCGCCCTTGGCCGCCTTGTAGCTGGCCGCGCTCCCGCCGGCTCCGATGATGACCGACGACACCGAGCCAATGGTGACCACCGAGCTGGCGCCTGCCTCCAGCATCGGCGGGATGGCGTGCTTGCACGTGAGGAAGACGCCGGTGAGGTTGACCTTGAGGACGGCCTCCCAGTCGGCCAGCGACAGCTCGTGGACCAGCCCAGGGCTGGCGATGCCGGCATTGGCGACGGTTGTGTCGAGGCCGCCGAAGGCTTCGATGGTGGCTGCCACCGCCGCCGCCACCTGATCCTCATCGCTCACGTCGCAGTGCCGGTGGGCGGCGGCGCCGCCGGCCGCCGTGATCAGGGCGGCCGTCTCCTCCACGATCTCGTCGCGGATGTCGACGCACATGACCGCCGCCCCCTCGCTGGCAAGGCGGAGGGCGCTGGCCCGGCCGATGCCGCTGCCGGCCCCGGTGACGAGCGCCTTTCGGCCGACCAGGCGCCGGGTATGGGCGCTGCCTGCCCCAGCCTCTTGTGACATTTCAGCCGTCTCCTCTCGTCAGCTTCCTCTTCAGGCCGGCGGCTTCGCCAACCGGCACCGGAAGGGGTAGGGTAACGTTTCCACAATCCGCCTGGGTCCACAGGGAGGCAGCCGACATGCCGTCACGCCCGAACATCCTGGTCCTGATGCCCGACCAGCACCGGGCCGACCTGCTCGGCTGCGCCGGGGACCCCGTCATCCGCACCCCCAACATCGACCGGCTGGCCGCCGAGGGCATCCGCTACGACAACGTCTACTGCCAGGGCCCCCTCTGCATGCCGGCTCGGGCCTCCTTCCTCACCGAGCGCTACGTCCGGGACCACGGCGTGTACGAGAACCGCTGGGACGTCCCCGAGGGCATGCCGACGTTCCTGCACTCACTGAGGGGCTCGGGCTACCACACCGCCTGCATCGGAAAGATGCACCTCTGGGTCCACGGGCGGCATCGCCGGGGTGATGCCCGACCCGACTCGCGTGACCTGGCCGACAAGATGATCGGCTACGGCTTCGACGAGCCGATCGAAACCGTGGGCAAGCTGGCCTCGGTCGCCATAGGTAGCGAGTACGCCGACCATCTGGCGACCCGGGGGCTGCTCGACACCTACCGCGGGTGGGTGGCCCAGCGCATGTACGGGCGGGGGGTGCAGACCGACCAGGAGACCCTGCCCAACTGGGCCACCGACTCGATTCCCCTTCCGCTCGAGGACTACATCGACTACTGGCACGGGGACCGGGTGGTGCGTTGGATCGAGGAGTACGACCGCGACCAGCCCTGGTTCCTGTGGGTCGGGTTCCCCGGTCCTCACGACCCGTGGGACGCCCCGGCGGAGTACGTCGACCTCTACCGCGAGGCCGCCATGCCCATGCCGGGCAGCGTGCGCCGGCCCGACATCCCCGAGGAGGGACCGTTCAACCGGTTCCTCAGCTACTGGGTCTGGACCCACAGCGACTCGGCCACCCTGACCGACGAGCGCATCCAGGAGGTGCGCCGCTACTACTACGCCAACGTCAGCCTGATCGACGACGCCGTCGGCAGGATCAGGGCCGCCCTGGAGCGCACAGGCCAGGCGGACGACACCTGGATCATCTACACCTCCGACCACGGAGAGATGATGGGTGAGCACCGGATGCTCATGAAGATGGTCTTCTACGAACCATCGGTGAAGGTCCCCCTGATCATCCGGCCGCCCGGCGGCACGGCCCCCCAGGTCGTCGACGACCTCGTCGAGCACTTCGACGTACCCGCCACGGCCAGAGCCATCGCCGGGGCCGGAGGCGACGACAGCTTCGAGGGGCGCGCCCTCGTCGGCGCCGACGGCCAGGCGGTGGTCCCCGGCCGCTCGGCCGTTTACAGCGAGAACTACGGAGTCGGCATGGTGAAGACGGACCGTCACAAGCTCGTCTTCCACGAGGACTCGCTGGAGCCCGGTCAGCTCTTCGACCTCGTCGATGATCCCCACGAGGACAACAACCTCATCGGCGATCCCGCTGCCAAGAGCCTGCTCGACGAGCTTCACGAGGGGCTGGTTCGGCCCTTCCTCGCCGGGGGACGCGTCAAGCCCGGCCCCGGTGTGTTCGAGCAGGCCGGGCGCCCCTGACACCTGCTGGCGCGCCGACGAGTGCTCGGCGCCACCGGGACGATCCGGTGTCCACCCGGGGGGTCGCCCGGGTCCGGCCCAAGGGACGCTCGCCTCGTGGTCCCCCCGGCCGCCCGGTCCTCTGGCCAGGTGCCGGAGCGATCACGTCGAGTTGGTCGAGGAACCGGCGGACGCCTTGGCGTCGGCCGCCAGCTCGGACCGGCAGCCCGGCGGGTGGCAGAGAGGTGGGGGCTTCCGAACGAGCGGTCGCCGGTTCACGAGGACCCGTCCGGCAGCCGGGCTTCCGACAGCACCACCCGATCTCCCCTTATCGGCACGCCCTCCCGGCGGAGGAGGTTCAGCTGTCTCGCACCCTTGGCCACGCTCCCGTCGGCTCGCACCACCCGGTGCCAGGGCAGCTGCTCGGCGGTGGTGGCCAGGACCCGTCCGACCAGCCGCGGGGCGGACGGGTCCACGTCGCCGTAGGTACGCACGAAACCCTCGGGAATGGCTCGGATCCGGGCCAGGATCCTCCCTTCCCGAGAGTCAGGCCCCCCACGGGGCTGACCGCCACGGGCTCGGGCGGTCGGTCGGTTCACTCCAGCCAGCCGGTCCGCACTCCCCTGGAGCCGAAGAAGCCCACCGGCCAGTTGCGGCCGTTGATCATCGCCTTGTCCACGTCCTCGGGGCTGGCGATGCCGTCCTCGACGATCTTGCGCGCCTCGCGGGCCGCGGCGCCGAAGACCCGGTTGAGGATGAAGCCGTAGGTGCCCGGGGTGTCCCTGACCATCGAGACCACCTTGCCCATCTGCTCGGCCACCCGGCGGACGGTGGCGGTCGTCTGCTCGGAGGTGAGCGGGGTGTAGATGACCTCGCACATCTTCATCGCCGGCACCGGGCTGGCGAAGTGCATGCCGGCGAAACGGGCCTTGCGGTCGTCGCTCACCTCCTTGGCGATCTCCTCGATCACGAAGCCGGAGGTGTTGGAGGCGAAGATGGCTTCCGGCCGGACCAGGCCGTCCAGCTCGGCGAAGGCGGCCTGCTTGAGCGGGAGCTGCTCGGGGATCGCCTCGATGAGCAGGTCGACGTCGGCCAGGTCAGCCAGATCGGTGGTGTAGGCGAGGCGGTCGATGATGCGGGGCAGGTCCTCGGCCTCGATCTTGCCCAGCTCGACGCCCCGGCGCAGCCCGAAGCGGGTGTCCACGATCGTGGAACGGGTCTTCTCCAGCCTTTCGTCGTCGACGTCGCGGATGACCACGTCATAACCCACGGTCGCGGCTACCTGGCCGATGCCGCCTCCCATGACCCCGCCGCCGAGCACGCCGATGCGCCTGATCTCGACCGGTTCAGCTGTCACCATGACCTCCCCCGGACGGGTCCTACACCCGCTCGATGATCGTGCCCGTGCCCAGGCCGCCGCCGCAGCACATGGTGATGAGGGCGTTGGTGCCGTCGATGCGCTCCAGCTCGTGCAGAGCGGTGGTGATCAGGCGGGCCCCGGTGCACCCGACCGGGTGGCCCAGAGCGATGGCGCCGCCGTTGGGGTTCACCTTCTCCATGTCCGGATGGAACTCGCGCTCCCAAGCCAGGACAACCGAGGCGAACGCCTCGTTGATCTCGACCGTGTCCATGTCGGCGAGCTGGTGGCCGCTGCGCTCCATCACCTTGTTGGTGGCGTCGATGGGCCCGGTGAGCATGAGGACCGGATCGACCCCGACCAGGCACTGGCTCACGATCCGGGCCCGCGGCCGGACGCCTAGGGCCCTGGCCTTCTCCTCGGACATGAGCACCACTGCGGCGGCCCCGTCGGAGATCTGGGAGGAGGTCCCGGCGGTGTGGACCCCGTTCTCGCGGGCGACCGGCTTGAGAGTCGCCAGCTTCTCCAGCGAGGTCTCCCGCAGCCCCTCGTCCCGCTCGACCCGGTGGGCGGAGCCCGTCGGCTTGCCCTCCTCGTCGAGGTCGGGGGCGTCGATGGGCACGACCTCGCGTTCGAAGCGTCCCTCCGCCCAGGCCCGGGCAGCCCGCTGCTGCGAGGCGAGCCCCAAGGCATCGGTGTCCTGCCGGGTGATCCCCCACTTGTCGGCGATGCGCTCGGCCCCCTCGAACTGCGAGGTGAACTCGTAGTGACCGGCGTATGACCTGGGGATGGCACGGCCGGGGCCGTTGGCCATGCTGGCGCCGAGGGGCACGCGGCTCATGGCCTCGACCCCGCATGCGATCGCCACGTCGACCGCCCCGGAGGAGATGAGGCCGGCGGCCAGGCCGGTCGCCTGCTGGGACGAGCCGCACTGGCTGTCCACCGTGGTCGCCGCCACGGAGAGGGGCAGCCCGGCGGAGAGCCAGGCGGTGCGGGTGATGTTGAAGGACTGCTCGCCGGCCGTGGTCACGCAGCCACCGACCAACTGGCCCACCTCCGCCGGATCGATGCCCGCACGCCTGACGGCCTCGGTCAGCACCGCCCCCAACAGGTCGGCGGGGTGCATGGTGGAAAGCCCGCCACCGCGGCGGCCGATGGGGCTGCGGACGGCCTCGACGATCATCACTTCGCTCATGGGCGCAACCATAGGCAAGCCCGCCCGGGCCGGCCCAGGCCGCCCGTCCGGGCAGGGCGGCTGTGCCATGCTCGGGCCGTGTCAGCCGACCACGATGTGCGGCCGTGGGGCTCCTACACGGTCCTCGAGGAGGCCGCCGGGCACAAGGTGAAGAGGATCGTGGTCCTTCCGGGCAAGCGATTGAGCTACCAGCGCCACCGGCACCGCTCGGAGCACTGGTTCGTGCTGGCCGGCCGGGCGGTGGTCACCCTCGAGGGCGACGAGCATCGCCTCGGGGCCGGGCAGGCGATCGACATCCCCGCCGGCGGAGCCCACCGGATCGCCAACAGCGGGCCCGAGGAACTGGTGTTCATCGAGGTCCAGCACGGCAGCTACTTCGGGGAGGACGACATCGAGCGGCTGGACGACGACTTCGGCCGGGTGGTCGGGCCCCGGCCCCGGCAGGCCCCGGCGTAGCCGGGACCGGCCGGATCAGCTGGCGACGAGGTCGCTGAACTCCGGGTGGTCGTCGATGAAGGAGGCCACGTACCAGCACTGGGGTTCCACCCGGGCCCCGCTGGCCCGGACGTCCTCCAGGGCCCCCCGGACCAGAACCGCTCCCAGGCCCTGACCCCGGCGGCGGCCGTCGACCTCGGTGTGGGGCATGACGACCCTCTCCCCGTCCATCCGGTAGTCGGCGATGGCGGCCAGGTCGCCGTCGACGAACAGCTCGTAACGGGACCGGCCGGTGTTCTTGCGCACCTCGAAGCCCATGGAAGTTCCCTACCCGGCCATTGACCGCCGCCTCGAGAATAAATATTATTCAGGGATGGGAGAGCCGGCGCTCCACGACGACCCCCTGCGGGGCCAGCTCCTGGAGGCGGCAACCCGCGTCTTTGCCCGCGAGGGCTATGCCGGGGCCAAAATCCTCGACATCGTGCGCGAGGCCGGGCTCTCCACCGGAGCCGTCTACGGGCGGTTCCGCTCCAAGGAGCAGCTGCTGCGGGAGGCGGTGGTCTCTCGCTCCTCGCGGGTGGTCCACGTGCTGCCGGACCAGGTGGCCCGGGTGGCCGACCTCATCAACCGGGCGGTGGGCTGGCGCGAGGCCCCGCTGACCGACGACGAGGCCGTGCGCATCGAGGCCTTCGTCACCGCCCGGCGCGATCCGGAGGTGGCCGGGGCCATCGCCGAGGCTCAGGCCCGCTGGCGGAACGCCGTCCAGCCCCTGGTGGAGAAGGCCACTCACGACGGGACGGTGGCCGCCGGGGTGGACCCCGAGGCGGTGCTCTTCTTCGTCCAGACCATGCACCTGGGCCTGCTCGTCCAGCGCGGAGCGGGCACCACCGGCCCGGACCAGGACAGCTGGGCCGACCTGATCTCGCGAATCGTGGACAGCTTCGGCGACGCCGAAGCCCGCCACGCCGACCCGACGGCCGTCAGCGGCCACGTCCCTGACCGCCCTTGACCGCCTTGCCCATGGAGGTAGCCGAACCATGAAGAAGCATCTGACCGTCGACGACCTGGCCCGCGACCCCCGCTTCGTCCGGGTGGACTTCCAGGCCCAGTTCAACGACCCTCGCAACAACGGCGCCCGCCCCGGCGCCTACGGGCGGGACGCGGCCGATAAGGCCGACGAGGGCCGCAGCGGACGGCGGGGGCTGGCCCGGATGACCCCGGACGCCCCCAACGCCCCCGACGCCGCCCGCTCCCTGATGCACGGGATCTTCGTGGGCGAGATCCAGGCCCTCGAGGGCGCCGGGCGGACCTGCTACGACTTCGACCTGGGGGACGGGTCCGACCAGGTGCCCTACGCCCTCAAGCTGGACATGGCCAGGCAGTGCTGGGACGAGGCCCGCCACTGCGAGATATCCGTGAAGCTGAGCGAGTGGATGGGCACAGAGGTCGGTGAGTTCTCCGAGTCGCCGTTCCTCTTCCAGGCCGCCTGCAACCCTGACCCGGTCCTGCGCCTCACCGGGGTGAACCGGGCCCTCGAGGGACTGGCCATCGACGTGTTCAACACCATGCGCGACTTCGGGGACAAGTCCGGTGACCCGATCCTCGAGTTCTGCGAGGACTGGATGCTGGCCGACGAGGTGACCCATGTGAAGATGGGCTCGGACTGGCTGCGCCGGCTCACCGCCACCGACCCCGAGCGCCGGGCCCGCGCTCTCGAGTTCCAGTCGGTGGTCGACAAGCTCTTCTCGCTCGGCGGAGGCCGGGGGGACGAGGAGGACAGCCCCATCCGCTTGGCCCGTCGGTTCCGGCAGCTTGCCGGCTTCAGCGACGACGAGATCGACCAGATCGGGGAGGTCTCCCGCCAGGCCCGCGAGGAGGCCGCGGCCAGGCTGGCCGCCAGGGCGGCTTCCTAGGCCGGGCCGGGGGCCCCGGCGGCGCTGCGCCGACCACCACGTGCAGCGGTCCGGCGGCGGGGACGACTGTCACCCGCCCGCCGCCATCACCGTCGGTCGGGCGCAGGCTGCCTCGTAGAGCCGCTCGTAGCCGTCGACCATCGCCCGGCCCGAGCAGTGCCTGGCCGCCCGCTCACGGCAGGCGTGGGGGGAGATGCGCTCGACGTCGGCCACGGCCCGGGCCAGCTCATCCACCCCGTCGCGCAGATAGCCGGTCTCGCCGTCGGCCACGATCTCCTGGGCCGCTCCGAGCGGGCGGGTGACCACCGGGGTGCCGCAGGCCATCGCCTCCGCCATCACCAGGCCGAAGGGCTCGGGCCAGCGGATCGGGAAGACCATCGCCGTCGCCCCGGCCATCAGCGAGACGACCTCGTCGTGGGGGAGATCCTCCAGGATGGTTTCGGTTCCGGTAAGGACCGGTTCGACCTCGCTCTCCCAGTGGTGGACCTCGTGGGGCTCGGATCGCTTGAGGACCATGACCAGTCGGCGCCCGGCCCGCCTGGCCACCTCGACGGCGAGCTCAGGGCCCTTGTCGGCGTTGCAGCGACCCACGAATATCAGGTAGTCGTCCTTGTCGGCGCGGAACGGGTGGTTGTCCACGTCGATGCCGTTGGGCACCACCCCGGCGTAGCTGACCTCGGGATTGGCGTCCCGCTGGGTGACGCTGATGGCCACCAGCCCCACCCGCCCGTCGAGGCGCCGGTAGTAGGAGCGGGAGCTGTCGGTCCACGGACCTGCAGGGTGTGCAGCACCGGTCGTCGCCCGGTGGCGGCGGCCAGGGCCGTTCCGTGCACGGTGTGGTCGTGCACCACGTCGAAGCGGTCGGCCTCTCGATAGGCGTCGATGGCGTGGGACAGGGCGCTGAACTCGTCGGCCAGGGCGGTCTCCCCCGGCGCCTGGGCCAGCGGGCTCACGAGATCGGCCTCGGTGCGCGATCCGCCGCTGGCGAACAGAGTCACGTCGTGACCGCGCTCGGTCAGGCCGTCGGCCAGCAGGGCCACCACCTGTTCGATGCCCCCGTAACCCTGGGGAGGGACGGTCAGGAACGGAGGGGCGATGAGGGCGATCCGCATTGGCTGGTCCTTCCCCCTGCGGGCGCCGGCGCCACCCCCGGCGAGGCAGGCGGCCTCCGACCCCTCGGGGAACGCCCTGGTCAGCCTGGCCCCTTGATGGGGATGGCCGTGCGCTGGTTGAGGCTGATGGCCCTCGGCCACGGTCACCGCCGTTCCGTCCTGCTGCTGTGGGCCTGGACGGCCGTCCTCTCCGGCCTGGTCCTCTATCCCGCCTTCAGCGGCCGGGGCAACGCCGTGGTGCCGGTGGGGATCCTCGCCCTGGCCATCGGCCTGTACACCCTGTTCCATCCCCAGATCCGCCGCACCGGCCGCCGCCAGCGCGCCCTGGGCCGCCCGGCCGAGGCGCCGTCTCCGTCGCCGAACCGGTCGGCGGGCCCTGAGGCCCGAAGTGACCGAGACCGACGAGGCCCGCCGCACCCGCCGCCGCCAGCGGCTCCTCTTCGACGGGGTCGCCGCCCTGTACGACGCCACGCGGCAGTCCTATCCGGCCGAGGTCGTCGACGCCGTGGTCGCTACCGGCTCCCTTGCTGCCGGCGCCTCGGTGCTGGAGATCGGCTGCGGGACCGGCCAGTTGACCGGGAGCCTGGCCGGGCGGGGACTGGCGGTGACGGCGATAGACATCGGCGCGTCGATGATCGCCGCCGCCCGGTCCAACGTGGGGGACCCGATGGTGAGCGTCGCCGTCACCTCCTTCGAGGACTTCGCCGGCACCGGGCCGTTCGACCTGGTGGTGTCGGCCACCGCCTTCCACTGGATAGATCCCGAGGTGGGTCTGGCCAAGGCGGCGTCCCTACTGGCCCCCACCGGTTGGCTGGCCCTCCTCTCCATCGGCGAGAGGTACGACGAGCCGACCGCCGGCGCCCTCCGCCAGCTCTGGCTCCGCTACAACCGCAACCGCGAGTGGGCGCAGCGCGATCCTTGGGCCGATGCCATCGGACGTAGCGGGCGCTTTCGGCGAGACGGTCGAGCGCTATCACCGGCAGCGGCTCAGGCTTCCGGTGGAGACGGCGCTGGGGGTGGAGTGCACCCGGGCCACCTACCTCAGCTTCGATCCGGCCGATCAGGCCACTTTCGCCGACGAGCTGCGGGATCTGTTCGGACCGGGCCCCGACCTCGAGGTCACCCAGGAGACCTCCCTGGCCATGGCGCCGGTGAAGCCCGGGTAGGCGGGGCATACTGGCGACGATGTCCGGGGAGTGGGGCTGGTCTGGCGATGCCGACGAGCTGCCCGTCCCGTCGCTCACCAAGCAGGCCGAGCTGCAGCTGGAGGCGATGGAGCCGGCCGAGCAGGCCGAGGTCCGCCACGTCCTCGACGTGCTGCGCCGGCCGGGCGACGTCCACCGCTACGGGGGCCTGGTCGGCGACAGCCCGGCCGGCACGGTGTGGCGCATCCGGGCCGGGCGCATCGGGGTGTTCGTGGCCGTTGACGAGGACAGCCTGCTGGTGGTGGGCTTCGCCGTGCGCCGGGGTGGGTCCCTGGGCTGGTACCGCGAGTGGATGTGAGCCCGTCCCGGCCCGGCCGGTGACGCCTCAGCGGGCGTAGATGTAGTCGACCAGGGCCTGTCGGTCGGCCTCCAGCTCGTCCATGCGGCTCTTGACCACGTCGCCGATGCTGACGATCCCGACCAGGCTCCCGTCCCGCACGACGGGCACGTGGCGGATGCGGCGATTGGTCATCAGCGACACCAGCGACTCCACCTCCGCCTCGGGGGTGCAGGTGTGGACCTCGGAGGACATGATCTCCGAAACCGGTTCGGCCAGGGTGGCGGGGCCGTGGCTGTGCAGCCGGCGCACCACGTCCCGCTCGGACACGATGCCCTCGACCCGACTGCCGTCGGACGAGACGACCAGGGCGCCGATGTTGCGCTCGGCGAGGTGACCCAGTGCGTCGCCCACTGTCGCCGCCGGCGCGATGGTCGCCACCGACTGGCCCTTCCGCTGGAGCAGAGCGTCGATTCGCATGACACCTCCTGGCAGGCCTGGTGACCACAGTACCGCCGGAAGGCGTCCGTCGGTGCCCGCGGAGAGACCGAGCCGGTCAGCGGTAGGCGGCGGCCTGCAGCTCGAAGAGCCGGGCGTAGCGGCCCCCGAGTCCGATCAGCTCCTCGTGGGTCCCGAGCTCGGCGATCCGGCCGTCGCTGACCACGGCGATCCGGTCGGCGATGCGCACGGTGGAGAAGCGGTGGCTGATCACGATCCCCATGCGGCCCCGCAGGTTCTCCCGCAGCTCGGCGAATATGGCCGCCTCCGCCTCGGGGTCGAGCGAGGAGGTGGGCTCGTCGAGGATCCAGACGTCGGCGTCGCGGTAGAGCAGCCGGGCCAGCGCCAGGCGCTGCCACTCGCCGCCGGACAGGTCGTGGCCGCCGTCGAAGAGCCGTCCCACCTTCGAGTCGAGTCCCTGGCGCAGGCCCTTGATCACCGGAGCCGCCCGGGCGGCCTCTATGGCGTTCCAGACCTGTATCTCGTCGGCGGGGACTCCAGCCCGGCCGAACAGGATGTTCTCGCGGGCCGACAGCTCGTAGGTGGCGTAGTCCTGGAACAGCACCCCGATGCGGGATCGCAGCTCCACCGGGTCGCAGTGGCGCAGGTCGACGCCGCCCAGGCTCACCGATCCGCCGTCGGGGTCGTAGAAGCGCATCAGGAGCTTGACCACGCTGGTCTTGCCGGCGCCGTTCTCGCCGACCAGCGCCACCAGCTCCCCGGGCCGGATCCACAGCTCGAAGCCCTGCAGCGCCTTCTCGTCCGAGCCCGGGTAGCGGAAGTGGACGTCGGAGAACCTGATGCCCGCCTCCAGACCGGCGGGCAGGGGGATGGGGTCGGCCCGCACCTCGAGCAGCGGCGGCACGGCGAGGAAGGCGAAGTAGTCCTCGAGGAAGGCGGCGTTCTGGTCAAGCAGCGCCATGGAGGAGCTGATGAGGCTGATCTGCTGGCTGAGGGCGGCGAAGGCGGCGATGACGGCGGTGAGGTCGCCGGCGGTGAGCTGGCCGGCGACCCCCCGGTCGGCGACCAGGCCGTAGGCCAGGGCGATGGTCAGCCCGCTCACCACGCTGATGATCAGCGAGGTCGCCTCGTAGGCCCGGTAAAGGCGGCGCATCCGCTCGTACTGGCGCAAGCCGAGCCGGTTGTGACGGTCCTCGAGGTGGGGCCCCAGGTGGAAGCTGCGCAGCTCCTTGGCCGTGCGCGGGAGGTGGAGCAGCTCGCCGAGGTACACCCGCTCGCGGTCCTCGGGTGTCTCGTCCCACCAGAAGGCGTAGAGCCGGGCCGTCATGCGCTTCTGGATCAACACGTTGGGCACGACCGAGAAGGCGACCAGGGCCACGAGGAGCGGGTTGAGCGAGGCCAGGATGCCCAGCATCCCTATGGAGGTGACCAGGTTCCCGCCCACGTTGATGGCCGTCCAGGTCAGGTTGGCGGGGCGGTGGGACACGTCGCGCGAGGCCCGGGCGACCCGGTCGTGCCAGTCGGAGTCGTCGAAGTGGCCGAGGTCGACGGTGGCGGCCTGGGCGAGGAAGCGCCGCTCGGCCTCGAGGTAGACCCGGCGGGCGAAGAGCTCCTGGCGGGAGGCGAGGATGGAGTTGAGGCCCCGTTGCAGGGCGGTGAGCACGCCCAGGGCGACCACGGTGGGGACGAGGGCCGAGGCCGAGGTGCCCCGGAAGTGGGCCTCGGCCACCAGGTCGACCAGGTGCTTTCCCATCACGACCACCACCGGCGGGATGGCGGCCGGCACCAGGGCCAGCCCGATCATGAGGCAGAAGGACCCGGGGTCGGCCGACCAGGCCATCAGGATGGTGAGCCGTACGGTGCGCGCCAGGCGCGACCTCCTGCGCTTCGGGGCCCCCATCTGCTCCCACGCTACCGGGGGTTACGGGACGAAGGGGCCTGATTTCGGTGCGGGCGGGCCGCCACGGGCGCCCCGCCATTTGGTGGCGCCGGTCAGGAGTAGGAGGCGGCTTGCAACCGGTAGAGCTCGGCGTACTGGCCGCCTCGGCGGACCAGCTCGTCGTGGCGGCCCACCTCGGCCACCCCGCCGTGGTCGACCACCACGATGAGATCGGCCATCCGCACGGTGGCCAGCCGGTGGGTGACGAAGAGGGTGATGGCGCCGACCCGCTGGGACCCCAGGCGGGAGGCCGAGCGGTAGCCCTGGAAGATGGCCTCCTCGGCGGCGGCGTCGAGAGCGGCGGTGGGCTCGTCCAGCACCATGAGCAGAGGCTGGTCCCTCATCATCGCCCGGGCGAGGGCGAGCTTCTGCCACTGTCCCCCGGACAGCTCGGTCCCGTCGTCGAACAGCTTCCCCAGCTGGGTGTCGAGCCCGGCGGGCAGCCCGGCGACCAGATCGCCCGCCCCGGCCCGGATGAGCCCCCGCCCGATGGCGACGTCGTCGTCGATGGAGGACAGCTCACCAATCCCAACGCACTGGCGGGCGACGAACTCGAAGTGGGCGTGGTCCTGGAACCCGGCGGACATCCGCCGGCGCCATTCGGCCGGGTCGATATCGGCGAGGTCGACGCCGTCCACGGTGATGCGTCCGGCGGTGGGCTCGTACATCCGGCTGAGCAGCTTCACCAGTGTTGTCTTGCCTGCGCCGTTCGGGCCAACCAGGGCGACGGTGGATCCGGCCGGAAGGCTGAGGTTCACATCGTGCAGCACCGGCGCCTCGGTGCCGGGGTAGCTGAAGGACACCGACTCCATCTCGATGCCCTGCTCCAGCAGCGCCGGCGCAGGCACGACCGCACGGTGCCCCCGGGCATGGCGGGCCGATTCGCTCACCAGCCAGACGAAGCGTTCGGCCGTCTGCAGCCCCTGGCCTATGCCGGCGATGACGTTGGCCACCCCGGCCATCTGGGTGTTCATCTGGCCGGCCAGGCTGATGGCCAGGACGATCTCGCCCGGTCCCACGCGGTGGCTCACGGCGTCGTGGCCGACCAGCAGGAGGCCGGCGGCGAAGGCGGCTCCGAAGATCGCCCACCCCGCCGTCTGGATGGCGCTCGCCCGCCACAGCGCCGTGGTGATGATGGCGTTGGCCTCCTCGACGGAGTCGGAGAAGAGCCGCTGCACATGTCCCGCCCGGCCGAACACCCGCAGCTCGCGACCGCCCGGCTCCTCCGCTCCCAGGCGGAACAGCCCGAACTGGAGACGCCAGAGGTTGGCCGCCCGGTCCCAGGTGCGGAACAGCCGCTTCTGCAGGCTGAGGGTGCCGACGATCGACGGGATGGAGAACACCGGTAGGAGCAGCAGACGGGCGTCGATCGTTGCCAGGACCGCCACCGTGGCGAGGAGGCGCACCACCGCCCCAGTCAGCTGGGCCACCCAGTCCGGCAGCATGGCCAGCGTCTGGTGCTGTTGGCGCAGCAGCTCGAGCTTGTCGAGGTACTCGTGCCGCTCGAAGTGCTCGATGCCAGGGATCGTGGTGGCCGCCCGCCCGAGGTCGCTGTCGAGGGCGAGGGTGGTCCGCTCCACCATCTGGTGGCGAAGGACGAAGGCCACGTAGGAGCCGCCCTGGTTCCACAGACCCGATGCCGCCAGGACGGCGATCCCGACATAGGCGCGGCTGCGGTCGTGGCCGGTGACGCCGTCAACCACCACCCGCAGCCCGAAGGCGAAGCTCACCATGGCCAGCTGGCTGGAGGCCTGCATGCCCGCTGCTGCCAGCGGCCTCCACCAGCTGATGCGGAAGGGCATCCGCACCAGCACGACGAAGGCGGCCAGCTTGGCCCTCATTGCGGCTCCTCCGCCCCGGCCAGGAGGAAGCGCGACGCCTGCAGGCCGAACAGCTCGGCGTAGCGGCCGCCTGCCTCCACCAGCTCGTCGTGGGTCCCCGCCTCGGTTATCCGCCCTCCCGACAGCACCACGATCCGGTCGGCCCGGCGCACGGTGGAGAACCGGTGGGAGATGACCAGGGAGGTCCGCTGGCTGGTGATGTCCAGGAACCGCTCGTAGAAGGCAGCCTCCTGACGCACGTCGAGTTGGGCGGTCGGCTCGTCCATGACCAGCAGCGGGGCACCCCCCTCGGCGGCCGCCAGCGCCCGGGCCAGGGCCACCCTCTGCCACTGGCCCCCGGACAGGTCGGTGCCGCCGAACTCGCGACCGAGGATGGTGTCCCACCCCTCCGCCAGCCCCTCGACCAGGTCGAGGGCGCCGGCCTGGGAGGCGACCCGGGCCAGGACCTCGGGATCGAGGTCGGCGTCGGGGCTGACGTTGTCCCGCAGCGACAGCGGATAGCGGAGGAAGTCCTGGAAGATCACCGCCACCTGCTGCTGCCACCAGCGGGGATCGAGCTCCCGCAGGTCGACACCGTCGACGGTGATGCGGCCGCCGGCGGGGTCGTACAGCCGGGCCAGCAGCTTGACCAGGGTGGTCTTGCCAGCACCGTTGTCGCCGACGACGGCCAGGCTGGTGCCGACGGGAATGCTGAGGTCGAGTCGGTCGAAGATCGGCCTCGACTGGCCCGGGTAGGAGAACGAGACCTCCTCGAAGGCGATGACGGCGGTCGGGGGCCGCTCGAGGACCCGACAGCCGGGCAACGACAGCCGGGGGGCGGCCACCGCCGCCTCGAGGTCGGCCATGGCGTCGAGGGAGGACAGGCCCAGCTCCAGCCAGTTGTCCCACGGAGTCACCGAGGCGGCCGCCGGCGCCGCCAGCAGCGACTGCACCACCACCACCAGCCGGCCCGTCCCCACGACGCCGTGCAGGGCCTCTCCGACGGCGACGGCGGCGATGACGCCCACCACCACCGCCAGGGGCACGACCCCGAGCGCCCCCGCCGCCCAGATGCCCCTCCTCCGGGCCCAGACCTGTGTCATGGCGCCCAGCCACTCCTGGCGGAACCGACCCACCAGCCAGTCGCCCAGGCCGAAGACCCTGACCTCCTTGGCCGCGATGGGACCGAGCATGAGGAGGCGGATGTAGTCCGAGCGCCGCAGCACCTGGGTCTGGGCCGCCTGGGCCATGATCACACCGAGCACCTCGGAGCGGGTCCGGCGCAGCAGGTTCCACATGGCGGCCGTCAGCGCCAGCCCGGCCCACCACCGCCAAACGAACACGAGGCCGAGGGCGCCCAGACCACCGACGCGGATGACCCACTGGTTCACCAGACCCCGGAAGGCGGAGCGGGGCCCGTACTGGCCCGGGTTGGTCGCCCGGCTGACGAGATCCTTGAGCTCGGGCTCCTCGAGATGCGCCACCGTGCTGGGCCGGTCCAGCGCCACCAGCGTGCGCTCGAAGACCCGGCCGCGGACGCGGAGCCCGACCTGGTCGGCCAGGACGTCGTTGAGGGGCAGGACGGACTGCTGCACGGTGTAGAGCAGGCCGAGGACGCCCAGGCTCCAGTACAGATGGGAAGCGGCTCCGTGACCGTGGTGGCCGACGGCGGCGACGGCGGCGCTGACCGCCGCGCCGGTGGCGAGGATGAAGGCGGTGGGCAGCACGGCGGCAGCGAGCAGGAGCACCCCCTCCAGGACGACGGCGCCCGGTCCGCACGACCACGCCACCTCGAGCAGCAGCCGGCGGGAAGCCACGTAGGCGCCCCTGGCGCCGGCGCGACCCTCGAGGGGCAATGTCGTGCCACGGTTACGCCGACGCCACCGCATCAACCGGTCCCCCCAATCCGGAGCGACGCTACCCGGGGTGACGGCGGGGACCGGGGCGATTAAGCGGACGCGGCGGGGCCGAGCGTGGTCGCCAGCGGGTCGAGGAAGTCGAACAGGATCGACAGGCACAGCTCCGGGCGTTGCATGACCGAGCCGTGCCCCACCGCCTCCATCACCTCCAGCCGGGCACCCGGGATCATCTCCCGCAGGCGCCGGCTGGCCCCCAGGTTGGGGTCGAACTCGCCGGTGGCGATCAGCACCGGCATCGGGGACAGCGACTCGGCGTAGCGGGAGTGGTCGGGGTCGCGGTAGGCGGCGGCCAGGCTGACGCGGAGGGTCGCGTCGTCGTCGTGCTCGAACCAGGACCGGTCCCGCTCCACCTCCGCCAGGCCAAGCTCCGCCCGCCGGGCCTTGGCTTCGGCGGCGCCGTCGCGCTGGGCCTGGGCATCGGGGGCCTCCACCGAGGCGTCGTAGAGGGCCAGGGCGACCGTGCGCCCGCCGTGGCGGGCGCCGAAGGCGAGGGCCACCCTGGTCCCGAAGGCCATTCCCCAAACGAGGACCCGGTCGATCCCCAGGGCATCGAGCACGGCAGCGGCGTCGTCGGCGTAACGGTCGAGGCCGTACTCCGCCCCCTCGGCGGCCCGGCTGCGCCCGGTGCCCCGAATGTCGTGGCGCACTACCCGGAAGCGCTCGGTCAGGGCGGGCAGCACCGGGGTCCACATGCCCACGTTGCAGCGGGCGCCCGAGAAGAGGAGGAGGGTGGGAGCGCCGGGTGGCCCGTCCACCTCGACGTGGATATCGGCAGCGGGCACGGGGACGGTCTGGGCGGCCATGGCCCAATCCTGCCAGCCGGATCCCACGTGCTCCCCGTCCAGGCGCCGGCGGCGCCCCGCTCGAGACGGGGGGCTCTCGCCTCCGCCAGCCCCCTCGGGAGGCCTGCGGTTAGCCTGAGAGGGTGGCCGACGACCTCCTGCTCTTCGCCGGATCTGCGTCCCGCCGGCTGGGCCAGGCCGTGGCCGAGTACCTCGGCGAGCCGCTCGGGCACAGCGAGACGCTGCGCTTCTCCGAGGGGAACCTGTTCGTGCGGGTTCTGGAGAACGTCCGGGGCCGCGACACCTACATCCTCCAGGGCACGGCCTTTCCGGCCAACGACAACTTCATGGAGCTGCTGTTCTGGATCGACGCCCTGAAGCGCGCCAGCGCCGCCTCGGTCACCGCCGTCATTCCCTACTTCACCTACACCAAGGGTGACAAGAAGGACGAGCCCCGGGTCTCCATCCGAGCTCGGGTGTGCGCCGACGCGATCGAGGCGGCCGGAGCCGACCGGGTGGTGACGATGGACCTTCACGCTCCACAGGTCCAGGGCTTCTTCCGCCTGCCGGTCGACGACCTGCACGCCCTGCCCGTGCTGTGCGAGGCCATCGCCGCCAAGGACCTCGGGGACCTCGTCGTGGTGGCCCCCGACTCCGGCTTCGCCAAAAAGGCGCGGCTGTGGGCCAACCGCCTCGGGGTTCCGCTGGCGATCGCCGACAAGCGCCGGGTCGACCACACCGAGTCGGCCGAGGTCACCGAGCTGATCGGCTCGGTCGAGGGCTGCACCGCCCTGGTCGTGGACGACTTCACCATCTCAGGGGGCACCCTGATCGACGCCGCCCGGGTGCTTATGGACCGGGGCGCCGCCTCCGTCTACGCCGCCGTCAGCCACGGACTGCTCGCCCCGCCGGCGGCCGAGCGGTTGGCGGCCAGCCCGATCCAGAAGCTCTTCATGACCGACACGGTGGAGACCCAACCCGGCCCGCTGCCGGACAAGGTCGAAGTGGTGTCGGTGGCGGGCCTGTTCGGCGAGGCGATCCGCCGCATCGCCCGGCGAGAGAGCATCAGCGTCCTCTTCGAGTAGGACCCTCGGGCGTCCGGGCCTGGCCCTAGGCGCCTGTGGGAGCCTGGGGCGGTGCCGGCGAGAAGGGTTGCCCTGGTCGACCTGCTGGCGGCCCGCCAGCCCCCGGTGCCCGATCCCCTCGACGCCCTTTCCGAGGGCAGGGTGCTCGTCGACGGGGCGGTGGTGACCAACCCGGCGTCGTTGGTGCGCCGCGATGCCAGGGTGGTGGTGCACGAGCCCCGCCGACCGCGGGGGGTCGAGAAGCTGGGCCACTTCCTCGATTCGCAGTCCGTGTCCGTCGCCGGCCGCACCGCCCTCGACGTCGGCGCCTGCACGGGCGGGTTCACCCGGGCCCTGCTCGACCGGGGGGCGGTGAGGGTCTTCGCCGTCGACGTCGGCTACGGCCAGCTGCTCGGCTCCCTGCGCCAGGACCCCAGGGTGGTGAACCTCGAGCGCACCAACGCCTCGGCGGTGACCCCGGCGCTGCTCGGCACGACGGTCGATCTGATCGTGGTGGACGTCACCTACGTGCGCCTTGGCCTGATCGTGGCCGAGCTGACGGCCAACCTCGACCCCCCGGCGGGGGCCGAGCTGGTCGGGCTGGTCAAGCCCATGTTCGAACTGGAGCGGGGCGAGTTGCCGACCGATCCGGAGGAGATCGCCGAGGCCGGCCGGCGGGCCGCCGCCGACGCCGCCCGGGCGGGCTGGCAGGTGGTGGCGGTGGTGGACTCGCAGGTGGTCGGCAGCGGCGGGGCGCGGGAGCTGTTCCTGCACGCACGCCGTCCCTGACCGGGCGGCCGCCGTCACCCCCTATCGACGGGCGCTCTACCTGGCGGCGGCCAGCCCCCTCAACCAGCCGGCGACCTCCCGCCTCGAGGTCAGCACGACCACCTTGTCCCAGTAGGGCAGCAAGGTCTCGATGGTGCGGGACCGGCTGAGGGCCCCGTAGTCGGTCGGGCCCTCGGGCGGCCGGGGATCGTCGGTCCAGTAGCGGCCCGAGGTGCGGGCGAAGCTCCACAGCAGGCGCAGGCCGCGGTGACGGTTCCTCCGCCTGGCGCTGAGCCAGAAGTGGCGCACCACGATCCGGCGCACAGCGGTGCGGTGGGGCAGGTCGAGCCACACCACCGCGACGGCGGCGGAGAGCACCCGCTCGACGTCCCACAGGTAGATGCCCTCGGTGACCCAGCGGTCGGTGGCGAGGACGGAGTCGATGTCGATCCCGGCGTCCATCTCGTGGTGCTCGACGCCCAGGACCAGCGCCGCCCGCCGGGCCAGATAGGTCTTGCCTGTGCCCGGCCCGCCGATGACGTGGAGCCGGTCGATGCCAGCCCCTACAGCGACCTCCCGACGCGCACGACGCTCCGTCGGGTCAGCTGGCGCCGGCGCTGGAAGCGCCGGCCGGCCTCGGCCGCCTCCCCTTCGGTGGCCCGTACCGTCTGGCGTGACCTCTCCCACTCGGCCAGCGACCCGTACCGGGTGGCGAGCAGGGCGACGGTCAGGTCGGGGCCGTCGGCGTCGGCGCGGAACAGGCCCAGGACGGTGGCGTCGTTGACCGACTCGAAGACCGGCCAGGCCTCGGTGGAGAGCTCGACGAACTCGCCGAAGGCACCCGGTGCCACCTCGAACCAGCGCAGGGCCACCACCCCGTGCTCGACCGCTAGGGGCGCCGACGGGTCGACCGGTCGGCTGGTCGGGGTCAGCTCGATCGGGGCTCCGACGCCAGGCCCCGAAAGCGGCTGGCGGGCTATGAGCGCCGCCTGGTCGTCGTACCACCCGATGGAACCGGCGCCCCCCACGGCCAGCCAGATCGCCTCCCGATGGTCGGAGACCAGCCGGCGGGCGTCGTCCGGGGAGCCGGTGAAGTCCTGGTACACGAGCGGCACGGCGCCGAAGCTATCCGGGCGCCATCAGCCGATCGAGCACCTCGTCGACCGACGCCGGGGGTGAGCCCTTGAACCCGGCGAGGCGGGCGTACACCTCGGCGGCCGCCTCGGCGAAGCCGGACGGAAGGCCGGCCTCCGTCTGGGAGGCGGCGATCTCCTCCATCTCGCCCACGAAGCGCCACGCCTTGGCCGCCGAGCGGGCGCCGGCCGAGCAGCGGTCGACCAGGTCCGGTTGGGAGTGCGCCCACTCCCCGAGCAGGGCTTCCTCCACCCCGAGGGAGCGGGCCAGGGCCCGGGCGGTCAGCACCAGGGCGGAGGAGATCTTGGTCCAGCCGGCATAGGCCATCTTGAGCGACGAGGCCGCCATCGCCGGTCCCTCGAGCACGACGGGGCGGAGCTCCGGGGTGGCAACAGCGGCGGCGGCCCGCTCGGCCTGCGGTCCCGACAGATACAGGCGGGTCGGCGGGCGCCCGACGGCCGGCGGCCCGCCGATGATGTCGCCGTCGACGAAGGTCGCCCCCGCCGCCTCGAGGACGGCCGCCACCTGGTGGGCCCGCGCCGGGCTGATGGCGTTGGCGTCAACGACCAGCGGCCGCGCCCCGGCCCCGGCAACGGCCCGGGCCAGCTCCTCCGCCACCGCGTCGGCGGCTGACGGAGGAACGATCGACACCACGATCGACGCCGTGGACACCAGTGCCTCGAGGCTGTCGAGCGCTTCCATGCCCGCCGCCTGCGCCCGCTCGGCGCTGGCGCGGCTGCGCCCGTGCAGGACGGTCAGCACCCGGTGCCCGGCACCGGCCAGGCTGGCGGCCACCGCCGCGCCCATCTCGCCCGGGCTGACCACGCCCACGCAACCCGGGTCGGCGCCGGTGGCGCCCCCGACGTCAGAGCTGCTCACCGGCTGTCGGGGCCGGCGCCGGGGGCGTCGAAGACGACCGGGAACACCGAACCGGCCACCACCGCACCCGGTTCGGACTCGATGAACCGCTCCATGGGGTGGCCCTGGCTGGGATGGGCGTAAGTGGTGGCGTCGGTCATGTAGTGGATGGCGATGGCCCGACGGGGCCGGCTGGTCTGGTTCCCGTGGGAGCAGTGCCAGGTGAGGGCATGGTGGAAGTGGACGTGGCCGGCAGGGACCGGCCGCAGCATCAGCTCCAGCCGCTCGCCCGCCGGCGGCTCGAGGCTCAGGGTGCGCCGGTTGAGGATGTCGGTGATCCGGTTGCCCCACGTGTGCGATCCCCGGGCCATGGTCATGCACCCGTTGCGCTCGTCGGCGTCGTCGAGGGCGATCCACGCCGTCACCTGCGCGGGAGTTCCGTCGCCGGCCGCCCCGCACGGCGACAGGGGGGGCCACAAAGGGGCGTCCTGGTGCCAGCCGTTGGTGCCTCCGTGCCTCGGTGGCTTGAGCTGCACCTGGTCATGCCACACCCTCAGCACCCTGGCGCCGGTCAGGTCGGACACCGCCTCGACTATGGCCGGCTCCGCCAGGAGGCGTCGGAAGGCGTCGGACGCCGACCAGATGTTGACCACCTGCCACACCGGATGTTCGGTCCTGCCGCTCAGGTTGGTTATGAACGGCGGCTTGTCGGCGGCGTAGCTCGGCGGGTCGTCGCCGGCCTCGGCGATGACCCGGTCGATCTCGCCTCGCAGCTCCTCCATCCGGGCCCAGTCGAGCACGGCTTCCCCCAGGAGGAAGCCGTCGCGGTGGAAGTCGGCCACCGCCCCGGGCGTAAGCCGCCTGAAGGTCATCTCCTGCCCCATCGCTGCTCCTTCGCCCGGTGCCGGACACCAGCATCCTCCACCCGGCCGCCGGGCACCCCTCGCCGCCACAATAGGTTCAGGCTGCCGCGTGCCCCTGCCCCGGCGATCACGGCGCCGGCAGGCCGTCACGGCCGGAACCGGCCGCCGTAGCATCCGGTCGATGTCGAGCGAGGGGACCATCGAGCTGGTCGTACAGGGTGACGACTTCGGCATGTGCCACGCCGTCAACGAGGGGATCCGCGCCGCTTTCGTCGACGGGGTGCTGACCCAGGCGTCCTTCATGGCCGCCTGCCCCTGGGCCCAGGAGGCGCTGAGCCTGGCCCGCCAGCACGCCATCCCCCTGGGGCTGCACCAGACCTTGACCTGCGACTGGGAGAACTTCCGGTGGGGCCCGCTGACCAAGGGCCCGTCGCTGGCCGGCGAGGACGGCTCTTTCCCCTCGACGGTGGCCGAGGCGGCCGCCAGGGTCGACCCGCCCGACGCCGAGGCCGAGTTGCGCCGGCAGGCCGGCGTGGTGCAGCGGGCCGGGCTCCGCCTCGGCTATCTCGACGTGCACATGGGCATGGTGTGCCCGCCGGCCTACCAGCGATTGTCGGAGGAGCTCGGCCTCCCCTTCCTGTACCCCGGCCTCGCCACCTCGCTGAAATTCGCCTCCATCCGGGGCCTGTCCGAGCGCCCGGCGGGGGCGAAGAAGTCGTGGCTGCTCCACCACCTCGAGCGGCTCACCACCGGGGTGCACCTGCTCGTCACCCACCCGGGGGTGGCCGGACCCGAGCTGGCGTCGCTCACCACCTCAGCCTCCCCTGTCCACCGCTGGGCCGAGGATTACCGGGCGTCGGACCTCGAGACCCTTACCGACGCCGAGGTTGCGGCCGCCATCGAGTCGCTGGGCATCCGGCTGACCTCGGTCGTCGACGCCGTGGCTCTGGCGCCGGCCGCCGGGTGACCCGGCGCTGGATGCGCGCTGAGGCGGCGGGCGGCGCCTGGTCGCCTCAGCCGGGCGGGAGCGGGAAGCCGGTGCCTATTAGCG
>Ga0070739_10001217_pt1 | contig 40178 bp, 35 predicted proteins | sample Coa_R1_7_FD_66445 | JGI IMG/M metagenome (GOLD analysis project Ga0070739, IMG submission 66445) | Surface soil microbial communities from Centralia Pennsylvania, which are recovering from an underground coalmine fire - Coalmine... | ecosystem: Environmental > Terrestrial > Soil > Unclassified ...
AGGTCGAGGTCGGCGTCCATCGTGGCCTCCAGGTCGACGGTGTCTTCAGCACCGCCGACTTCGGCCTCTCTGCCAAAAACCCCTCGGACACGGCCGCTGCCGTGGAATCACTCATCTAGCGCGAGCGCCGCACCGGCCGCCACGCCGGGCACAGTTCACGAGTCCGGCCGAGGTCGTGCGAGCCGCCCGAGACGCCAAGCGATTCCACCTGCCGCTCGTCCTCACCTTCCACCGGACCCACTCGGAGCCCGCGGACTGCACGGCTATCCGCTCGCCGCGTTCGAACGCCTCGTCAACGGGATCAGGCAGGTCGGCGGCGTCAAGGTCGCAACCGTCAGCGGCCTCGACGCCAGTCTGGGCGTCCGCGAAGACAACCACATCGACATCGAACCGACCCGTCCGTCGCAGATCGTCGTGCACATCGACGCCGGCCGCGAGAGGAGCGGCGGAGGCTGGTTCGGACGCTTGTTGAGCTTCCTCTGAGAGCACGCGCTCTTCCGGCGCGGTCGGCTGATCGGGTTCGAGGAGGAGCGGCCGCGGCCGACGCCGAAAGACTGGTGAGGGATGACGACGTGGCCGATCGCCGTTCTGCAGCCCGTCCGGCGAGGCCGAGCGCGCCGCGTCCTGTTCCTGCGCCGCCGCCGCGCGACAACCATCGACCTCCGCAACTGGTCTGCCCGCCGGCGTCGTCGGCGCCGCTGGCTCGTCGGCTGAGCTACCGGATTCGCCTTTCGTCCGCGGGCCGGGCGCGGTAGCGTCGTCTCGTGCTGGCCCTTCTGCAACGCGCGATCCGGATCCTGCTCAGACGCTGGAATCGCCGGCGTCGCTGACGACGGCCGGAGGGCGCAGGCGCCCTCCGCCACCGGTTCGACCACTGGTGGTCCGCGCAGCCGAAGCTATTTGGCGACGTCGGTCATGTTCAGGGCCTGGCGGATCTGCTCCGCCAGCTGGTAGGGGTCGCCGGTCTTGATCTGGTGGGAGAAGAACAGCTGTGGTTGCTCGTCGATCTCTTGGTTGTAGAGGCACCCGATGTCCCAGCCGTTGCCCCGCATGAAGCTGATGACCGGGTTGACCTCGTCCGCGGTGAGCGAGAAGTCCGGTGCGACCGCGCTCTCGCTTCCGCTGCTGTTCAGCGGCTCGAAGGCGACCGACGTCTCGATGTTCGCGTCCGGATCGACCCTGATCCCGTCGATCGTGATCGTGTCCGTGCGCGGCACCGAGACGGTGACGACGCCGTCGTCGCCCACCTCGGCGCTCTCGCCGTGCAGGATGCTCTTCAGCTTGTCCGGGTTGAGCGGCGTGGTCGGGTTGGACGGCGGCGCCTGCGGCAGCGGAGTCGAGGTCGCCTCCACCACCGCGTGAACCTCCCTGGCCAGCGTGAGCGGGTCGGCGGTGCCGCGGAAGTGAATGAACCAGACAGGAGTCTGGAAGTCGTAGAAGTGCTGGTGCTCGGCCTGGAAGACGAGATGGTTGGCGAAGATCGCGTCGATCACACGGTCGACCTCTTCCGGCCTCAACGCGATGTCGCCGTTGAAGAATGCGCGCCCACCGCCGAGCGGCTGGAAGGTCAGATCGCCGTTGACCTCGAACGAGGGGTCGATCGGAATGTCCTGGGCGCTCGCGTAGTCGTGCAGGGTGATCGTGCCGATGTCGGTGCGGTCGAGCGACACCGTCAAGACGCCTGAGGACGACACGGTTCCCTTCGCCTGCAAGATCTGCTCCATTTGATCCACGGGCAGCGAATCCTTGCCGCTTGCGTTCGCTCGCGACGCAGCCCCGAACACGAGCGCCGCTGCGACCACGACGGCGACGAGCAGCACCGTCAACCACGTCCGTCTCATGCCTCCTCCTTACGGGTCCAAGAGCTGCCTGCGGCACCTGCCGTTCCGCAAACGAACCGGAGAAAACACCGCGGAGCGCCAAGGCGGCGGCCAGCTGGTACTGGGCTTCCGACCGCGGCGGCCCTTCACCAACTCGATCGCCTTTTCGCCTTCCGCGCCACCGACGCAACGCCGCTCAGGCCTGTTCCGAAGCCGACGCTCGGACTCGAACCGAGGACCCCTTCATTACGAGTGAAGTGCTCTACCAGCTGAGCTACGTCGGCGTGGCGCCATTGTAGGCGGTCGGCGCCGGCCCCACCTTCCGGGGGATAGGCGCGATCGGACATGTCCTCTACGGTCGAGGGGTGCTGCGGCTCCTTCCGCTCCTGTCGGCGGTTCTCGTCGCCGTGCCCGGCGCGGCGGCGGTCGCCGCCCACGCGAGCGGGCGGGCGCAGCCGTCGCGCGCGGCCTGCAGCTCGAGCTACGTCGCGGGCGTGATCGGCGGCGAGCCCAAGTGCCTCCGCGCGGGCGAGTTCTGCTCGCCGTCGCACGCCGCCGAGTACCCGCGCTACGGCTTCAGCTGCATCGGCGGCCGGCTGACGGCACGAACGTCGGCACCGAGCGGCGGCTCCGCCGGCGGGTCGAGGACGACGGTCGCGCTCGGGAGGACGGTGCTGCTCGCGCGAACGACGCGGACAGCGAGCTGCAGGCGAGGTGCGCTGCCGGACAGGCGGTGCTCCCCGGGCGCCTACTACGGCGGGCTCACGCGTGCCGTCATCTGCTCGCCGACGTTTCGCACCGGCACCGTCCGCAACGTGCCGCAGTCGGAGAAGTACGCCGTCGAGCGGGAGTACGGCATGCCAGCCGCGCTCTACGGGCGGACGATCGAGATCGACCACATCGTCCCGCTCGAGCTCGGCGGCTCGAACAACATCGCGAACCTCTTTCCCGAGCCGGGCGTCGGGGCTGCGAGCTACCACGTCAAGGACCGGCTCGAGAACCGCCTGCACGATCTCGTCTGCGCCGGGACGATGCAGCTCGCGACGGCGCGCCGCGGCATCGCCGCGAACTGGGAGGCGCTGTACCGCCGCGTGTTCGGCACCGCCGCGTGAGCCGCAGCCGCTCGCTCAGGCCGCAAGCTCGCGAGCGACCTGCACGAACAGCGCCTCGAGCGCCAGCTGCGGCGACAGGTTGAACTCCTCCAGCCGGCGCCAGGTCTCCCGCACGAGCTCGGCCGAGCGTTCGGCGCCGACGAGCCGCTCCGGCGACGCGTCCTCGCGCAGGTCAGCGAGCTTGTCGAGATGGATCGCGGCGCCCTCCGCACCGACTGCAACGGCGACCAGATCCCGGTACCAGGCGGCGAGCTCGTCGAGCTGGGCGAGCAGCTCCTCTCGCTCGGCGCCCCGCGCGGCGCGCTTCGCCCGCTGGTCGGCCTCGCGCGCGGGCAGCTCGAGGCCCTGCATCTTCGCCTCCTCGAGCTCCCGGGCCTCGTCCGCGCGCGCGGCCGCGTTCCCGAGCAGCGCCGCCGCGGCCTCCGTCGGGTCGAAGCCCGCCGCGCGGTAGACGGCGCGTGCCCGGTCGATCAGGACGTCCCGCCGCGCGGCGGACTGCGGGTCGAGCAGCCGCTCGAGCCGGTCGAGCCGTCCTCCCGCGACGCGGGCAAGCGCGGCGCGCTCCGGCTCCGACAGCTGGGGCGCGCGTGTGTCGACCAGCTCCCGGACCGACCGCTCCGACAGCCGCCGGAACGGGACGAGCTGGCAGCGCGACCTGATCGTCTCCGGGATCGGCCCGAGGTCGTCGGCGACGAGCACCACCACCGCGTACGGCGGCGGCTCCTCGAGGTCCTTGAGCAGCGCGTCCGCCGCGTCCTCGTTCATCAGATGTGCGCTGAAGACGAGGTACACGCGCCGGTCGGCCTCGAACGGCCGCATGTGGAGGTCGCGGCGCAGCTCGCGGATCGCGTCGATGCGGATCATCTCGCCCAGTGCGTCGAGCCGGTACAGATCCGGGTGGAACTCGCGCTGCGTCTGCAGGAGCGCCCGCGCGAACGTCAGCGCCGTCTCGCGTTTGCCGACGCCCGCCGGCCCGTGGAAGAGATACGCGTGCGCGGGGCCCTCCCGCAGTGCGGCGTCGAGCAGCCGGGCGGGCTCGCGCTGCTCAGAGAAGCGCGCGAACGTGCTCACGAACCTCCTCGGCGACGACGGACGGCTCGCGGGAGCCGTCGAGGGCGACGATGCGCTCCGGCTCGTGCGCCGCAAGCTGGCGGTAGGCGGCGTCGACGCGTTCCATGAACGCATCCTCCTCCCGCTCGATGCGGTCGCGCTCGCCGGACGCGCGCGAACGGGCGACCGCCGGGTCGACGAGCAGCAGGAACGTCCGCTCGGGAAGGAGCCCGCGCGTCACGATCAGGCTGAGCTCCCGCACGCGCTGCTCGCCGAGCCCGCGTGCGATGCCCTGATAGGCAACGGAGGAGTCGAGGTAGCGGTCGCAGACGACGTCCGAGCCGTCGCCGAGCGCGGGCGCGATCGCGCGCTCCACGTGCTCCGCGCGCGCGGCCGCGAACAGCGCCGCCTCCGCCCACGCCCCCATCTGCTCGCCGTCGAGCAGCAGCCGCCGGACGCGCTCGCCGAGCGCGGTGCCGCCCGGCTCCCGCGTCGACAGCACCTCGCGCCCCTCGGCGCGCAACCACTCGGCGAGCAGCTCCGCCTGCGTCGTCTTTCCCGAGCCGTCGACTCCTTCGAAGGTCACGAACATCGCGGGCGCCTACGATACGGCCTCCATGAGAGCGCTCGTCACCGGCGGCGCCGGGTTCATCGGCTCGAACCTCGTCGACGCGCTGCTCGCGCGCGGTGACGAGGTCGTGGTCGTCGACGACCTGTCGTCCGGGAGGCGCGAGAACCTCGACCCGCGAGCGGAGCTGCGCGAGCACGACATCCGCGAGCCGTTCGAGGTCGACGCCGACGCCGTCTTCCACCTTGCGGCGCAGGCGGACGTGCAGACCTCGATGCGTCGGCCCGACTACGACGCGGCGGTGAACGTCGTCGGCACCGTCAACGTGCTCGCGGGAGCGCTGCGCGCGGGCGCGCAGGTCGTGTTCGCCTCGTCCGGCGGCGCCGGCTACGGCGAGTGCCCCGGGCCCGTCGACGAGGACTTCCCGTTCCTGCCGCTGTCGCCGTACGGAATCGCGAAAAAGTGCGGCGAGGAGTACCTCGCCGGCTGGAACCGCATCCACGGCTCGCGGCACGTGGCGCTGCGATTCGCCAACGTCTACGGGCCGCGGCAGGACTCGGGGCTCGAGGGCGGCGTCGTCGCGATCTTCCTCGAGCGGATGGCGCGCGGCGAGCCGACGACGATCTACGGAGACGGCGGCCAGACGCGCGACTTCGTCTTCGTCGGCGACGTGGTCGACGCCGTGCTCGCGTCTCTCGGCCGCTCGGGCGGGCCCTACAACATCGGCACCGGGCGCGAGACCAGCGTGCGCGAGCTTCACGCCGCCTGCGCCGACGTGGCGGGTGTCGCCGACGCGCCCGCGTTCGAGGATGCGCGCCTCGGCGACGTGCAGCGTTCGGTGATCGATCCTGCCCGCGCCGGCCGCGAGCTGGGCTGGCAGCCGGCCGTCGAGCTGGCGGACGGACTGCGCCACACGTGGGCGTGGATGCAGGAAACGGCCGCGGCGGCGCCGAATCAGGGCCGGCCGTGGACGCCCCACTGACACCTCCCGACACGCTCGTCCGCCCCTGGCGCCTCGCGACCCTCGTCGCGAGCCTCGTCGCCGCCGTCGAGCTGGTCGGGCTCGTCGTGCTCGGATTCCTGCTGCTCGCGAAGCCGCTCGCGCACGCGATCCAGCATCGCGCCGCCACCTCGGGTGCGGCGACGACGAAGCCGAAGCCGGCCGCGCACCATCTCGTGAAGCCGAAGTCGATCGGCAAGCCGCACCACACGCGCGCGCACACGGGCGTGCTCGTGCTGAACGGCAACGGCCGAGCCGGCGCGGCACACGTCGAGGCGTCGCGGCTGCAGTCGCTCGGCTACAGGATTCGCGGCGCAGCGAACGCCGCCCGCTCCGACTACGCGACCACCGTCGTGATGTTCCGGCCGCGCTGGGCGGCCGAGGGTCACCGGCTCGCGCACGACCTGCACGTGTCGGTGGTCGGTCCGCTCGACGGACTGCGCACGTCGGCGTTGCACGGCGCGCAGCTCGTCGTCGTGCTCGGCGCCCGCTGAATCAGCAGAGCGGCTTGCCGCTGTTCACCAGCTTCAGCGCCTGCAGGTACTCCTGCGGCCCCTCGCTCGGCTGCGCGTACGGGTCGAGCGCGTTGAAGCGATAGAACGCGGTCAGGGCGTGCCGCGCACAGCCGTTCCGGAGCTCGAACTCCGCCCACAGCAGCCACGCCTCCGCGTTCTGCGGCTGCCGCTCGGCGCCGAGCCGGTAGTAGTCGCGCGCGCTCAGCAGCTGGTCGCGCTCCTCCGCCGCGCCGGCGAGCGCCCAGTAGGGCTCGACCAGGAGCGGGTCGACGGACCGGGCGCGTTTCGCGAGCGTCGTCGCCTGCGCGGGCGCCGCGCCCAGGGCGTCGTTCGCCCAGCGCTCGCCGAGCCACGGCAGCAACAGGACGGCGAACGCGATCGCGGCCGCGCCGGCCGCGAGGGCGCCTGCGAACGCCGGCACGCGCCGCTCCGCCGGCCGGCCGACCAGCGAGCCTGCGGCGACGAACGCGGGCGCCGACACGGCGACGAAGTCCCAGTCGATGTCGACCAACCCGTGCAGCAGGTACGCGGGCAACAGCAACGCGAGCGCGAGCTCGTGCCCTCGGGGACGTCGACGTAGCCCCGGCACGGCGAGCGTGGCCGCCGCGAGCAGGAAGATCAGCAGCCCGACGATCCCCGTCTCCGAGAGGAACTGGACGGGCAGGTCGTGCGGCTCGGTGGCGAAGTCGAGGTAGCTCTTCCGGTAGCGGAGGTTCGTGACGTTGAAGGAGCCGGCCCCCGTCCCCCCGAGCGGGTGGGCGGTGAAGCCGTGCCACGCCTGCTGCCACCACGTCCAGCGCAGGTTCGACGACAGCGACGCGCGGCCCGAGCCCTGGTTCGAGACCGAGGTCGACGAGGTGAAGTCGCGCCAGGCGGAGGGACCCTTGACCGCAGCCGCGGCGACGATCCCGGCGACCGCGACCGCTCCCGCGGCGATCAGCGCACGCCTAAGGGCGGGCGACGAACGAGGTCTCGGCGCGTGCGAGAGCACTCCGGCGACGACCGCTCCGCCGAGCAGCGCGAGCCCGAAGAGCAGGCCGTCGTGCCAGCGCGTGCCCGACGACGGCTGCGCGCCCGTCACGCCGGGAAGCGCGAAGGCGACCGCCGCGACGGCACCGGCCGGGACACCGGCGGCGACGACGGTGACGACGGCCGCGCCCCGGTCCTCGTCGAGCGCGAGCCACAGCGCGACGACGACCACCGCCACCGCGAGCCCGCCGCGCGACAGCGTCAGCACGATCGCCACGCCCCAGGCGTACGCGAGCAGCGTGCCGAGCACGCGGCGGCGCGTCGCGAGCCAGAGCGCGAGCGGCAGCGCGAAGTCGCCGAGCAGCGCGAGCTGGTTCCAGAGCCCGACCGGCGTCTCGAGCCGCGTCTGCACGCCGATCACCGGCGCGGCGCCGACGGGAAACACCTTGCTGCCGAGCGACCAGCACACGGTGATCGCGAGCAGCGCGCACAGCCCGTACGCGAGCTCGCGCCGCCGGTCTGCGAGCCAGAGCCCGAGCGCCGCGAGCAACACGTAGAGAAAGGTTCGGTCGGCGTAGTCCCACGAGCGGTCGGGCAACGCGGACCACCAGATCGAGAGCGCGAGCCACGCGGTCAGCGCCGCGGCCGGCAGCAGCAGCCGGAAGCCGCCGGGCAGCCCGTGCGTCGACGCCGACACCACGAGCGCGGCCAGCGCCCCGCCTGCGAGCCACGGCACCATGCCGTCGCCGGCGGCACCGCCGTGCAGAATCGCGACGGCGACGATGAGCAGGCTCGCGGCGAGGGGCAGCTCCCGGATCGCCCGCGTGCCCATTCGCGAACGACGCTAGCAGCGCCCCCGGCCGCTCACAAAAGCCTTACAGGCGGCGCATCCAGGGCATACTGGTGTCCGGCACGATCGCCACCATTCGCCGTCTGAGCCTCCGGCCCGAGCCCCCCGCTTGTCCTGCCGCATACCGAAAGCGCTGATCGCCGCGACGCTGCTCGCGCTGGCGTTGCTGACGGCAGCGGCGGTTCGGCCGACGCGCGCGGACGCGGCGACGCCCTGCTGGAAGACGCTACTGAACGACTGGTACGACGGCCGGATCGACGGGACGTACCCCCTGCATTGCTACACGGATGCGCTGAAGCACCTGCCGAGCGACGTCCGGACGTACTCGAGCGCGGCCGACGACATCGAACGCGCGCTGCAGAGCGCGCGCGCCGCGGCGCGCAAGGAGCACAAGAAGCTCGGCCCGGGCACGCTGCTGCGGCCGGCCAACGGGGGCTCGAACGGGGGCTCGGACGGCGGCACGAGCGTCGGCCCGAAGAAGTCGGGCGGCAAGGGCGGCGGGAGCAGCGTGACGACTACGATCCCGGAGAAGAAGTCCGCGAAGGGCTTCGCGGGCTTCGCCGACCGGCTCGATCCCGGCAGCCCGTCGTCGCTGCCGCTGCCGCTGCTCGTGCTCGGCGGCCTGGCGCTGGTGCTCGTCGCGGCGGGCGCCGTCGGCCTCGTCGTGCAGCGCATCCGCTCCCACCGGTAGCGGCTCTTCCCCGCCTCGGGCGGCCCGGACGCCGCCGGTAGGATTCCGTCCGAGGACCGCTCTACGCTCCGTCTCCCTTTTCGTTCAGCGATCCACGTTTCGCGCCTGGGAAGCGCGCCGTAGAGGAGGCTCAAGATGGCGTCCGTCGAGCAGGAGAGAACCGTCCAGATCCACCCCGACGACCTGGTGAACAGCGTCGCAGACGAGCAGGCGACGCTGGGCGTCCGACGGCGGTTCACGATCGAGGGACGCGACCCCTACGACGAGGTCGAGTGGGAGGTCCGCGACGCGTTCATCCCGGGCAAGAACGGCCCCGCGTTCGAGCAGAAGAGCGTCGAGTTCCCGAAGTTCTGGTCGCAGACGGCGACGAACATCGTCGCGCAGAAGTACTTCCGCGGCCGCATGACGAGCCCCGACCGCGAGCGCTCGGTGAAGCAGATGATCGGCCGTGTCGTCGGCACCCTCGGCCGCTGGGGCCGCGAGGGCGGCTACTTCGCCTCCGAGGGCGAGGCGCAGACGTTCGAGGACGAGCTGAAGGCGATCCTCGTCAACCAGCTCGCCGCGTTCAACTCACCGGTCTGGTTCAACGTCGGCTTCGAGGAGAAGCCGCAAGGGTCTGCGTGCCAGCCGTATCACGCGCTCGTCTCGACGCCGGACGGGATGGTGCCGATCGGCGAGCTCGTCGAGGGCGACGCGGTCGGCCGCGAGGTCTACGACGCGCACGGAGTCACGCGGATCGTCGCGGTGAAGAACAACGGCCGGAAGCCGGTCTTCCGCGTCACGCTCCGGAACGGTCAGTGGATCGAGGCGACAGCCGACCACGTGGTCAAGGCTGTCCACGAGCGGCGGACGAAGCCGCAATGGCTCCGCGTCGACCAGCTGCAGCCCGGGATGCGGATGCACCTGCACCCGCATCGCGCGAAGGTCGAGCAGCGCGCGGCGGTCGCGGTGGGCGCAGGCTTCGTCGACGAGCTGCCCGAGCCGGACGAGGATCGCATCCTCGCTTCTGCCGAGGCGGCGCTCGCCGGCTGGCTGCAGGCGGACGGCTTCGTCGGGCAGTACGAGCACGGCACCAACCGCTCGCTGACGATCGAGTTTCAGGTCGCAACCGACGACGAGTACGACTGGGTGACGACCAACCTCGATGTCGTCTTTCCCGACGTTCACCGCAAGGTCCGCGAGGTGCCGACTCAGGATCCTGCGCTCCACTACCGTCGGATCCGTCTCTACGGCGAAGCGCTGCGCGAGTTCGTGGAGGGCTGGGAGCTTCTTGCACGGAACGTCGACATCCGCGTGCCGTCCCGCCTCTGGACCGCGTCGCTCGACGAGATCACGGCATACCTGCTCAGCGTCTTCCAGGCCGACGGTTACGTCTCCGTCCGGCGCGAGAACGGCAACGAGAGCAGTCGGGTTGCCTTCGCCGTCATCGGCGAGAAGTGGGCGGAAGACATCCAGCTGTTGCTCAACGTCGTCGGCATCTACTCGCGGAGGATCCGCAAGCAGGAGAAGCGCACCGACCGCCACGACCTGCACGAGGTGCAGATCGCGATCGGCTCCGAGCGAGCGCGCTTCGCAGAGCTGATCGGCTTCGTCGGCGGCGAGAAGCAGCGCAGGCTGCTCGAGTCGCTCTCGCTGCGCGGGCTGAAGCGCTGCCCCGACCTGCGCGAGGAGGAGATCGTCTCGATCGAGCCGTGCGGCGTCCTGGACGTCTACGACATCCAGACCGAGTCCGGCGAGTATCTCTCGAACAACGTCGCGGTCCACAACTGCTTCATCCTCTCGATCGAGGACTCGATGGACGCGATCCTCGACTGGATCCGCCGCGAGGGCATCATCTTCCGCGGCGGCTCGGGCTCGGGCGTGAACCTGTCGCGGCTGCGCTCGTCGAAGGAGCAGCTGTCGAAGGGCGGCTATGCGTCCGGACCGGTGTCGTTCATGCGCGGCGCCGACGCGTCGGCCGGGACGATCAAGTCGGGTGGAAAGACGCGGCGCGCGGCCAAGATGGTCGTCCTCGACGTCGACCACCCGGACATCGAGGAGTTCGTCTGGTGCAAGGCGCACGAGGAGGAGAAGGCGCGCGTCCTCGAGGCCGCCGGCTACGACATGTCGCTCGACTCGCCCGACTGGGCGTCGATCCAGTACCAGAACGCGAACAACTCGGTGCGCGTCACCGACGCGTTCATGGAGGCGGCCGAGGCCGACGGCGACTGGAACCTGACCGCGCGCACCGACGGCAGCGTCGTCGAGACGCTGAAGGCGCGCAAGCTGCTGCACCAGATCGCCGAGGCGGCGTGGCGGTGCGCGGATCCGGGCGTGCAGTACGACACGACGATCAACTCGTGGCACACGCTGCCGAACACCGGGCGCATCAACGCGTCGAACCCGTGCTCCGAGTACATGTCGATCGACGACTCGGCGTGCAACCTGGCGTCGCTGAACCTGATGAAGTTCCGCCGCGACGACGGCGAGCTCGACGTCGAGGCGTTCGAGCACGCGGTCGACGTGGTCTTCCTGGCGCAGGAGATCCTCGTCGGCAACTCGTCGTACCCGACGCCGGAGATCGAGCGGAACGCGAAGGCGTACCGGCAGCTCGGGCTCGGCTACGCGAACCTCGGCGCCTTGCTGATGGCGCGCGGGCTCGCGTACGACTCCGACGAGGGTCGCGCGTACGCGGCGGCGGTGACCGCGCTGATGACCGGCCGCGCCTACCGCAAGTCGGCGGAGATCGCGGGCCGCATGGGCCCGTTCGCCGGCTACCGGCCGAACGCGGCGGCGATGCTCGGCGTGATCGCGAAGCACCGGGCGGCGGTCGGCAACATCGCGCACGCCGACACGGTTCCGGCCGACCTGCTGTCGGCCGCGAGACAGGCATGGGACGACGCGCTCGACCTCGGCGAGGTGACCGGCTACCGCAACGCGCAGGCGACCGTGCTCGCGCCGACCGGGACGATCAGCTTCATGATGGACTGCGACACGACCGGCGTGGAGCCGGACTTCTCGCTCGTCAAGTCGAAGAAGCTCGTCGGCGGCGGCGAGATCACGATCGTCAACAAGACGGTCTCCGCCGGCCTCGAGAAGCTCGGCTACGCGCCGAACGAGGTCGACGAGGTGGTCGCGTTCATCGACGAGCGCAACACCGTCGTCGGGGCGCCGTACGTGAAGAGCGAGCACTATCCGGTGTTCGACTGCGCGGTCGGCGAGCGCGCGATCCACTACACGGGCCACGTGAAGATGATGGGCGCGATCCAGCCGTTCATCTCGGGCGCGATCTCGAAGACGGTGAACATGCCGGAGGCGGCGACGATCGACGACGTCGCCAAGCTCTACGTGGACGCCTGGCGGCTCGGCGTGAAGGCGATCGCGATCTACCGCGACAACTGCAAGGTCGCGCAGCCCCTGCAGGGCAAAACCGACGGAGCCACCGTCGCGTCGCTCGCACCGCAGCAGCTCGTCGCGGCGCCCCGGCGGCGGCGCCTGCCCGAGGACCGCGTCGAGGTCGGACGGAAGTTCCGGGTCGGCGAGTACGAGGGCTACATCCACGTCGGCCTCTACGAGGACGGCACGCCCGGCGACATCTTCTGCGACATCGCGAAGGTCGGCTCGACGCTGCAGGGCCTGATGAACTCGCTGATGATCGCGGTGTCGATGGGCCTGCAGTACGGCGTGCCGCCGGAGGTCTACGTGTCGAAGCTGTCGCACCAGCGCTTCGAGCCGGCGGGCCTCACGAACGACGCCGACATCCGCAACGCGAAGTCGATCGTCGACTACATCTTCCGCTGGTTCGGCAAGAAGTTCCTCGACGTCGACCAGCAGGAGGAGGCGGGGATCCTGTCGCCGGAGGTGCGGGCGAAGCTGGCCGACCGCTACGCGAACGGCGGCGCCTCCGAGCCGAAGGAGCAGCCGGCGCCGGGTCAGACCGCGCTCTTCAACTCGTTCGAGGACGCGATCGAGTGCAACCGCTGCGGCGGCCGGATGGTGCGGGCAGGCACCTGCTACACGTGCCGCGACTGCGGCACGAGCACCGGCTGCGGCTAGGTGTAAATGGTCATCGAAATGACACTGGATTGGTCACGCTTTGGCACTGAAGTTGGTCGCGTCTGACACTCAATCTGGTCAGTAGTGGCACAGTTTTATGCAGTGGTTGAGCAGAGGGGGCCGAGAGGCCCCCTCTGCGTTTGATCAGTAGGGGCGTTCGGACCCCCAGTTGCACTCGAATCGCGCCCCTAGCGGACGCCCTGCTCGCGTTACCGCGCCCGCAGCTTCGCTTCTGCCTCTTCGATCCTCGCTCGCGTCCGTTCCCGCAGTTCGTCGACCTCTTCGTCGGGAATCGCCAGCTCGGCGATCGCCGACTCGAGCGTCGCCCGCCACCGGTAGTCGCCGCGGAGAAACTGCTTCATGGAGACATCCCGCCCCGCGTCGAACGCCTTGGCGAGCTTGTCCTCTCGCCTTTTCAGCCGCGCGTAGTACTTCTCCCAATCCTCGACATTGTTACCGGTGAACTTCGGCAGCTCGTCCCGATGGCGCTCGATCAAGGCGGCGCGAACGTCGTTCGCTCGCTCGCGCGCGGCATCCCACTCGTCCCATTGGGCCTTGGTCGGCGTGAAGGCGAGGGCCTCACCCTCTCTGCGGTACCAGCGGACCTGGCGCACCTGAGGGTCATCGCCCTCCATCCCCCAGCTTCCGCGCAAGACTTCCGACGCGATCAGGGCCGGCGCATCTTCGGGGAGATCTTCGACGCGCTCGACCAGCTCCCAGTCGACGTCCGGCATCTGCCCTCTCACCCAGCCCAGGATCTGCCGGCTCACGTTCCGGAGCGTCTCAGGGCCTGGCCCTGGCTCGCCGTCGGTGCGGGGCTGCATACCGAGCACGTAACAACGCTGCCGCTCTGGCGGCTGTTCGCGGTGCTCGGCCTCCCAGTGCCCGGCAAAGTTGTCGCTGACGATCCCCCTGTCGTCAGTGACTTCGACGATCTCCTCTCTGCATTCGGGGCAGAGGCGAACAAGGCGGCCGCCGACGATCTCGGCGGCGACGTACGGTGTGGGGATCGGCTGCTTCTTCGTCATGACCGCTGCTCGGTTCTATCCGCCTCTAGCCGAATCGCTGCCGCGCGGATCGCTGTCGCGGCCACGCTCATCACGTTCAGAGCATCAGCGAAGTTCTGCCGGCGGCGCGCGACTTCGCCAGGGAGGAGCAGGTCGAGAAGCTGGTCGGCTACTTCGGCGTCAGGAATGCGGATGCCCCACAGCGGATCGCCCGCCATCCGCATCGCAATCTCCTCGATCGCTCGCAGGCGCGCCAACTCCTCACTCGTGATCTCAGGCATCGCTCGACGATAGCGCCGCTCGCCGCGGGGGCTTGGTCTTCGCCTTGGACGCCATGAGCTGTGAGATCTCGATGCTGTAACGAACATCTTCTTGAACGACGGCCCGTTGGCGTTCGATGCGGACAAGGCCGTGCTTGAGCAGCGCGCCGAGCGTCAGCGTCTTCCAGGCAGGGGCGTTCCGCTCCCACTCGCCGTCGATAGCGCCATCGAGCGCGTCTCGCAGAACTCGCGCCGTTCCGAGGTGGAGGCCCCAGCGATTGATCGCAACGCGCTGGAGGTTCGCGTGCTGCTCGTCGGTGAGCGCAGACCGACGCGGGCCGAGTAAGTATTCGAAGCGCTTTCGCTTGAGGATCATCCCGCTCGTGCTCAGCCGTTCCTCGAGCATCTCAAGGGCCGCGTTGGTTCGCTCGAGCGACCAACCGAGCGCACGTGTCAGCTCTTCGACCGGCGTATAGCGGCCAAGATCGGCGAGGGCCGCCTCAACCGCCGCATCGTCGGGCGCCGGATCAACGGTCTGGGCGGGCGGCAGAAGCGCCGCCAGGTCGACGCCGAGCACTTCAGCGAGACGTGCAACGAAGCGCAGCGTCAGATCGCCATGGCCACCGCCCTCTTCGATCCGCCGCATGGTCATCGGCGCGACCCCGAGCAGCCGAGCGAGGGCGCGTTGAGACAATCCGGCCAGCCGGCGAAGCTCACCGACACGGTTCCCGTCAATCAGTGCGTCCGGAGGACTCATGCGGCCTCGACTGTGGTTTCGAGAGGCTGGATTGAAATGCCCTCGCGCCAGCGCCAGTCATCGCTGTTGCCATGGAGTCCCGTGTAGGAGCGGGCGTGGCTGATTCGAACACCCGTCTCCCTCAGGATGTAGACCAGTAGTCGCTCGATCGCCCGGTGAGTGATCCGCCGATCACGTTTCGCTTTGTCGGTCGTGTGGACGACAAAGAGCGCACCGTCTGCGGGCGCGCCATCCAGGAGACGCTCTACGAGATGCGGCAGGACGAGGCCCGTCGCAGAAGGCAGAAGCTCTCCGTGGCTGGCGATCGAGACACCGTTCTGCCCTATCGACACCTCATCGAGGTTGAGTCCCGCGATCTCTGCCGGCGACATGCCGGTGCTGAGGGCGATTGCGGCAGCAGCGGAATATCGGGCGGCCGCATAGGAGCTGAGCTTGACGATCGTCGCGTCGTCAAGCTCGCTCTGCTCCGCGATCGCGTAGGCAGCAAACACGAAGTCGAGATTGACCTTCAGCAGATAGCGGCGCCAGAAGAAGGCGACCTGAGCCGCGCGCAGCCGCGTGACCGCCTCAGATAACGAGCGGCATGGGCCGACAAGATCGCGCACCAATTCGACTACAGGCTCTTCGCCGATGGTCTCGCAGGTATCTATCCACGCAATCGTTGAGGCTGCGGCGGCTTGGAACGTCGAGTCCACGACCGCGAAGTCCTCATCCGAGAGGAGCTCGCGGCAGGCCGCTCGGAACTTCACGAACTCGTCGAGCGGAACTGCCGGGAACTCTTCGCGGCCCGTGACTTCGACTGTTCCGGGCCTTTGTTGCTGTACTCCCCGCCACCGTCGACGGAACTCGGCCAGATCAACTTCTTCGAACGGCCAGTCCTCGAGCACTTCAGCCATCGGCTTTGACAGCGGATGCTGCTGAGCAATCAGCCAGAGATCGACGCCGCAGGTGACAGCGAGGGTGATCGCGGACCTGAGCCGACGTTCATCGAGAAGCTGGATCCTCGATACGAACATGGTCTTGACCTGTCCGCCGATTAGCCAGGCGTGGATCCGCGACCAGCGATCGCTCGTGTTGCGGCCCGCGCCAGATAGATGCGGGTTCTTGCCAAGTCCGCGTTCGATGTCGACGGCGAGCCAGTCGAGGTTGCGACCGTCGGGTGTGACATCGACGACCACTCGACCACAAGCGGGATCGGCGAGCCTGTGGAGGAGCTTGGCCGTCTTCATGTCATCGTCCTCGTCGTAAACGACGCGAAGACGCGGGTCAGGCAGCGTCAGCATTCGCTTCTCCTCGATGAAGCGCCAACGCGATGTCGACGATCCTGCGGTCGATGGTCTTCTGCTTGCGCTCCTGACAGATCAGGGCGGCAGTCTTGGTGAAGGCCGCCCAGTGGCGGAAGTTGCCGTGAGCGAACTCCTCGTCGATCTCGAGCAGCAGCTCGAGGTCCGCTTCGTGGTAGATCGCGTGGTAGCGGGGCATGATCTTCCGCACCTCCCCGACTGACAGCGGCTTGAACTCGACCTTGTGCCAGATGCGGGAGCGCAGCATCGGATGTCGAGCGATGACTTCCCAGCAGCGGTTGCCGCCGACGAACAGGAGTGCGAAGTCGGTGCGGGGGTCGTCGTGCAGGTGCCGCATGTACTCGAAGCATTCGGTCGAGAGGTTCTGTGCTTCGTCGATGACGATGAGCCGGCGCTTCTCCGCTAGTACTGCACGCAGGTCTTCGGTGAGCCGCATCAGCTCCCCTCGGTGGCTGACGTTCGTGATGCCTTCGAGAACGGAGAGGGCGAGGTACTTCATCGTTGGGCGCCGCAGCGAGGCGATTTCGACCGTCGGGGTCTTCACCCGCTCGAGTGCTGATTCGACGGAGAACGTCTTGCCGTTGCCGGCTTCGCCATAGACAGCCCCGATCGCGGCATGTTCGATGACGTTCGGGACGAGGCGTGCTGTGAGCGCGTATTGCGGCGTCTTGATCGTTGAAGCACCAGTGAGGTTGAGGTGGTGGCGGGGCATCTAGGCAGCCTCCGTGTTGTTGGCTCGGGTGTCGGTGTCGTCGTCCTCCTCTTTCTCGTCTTCCTCGACCTCGTAGAGGCCGTCGATACCCATGGCGTCGAGATCCTGCTTGGTGAGCTTGCGTTTCCGGCGCTCGGCGATGCGTTCCTCTTCAGCCGCGGCTACCGGATCTCCGTCCTGGATCTCTCCGGGCTCGGTCAGGGCGACCAGACGCGCCCTCGAGCGCCGACTGGAGGCTCGCATCCGACCAGCCATCTGCTGTTGCGCCTTGCGGCGGCGTGCGAGGAAGTCCTCGCGCTCGGCGGCACTGATCTCCTCAGGCGGCATCGCCGTGCACAGCCACTTGCCGTCGCGGAAGACTTCGACGCGCCGGTAGTCGTAGGGCATGTAGCGGATTTCGACGGTCTCACCAACCAGGCCGGTCAGAGCACTGGAGACGAACTTGTGCTTGTGGTGATGGATGCCGTCCTTGAGCACCTTCCGCTGGACGGACGGAAGCATCCAGTGCATCTGCGTCGAGTCGATCTCGTTGATCGGCGTTGGATCCTCACGCCACGCTTCGAGCGGCGTGCGAGCGTCGAGCGCCGAGTGTGGACGCTCGTTGTTGTACTTCCAGACGTAGTCGAAGAAGATCTCGGCGAAGTCGCCGAAGAGCATCGGGCTTGCGTTCTTCGGCCCGAAGTGCCGCTTGTTCGCAGCGCGCGGCCCATCACTGTAGAACGGCAACGTCGAGATCAGCTCCTGCTCGAGTGTTCGATGCAAGCGCTCGACTTTGCCTTTCTGCGTCGGCGTGTAGGCGTCGGTCGTGAGCAGCGTGATGCCGAGGTCGAGCTCGACCTGCGTGACCGCGTCGGCGGTGAACTCGAGACCGTTGTCGGAGACGATTAGGTGCGGACGGCCGCCGAACGGCCCCTGGGCGGGATCGATGGCCACAGCCGCAGCGAGGGCGGCAAGCACCTCTGCATGGGTCGGCCGGCGCGGGACGAGCGCAGCGCCCATGATCGCCCGCGTCTTGGCGTCCTGGAACATGGTGACCCAAGGCTTGACCGGCTGCCAGCCCCGCCTGGGCACCACGAGGATCGGCAGCTCCTTGTGGTCGGTCTCCCAGCGCTGGTTCCGATGTTCGACCTCGTAGCGCAGGTACAGCATCTTCGAGCGGGCACCCTCAACGCCCCGCTTGACGTACTCGCGTTCCTGTTCGCCTATCTGCCTCCTGAAGGTGCGCTGCAGCGTTTCCCGCGAGGGAGCGTCCTTCTCTCCCTTGAGCGCCCGCGCAACAGCCGAGACGTTGCCGCGCAGGTCGTAGTAGAGACCGATGACGTGATCGGTCAGCTCGTAGGGACCTGACCGCGAGGGGTAGCCGTTCTTAACCCAGCGCCACATGGTGCGGCGGCTCACGCCGAGCAGCTCCGCGGTCCGGTCGACAGCGAAAGTCGGGATGGTCTTCCCTCCTGCGCGCATCGCGCGCAGCCGTGCGATCTGCCGCTCGACGGTCTCGCGGTCTTGCTTCACCGCTCACCACCCCACTCCAGCGGCTGACGCTCTCCGTCTGGGCGCGCGAGGAACGACGCGCGAGGTGCCGCGAGAAGCAGGACGCGAACGCCGAGGAAGCGCTCGCCCCACTTCGCAGCTCCAGCCTTCAGCTGCCGAGCCACCTGCTCGTCGAAGAGGCGGCGCCCGCCGCGGTCAGCCACCCGCCCCGCCTTCAGTTCGTCCGCGAGGACCTGGCCGTCTTCGTGCTCGAAAAGGAAGTCGAAGCGGCAGCGGCCGGCCGCGATCTCGGCGCCGATGTAGGTCCAGGTCTCGTCGAGCGCGAAGAGCCTGAAATAGCTTGCCGTACACGTCGCCAGCCGCTGAATCGCTGTCTGCCGGTAGATCACGGCCAGACCAGGCGCTACGACCATGTCACGCGCCAGCGAGACCACCTGGAAGGCCGACGGCTTGCGAACGCCCTGCTCGAGCAGTCGCGCCACCGCGAGGTGCACGCGTTCACCGGCCCGGCGGCCATCGAGCACCGCGACCTGCTCGAGCGCGTCGACCGGATCGACCACCTTGACCTTCGCGGAAGCCATCAGGCAGCCTCCGCGAACATCGACTTGGTGCCGCACACTTGGCGGAGGCGGCCGAGCGCGCGCTCCTCGATCCGGACGACGGCTTCCGGCGTCAACCGCATCTGCCGTGCCACCTCGCGGACCGACTTGTCCTGGCCATAGAGCCCGAATAGGGCGCTCATGACGGCACGCTCGTCGCCGGGCAGGTCGTTGACGTACCGGCGCAGACGCAGCGCTGCCCGCCAGTAGTTCCTGCCGCCTTCCCAGGGCAGTCCGACGACTGCGGCCAGTGCGACGGGCGAGAAGGTGACGACATTGTCCACTCGGTTTCCTCCCTTGTTCGTTCCGACGATTTGAAGGCGTGAGGTTCGAGTCGAACCAACGCCGGCGACGACCATAGGGACCAGGGCGGGCGAATTCATGAGGCCCTTGTCTGACGCCCGGTCCGTTCGGCTGCTCCGGCTAGGTTCGAGTCGAATGCACATGCCGGAGACGAACGTAGGGTCCAAGGCGGGCGAAGCGACAATGCTGAGGCAGATCGATCGCCTCCTGCGCGTCGCCCACGACTACCGCCGAGCGTTCCCACGCAGCGGTTACCGAGGTCTGAATCCAGCGAACTTGCAAGTACTTCTCGTTCTGCGCCGACGCGGCGAGATGACGGTTTGCGACATCGCCACGGCGCTGCGGCGACCCCGTCCGAGCGTCAGCAATATCGTCGCGCTACTGCAGCAGCGAGACCTGGTGGTCGGACTGGGCGACTCCCGAGATCACCGTCTGCACTATCAGCGGCTCTCATCTTTGGGAACTACGGTCGCCGATCAATTCGTGACTGAGACGCTAACGCGCAGCGTCCTTGAGTAGATAGTCGCCGCGCGCGTCGCGGTCCGGCCGAGATTTGTCCTTCGACAACGGAGCGCTGGCATTCCATCCGGGCTAGGCCGTGTTTTGAGCAGCGCGCCGAGCGCGAGCGGCGTCTTTCAGAGCGATGTTGTCGCGCCAAGGCGATCGAACGGCTGATGGCGCCGGGCAGCCTCGCAGCCTAGCCTGTGGCGAGGAAACCGACTTCCGGCCCGGCCAGCATCCGTCCCTGAACGTGGTCACCGCTCTCCAATGTGCCGGTCGGCCGCTCATACCATGCCCCGCCGCCTCGGCGTGAAGCGACGGCTATGCCGCTGAAGCGGTAGGCGAAATGGTTGCAGCCGTGGCCGGGAACGTCGTTGTAATCCTCAGCGGCCGCGTCCATCGGTTGCGGAGAGGTGAAGGTCAGTGTCAGGTAGATCGGCGACGAGACCGGTCGGCCGTTGAGCCAAGCTCTCCACCAGCCCGGCCGGGAGGCCATCTCCAAGACGGCGACCCGTATCGGCTGGCCAACCTGGACGGCACCGATCCTTCGGAGTGAGTAGTGATCACGGGAGATTGTCTCGACGTAGATGTCGTCGCCGACTCCGCCACTCACGTTGCCGGTCGTGTCCGTCTGGTAGCCGTCGGCTTTTCTGATCGCCCACATAGCAGCGACGCCGCCGCGGTTCCAGACGCCGATCTGGACCCAAGAACCAGTGCCGTCGCTTTCCTCTCCTTCGCCGCCAACCGTGACCCAGGCGGCGAGATGCCCGGAAGCTATCTCGGGCTGTTCGAGCTCGGTGATGGTGGCGGCGATGCCGTGCCAGGGCTTGACGCTCTCCCACGAGACGTACCGAAAGTTGAACGGCGGCCAACAGGCCGCCGTTCCCTGATCGGCGTCGGCCGGCATGGCAAACGCCACGCAGAGAGCAGCGACGCCGGCCAGCAAGGAGACAAGAGCGATGCGCACCCAGCGACGGTGCGCTCGAACACGCCCACCTGTAACGCTTTCACGGAGGAGAGGATGTCGGGCTGGCCGATAGGTGGAGCCGACGGTTTGCCCAGGCCATTACACGAAGTAGCGGCATGCGCGAATAGGCCCCAAGCAACCTTGCCTGTATGCGTCCATGTCTCGTGCAACGTCAGCGGCTCGGCTTTACGCTCATCGAGCTGCTCGTCGTCATCGTCATCCTCGGGATCCTGATGGCGGTCGCGCTGCCCACCTTCCTCACTCAGCAGACCAAAGCGCAGGACTCGCGGACTCAGCAGTATCTGACGACCGCCTTCAAAGCGATCCGTGCGTCGACACCGGAAACGAACAACCTCTATCCGAGCTCGACGAGCATGGTCAGCTGGATCCAGCAGTCCGAGCCGGAGCTGACTGCACAACGCGGCGACTGTTTGACGGGGGTGACCTCAGCGCCGGTCGACGCCGTCCTCGTCGATCCTGCCTCGACGGCGACCTCACTTCAGCTGTGCGCTCGCTCTCAAAGTGGCAACGTGTGGAAGCTCGTCGCCTCGGCGACGGGCGTGCAGCAGCTTCTGGACGGAACGCTGGTACCGCTGACGGTCTCGGGAAACGAGATCACCGACGCCACGCGAGCAGCCGGCGTGCAAGGCGACGGCCTCTCGGACGATTCGTCGACCGGTATCTGGGAAGGCACGACCAACCTCGTTACGAACGGCGGCTTCGAGACGAACACGACGGGCTGGAGCGACTTCAATGGCAGTTCGAGTTCCAGCCGCGATACGTCGACGGCGAAGTTCGGCACCGCCTCTTTGAAAACGACTACCACCGGCTTCGGAGGCCCGCAGAACGCGACCGCGGCCGCGCTTCCTTCCACGACTTACACCGCCTCGGCATGGGTGAAGACGAGCTCAGCCTGCGCTGGTCAGTCCTTCCAGTTCAAGCTCGGCACCGGCGACGGCCTCAACCACATCGACGCCTTCCCTGCGAGCACGTCCTGGCAGTACGTCACCGAAACGGCGAGCACGCCATCCTCATCACCCGCGCTCACCGTCTGGGTATTCGCGCCGATTTCCGGCTGCACGTTCTGGACCGACGGTGTGCAGCTCGAGCAGAAGCCGTTTGCCACGCCATACGTGGAGACAAACGGCGCAACAGCGACCCGCAACGCCGCGCGTGTCCAGGCGCCGGCGTCGCTGCTGAACGCTACACAGGGCTGGGTGGCGATACGGGTCCGGATGAACTGGGACAGCACGCTTGCCGTTAGTCCCGGCCCGCGCATTTTCGACTGGCGCAGCCCAGCTGTGGGGACGACTGAGATGCGCTCGTTGCGTTACAACACTGCAGCCGGGCAGTGGGAGTTTTGGGAGATGTCTGCTGCGTCGCCCCCCGCGGCGACTGCCTCGATCGCCAGCAGCTTTACCGCCGGCCAGCTCATAACAGTGATCGGCAGCTGGAACAGCAGCACAGATGCGATCTCGATCAGCGGGGCCGCGTTCACGTCAGCAGCGACAGCCGTCCATCCCGCTCCTAGCTCGCCATCGTTCGACATCGGCAGCGACGGCCAGAGCCTAGATATAAACCGAATCGACGCTGACGTCCTCTGGTTTGCCTGCGGCACCGGCACCCTCTCCAACGCGGACGCCGCGACGATCAACTCCTGGGGCAACGCCGACCCGAAGGTGGCGCAGTTTCCCGCAGCTGCTCAGGCTGACTTCGTCTGGAACGGTGTCGGCCCGACGGGCAGTTTGAAGTAGCGAACGGGGTGAAGCGCCTTCAGACCGTGCTGCGCCGAGCGGGAGCTCGGCCTAAGGAGAAGGAGCAGCGAGCGGCCGAGGAGAAGGTAGAACCGTGACAATCACCCGCTTCAAGCTGCTCTTGTTCGCCTGTCTTGCCATGGGACTGGCGTTCCCGGCGCTCAGCATCGGCGCGCCGCCGCCGGGCGCGACCGCGCAGTGCCGGGACGGGACGTACAGCTACTCGCAGCACCGCTCCGGCACCTGCTCACATCACGGCGGCGTCGCCGTCTGGCTCAACGGCAGCACCTCCCCGTCGTCTGGCTCACCGAGCAGCAGCGCAACGTCAGCGTCTGCGGCCTGTGGCGTCGAACGCTGGACGGTGAAGACACTGCAAGACCGGCCGAGGCTGCTGCCAGCGCGAACGACGACGATCCACTTCCTGGTCACCCGTCCGGCACCGAACCCCCTCCCCTCGGCGCGCCTTCCATTCGAACGCCACGTCTACACCCTGACGGCGACCGTCACCCTGGTTCGTCCCGAGGAGGATGGCGACCTCCACCTCGTCCTGCGATCGGGTGCCGATCACATGATCGCCGAGTCACCCTCGCCAAGCTGCGACGCGCGCACCGCCCCGCTGCACCGCAGAGAAATCGCAGCTGCGCGGACCAAGATTCGCCTTTGCGCTCGCGCGCGGGTGACAGGCGTCGCCTTCTTCGATTTCGACCACGGCCAAACAGGCGTCGCGCCGAACGCGATCGAGCTTCATCCGATCCTCGCGTTCCGGTGTCTGCGTTCCAGCTGACGGTCGGAGCGGCTCGTCAGGCTAAGGCCGGCTCGACCTCCACGAGAAACGGCTGGCCGTCGTCCCGCCGGACACGATACGCCTGGTCGATCGGCACCCAAGCGCGTACCGCTGCTGCGAACTCTTCGACAACCTCGTCGAGCCGCCGACGGGCCGCGTCTTGGTCATCGATCTCGTCTCGGGAGGCGTAGTCCCAGATCGACTCGATCGTCTCGCCGAGCATGTCTGCGACCGCCACCGGCTCGCCCACAAGATCAGCGAACCTCACATCGGCAGCGAGAGCTCCGATCTCGGCCGGATAGCGCGCGTGGGCGTACGCGGCGGCCGCCCGGTTGGCGTCGCGCTCAGATGGGATCTGCGAGTACTCGTTCATCCGACCTGTCCGACGCATTGCCCGTCGCATGATGCTTTCGAGATAGAAGAAGTGCGGGCCGTACAGGTTGAACTGGAAAGCGTGCTGCGCCTCGTGGCGTAGACCGACCGCCGGTCCTGCCTCGGGTGCGTCGATCTCCGCGTAGACGCAGAAGCGGTGGAGGTCACTGAAGTCGTTGAGCCGATCGCCGACGTCGCGCGCGACGCGGTGCTCGAGCTGTCCCCAGTGGCCGGGTGGGACGTACGCGTAATCCGACACATCTGCCGGCGTCGCGGCCGCTACAAGAAGCAGTACGGCCGTGTCCTCATAGACCGCGGCGTCCTCGAGCGCAGCGAGCATCAACCGTTCGATCACGATGGCAGCCTAGAAAACGAGCGAGCTGATGCGGACTGCATCGGCAAGTCCGCCCTGGCTTGCTCGGCCTACGCGACCCAGCGGGCGCGCGGTAGTTCGTCCTTGTAGCGACCGGAAGCAAGGTAGGCCGAGACCCGCCGTTTCTTTCCCGCGACGGGCCTGACCTTTCGCGCCGCCTCTGCTGGTGTCGCTGCCTCGCAGGCGAAGACGAGTTTGTAGTCCTCCTGTCCGGCCTTTTCGGGGTCGGTGGCGAAGACGACGAACGCCCGGCGCCGGGCCTTGGCCTCGCGCTCGGCTCGCTCGTTCTCGAGCGCGGTCGCGTAGTCGACTAGATCGAGCTGCTTGCTCTCGTCGCTCTTTCTCTCGTTGCTCACTGAAGGGCCTCGACGTGGCGCATGAGTGCTTCGAATGTTGTCGCTGGCGAGGCATCGAAAACCGCTTGCGGCACCTTCAAGTAGAACCAGTCTTCCCCGGTCAGCCGGGCGGCGTCCTCGCACCAGCGCTTGGCCCGCCGATCCTTACGGGCGACCTCCACATCCTCGAGGCCCTTGGTCTCCACGAGAGCGTGAGTCTGGTCCTTGAGCCGGACAGCGAAGTCCGGGTAGTAGTAGCGAAGCGCCCCGGAGTTGGATAGGTACTCGATGGAGAATCGGCTGTTCTGGGTCAGCTTGGCGTAGGCAGCGACATCGTCGGCCCGGTCGAGGAAATGGGCGAAGGCGCCCTCGAGGCTCGAGTCCATCGCCACCTTGTTGAAGAGCTGCTTCTCGCCGGGTGTCGTCTGCTTCGACCACAGGAACGCCGGCGTCGATGAGACCATCACCGGAGCAGCCTCGATCTTGACGTCCTCGGTCGTCACCGCGCGTTCGTTGATCGCGTTACGGAACGCCTCCGTGACAAGCGCGCGTGCGTCGCCCTCTGTAAGGCGATAGAGGATCGTCTTGTTCGCCAGTTTGACCGGATGCTCAAAGAGCTTGGTCGCCAGGTAGTCGCGCACTAGCGGCGTGATTTGTGCGAAGTGCCCGGCGACATTCCCCAAGCCGGCGGCACGCATGACCAGCTTGGTGTAGTAGGCCACGGCGCCCGAGGGCTCCTCGGGGTAGGGGATGTAGAACTCGCCCTCCTCGATCACTTTCTTCGAGATCAGGTGCAGGCCCCGGTAGCGGATGTATTCCTCGGCGCTGACGTCAGGAACGACGATCGGCTTTTCAGGCGCAGCGATGTCGTCGAGTGAGAAGCCCGCGAGATAGTTCGTCGCCCGGCGCAGATGCCGCGAGAGCTGCGGCAGCGCGATGTCGAACTGCGCGACCTTGCTCTCCTCGACGTAGATCGACTCGGCACCCGTGCCAATCTCCGACGCCTTGCGCCTCTGGACCCGCAGGCCCTCCTGCTTCAGCTCCTGATCCCACAGGTCGCGGAAAGCGTCGTGCTCGATGACGACAACGCGTTCCTCCCAGCCTGATCCTGGTGGCGTCATCCGCCGCAGTCCACGGCCGAGCGTCTGTTCGGGAAGGATGCGAGCGGCTGCGGTGTAGGAGCGCAGGCCGACGATCACGCAGACGTTCCGGACATCCCAGCCTTCCCGGAGCATGAGGACACTGACGATGGCGTTGATCTCGCTCTGGTCGGAGTCGACCTCGCGCGCCGCCAGGCGAGCCTTCTCCAGCTCTTTCTTCTGAATGTCGCCACGGCGGTCGGTGTGGATCACGAGCGTGCGATCACCCTTGAACTCCGGCAGCAGCCTCAGGTAGTCGCCGATCTCGTCGGCCGACTGCGTGTCCTCAGCCATCACGAACAGGATCGGGCGCTTTCCGGCCTTGTTGAGCTCCTCGGAGAACTTGCGCCAGCGCGCTACGCCGGCCTCGATCCACTGCCGGTAGCGCTCGGCGGCATTGGTTGCCGGCAGCTCAACCGGTCCGCCGATCTCACCGATGATCGGAATCTTGACGATCCCGTCCTCGACCGCCTGGGCGAGTGGGTAGTCGACGACGATCTCGCGGAACGGTGTGCCTTGCTGGTCACGCGGTGTAGCCGAGAAATCGAGTTGGGCAACCACGCCCTCGGTGGCGGCCTCGTCAACGCGACGGATCGTCTTCCACCACTCCAGCCGGTCATCGTGTACGTGATGGGCTTCGTCGTTGACCACGAGAATCCGGTCGTGGCTGGCGACACGGTTGAAGAGCTCGTCGCCTGAAGGCGCATCGAGATCCTTCTTCACCGTCGGACCCACGAGTGCGGCGACCGGGTTTTGGCTCTCCCGATCGCGGTCCTCGTATAGGCGGTGAACGTTCGTCAAATAGAGCGCGCCGCGCGTCGTCTCCGGCGTCAACTCGTCCTGCAGGATGACCATGTAGTCGAATTGGTCGCGCCACTCGGGCGGGATCATCGGGTCGCGGAGAAAGATCACTCCGTCGCCGAAATCCTCCTTCAAGCGCTCGAAGACAATGATGTTCGGCGCGATCAGCAGCGTGTGCGGCGTCATCGGGCTGTTCTCCTCGAACAGCCAGTGAAAGTACGACCAGGCGATGCAAAGCCCCATTGCCTTTGTCTTGCCGGACCCGGTCGCCATCTTGAAGACGTAGCGGGCGCCTCCCTTCTCGGACGGGTCAACGACGACCTGCTGTGAGGCGAAGGAGAGAAGGTCGAGGTAGCGACGCACGCGCCTGACCTCGTGTAAGTAGACGAAGGTCTCGACGGCCTCGCGCTGGCAGAAGAAGTAGCGGAACGGCAGCCCGTCGGGCGTCTGGTGGTCTTCGTCGAACCAGTACGAGAAGAGACGCGTCGAGGTCTCGGACGCGCCGGGGTATCCGTTGGCGCGCCAGGCGTCGACCACTGCACGGACATCGTTGACGAAGCTTGTGTTCTCGCTCGGCTTGCGGCGCTCGGGGACGCCGTAAGGGTCGCCCTCGGGGACGTCCTGTTGCTCGAGCACCTCCGTCACTTGATGACGACCTCGGCAAGCTTGGTGGTGTCGTTGCCGAAGATGTCGATCACCTTGACGACGATCGCGTAGCGGCCCGGCTGCTCGTAGTCGTGCCAGTCGCTCTCGACCGAGAGCGTCGGTGTCTCACGAGTGCGGAATGCCTGCCACTCGTTATGGAAGGTGTCGTCGTGGAAGTTGAAGTCGACCGCCCAGTAGTCGATGTAGTCCGACCATTGCGTGATCTTCGACCGCACTTCGTCTGGGATCAGCTCCTCCGACGCGATGACGAAATCGCGCAGCTGCACACGGGCGCTCCTGTTCTGACGGTCGACCTGTAGCTCGAGGTACGCCAGCTCGAAGAAGCGCACCTCGTCGCCGACCTCGACCTTCATCACCTCGCGCGGGATCTGGCGGCAGCGGACGTCGAGGCCACGCCGGCGTGCCTCCTCGCCGACGACGTCGTGCAAGCCCATCTCCCACTCCCAGCCGAGGATGTCAGCGGCGGCGAGGTCATTGTCGGCCAGCTCGTCCATCACCTGCTCGATCTCGCCGATCGTCACCGGCGCGTCGACGGCTCCGATGTGCACGAGCCGGTTGGCTTTCTTGCCATGCAGGTGGCGGTAGCCCTCGATGGGCAGGGCGTCGTACAGCTCGAGGATGAAGTGCAGATAACGGTCGAGCTCATCCCCGGTTGTCACCTGCTGCCAGTGCTGGCGCTCGTAGGCACCGAGGTTGAGGATCTCGAACGGCGAGCACCCGCGCAGGTCGAGCAGCCGCTTGCGGGTTGTATGGATAGCGAAGCGGCCGAGGTCGCAGCCAATCCAGCGCCGCCCCAGCTGCTCGGCGGCGACGAGCGTGGTTCCCGAGCCGCAGAAGAGATCGGCGACGAGATCGCCTGGCTCGGTTGCGGCCTCGATTACACGGTTCAGCAGAGCCAGTGGCTTCTGGGTGTCGAAGCCGACGCGCTCTGCCGCCATGGAGTTGACCGGCGCGATGTCGTTCCAGAGGTTGTCGACGGTGTCGCCCTCAAGCTCGTCGAGATAACGCTTGCGGCGGATGCGCTTTGACTTGTCCGCCGGGAAGTAGAGCCGCCCTTCGCGCTCCATTTCTTCCATGCGCTCGCGGGAGACGGCCCAGCCCTTTGGTGGCGGGGCGTAGCCCTTGTATTCGTAGGTCAGATTTGGTCGCGGAGACGGGCTGGAAAGATTGTCGAGCTGGTAGCGGCGTCCATCAGAGTCGACGTGCGTGAACTTGGTGGCGATGTAATCGGGGTTTGACTCGCTGTATTGCCGTCTGAACTTCGTTGCCGAGCTCTTGGCGTAGAAGAGGATGCTCTCGGTTGTGACGCCAAATCGGATGGCGGCCGCGTTGGTCTCGCCGCGTCCGGCCTTGCGCTTCCAGATGATCTCGTTGCGGAAGTTTTCGGCGCCGAAGATCTCGTCGCACAGCACCTTCAGGTAATGGCTGACCGTCGGCCCGCAGTGCAGGTAGAGGGCACCGTCGTCGGAGAGCAGCTCGTGAATCAGCACGAGCCGCTCGTACATCATCTGCAGATAGGAGGAGCGGCCCGCGCCCCAGGTGTCGCGGTAGGCCAGTTCCTCGATCACGGACGGCGTCTTCGTCAGCGTCTCGTCGCCGACGCGGACGCGGAACGAGAAGTCGCTGCCGGTGTCGAACGGTGGGTCGATGTAGACGAGCTTGATCTGGCCAGCGAACTGAGCATGCAGGCTGGCGGCGACGAGCTTGTTGTCGCCCCAGATGAGCTTGTTGTGCCAGCTGGTTTGGGTGGCTTCGCTGAGGCCGAAGAGCGAGCCGCGCTCGGCCTCGCGTGTCGCCCGCGACTCATTGATTGTCTCGACCGTCTGGAAGGGCAGGGCAACCCGCTCAACCGCAGCCGGCTTGAAGGGCCAGGTGAGCCGCGGCGTCCCATCGCGCGCGACACGGATCTGCGCGGTTTGCTGTCTGTCTTCTGTCGACGCCACGCCCGCACCGCACTCTAACGCGCGCCCTGGCTGCTCTCCATCGGCGGTCCGGGCCGATCTCCCGTGCCGTCGCATCGGCGAGCATCAAGTTCCGCCGGAGGATGGGCGCGCCGGAGAACCACACAGTGCCCTGAGTCGTCGCGGTTACTCGGTTCAGGGCCGACATTGCCGCCTCCTACCCGGCTGCCGTCCGCGTTAGTTGCGACGAAGAACAGGGCAGCGGCCGTGGATTGCACCGCCTCTAACGCGGACGAGAAGACGAGCGGGCGAAGCGAAAACGGAGGCATCACCGCCTTATCTACGTCTAGGTTCGGGACCCACCACCCAGGAGTCGGCAATGCAGCACACGAAAATCGGGAGCGTCTGCGACAACAAGGTCAGGGTCAGCGTCGTCACGCCGGAAGCGGGCGGACGGGGCACGCCGCGGGTCGAACTAGCCGTCTATGGCGCCCGCTATGCGTACAGACTCTCGCCCGCCGAAGCTCGCGCACTTGCCGATTCGCTCACAGCGGCCGCCGAGAACCTGACCTCGCCATCAGCAATCGATCAGGCCGCTTGGACCAACCTATAAAGGCCGGTACGCCTGCCGACGCGCTCTACCGTCTTCTCGCGCCCCACCTGCGTCAGGAAGGTCGCCGCAGAGTTCTTGCCGCCGATTCTGTGCCCTTCAGCGACGACGAGCGCAAGCCAGTCTTTGTAGTGAACAACGTCGCCGACTTTGTGGTGACGCCAGAGCACGTCGGCTGCGATCTCTCGGAGCCGATCGCCCCGCAGTTCTTCACTCAGCGTCGTCAGCGACAGCTGATCCTCGATCTCGAGGACTTCTCCTAGCTCGCGGATCGTCTTGAGGTAGCGCTCCGCCTCAAGCGCCGTCTGCTCTACCTCTTCGATCAGCTTCTCGTGCCGGGCACGACACTGCTCGTACTTTCGAATCAGCTTCTCTCGCTCGGCCAGGGCCGTCTGGCGGAAGGTCTCCGAGAGCGGTGACACCTTCGGCGTCGGTTGGTTCGCTGCCACGACGGGCGAGCTTACGTGGCGGTCCGGACGGAGCGCCTGTTGGCTCGCCCAGCTGGACCAGCCAGCAGGTGCCTGTCGCAGCCTGTCCATCCGACGCCCTCCTTATGTTGTGACCCGACGCACGAGCAGCGCGTCCCGCAGGCAACGAGGAGGGCACCCGAATGGTCTATGTGACGGCGATCCACCAAGAAGACGGCAGCAGCCACGAGCACATCACGAGCGTGAAGTGGCGCAACCCGAGCACCGGCGACACCGGCCAGAACACGAAGGCCGAGATGGTCGATTGGATCAAGAACAAGAGCGGCGACGCGCGCGTGACCGACGGGACCAACACCGTGCAAGTTGGCGTTGTCGACGCCTCGCCGCCCTATATCCGCACCTACGCAGACGGCAAGTGGACCGACAACCTCCTCGCGCTCCCGAGGTTCTAAAGCCTGTGAGCAGCTCCAAGTTCCTGCACGCCGCTGACGTCCATCTCGACGCGCCTCTCGTCGGACTGGCGCGCTACCCCGGCGCGCCTGTCGAGGACATCCGCATGTCGACCCGGCGCGCGTTCACGAACCTCGTCGACCTGGCAGTAGCCGAGGAGGTGGCGTTCGTGATCGTCGCCGGTGACCTCTTCGACGGCGCCGGCCGCGACTACCACACCGCCTTGTTCATGGCCAGCGAGGCGAGCCGGCTGCGCAACGCCGGGATTCCGCTCCTGGTCGTCTCGGGCAACCACGACGCGGCCAGCGTCCTCACCAGGCAGCTCCGGCTGCCGGAGAACGTCACCGTCTTTCCGGCTGGTAAGCCGAAGAGCGTCCTCCTCGAAAACGTCCCGGTCGTCATCCACGGTCAAGGCTTCGGCCGGCGCGACGTGTTCGACGATCTTGCCGCGGCCTACCCCGCTGCCGTCCCCGACGTGCTCAACATCGGCGTCCTCCACACGAGCGTCGACGGCCGTCAGGGTCACGCCGGATACGCGCCCTGCACGGTTGCCGAGCTCCAGGGCAAGGACTACGAGTACTGGGCGCTCGGCCACGTTCACACCCGCGAGGTGCTGTGCGAAGAGCCGTGGATCGTCTTCTCGGGTTGCACGCAGGGCCGCCATATCCGCGAGACCGGCGCCAAGGGAGCAACGCTCGTCACCGTCGACGGCGGTGCGATCGCCGCGGTCGAGCACTGCGATCTCGACGTCGTACGCTGGGCGCTGATCCAGCTCACGACTCCGGGCGCCGACGAGGACGAGTTCCTCGCGCGCGTCCACGACGCGGTCGAGACCGCGGCGACCGAGGCCGACACGAGGCTCGTTGCCGTTCGTCTCGTCATCAGCGGCCAGACGCCGCTCCATCGCACTCTCGTGGCGGAGCGCGACCGGATGCTGAATGAGATTCGTGCCGTTGTCAGCGACGCAGCAGTCGGTCAGGCATGGCTCGAGCGAGTGAAGTTCGAAACCGGTGCGCCGGTTGATGTGACGCGGCTGATGGCACGTGACGACGCTGTCGGCGGGCTGCTGCGCACTCTGCGCTCCCTGCCGACAGACCACGTGGCACTAACAGAACTCGCCGATGAGCTGGGAGACCTGAAGCGCAAGCTTCCGGTCGACCTTGCTGTCGACGACTTCGATCTCGACGACCCTGCGGTGATTGCGAGGCTCGTCGGTGACATCGAGCATCTCCTGCTACCGCGCCTGACCGGAGTGGACGTCTGATGCGCCTTGCGACGCTTGACCTACTGGCGTTCGGCCATTTCACGAACAAGACGCTCGTCTTCTCAGACAAGCCCGGCGCGATCGACATGGTCTACGGCAACAACGAGGCCGGCAAGTCGACCTCCCGCCGAAGTGTCAGCGGCTTCCTCTTCGGTATTCCCGTCCGAACGACCGACGACTTCGTCCATCCGAAGCCGACGCTCCGCATCGGTGCGACCGTCATCACGTTGGCTGGCGAGAAGGTGCAAATCGTCCGCCGTAAAGGGTCGAAGGACACGCTGCGTGACGGCGTCGACAACGTCGTCGACGAGGAGATCCTGGCGCGCGCTCTGAGCGGCCTCGATCGAGAGCTGTACGAGCAGATGTTCTCGCTTTCGCGGGACGAGCTGGTCACCGGCGGAAACGATCTGCTCGCCGGCAAGGGATCGCTGGGTGAAGCGCTCTTCGGCGCAAGCATGGGCCTCGCCGGGATCAACGACCTCGTCCATGCGCTGGAGAGAGAAGCCCAGGAAATCTTCAAGCCGGGCGGCTCGAACCCGGTTCTCAACAAGACGCTGCGCGAACTCGACGAGAACCGGCGCAGGGTGCGAGAGCTCGAGTTGCGGCCGGCCGACTACCTCGCTCACGAGTCGGCGCTGGCGGATGCGCTTGCCGAGCGGACCAAGCTCGACGGCGAGCTGCGCCGTATGCAGACCGAACTCGCACGCCCCGAGCGGAACAAGCAGCTTTTGCCGCTCGCCGTCCTTCGCAGCCAAACCATGGCAGCTATCGAGGAACTTGGGGACGTAGTCGTGCTGTCGGAGACGGCACGCCAAGAGCGGCTCGATGCGCAGCGCGACCAAGATCGATCAGAGGCGCAGATCGCCGACCTCCAAGAGCGGATCGACTCGCTCAAGTTCCAGCTAACTGTCGTGCGCCCCAATGAAGCGCTGCTCGCACGCGCCGATGAGATTCGGTCGCTCCATACCGAGATCGGTGCTCATCGCAAGGCCGCCCGCGACCTGCCGGGTCTGCGCACCCAGCAGCGCGCGGCTCGCGGTAGGGCAGCAACTCTGCTTGCGCAGACGCACCCTGATCGCCAGCTCGAAGATGTCGCCGACCTGCGGCTGACGGTCGCCGACCGTGCCGCGATCGCGTCGCTCAGCGACCGTTTCGGCCGCCTGGACGAGTCCAAGCAGCAGGCGGGTGTTCGCCTCGAACAGGCCAAGGCGAAGGTCAAGCGCGTCCAGAAGGCCCTCGCCAGTCTGCCCAAGCCGAAGGAGACCGCCTCAGCTGCCGCCACGCTTGACTCAGCTCGTCGGCTCGGCGACATCGAGGCTGCTATCGCCGGCGAAGCGGCCGTGTGGCGCGCAGCAGATGCCCAGCTGCAGGCTGATCTTGCTGGCCTCCCGCTCTTCGACGGCTCGATCGACGAGCTCGAGCGCCTGCCTGTTCCGGTCGGGGCGACCATCACTCGCTTCGTCGATGCGTATGACGAAATCGACATGCGCCAGCGCGACCTGTCCGCCCAGGATGCCCGTCTCGTCGACGAGCTGGCCGGCCACCACCAGAGTCTTGAGGCATTCGAGTCGGCGGTCACGGTGCCGGGCGAGGGCGACCTTGCGGCTGCGCGCGATCGCCGCGAGCGCGGCTGGGCGCTGGTGCGCCAGACGCTCGAGAATGGCGACCAAGCAGTCGACCTCTTGTCGTTCGCAGCCGACAGGCCACTGGTCGATGCCTACGAGGAGAGCGTTGCCGTTGCCGATGACGTCGCTGATCGCCTGCGCCGCGAGTCGAGCCAGGTTGCCAGGCACGCGGAACTTGAGGCTGCGCTAGCCCGCTGCAAGAAACAGCTTGGGACCGTCCGCTCGGAGCTTGCTGACCTGGGCGCCGAGCGCGAAGGTCTCGATGCGGAGTGGCAGGCGCTCTGGGCGCCGACTGCGATCTCACCACTTCCGCCGTCAGAAATGCAGGGATGGCGTAGCTCGCGCCAGGATCTTGTAGCCGAGGCGGCCGAGCAGCGAAGCGCCCGCGCCGAACTGGACTCGAAGCGCGACCTCGTGACCAGACACGGCGCGGCGCTACGACGTGAGCTGGAAGGTCTCGGCGGCTCGGCCACCGACACTGCCACGCTCGCCGAGCTCATCGGTCTGCTCGCGGCGCTCACCGACGAAGAGCGCTCGCGGACGGATGCCATCGCACGCGGCCGTGACCTTGTCGCCGACGCAAAGGACGAGCTGGCAGACGCGAAACTTGCCGCCGAACACGCTGACAGTGAGGTCAAGTCGTGGTCGACAGACTGGAAAGCGGCGATCTCAGGGCTCGATCTCGGCGACGATTTGACACCGGAGCAGGCGCGGTCGATCGTGGACACGCTCGCCGAGCTGTTCACAGCACTAGATGAGGCCGCTGGGTTCGTGAGTCGCATCGAGTCGATCGAGCGGGACGCCGCGACCTTCGCCAACGCGGCGAACGAACTCGCAGCAGACGTCGCGCCGGATTCTGGCGACCTCGATCCGGAAGATCTGGTTATCACGCTCGAGCGTCTACTCAATGTTGCCGTCGCCGACGCCAAGCAGTTCGAGGGGATCCAACTCCAGCTGCAGGACTTGACCGAGCAGCAACGCGAAGCCCAGAAGCAGTACAAGTCGGCCGACGACGAGCTGCAGCGCCTGATGAACGCTGCCGGTTGCTCGTCCTTGGACGAGCTGGAAGATGCCGAGGACCGTTCGGTCAAGCTGGTTGCGCTTCGCGCCGAGCTGCGCAGTCTTGAGGAGCAGATGATGCGGATCGCCGCGGCGCCAGCCGGTGACCTCGCCGCCGAAGTTGCTGGCCTCCAACTCGAGCAGCTCGAAGTCCAGGTCGCCGAACTCTCCGATCGTCTGCAAGAGCTTGGCGAGGAGCGCCGGCGGCTCGATGAGACCGTCGGGCAAGAGCGCGCGCTCCTCAGTGAGCTGGAACGCGGCGAAGGAGCTGCGGAGGCAGCGGCGGCCGTCGAGGCAGCGAAGGCAACCGCGCGCCAGCAGGCCGAGCAGCACGCGCTTCTGAAGCTCGCCGTCGCCGTGCTCCGGCGCGAGATCGAACGCTTCCGGGAGGAGAGCCACGGACCGCTCCTCACTCGGGCCAGCGACTTCTTCGCCAGGCTCACCTGCCAGGAGCACACCGGCCTGACCACCGCCTTCGACGATCGCGGCAACGTCATCCTCGTTGGCCGCCGCGCCGGTGGCGCGGAGATCACCGTCGAACACATGAGCGACGGCACTCGTGATCAGCTCTATCTCGCTCTCCGCTTGGCCACGATCGAGCATCAGCTTGACCGCTCCGAGCCGCTCCCGCTGATCGTCGACGATCTCTTCGTCAACTTCGACGACGATCGCGCAGCCGCCGGCTTCGAGATCCTCGCTGAGCTGGCCGAGAAGACTCAGGTCGTCTTCTTCACGCACCACCGCCATCTCGTCGAGCTGGCCAAGGCAACGCTCAGCTCACAGCAGTGGACGCTCCAGGAGATCGGAAAGGCTGCAGGGCTAGTCGAGGTCGCTGCCGCTTGAGCGCCATGCCAACTCTTGACAACAGCCGATCTCGTGACAGACGGTTAGCCGGGGTGAGCGGGCACGCAGCTTGATCTTGGTGTGAGCGGACGGCCACGGTCCGCGCTGATGCGGCGCATCGCGGCTCTGATCGCCCCTGTAGCGCAAGACGCCGGCGCGGTCGCAGACGATGAGGCTGTCGTGGAGATCGCAGCCGCGGTCTGCGAGGCGTACGGGCACGAGGATGCTGTCGACGGATTAACCAAGGCCGAGATCCTTGAGCGCATTGACGGGGGCTTCCCGGCCGCAGACGTTGAGTCGCGCCTTGACCTCTTCATCCGACTCGAGCTGCTTCGCCCGATCCTCGACAAGAAGCACCAGAGCCGCTACGTACTGAATCCAGCTGGAGTCGTCGGTCTGCTCGTATTCGAGCGCATCGGCGAACGCGGCGGAGTCGACGAGCTACTTCACCTCCTCGATCGAACGCGCCGCCTGATCGAATCGGGTGCGGCGACCGAGGCCACTGTTGCAAGTGCCCTCGAGCGGCTCCGCGGACTATTCGCCCTCTTCGCTAACGAAGTTGCGAGGCTCGTCGCTGTAGCGCCGCTTGACGAACTGCTGACGGAACGACGCTTCCATGACCGCGCCGACCTCATCACACAGGTGGCCTCGCTCAACGGTGTGGTTACCGACCAGTTCCCGAGCCTTGATCGACCCGCGTACCGGGTCGTGGTCGAAGCACAGCGCTACGTCTCGGCGGTGCAGGACCTCGTCGCTCGAGTGCTCGACGAAGGAGGCGAAGCGCGCGACTTCGGAGTTCTCGCGCCCGAGGACTACCTGACAGCGGCAATCACAGCGTCCGTAGCCGACCTCGCCAGCGTCTTTGCCACCATCGTATTCGACCCACCGCGTCCTTGGCTTGATGCCGGAGCGATCGTCGAGGTGGTCGAGACATACCGGCCACGCCGCACTATCCGCGTGCGCCCGCCCGAGCCAGCCGGTACTCCGGTTGGTGATCCGTTAGCGCTTCTCGAAGAGGAGCAGGCGCGGCTGATGCAACGCCGAGCGCTGAAAGCCGAGCAGCATCTCCAAGGCCAAGAGGCGACGCAGGTCAGCAGCATCCTGCGCGGCACGGGTTGGCCGGGGGCCGCGACCACACTCGCCGACTTCCTCGCCCTGGACGCCGATGTCGCGCAGCCGTACCGGCTCGAGCTCGACGACGCCGTCATCGTTGATTCCGCAGGGCCAGTCACGTTCGTGCCGCGCGGGACCCTCGAGCGTGCGACGACCATGCCCGAGATCGCGGCGAGACCTGAACGTGAACTCTCGGCTCCGGAGACCGTCGAATGAGCCTCAAACTTCAGATGGCGCGGCTGCGCGCCAACCACTCGGCCGCCCTTTCAGGCGCCGAAATCGCTGCCGTCTCTCACGCAGCGACCATACTCGGGCGCCGCCTTATCGAGGTCGACGACGCCGCAGGAATACGCACGTTCGTTCTCGGCTGGAGCGACGGCAACGAGCCAGCCGTAGGACCCGAAGGGATCACCGCTCGCCAGCTCTCGGCGATACCGGTCTTGACCTTCGCTTGCTGCCTTCGTCTGTGCTGGCCCGATCCGGCAACTAATCCGTACCCCGGCGAACGAACGCGCGTGGCCGACGTCATCCGGTTAGCGACCGCCATCGGCGCCGACGATCGCCACGTAAAGGGCGCTCTCCGCAGCGAGCTACGTGCAGCTGGACTCATCCAGCTCCATGTGCCCGAACTGAGTCTCGGGCCGGCAGTCGCCGCATGGGCGCCCGCGCAGGTCGAGGCGCTCCGGCGATTTCACACGACATTGCCCGCCCTGGAGGCCGCGAATGGCTGATGCTCTCGCCGATCTGCAAGGGCTGGACTCACGCAGCCGCAACGCGGTACTCGCGGCCATTGCCGCTGTGGAGGCTGCAGATGCACCGGTCGATGCAAGCCGGTTCGACGCTCTGCGTGATCCCGGCATCCGCGCTCACGTCTCATCCGTCCTGGCGGCTTGCGGCCGAACACTGATCGAGGGCAACGGCGGTTGGCTTTCCGCCTACGAGGACGACGTGGCGGACGCTCTCCTCGAGGAGGGAATCGGTCTCTTGAGCGAGAAAGACCGCGCCGTCCTGGCGCTGGTCCTGCTGTACACGGTGGCGATCCCGCGGGCGCGCGGCCGTATCGACGGGACCGATTGGACCCAGGCGGAGCCAACGACTGTCGAGCAACTGCAGAAGCATCGCTATCTGACTCGACGGGACATCCTGCTCTCGCTTCGCAATCTGCGCTCCCGCGGAATCTTGCGCCCCGGCCTGCGCGGTGCGATCGCCCCCGGACCACAGTTCCTCAGGCTCAGCGCCGCGCGCACGAGGCGAATCTGGGACGAACTCGTCATCGTTGCTCAGCCCGATAGCACCCTTGCGCAAGTGATCCGCCGTCGTCATAGCGAGGAGAACGCGGCGTGACCGCGCTGGAGCTCGTGAGCGACACGCTCCAAACCCAGACGACTGGCGTCATCGCCCGGCGCCAACTCGTCTGTGTGCAAACGATCGACGTCGCTCGCCTCACGGCTCACCCGGTGGCACTCGTGCCCGGAGCATTTGTCGCCGTCGGCGGACGTGGCCCGAAGGGCGATTCCAACGAATCCGGCAAGACGAGCTTCCTCGCCGCCGTGTCACTCCTCCTCGGAGACCCTGAGTGGCGACTCGGTGGTGGCGGCGCCTCGTCTGTCGCCGCGCTCCTCTTCGAGCCTGAAACGGCTGGCGCCTCAGCACAACGCTTCACGCCTGCAGCACACGGCTACGTCATCGGCGTCTTCGCCGAGAGCGACAGTCCAACCACGACCGCCATGACCGTCTGGTGCCGACTCAGCGCGCTCTCGCCGCATGTCCTCGTTCGCTGGTCTGAGGGTGTTCATCTGGCGCCCGGCGAGAACGATGCAGAACGCCATCTCAACGCCGATGACGCTTGGCGCGCACTCGGCAGCAAGCGCGAGGTCGGTGCCGCGAGCTACGCGCGGGTTCTCTACGGCGACTCGCCGCGCGTCCTCGCCTACGTCGCTAAGCGCGGCAGTCGGCGCTCCGATCCTTCGCTTCTGCAGATGAACGCCGGAGCGTTTTCTCCGACCCAGATCGGAGCTGACCTCATTCGTCTCGCTGGACGCGCCGGCTCCTTCGAGAGCGACGCCGAGCAACGCCAGCGACTCGACGAAGCCGAGCGGCAGCTCGCAGATCGTCTCTCACACGATCACGATGCACGGCAACAAGAGAACGCCACACTCGAGAAGCTCGAGCAGCGCAGAGAGGCACGCCTACGCCTTGTCGAGGCCCAGAACCTGTGGAGCCTCCATTTCGCCCGCGGCTATCTCGATGTTCTGAAGAGCCACGCCGACCTGGAGGCTCGAGAGCGCGAGCGCGATGGGGAGCTCGCGGAGGCCGCCGAGCGCCTGAAGCTAGCCACCGCCGATCTCGAAGCGCTCGACGCCCCTGACAAGCTGGAAGAGGCACTCACCGCAACCAATGCGGAACTTGGGCGCCTGCGCAGCCGAGACGAAACAGCTCGCCAAGCGGCGGCCGATGCCCGCGCCAAAGCAGCAGTTACAGCGTCGCAAATAGACAAAACGCGAGCCGCCGCGGCAGGGTGGTCAGGCGCGACGACCGAGGCATGCGAGCTACGCCTGGCTCAAGCTGAACAGGGCCGAGAGCGTGCCGACCAGCTCCTGTGGTCGGCAACTGAAGAACTGCAGCGCGCCGATGAAGCAGTGCGAGAAGCTCAAGCTGGCGGCGCTGGCGCGAGCGAGGTCGTAGCTGCTCTCACCGCCGCCGACATCGACGCCGCGGCTCTCCTTGACGTCGTCGAGGTGGAGGACTCGGCAAGGCCAGAATGGGAGCCGCGTCTGCGTCTGTACCGCGACGCGGTTCTGATCAGCAGCGTCGACGAGGAGCGCGCTCTGCGAGCACTCCGAGAAGCCTCCGACGCCGTTCTCGTCGTCGGGATTCCGTCGGACGAGCTTCCCGACGGGATCACGTCTGCCCCTCCAGGTGCCCGCACGTTTCTCCATCAGCTTGTCCTGCGCTACGAACGGCACGCAGATCGCGCCTCGGCAGTTACGGATTCCGTTCTTGGCGTTGTCGTCGTCGACGAGCATGACGAGCCGCAAACGGGGCGAGCGAATCGGGTCGATCGTGCTGAGCGTGTGCGTGAGGTCGCCGCCGCTGCGGTAGCTAGCGCGACAGCTGAACGCGAGCAAGCAGTTCTCGAGTCACAGGAAGCGAGTGCCGACCTCGACGCCGCGAGGGCCGTCGAGCAAGTAGCGACGCTTGGAGAGCAGCTGGCTAGCTTGACCAAGGAGATCGAAGCGCAAGGGAAGGTGCTCGATGAGCTGAGTCCCAAGCTAGAGGAGGCCGAGACACTAGTCGCGGGTGCACGGCTGCGAGTCGAAGCCCACGGACAAGCTCGCGCCAGGGCCGACGCCGTCGTCGAACTGAAGCGGTCCGAGCATACCCAGGCGATTAGAGCGCTCGAGGACGTGCGACGACAGAAGGAAGCGCTTCAGATCGAGTACTGGGCGCACGGATGGGGTGGAACGAGCGAGTCGGCCGAAGCGGCCCTCGAGAGCGAAGCACGCGCAGAAAACACCCTCCGGAAGCGCGCCGGTGACGCGCTTCTCGACGCCCTCCATTCACTCGGAATCAGTTCAGACGGTACCGGGGCGCCAACAGAAGAGCTGCGGCGCGTGGCTAGCCGACGCAATCAGCTTGTCGAGGAACCCGCCGGGCGGCAGCCGCCTTCGTTCGATGCGGTCGTCGCCCCTTTGCGTGACTGGCTCGACAGCCACGCCGAACGTGACGAGGTCATGGCTGACCGGATCGAACGTACGCAAGCGCAACGCGCTGAAGAAATCGAGCTGGCGCATCAAGAGTGCTCCGATCTACACCAGGGTCTTCAGAGCTTGCAGGATGCAGTGGAGCAGCGAGTCCGCCAGTCCCTCGATGAGATCAGCGACGAGTTCGACAAGCTCGCGCGTGAAGCCGGCGGCTTCGGTGCAGAGCTAGCGGTCAAGACCTACAGGCCACAGACACCGCAAGAGCAGTGGCGGTGGGACGTCACGCCGCAGTGGCGACGTTCGCAGGGCGGTCGGATGCTGCCGTAGAGGTTGTCCCGTAGCGCGTAGAACTTGAGGTGGCGGTCCTCCCGCCTCGTCCGGTCGCGTAGCGACCGTGGCGAGTACCGAAGTCGTCGTTCGAGACAGGAGGATCCGCCGTGAAGACC
>Ga0070739_10001219_pt1 | contig 40093 bp, 29 predicted proteins | sample Coa_R1_7_FD_66445 | JGI IMG/M metagenome (GOLD analysis project Ga0070739, IMG submission 66445) | Surface soil microbial communities from Centralia Pennsylvania, which are recovering from an underground coalmine fire - Coalmine... | ecosystem: Environmental > Terrestrial > Soil > Unclassified ...
TCCGCCCTTGTGACCGAGCTCGACATAGCCCTCATGACCCAGCTCTTCCTTGCGGGCCTCGCCGCCCATGCGGCCTAGCTCCACGTAGCCCTCATGGCCTAGCTCTTCCTTGCGGGTCTCGCCGCCCTTCTGGCCGATCTCGCTCATGGCGTCGGGGCCATACTTCTCGCGCAGCGTCTCGACGCCCTTGCGGCCCGCCTCCTGCACGGTCATGCTCTCCTGCTCGCGATCTTTATTCTCTGCCATCTTTCAGGCTCCTTTCCTGCGATCTCATCCGGTATTCCTCTCCTCAGGCCTACTGGAACACCGTCCTCTCAGGGAAGGCATCCTTTTGGATGCCGCTAGTGCGACGGAGCAAGGCCCGGAAATGTTCCCGGAGGCAGGCTATCAGAGGGGAGTGGCCCTCTACCAGATGTTTGGCCCGCCGGTTTGATGCAGCGGTTCCGGCGTGGGAACCTCCACCAGCAGCCCTTCGCGCCGGTAGAGCGGATGGGGGCCTTGCGCGCCATAGTAGAGCTGCACCGGCTCTGCCATAAGGTGGGATCTGCCCAGGGGCGGATTATCCCCCGGCTCCATCCACAGCACCGTGCTGCCCCGCCACGATACCGTATAGCGGTACTGCTGAAAGCCGACGTTGCCGATGGTGACGGCCTCTTGGCGTTCCGGCAACGGGTACGCAAAAATCAGCCGGTCGCCGGCGCTCACCTCCGGAGTCACCAGGTATTCTCCCTCCCTGCGCGTTACCACCGGCGTGCCCTGGAGGGCAGCGCGCACTGCGGACGGCTCCGCAAAGTCCGGCTTGCGCAGCGCGATCCGCAGCGGCGTGTGAGCCAGCACTTCCACGCGGCCCGCCCAGGGCTCGTAGCCGCGCACCTCCGCTTCCGGCAGCACGCGGTCCATCCGAAGATTGATCCGAAGCGTAGAGCCCTCCACACGCGCCGCATGCTGCCACGCCAGATAGAGCGCCTTGGGGCCGGAAGGACTGCAACAGTTTTGCAGTGCCCTCACTTTATTTAGATAGAGAGGCGCCAGGTCGGGCGTTTTGATCCAGGCGGCGGGCAGGAACTCCTCATAGGCCAGCAGGTGATTCGGGCTGCTCCAGCCAGCATAGGCGCCGACGACCGCCCGCTGCACGCCGGTGCGCCGGACCAGGCCCTCATCGGCCGCATCGGGGCGTTTCGGCAGCCAGTCGCCGTGCTTGACCCGGCTCTCTACCAGATGGTTGCGGACGGCGCGCTCGATGTCCTCGAAATAGGCAGTTTTCCCGGCTCGGGTCAGGGCCAGCGCCAGGTGAATATAGTCCATCAGGCAGCAGGTCTCACAGCCGACCACGTCATCGGCGCGCTCCGTTAGCTCCGGCACAAAGCCAAACGCCGTGGAGCGGTCGCGCATCGTCCGGTAAACCCGGTCCATGTGCATAAGGAGCGGCTCGTCTTCGGTCAAGCGCCCCAGTTCCGCCAGTCCCGCCGCCGCGTAGAGGTGCGAATGCACGTGCCCGGCAAAGCTGCCGTCAGGCCGAAACAGCGGGGATTCATGCAGGAGATGATCGCGCAGGCGGCTAACCAGCGTGTACGCCGTTTGCATGCCCAGGGCTTCCCAGGCGCGCACCAGGGGACGGATCAGCATGGCGGGAAAGGGGCCGGAGTGCACGGGGGTATTGGCAAGCGCCTGGATAAGCCGATGCAGCCGCTCCTCCGCCTCCCGATCCGAGTCTCCAATCGCCCGGGCAAGCAGCGCCGCCATCACCAGGGCCTGCTCTTCCCGCATCATTTCCGGGCGTGTGATGGCAGTTTCGGGACGGTAAAACAGCCCGTCCTCCCGCTGGAAACCGTAGAGGCGCCGGAAAAACGCCTCCTCCGTGGCGACCGGTCGGCCCGTCATGTGGCGCAGCAGCGTACACGTCTCGGCGGAGCGCCCCGGCACGTCGAGAAAGTCCGGCCAGTCATGGACGGCCTCCGCCGGGTCCATCAGGAAAACGTCGAAGTAGGTAAAGCCGGTTGCCGGCTCGACAAGCGTTTCCAGATAGTTATAGGAGGCCAGCGCCTCTTGTTCGAGATTGAATGTGGAATTCATGTGTGTGCCTTTCACGACATTCGTTTCGGCCAGGGTTTCCTCGGCGTGTGGTAGAGGAAGGGATTTCTTGATTAATTTCCTCCGCATTTATTGCTCGGGTATGCGGTGGAGGAAATTCATTCCTCGGCGGCGTGTGGCAGCGAATTAATTTCCGCCACATCTTCTCCTGGGTGTGGGAAAGCAATCAATTAATCACGAAATTCGTGCCCATTGCAACGACAAAGCCGATTAGACAGGATTAACAGGAGGAAAGAAATAGCAACAATGACCCGCTTATATGTCAGGGTGTGGATCGCGCTCCTGATGCTGCTCGGTTTGGCGCGCTTCGCAGCGGGACAGTCGGCGGATGCGGCCCGCGCTCTCTGGGAGCCTATCGGGCTTTCTGGGGGTGGCGCGATGTTCACGCCCGCCATCAGCCCGATCAACCCGCAGCGCATGATGCTCAACTGTGACATGAGCGCCGCCTATCTCTCCAACGACGGCGGCCTCCATTGGCGGATGATCCACCACGCCCAGCTTCGTTCCAGCACGCGCTGCCGGCCCGCCTTCCACCCGACCAACCCCAACATCATCTATGCAGCCGGATGGAACGGCCTCGAGGTCAGCCGGGACGGCGGCGAGCACTGGAAGCCCATCGGCAACCTGCCGGCGGACCTGCGCGGCGAGATCGCCCTGGACCCGCAGAACCCGCGCCGGATGCTGGCCGGGGCGCAATCCAGCGTCTACCGTTCCGACGATGCGGGCCAGACCTGGACGCGCTGCGACGGCCCCCAGGGCGAACCGCTCGCCTTTCACTTCGATCTGAACAGCCCGGTCGGGCGCCGCACCTGCTTTGCCGCAACCAGCGAGGGCCTCTGGCGCTCCGACGATGGCGGCAAGACCTGGACCCGCAAGATGCGCGGGCTGCCGGAGGGCGGTCTCCTGGCCTTTGCGGGTGGCTCCAACGCCCGCGAGCGCCTGACCATCCTCTATTGCTCCGTTCCTAGCCGGGACGAGAACGGCAAGTTCGCGGGCGGGCTCTATCGCTCGCTGGATCGGGGCGAGTCCTGGCAATGGGCGATGGGCTCCGGGCTGAACATGGAGACGAAAGCCTTTGACGAGTGGGCGATGGGACCTATCGCCCAGTATCGCCACGTCGTCACCACCAACGCGCAGCCTAGCACAGTCTACGCCTTCAACACCAATACCGGCATTCCGCCGCCGCACCACGCCACCGTCTACCGCTCCGACGATGCCGGCAAAACCTGGCGTGCCACCTTCCAGGCCGACCCGCGCTATCCGGGCTGCAACGTTGAGAAGGACTATACGGTTGTTGTGGACGGCCAGTTTTATCAGGATGTGCCCTCGGTCGCCATTGACGCCAACGACCGCGACCGCCTCCTGCTGGTGACGACCGGCGGCTGTTACGTGACCGCCAACGGCGGCAAGACCTGGGCCTGCGGCCACACGCGCCTGGTGCCCGGCACCGACGCGCCCGGCCAGACGCCGCGCTGGCTCTGCAACGGCCTGGTCGTGACGACGACCTGGAACTATTACATTGACCCCTTCCAACCTGAGCGCCACTATATCTGCTATACCGACATCGGCTTTGCGCGCTCGCTGGATCGCGGACAGACCTGGCAGTGGTGGCCGTTAGCCGGGCGCGCTCCCTGGAGCAACACCTGCTACGCGCTGGCCTTCGACCCGCAGACGCCGGGCCGTATCTGGGGAGCCTTCTCCAACGTTCACGACATCCCCAACGGCAACATCATCTACGGCAACCACCGCGGCACAGGGCCGGGCGGCGTCTGCCTCAGCACCGACTATGGGGCGACGTGGAAGCCGTCCAACCAGGGCCTGCCTCTGGCTCCCACAACCTCCGTTGTCGTGGACCCACATAGCCCCAGAGAGTCGCGGATACTCTACGCCGGGCTGTTTGGCGCGGGTGTCTACAAGTCCATAGACGGTGGCAAAACCTGGACGGCGCGCAATGCGGGATTGGGCACGGAGGCCAATCGGCGGGTCTGCCGCGTCTATCTCCATCCCGACGGGACGCTGTACGCCCTGGTGACGGCGCTGCGACAGAACGGGCGCTTTCTGTCGGAGGGCGTCGGGCTCTACCGCTCGACCGACGGCGCGGCCCATTGGGCGCTGGTCAACCGCTCGCAGCCCCTCCTCTGGCCCAAAGACTTCACGATAGACCCGCACGATAGCCGCGTGATCTACCTCTGCGGCTGCGACGCCAACGGGCAGGAAGAGGCCGGCCTCTACCGGAGCACGGACGGCGGCGCGACGTGGCAGCGGCTGGCGCGGCAGGGGCCGGAGCACTTCGGCGCCTACCTGCACCCAAAACGCCCCGGCTGGATCTACATGACGCTGACCGAGGGCGCGCCCGGCGCGGGATTATGGCTCAGCCGCGACAACGGCACGACCTGGAAGCCGATGGAGGGCCTGCCGTTCAGCAACGTCCAGCGCGTCACCTTCGACCCGGCCGATCCCGACCATATCTACGTGACGACCTTCGGCGGCAGCGTCTGGCGCGGCCCGGCGGCGGAGCCGTAGGAGCAAAGGCCCTCACCCCCTTCCCCCTACTGCCAGGGTCGGGGCTACAATGGTTCGCCCCTCCGCCTTGCGATCCACGCTGCGGCAGAGGGGAGAGACCTCACCCCCAACCCCTCTTCTTCTAAAGGAGAGGGGAGCAGAAAAGCTGGGTCCCTCCCTTCCCTCCCAGGGAAGGGGCCGGGGGGTTAGGTGAGTCGGCGAAGGCCGACTTTGTGCTCTTGTTGCTGCGGCTTCAGCCGTCCGAAAAGAAAACAGAAAATTGGAAAGGCATCACTATGATCCAAATCGCGGAAGTATTATCTCCACAGCCGAACGTGCTCTGGAAGCTGGTTAAGCAGGCCGGCGTCAACCATGCCGTCGGCGTGCTGCCTCCCGATACCGGCGGCCCGGAGCGCCCCTGGGACTTCACGCCCCTGATGCGCCTCAAGACCCGCTATGAAGACGCCGGCTTTGAGCTGGCCGTCATCGAGAGCAGCCCGCCGATGCAGAAGATCCGGCTGGGCCTGCCCGGAAGGGATGAAGAGATCGAATGGTTTAACACGATGCTGCGCAATATGGGCGCGCTGCATATCCCGGTGATCTGTTACAACTTCATGGCCGTGTTCGGATGGCTGCGCACCCATACCGCGATTCCCTGGCGCGGCGGCGCGCTCGTCACCGGCTATAACCACGACGTGATGCGGGACGGCCCCCTGACCGAATATGGCGTCGTCACCGAAGAGCAGCTCTGGGAGAACTTCGCCTACTTCCTGCGCAAAGTCCTGCCGGCAGCAGAGAAGGCGAAGGTCAAGCTGGCGCTGCATCCCGACGATCCGCCGCTCTCTCCCATACGCGGCATCGGGCGGATCATGCGCAGCGTGGAGGGGTTTCAGCGCGTGCTAGACATGGCCGACAGCGAATACAATGGCCTGACGCTGTGCCAGGGCAACTTCGCCCTGATGACCGACGACCTGCCTGCCGTCATCCGCCACTTCGGACGGCAGGGCAAGATTCACTTCGTCCATTTCCGGGATGTGCGCGGCACGCCCGAACACTTTGTCGAGACCTTCCACGAAGAGGGCCGGACCGATATGCTGGCCTGTATGCGCGCCTACCAGGAGATCGGCTTTGAGGGCGTGCTGCGCCCGGATCATGTGCCGACACTGGAAGGCGACTGCAACGACAACCCCTGCTATTCCAACCTGGGCCGGCTGCTGGCGATAGGCTACATCACCGGGCTGCGTGAGGCGGTCTACGGTCGTAACTCCGCTACCGAGGCCGTACCGGGGCCGAATGCGGTCGTTCGCACGTATAATCATCAGGAAATTCCTGAAGTGAGTCTCAAACGTGGCGAACCGACGAGTTAAGAAAGATGTAGATGCGGAAGCCGATCTGCACGGCCTGACGGTCGAACAGATGCGCCTGACCCTGCAAAAACGCTGGCCGGAGTGGCGCGGTCGGCGGCGCGTGCGCCTCATTCACGGGCGCGGTGCGGCGCTCAAACCGGAGTTGGAACGCTGGTGCCGGGAGATGGGCATCCCCTATGCGCAGGACCAGGGCAACCCCGGCTCGCTGGTGATCTTTCCCCATCACCGCGCGCTGCCGGACACCCCTATCGCCACCACGCTGCGCGAAAAAGGATTGCGCCTGACGCCCGAAGAAGAGGCGTATCTGCGCGACCCCGCTGTGGTCGAGCGCGCCCGTCAGGAAGAGCGGCAGCGCCAGCAGGAGGAAGCGCGGCGGCGCCGGGCGGAGGAGGCGGCGAAGGCCGCCCAGAGCCGTCGGGATGAGGCGCTCTGGCAGGCCGAGATGGCACGCCTCGACGCGCTGGACCGGCGGCGCGGGAGCGCCGCCAGGGAGGAGAACAAGCCTAGCCCGCCCCGGATTCTGCCCCCTTCCCAACTCAAGTACCAGGAAGGCTACTGGCGCGCTGAGCTTATCCGCGTGGCCGACACCGATACGGACACCCTCAAAAAGCAGAAGCGCACCGGCCTGGACAAGCTAGCTCCGCCCCTCGAAGTAAAGCCACCTCAGCCGCCCTCCAGCGTCGGCCCTGCCACGCCTCCGCCACCTCCCGAACGCGATACCGCCGCCGACCAGGCCCTCTTCGAAGAGGAGATGGCACGCCTGGCCGGATTTGAGCCGGGCGCCATCCGGCGTGTCAAGCGCGAATGACGCAAAAGCCGGGTCACCCCCTTCTCTGCCGCGAAGCGACGTACCAGGGAAGGGGGCCGGGGGTTAGGCTCTAGTCCTCGAACAGGCGCTCGCCGCGATGCAGGCGCAGGGCGATCTGGTAGGTCTGTCCCTGAGCGCGCACGGTTGGAGCATGGGCGGCCAGATACCGACCCGCCCCGATCAGCACGTGCGTTCCGGCGGGCGTGCCGCGCAGCAGGGAATGCTGCCGGAAGGCAGCCTCCATGCACTGGATGGTATGGAAGTCCCGATCCTCGCGCAAAAGCATCTTGCCGAGCGCAGCCATCAGCCGGTCGGGGTCGCCTCCGCCGCCTAGATACCGCGCGACAAGGCTGCCGACTTCGTTGACCTGCTGCTGACGGTTGAGTCTGTCCGGAAGCTCTTGCAGCAGGGCCTCCGGGTTGTCGAGCTTGCCTTCGGCCTCCGGGATACGCGCGGGCGGCACGTTCAGGAAGCGGTCGAGATAGACGCTCATCGCCGCATCGAAAACGCCCCGCACCAACTCCGGCCATGCGGCCCGCCGTAGCCCTTGATGGATGGCGTTGGCGAACGTGAAGGTATGCAGAGCCGTGTCCCAGTCGCCGAACTCGTTGCTGGTATGGAAGCGCGCCAGGCGCAAGGCGGCGGCATAGGCTACGGTTCCGGCCAACTCTTCCTCCGAGCAGCCCTCACGCAGCGCCGTCAGCAGGGCATCCGCGCTAGCCTGCGCGTCCTCGCCCAGCAATGTCGGGATAATTTCGTCGCGGCCCGCCCACTGCCCGCGCCGGCTCCGGCCCTGCTCCAGCGCGCTCGGCAGCGCCTCGAAGGCGTTCTCCAGAATGGCTATCAGGTCTACGGGGTTGCGCCAGGCGTTCGACTCCTCCATCCGGCTTGCGCCCGCGTAGGCTGAACTCAAGCTGCTCAGCGCCGCCTCTGCATGTTCCCAGCCCGCGATGTCGAGGGCTTCCAGGGCCTTATTGGTGAAGTCCAGGACATGGCCGATCTGGATATAGCGGTGGTCGGTGGCGGCGGCGAAGAGCATATCGGCCATCTGCTTATCGTCGGCGCCGGCCTGGATGGCCGAGACGATGCAGCGCTCCGCGCCCTCCGAGTCGCGCACCTCGATAAAGCGCCGGAACCATCGCTTGAGCGTCGTCAGGTCGGTCGTAGTGGAAGGCAGCGGGCGAATGGCACGACGAGGCGGCATTCCGGCGGTATCACGGGCCACCGCAGACAGGCCGTGATAGAGCGCGCGAGGACGGTCTTCGGCGTCGAGGCGAGGCAGCATATTCATAAAGCAGGCGTGCATGGTCAATCCCTGCCCCCACCCGGCCTGGCGGTTGTGGGTGCCGAAATCCAGCCCGATGCGGAACGGCTCGACCGCCTCCTCTCCCGAATCCAATAGCATCATTACCGACTTGCCGATGACCAGCGAGATGTCCCGCTCCAGTCCATCCCGCAGGCGTTGGCGGAAGTGTACGCGCGGGTCGGTACGCGGCGCAAGGTCTACCCAGACATCGCCATTGCGAAGCTCGACCGGGAAGGCGCGCACGTCGTCGGCCCACTGGTCGAAGGTGCCGCCGCTGGTCAGATCAAAGCGGGCATGATGCCAGTGGCAGGTCAGGATGCAGTCCTTGACGGAGCCTCGAATCAGCGGAAAGCCCATATGCGGGCAGCGGTTATCCACTGCATAGATGCCGTCGTCGGTGGCAAAGAGCGCGATGCTTTGCCCTTCGACGTTGACGGCCAGGCTGCCTTTGGCGCGCACATCGGCGGCATTGGCGGCACGGACGTAGCGTTGCGCGCGGGTGGCGGTTCCGTTCTGTAGTGCGGTCATGTTGGCCTCCTTTAGGTACAGGCGTTCCGTTGTGATGGGTACTGCTTTCTCTACCAGGGCAAAATCAGGTGCAGATCGCCGAACTCGTGCCAGAGGTATCCTTCGCGCAGCGCCTCCGCGTAGGCAATGCGCAGATGTTCCCGCCCGGCCAGCGCCAGGCAGGACTCCAGCCTGGAGTCTCTGTCTGAAGACGCCACTTGCAGCGGGCACACGCCTTGATTGGTGAGCGCCTCCAGCATCCAGAGATGGGTCGCGCGCGGCTCATGAAAGCCCGTCAGCATCGCATTGACCGCGCGCAGGCCGCGCTCCGGCGTGATGACCAGATCCGTCCAGCCCTCGCCGGAATGCGTCGTCCCGGCGGCGTCGGTGACGGTCTCCAGGGCGCGCACGACCGTCGTGCCGACCGCCACGACGCGCTTTTCAGCCTGCCGTGCCGCGTTGACCAGCCGCGCCGTCTCCGGCGGCACGCGATAGAACTCCTCATAGGGTGGCTCATGGCCCTCCAGGCTGGCGACGCCGGTATGCAGCAAGAGCGGCGCGATCTGTACGCCGCGCGCCACCAGCCGCGTGATTAACTCCGGCGTGAACGCCCGTCCCGCCGAGGGCATTTCGGCGCTGCCCGTCTCGGTGACGTAGACGCTCTGGTAGTAGTGGAGCGGCCAGCCCTCCCGAACATAGCCGTAGCGGATCGGGAAGCCGTGCCGTTCCAGGTAGACATCCAGCGACGTGGGCAGGTCCAGCGCGGCCCTCCAGAGGCGCACGCGACCGCCTTCGGGCATCGCCAGGTCGCGCCGGTGCGGGGCCAGCAGGGTTGCCGTGCCCCCTCCGGGCAGGCCCAGGACCGCTCCCGCTTTGGCCTCATAGAACGGCGTCGTGCCGTTCTCGCCCGGCAGCCGCAGTTCCACAACCCACCGCTCTTCCGGCAGGCGCGTGGAGAGATGCAGCTCGATCTCCCTGCCATCGGGATAGGTGGCGCGGAGGGCGGCGTTCATCGTGCCGCTGGTATTGATGACCAGCAGATCGCCCGCCTCCAGAAAGCGGGCCAGATCCCGGAACCGCGCGTGGACGATGCGGTTGTCCGCGCGGTAGGAGACCATCAGGCGCACGGCATCGCGAGCCAGGCCGCGCGCCTCCGGCGGCTCGCCCGCTTCCCGTTCCGGCGGCAGCGTGAACTCCCATTCACGCCAAGTAGGAAGCCTCCGCCCGGAGGCGCGCTCTGAGACGCCGGGATCGCGGATCGCAGGTGTCATTGCCGTACCTCCACCGCTTCCAGCAACACACCGGATTCTTTCGCGTTCTGCGCGCCGGTTCCTTCCAGAGCGCGGGCAACATAGCGTCCGCTGGGGTACGTGCCCGAAAGGAGTCGAAGGAAACCGGGCACGCTCTCTTGCGGCAGCGGGCGGTCGCAGATGTCCTCGCCGGGAAACGCCTCCTGGTGCATCTGCGTCCGCATATCGCCCGGGTCCACCCAGTAGACGCGCAGTTCCGGGCGCTCTGCCGCGAGCACGGCGGAAAGCTGCTCCAGCGCCGCCTTGCTCGATCCGTAGCCGCCCCAGCCCGGATAGGACTCCACGCCCGCGTCGCTGGTGACGTTGATCACCCGCGCGCCGGGCTTGAGATCCTGCCGCACGGCCTGGACCAATGCCAGCGGCGCCAGGACGTTGACGCGATAGACCTGCTCCAACATCTCCATCGGGTAGTCCAGCAGGTACGGCTGCGGGCTGGGGCCGAGGATGCTGGCGTTATTGATCAACGCATCCAGCCCGCCAGCCGCCCGTGCCGCCGCCGCTAGCTCCTGTCTGTGCGCTGCATCGGCCACATCCCCGGCGATGGCGATCACGCCCGTCCAGAGCGCCAGTTCCCTGCGGGCTGCCTCGAGCGCTTCGGCGCCGCGCGCATCTATAATCAGCGTCCAGCCGTGCCGGGCCAGCTCTCGGGCCAGCGCCAGCCCCAGCCCGCGCGAGGCGCCTGTGATCAGCGCGACCTGCGCAGAGGCATTATTTTGTGTATATTGCGTTGCAGCCATCGGGTTAACCTCCTTAATTGGATGCCTCCATTCTACATCGCAGGCAGGCGCGATGGCTTCGTACAGAGGTCAAGAGCGATCCCTGTCTGTACAGGCAGCATCGCACCCTGTACCTTCGGACAGGCCTAACATTATCGCGGTAATGGGACGTGTGAGTCTTTTCGGAAAGATGAAGCCGGTAGGATGAAAGGCCAGGCATAATATCGCCGCCATAGGTGGTGCGAGGAACGAGAGACGGGAGGCTTTTAACCAACGGCAATGCCCTTGCCAGCGGAACATAAGCGGGGTATCATAGCGTAGTCTATCGGGTATTGAGAGCGCTTTGTGAGAGTAGAGGTAAGATGGAAGATTGCGTAACCATTGTCGGCGGGGGATTTGCGGGCACGGAGGCGGCCTGGGCAGCGGCGCAGCGGGGCAGCAAGGTCACGCTCTACGAGATGCGCCCGGTCAAGGGCACGCCCGTTCATCACACCGGCGACCTGGCCGAGCTGGTCTGCTCCAACTCCTTCAAGTCGAACCTGCTCACCAACGCCAGCGGCGTCCTCAAGGAGGAGATGCGGCGGCTCGGCTCGCTGATCCTGCCCATTGCGGAAAAGCACCGCGTCCCGGCAGGCGAGGCGCTGGCCGTGGACCGTGAGCCGTTTGCGCGCGAGGTGACGCAAGCCATCGAATCGCACCCCAATATTACGGTGGTGCGCGAGGAGGTGACGGCGCTGCCGGATGCGCGCCCGCTGATCCTGGCGACCGGCCCGCTGACCTCCGATGCGCTGGCCGCCGAGATCGCCAGGCTGACGGGGGGCGACTCGCTCTCCTTCTATGATGCCGTTGCGCCCACCGTCACCTACGATAGCCTCGACCTGACCAAGATCTTTCGCGCCTCCCGGCGCGGCAAAGGCATGGGAAATGCCGCTTCCGGCAGCGTCACGGCAGCCAGCGCGGAGGAGGAAGGAGCGGTTTCCACAGAGGAGGGTATCGGGTGCGGGGGAGCGCCGGCCGAGAGCGCCGACTACCTGAACTGCCCGTTCACCAAAGAGGAGTTTCTGGCCTTCTGGCAGGCGCTGACAGAGGCGGAACTGGCGCCGTTGCACGATTTTGAGCAGGGCGATTCGCCGGAGAAGATGGTCTTCTTCGAGATGTGCGTGCCGATAGAAGAGCTGGCTCGGCGCGGTCCGAAGACGCTGGCCTTCGGGCCGATGAAGCCTATCGGTCTGGTGGACCCGCGCACGGGCAGGCGGCCCTATGCCGTCGTGCAGTTGCGGCAGGAGAACAAGGAGGGCACGCTCTGGGGCCTGGTCGGCTTCCAGACCCGGCTCAAGTGGGGCGAGCAGAAGCGCCTCTTCCATATGATACCGGGCCTGGAGAACGCTGAGTTTATCCGCTACGGCGTCATGCACCGCAATACCTATGTCAACGCGCCGCGCCTGCTGGACCTGACCTGCCAGTTGCGGCAACATCCGGGCCTGTTTCTGGCCGGGCAGATGACCGGCGTGGAGGGCTACCTGGAGTCGGCGGCCATCGGGATGCTGACCGGGCTGAACGCGCACCGCCTGTTACGGGGCCAGCCGCCCGCCATCCCGCCGCGCGAGACGGTGCTCGGCTCCCTGTGCCACTATCTGGTGGAGACCGACCCAAAGCACTTTGCGCCGATGAATTCCAACTGGGGCATTGTGCCGGAACTGCCGCCGCCTCCCATCCGCGACAAGCGTGAGAAGGCCCGCATGAAGGCGGAGCGCGCCCTGGCGGCCTTGGATGCCTTCCTCGTCAGACTGGCAGACGAGCGCTAAGAGAGGTGTTGCTTTTCATCTGCATCTCCGCTACTTCTACGGAGGGTATAGGGCTGCCATGCTCTCTCCCGCTACCTTTATTCACGCGGTCGCAGCGCTGTTCACGGAAGCTTATGAGGGGCCACAGGACGGCTCTTCTTACTGGTTCACGGATAACCAAGCCGGCGCTCTATTACCAACGCTAAGTTCACTCTCGGCGGAAGAAGCCTCTACCTCGCTGGATGGTTCGGGTATGCCAGGCTCTACCATAGCCGCCCATGCGGAACATCTGCGCTGGAGCCTGGCTCTGAGCAACGCTCTGGCGCGCGGGGAACACCCCAACGTAGATTGGGAGGAAAGCTGGTCGGTGCGCACGGTGGATACAGAAGAGTGGAACCGTCTACGCGATGCGTTGCGCGAGGAGTATCAGAGGCTGCTGGAAGCGATCCAAACACGGACGGACTTGCCTGCGGAGTTGGTTACGCCCGGCATAGCCATCGTAGCGCATGGGGCCTATCATCTGGGAGCGATCCGGCAGATGGTCGGCCTGCTGAGACGCGCCTGAGCACAGAAGAGGCGCACCTGGGCGTACTCTTGTTAACGCCAAGCCACATCTCCGACTCTTTTTGCTCCGCGTTTGGCAATTCACTGGGCCGCATACTGGTGCAGCGCGTCGCGATTCAGTTCGATGCCCAGCCCTGGCTTCTGCGGCAGCGCGATCCGCCCGTCGGTAACCGTCAGGTCTTCGATAAGCAGGTCGCGGCGCAGGGGAGACTCGGAGAGCGGCGCGGGCAGATACTCGATGAAGGGGCAGCAGGCGGTCGCCGCGCAGAGATGGGCGCTCGCCGCGATGCCGATGCCGCTCTTCCAGCAGTGCGGCACGATCTGCCGACCGCGCTCCGCGGCGATCCGGGCGACCTTGCGGGCTTCGGTGAAACCTCCAACCCGCCCGACATCCGGCTGAAGCACATCCACCTGGCCGCGATCCGCCAGGTCTAGAAATTCGAAATGCGTATTCTGCCATTCTCCGGCGGCGATGGGGATCGGAGAGCGCTCGTGCAGCAGCGCATAGCCCTCCAGATCATCAATATCAATGGGCGTCTCGACGAAGAAGAGGTTGTAGGGCTGAAGCCGTTCCAGCACGCGCAGCGCATGCTCGGCGCTCGGCCAGGCATAGGCCACATCCACCATCAGCACGAAGTCCGGTCCGACCGCCTCGCGGCACGCCGCCACGATCTCAACTACGGAATCGTCCCTCTCCTGAAGTCCGTTATGCGAGTACGGGCCATTGATGCAGACTTCCAACTTGGCGGCCTGAAAGCCGAGCGCCTGGGCCTGGCGGACTTTCGCGATCAAGGAGGCCCGGTATTCGGCCAGCGTCCTGCCGGTTGGCAGCAGGGAGGCGTAGGGCGTCATCGCCTCTTTGACCGCGCCGCCCAGCAGCGCATAGATGGGAACGCTCAAGGCTTTGCCCTTGATGTCCCAGAGCGCCATGTCAATCGCTCCCAGCGCGCAGATCAGCGCGCCCCGCCGTCCCGTCATCTTGGAGCCACTGTAGAGCTTCTGCCAGACGGCTTCCGGCTGCAACGGGTCGCAGCCGAGCAGCATCTCCTCCAGCCCCAGCCCCATGCAGTGGGTGCCGTGCGCCCGGATGCATTCGCGCGCGACCCAGGGGTTCGTATCGGTCTCTCCGATTCCGACGATACCTTCGTCGGTATGGATCTCCACGACCAGATCGTCCTGCGCGGAGGAACAGGCTTCCGGATCGTAGTCGGGGATCAGCAAGACGTGGCAATCTATGCGCGTGATCTTCACGATTGGTTGCTCCCTAGCGCTCCTAATAAAGCCCCGTACCGCCCTCTTCTTTTAAGAGGAACAAGAGAGGGATCGTCAGGCGCTCTCAGTCCCAGATTTGGAACGGGGCGGAGGGGAACGTGTCATTACGTGCCGCTTCCCCGGACCGCCGCCTTCACCGCCTGCATCTGTTCCATCTGCGCCTCCGAAAGCGAGCCGATAGGGCCCGCTTTCGGGTCCCAGTTCGGTCCCATATCGAGAGTGACAACGCCTCCGGCATCTGTGACGCGCTTCACCCAGCGCGCCCACTCTGCCGCCGGGTAGCGGGTGTCGCGTGCGGACCAGTGGGAGCCGAGGAAGGTGAGGGCGTGCCACTGGGAGCCGTCGAGCCAGCGCGATGAAGGCAGTACCGTAAAAGGCGCATTCAACTCGCCCGCCGTGTAATCTTCCGCCTGGGTCCAGCGGATCACCTTCACGCCCGGGTTGAACGTAACGAGGGAGCGCGGATTGCCGTGCCTGGCTGCCCTGGCATAGACCTCCGCGATGGCCTCCGTGAAGTGGATGTGCTCGTATCCGCCGTCGAACCACCAGCCGGAGACCTTGTCGCCATACCGGTCGGACCACTCCTGGATGACGGTCGCCCATTGGTGGGCGAAGGCGAGATCAACCGGCTGGTCCTGCGGCCCTTCCCGCAAGCCGAACGCTTTCTGCGCCCGGGCGTCCTGGTTGGGGACCTGGCACGGCAGGTAGAGCATCAGGCGGATGCCGTGCGGCTTCAGGGCGCGATAGAGGTCCAGCGGAAGGTCGCGCGTCGCGCACCGCTCTCCAGCAGCGTAGCCGGTGAGGCGATCATAAGTGGCGTTGGGAGAGATGAAGTAGCCGGAGTTCTGTCCGAGCGTAATGACGAAGTACTTCGCGCCGATAGACTCAAGCTGCTTTGCAAGCGCCTCCACGTCAAAGTCCTGGACGCGCGCCAACTCCTGCGCATCACCGGGCAGGAAGTGCATGAAGACGCCGTACCGGGCGGCGTGCAGCCAGTCCGTGCTCCGATCTGGGGAGTCGGTGGAGGCTGCCAGAGCCATGCCCGCGAGGAGCGCCAGGGCGAGTGTCATCATAAGCAGGTTCATTAGCATTGTCCGTTAGCGGGTCTGGAGAAGAAATAGGCATCCTGGCGCGCGCGCAGCGCCCACAACGCCGAGTCGGCGGGCGCCGCCACCATCTCTCTGGTAATCACCGTCCCGCCAGCGACAGGACGGACCAGCCGGTTGCCAGTGGCGAGGTGGGATGGCAAGGGCCGGTCGTCGGCGAGCGGCGCCGCCGGGCCGATGAACGCCTCAATATCGGGGCTGTGGTCGCCTTCAAAGATCGTTCCTGCCTCCAGGTCCCGCGTCGTCCGAAGAAACACGTCGTACCGGGGCTGGTAATCTATCGCGCCGGTGGGAACGCCCAGCAGAGCGGCGGCCAGAATGGAGTTGATCGCCTCGATGCCCAGCAGGTGGTACGGATGGGTGATCAGGGTCGCCGTCCCGTCGCCGTTGTGGCAGACGCCCCCGCCGTTGAGCGCCTCCCGCGCGGCATCATTGGCGGTCGCGACCACGAGAAAGACGCCGCCGCCCAGCCCGGTCTCGTGGGGCCGACGCAGGCAGGTCACGGCATCGAAGACGCCTCGTGTGCGGAGGATGCCGCCCATCACGGTCGGACAGAGCACATGGGGAATCTCGCCAGCATAGACGGCCGGGCAGTGGACGCCGGACGGGAGGTCGGGGACAAGCCCGGTGGCGTTGGCCGCGATCACCAACTCGACGAGATCCCAGTTGCCGATCCGGCCTCGCCCTCCCAACCGTTCGCGCCGTGCTTCGAGATACCGTTCTATCCCTACGCCCGCTTTCGCTTGCTCTCCCCACGGCAGGGGATCAAATATCCGTGCCTCTTCCGCCGTAAGCTGGAGCGTGGCCGCGAGCCGGTCGCGGTCAATATCCATATCGCGCGACTTACCGCCGCAAAGGATCTCCAATCCCAGACGACGCGCCCAGGCGACCAGACCGATCAGCAGCCCGTGCTGGTCCCCGTCCACGGCCGTATAGACCACCCCAGCCGCGTCCGCCAGGCGCTTTAAAATGGGGCCGATAACGACATCGGCCTCTTTGTTGACCATCGCCACATGCCGTCCGTGCCGGATGGCCGCCTCGGCATGGAGCGCACCGGCCTCAGGAATGCCGGTGGCCTCGACAATCACCTCCAGCGGCAGATCCATCAGCAGCAAGGGGTCGGCGGTTATCACCCGCTTCCCGGCCTCGATGGCTTGTAGCGCGGCCTGGCGGCTCTCGCAGAGGGCGCTCTCTTCGTCCGGGAGGCCCGCGCGCCGGTAAGCGTTGCGGGCGGAGTCGAGGCTGAGGTCGGCGGCGGCCGTGATCTCCAGCAGAGGCGCGGAGGCCGCCTGCGCGAGGATACCCGCCCCGAAGTCGCCACAGCCGATGACACCGGCGCGAACCGGGCCTTGCTGCGCTCGGATGCGCCGTGCGCTCGCAACCTCAAGAGACTGCACGCTCAGGTTCATCCTTGCCCACCTTCCTTCCTGTAGAGTGTGCCTGAAACGCCGGATCAAGTGGCTGGAAGGTCTATTCCCAATGCCTTAAACATAACCTGGTTGTAACGGTTGAACTTGCCATAGAAGCGGCGGATTTCCGGGTCGGGATGGTCGCGCCACAAGCGCGGCGGAATCAGCGACACCTCGCTGAGGGAAGGCCGATGCGGATGACCGTAATAAACCTGCACGATCCGACGGTACCGCTCGGTTTTGCGCACGGTCAGGCCGTGGAGTGTCGCGGCATTGAAGAGGATGGCCGACCCGGCCTTGCCATAAAAGTAGACCGTTCCCCCACGTTCCAAGTGGGCCTCTTTGTCCAGCACCTCGCCATCGGCAGGCTCCGGGCTGATGGTGAAGCAGTGGGTCGTCTCGTCCACGTCCGTCAGATAGTAGATGACCTGGGGATAGTCCAGATGCAGCGGGTGCTCCAGCCAGTGCCCTCGGTCACGGTGCCAGCCGGTCGGATGCGCCTCGCTGCTGGCCGGATTCTGGCGCACGGCCAGTTCCTCGAAGCAGACGGGGCCGCCCATCAACCGTTCGACCAGGGCCAACACCAGCGGCTGCCGAATGGCGATCTCAAAGACCGGCTCGGTGAGCAGCAGGTTGCAGTTATAGTCGGGCGCGGTCTGGCAGTACCACATGAAGCGATTGTGCTCCCGGTCGCGATCCATGGCGGCGTTCAGCGCGGCTACCTCTTCCGGCGTCAGCAGATCGGGCAGCGGGACATAGCTGTTGGCCCGGTAGAAAGCGATCTGCGCTTCCAGGTCGGTGAGGGCGGGCACGGCGCTTGCTGTTTCTAGAGACATCGTGTGAAACCTATCCTTTTGGGCGGAGTCTGCTCTTCACTTCCTGTCTGCATTCGTGATAGGCAAGCGCCTCTCCTGGTGTCATCTCTGCGTACAGCAGTATATAGTCACGGATCATGTTTTAAGATCTCTTCCAGGAAGCTTCGGACAGGTCCCCGTTGTAAATATGCGTGAGCGAACTGATTCCTGTAGCTTCTTAAGCAGCCGTAGCAACTCGTATTCTCTGCGCACCTGCAATTACCACGTACTCTCTCAGAGGCGAATTGCAGGCACTCTTTGAGGATGCGCTTATCCTCCAGGCGTGCGACGAGACCAGCCCCGCCTGGTACATTATCGTACAGGATGATAGGAGGCACTACGCCGCTCTCGCTTCCCATGCGTACTGTCGCGTTCAGGTCTGTCGAAGGGACGTCCAGTACCGTAGCTGCGCCTTCTAGCAATGCGTAGGCGAGTGAATAGCCAAACCATACCGGCTCAATGTCCTTTTCTGGCGTTCCGTGAAACCGGATTTGCAATACATCCGTCACAAATTCATGCCCCAGGGAGACATTAGCAAGTTTTCCAGAGCAAGGAACATCGAATGGGGTCTTGTGTTCGCTAAGGCGCTCCCGGAAGCCAGCGCCGCAACGTTCACAGATGTAAAAACCCTGGCCGCGTCGCCCTTCGCAAAGCACAACAAGAATTCCCGGCACAGCTTTTTGCAGACTGATCAGGCTGCCAAAATCAATTTTGTCTCCCTCTTGTCCTTGATGGCGGATAAAATACGGGCGCGTGGTGAATACCTTGACCGGACGGCGCGTGGGCGATTTCGGCCTGTCTCGGTTCGTAGTGAAACCGAACTGAGGGTCTATGTACTCGGTAACTACCATTTGCTTACAGCATAGATCGAATATAGGTCGGGTTTTGCCCTGATACAACTTCCATTCGAACCGATTATGCTTGGCGCAGCGCGCGTACCACCACCGGGGCCATTCTCGTTCAGGAACCTTTTTAAGGGCGTAAGAGGCCCACTCAAGCTTATTGGCAATCAGCTTGCTTGTCGGCGCGAACTCTGCAATCGCAAGGCTGAGATCGCGCTGCAACGATACTTCGCTGGCGTCCTGCGTCTGTTGAATCCTCTGTATATCCAACTCAACCACATCTACCGGAAAGCCGTACTTGGGGATTACCGCTTTGCGCGATAGAAAGGTCAGTATAGGCTCCGAGCGAATAGTATTCCCTCGGCGTTGTGCCCATTGCGCGCCGATATAGTTTCCCTTGTCACGCTCTGCTGCTTCAAACCGACTTACCTGCTCGAAGTCGCCGGAGATTTCCGCCTCTGCCAGAACAAGACGGCTCGCCTCTCCTGCGATACGTTCTATCCACGTTGAATCATTTAGCCCGACTGCCTGCCACATCGCATTAGGAACCACCGAACGCAATGCCGGTTCAAGGTCCATTGAATGTTCACACAGAAAGGCGTAAATGTCCGTGCTGGCAGTAGGTTGAGTTAAATCAACGCAGAAATCCTGCACCGTTCGGAAGCGATCCGGCCTGGCGCGGAAAAATGCGGATAGCCCCAGAGCGGTCATGTGCCGCAGGATAATCTTCTCATTCCGCAAGCTCAGAACCGGCGACTGGACTTTGCCGCGCAGCATCCGTTCCGGCTCGATAAAGTGATAGAGGTCGTGCGGCATACGACGGCAGTAGGTAATGGCAAAGCCGGGATGTCCGCTTCGCCTCCCGGCTCGCCCGACCCGTTGCGCGTAGTTGAAGGCTTCTGGCGGAACGTTACGCAGAAATACGGTATCCAGGTCGCCTAAATCTACGCCAACCTCAAACGTCGTGGAACAACTCAGCACATGAATCTCGCCTTTCTTGAAGCCCTCCTGAAACTCGCGCGCTTTTTCGTTAGCCAGTTGCGCTGTATGCTCTTCTACACGTAGCGGGACCGGAGGCAGTTGCTCGTAAAGAAGGCGATAGTGGTTAGATTCCAGGTCACATAGGCGAACCTTTTCTAGCGTTCCGAGGCACGTCCCACGCGGACAGATATTTTCAACGGTTATGGCTTGGAGACGCCCACATACGTTACAGCGAAATAAACTCTCTTGCGGTGCGATGGGATGTAATCGCCACCATTCCGGATTGAGCCAGAATGTATCCTTCGCGCTACGTCCTAAGAGATTGGCCTGGCTGTTGTCGGTTAGTTTTTCCCATGCGGAGTTAAGGGCCACGATTGCGTATCCGCGCGCCTCCGACTCTTCCATTCCCCTCGCCATCAGGAGTTTAGTAAGCAGGCGCGCGCGCTTGCCTCTAGCGCCGATCCATTGCCGCGTGCCCTTCGGATTTTTTCCCTCGCCACCCCGCCAATAGGCGATCTGCGTGGCTTGTAGATTGAGGTCGCTCCATCCAAGCGAGATGTTCTGTCCAGCGCGAAGCTCGACGGCGCGACTTGTTCGTAACGTATCCAGCAACAAGACACACAAATACCATGCTTCCTGCTCCGAAAGCGACCAGGGGGATTGTTGAAAAATGGGTAGGACGTGAGATAAAGCCTCGCACGGTATATCCCAGCGCGCCAATCCGACGCCTGCCAGAGAGATACGCTGCTCTTCTGTTAAGAATTCCCGGTAGAGCGCCCGCCAGATATTCTTGCGAATGGTCAATTCGTCATCGGAAGGCTCTTTTCGGAAGACCTTGCGATGATACTGGTACGCTCGATCCGCGAGGCTGCTCAGGGCAATTCCTTCTGATGGGCAGGGGGAAAAACTCCGGGCGACTCGCAGTACCATATGTCGGCTGAGCAGATCGCGATACGAGTCTTCCAGATACCAGGCGAAAAAGGCGGCCTCCTGCCGCCCATCGGCAAATGCCAGCATCTTCTTGCGCTCCTCAGGAAGATGCTGATAGAGAGTGGTCGCAATGACGACATGAGGGCCATCCGTGCCGTGAATTACTTCCCGTACTGGATCACGTCCGGCAGCCGTATAGTCGCAGTTTCCGCAGCGAGCCAGTTCATCCGCGCGGTCTTCTTCCTTGCATTCCTCTTCCCGGACTACCGGCAAGTGACTATTAGGCCCACACATACATCCTGGGCTGTCTTTGCCTATAGCGCCACAGCGGACACACAGCCGATAGATCTCTCTCTTTCTTGTTTCGTCTTCATCCTCTTCCGCTTCTTGCTGCTCGTTCTCTAAAAGCCGGAGAAAAGTTGCGCCAAAGTTTTCATCGCTTGTATCACGAATCGGTTCTGTAACTCGATTAGGAAACGTCCTGAGTTTCTTCGATACAATATAATGCTGTCCACATTCGCGACATAATGCGACTTCAAAGGCCGGACTCTCTCCCTCTGTTCCTTTGCGATCCAGAAAGACTTTCTTCGTCGGCCAGTAGGAGATAAAAGCGCCTTCGAGGGAACGCAGGAACAGGTGATACCGCGCCGATAACAAAGGAGCATTGGTAGCAGGGTCTTGCGCCTGCGTCAAAAGCTCGACGAGCGCCAATAGAGCGCCCGTTTGCTCTAGTTCTGGTAATTCTGGAAATATCTCACCGGCGACATCAGCGACACGGAGCGGCCTCTCGATAATGCGCTGGCGGAAATCGGCAGCGCGCCTGTCTGCTTGCAGGAGCGCGCCGAGAGCGTGCGGCAAGTACTCCTGCCCGGATAGAAATACGCCCAACGTGTCTGCCCATTCCCAAATCTGAGACAGGGCTTTGGAATCGGACTGACTTAATGCTGCTTGCAGAGACGCATAGGCATAAGGCGGGAGTATCCTGGGGCCGGACGTAGGAATGGGAACCGTTTCCCCGAAAGTCACATCGTTTGCATCGAACGCCTCGTCGAACAAGTCAGAAGCGAAGCGGGCGACGGCTGTCTCGCGGTCATCACCGTCGTTGACGAGCGTGGCGCTTGTCGCGATACATCGAAAAGGCGCTTTCCGCCCGCCTTCGCGCAATCTCTGTTTCAGACGCCGCAGGAGCATCGCCATTTCGATGCCGCGTGCGCCGCGATATTGATGCGCCTCGTCCAGCACGAGAAACGTCCACCAGCGCGCATTGCCTTGATCGAACAGAGGGCTGTCATCAGGGCGAAGAAGCAGATACTCCAACATGGAGTAGTTCGTCATCAGGATGTGCGGCGGCGTATTCCGCATCTCCGACCGCAGGACAAGTTCACCGGGCAGGCGCTTATCCAGAAAATCTTGAGCATGGCGGCGGGAATCTTTCTCGTCTTCTGGCGTCTCTCCAATGTACTGCCCGAATGTAAACTGAAAGGCGGATTGTTTCTCCTTCAGCCGCTGGCAGATGTCGCCGAGGCGTTCGCGCTGGTCATTTGCCAGTGCGTTCATCGGATAGAGGATGAGCGCCCGCACGCCAGGGCACAGGTCGCCTGCCAGCCACTCGCGATAGAGGTGTAATAAAATAGGGTAGAGAAAGGCTTCCGTTTTCCCACTTCCGGTTCCCGTCGCTACCACAACATTATGCCCTGCTAAGGCTCCTCGAATCGCCTGCTCCTGATGGCGATACAACGGGCGATCTCCCTGCAAGGCCCACAGGAACCCCGCTTCCGGTTCTTCCTGCAAGAGTTGCCGGAACAGAGCGCGCGGCGTCGGTCCCTGCTGAAACACAGGTGTGGCTTCTAGAAACGGCCCCTTGCTTAAATGACCATTGCCTAAAGCGTCCTCGAAAGAATCGCGGAAATCAGAGTCCCGAAAGTAAAAGGTGGTTTGTAGGTACTGCCGATAGCGTTCCTCTACCTGCTGAGAGAGCAAAATCGGGTTCATTGTGCCTCCGGTCATTTAGCGCAGTTCACAGAATCGATCTCTATGACGTTCTATCAGATGACGGGCCATATCTTGCGGGCTAGGGGCTTCCTGCTCGAAGGAGCAGAACCTACATCGATAGATATGCGGCAGGTTATGCAGAATGTTCTTGCGAATTTCGTCCACCTTTGTAACCACACTCCACGTTAACTGGATTTTGCCAGACCTTCGGTCTGCTTTTTGACATTCTTCTCTTACATGCTGCGCGATGAGGCTGGTTGGGTTTCGGGTATCATCGCCGCGAACATAGTGCCCGCAATAGCTGCATTGGTAAATGTTGGGAGGTAGGTGTAAATGCGAAAAACGAGAGCGCAACTCTTCATAGGTAAGTGAGCGGAAAGAATCGGAGGCGTGACTGGAAGCAATATGCGCCCGCATCACGTTTTCATCAGTCGCTATAAAGGAGCAGAACTTGCATCCGATACAGACCGATAACGTTCCCACGACCAAAATATGTTCCTGGCGCTGGCGATAGATCCAGATGTATAGCGGCCAGTGCCCCACCTTTTGCCGCTCCTCTACATCGCAGAGTTCGCTTAACCGAATCGAAACGGTATCGTCTGTGCGCTTTAGGAGAAGCTGCCTGGCACGCGTATATTCAAAGCCTACCGCAATTTTATCTGCCCAGCCTGCGACGGGTAGGCGCAGATAAAGCACTTCCTCCGAGGTTGGAGAAAGATCATGGCGCGAGAGGGCAACAGGTTGATCGCTCCATGCCTTCTGCTGTCCAAAAGACCACCAGAGCCGTTCGATGCGAATCAGGCACTCTGTTTCCGCGCCATTATGTTGCCTGATATGCCAGCGTGTCTCGTCACAGTTTGGATCGGCGGGTATAGCTACGAGCGTGCTATCAAGACTTTTGGCGATCTCAATATTCTGAGGCATCCCCTTTGCGCGCTGAATGTCGCACCCAAATTGATGCATGAAAGTAACGTATACTTCCCCGTGTCCCTCTGGCGGCGGGACAGGAGCAGGCTGGCGTATATCTATTGCGTCCAGGAATGCCAGATAGCGAAAGTCTATGCTCTCCATCATACGGTTGTTTGCGTCGTAGAACCGCAGGAAAAACCATCCGCTCTTGCGCGCCGCAACATCAAGCGGAAGTTGCTGGTCTTTTCCGATTGGATTGCAAGGAAATTGCATCCGCCATCTTCCTTCACCGATACCTTCCTCTCCAACAACAATGGTAGAGACTTCCTCCCAATCTCGCGCATGGCGGGCGCGGATGCATGGCAACTGCTTTCCAAAGAGCGGCCCTACGTCATCACGCGCGTCCTTGATCCTGTGACCTACAAGTTCAAAATGGGAGGATTTGGTTTGGGGGCTCACCACACCGCCGTTTGGCGTTATAAAGGCGATTCGGGACTCGCTATGCTTCGTAATCTCAAAGAAGTGCGCCAAACAGCCATCTAGCGAGACAAACTCCGGCTCTATGGATGCTGGACCAGCTTGCTTCTCATCGCGTTCCCAGTTATCAGGGGCCACGACAAGGTATCGTCCCGTAGCGGGGTGATCTACAAGGCGTCCTTCATCGGCATTAGCGCCGCTCAACTTGAAAATCAGGTAGCCTTGACTTCCCACTTCCGTAGTAAATCTGCTTTCTGTCTCTGAGTAAACGTCCAACAGACCAGAGGTCGCGTGTAGTAACCAACCGTTTTCTAGCCGCTCGTCCGCTTCCAGAAGATTACCATTTTGCCGCACCGTTAGAGTTGCACTATTAGCGAACTTTTCCGGCACCTCAAGAGCAATCAGCCATTTACGCCCAAGGTTGCGACAAACTAACTCAGGCAGGAGGGTAGCTTGCTTGACCGTTGCTCGCTCTCGTGGTTTGAGTAGCAGGTCCTGAGCTCGTCCTCTGCCACCGCCACCGTGCTGATCAGGCCGAAGGGATGGTTTTAACCCTACGGATGGGCTGAGTCCCTTCCCATTCTGGATAGCAGTCTTCGCAGCTACTTCATTTGTCGCAGGGATGGAATCAGCGCTGCTCGAATCAGTCACATTAGGGGGATAAGAGACAGTCTTATCTACGGGGGAAGATGGGAACGGTGGGCCAGGCAAAACCTCTATAATTGCAACAGGAGTGTTGGCAACGTCAGGTACACTGTCTGTTTGTTGTTCTTTTGGTGGTTCCGATAAGCCCTGCTCGCCGGGCAAGGAGGCTACAACGACAGCAATGTTAGGAGGTGGTAAGGGCAGAGGAGTCGCTGTATCTTCTTTATCCCACTGTTCAGATAATGCAGATGTATCCGAAGTTCGCTCGGAATTATCCTGTGGCTGCCGGATATCCCCGTGTTGGAGTTCTATCTTGCACGAGTAGGAATCCAGCCTATTTCGCCGTAAGCGTAAGAACCATCGTGTAAGAACCACACCGAGAATACTTCCTGCTGATAAAGCAACGGCCCACGATCCGCATTTCATCGGTCTGCTTCCTTTCACCCCAGTTTTCCTGGCATCCTTAAGGTCGCTAACGGCCTTCTGCCTCAGAGAACCGAGTTAGCTAATCTGGATTCTACGGCATCATCTTTGTACTGCTTATCCTGGCTACTCCTATTCACCAATCCCCGCCCGGCGCCAAGAGGCACACATCCGAAAAGCGGTAGATGCTTAATCTTCAATTCGCTAGCCTGCTCGCCCTGTCCTGCCGGACGACCATGAGGAGACGAAAACTGTAAAAAATACTCCCACATCTTGGCTCAAAACCACACTTACCGATGGTAAATCTACCATACCGGCAGTATAATAACCCCAGTTGCTATCTTGCTCGTCGCTCGCTTTCTGTGCAGCCTGGCTTCTGAAGGTCAACCTCCGCCGATGAACTCCACCGACACGCCAGCCCCTAGGGGACAGGAACCCTCCCCAACGACCAATGCGCGACCTCGCTCCCCCAACGCCTCAACCTATCGGTGGGCTGTGGTGGGGATGCTCTGGTTCATCTGCTTCTTTAACTATGCCGACCGGCTGGCGATCTTCTCCGTCTTTCCGGTGCTGGAAAAGAAGTACCATTTCACGAAGTCCGAACTTGGCCTGATCGGGGCCATGTTTACCTGGGTCTATGCGGCGGCCGCGCCGCTGGCGGGTCAGGTCGGCGACCGGTACCCACGCAAATGGGTCATCCTGGGCGGGCTGTACGTCTGGAGCCTCATCACAGGGCTGACCGCGCACTGCACAAAGGTGTGGCAATTTGTGCTGGTGCGCGGGGCGGAAGGGCTGGGAGAAACCTTTTACATGCCGGCCTCGATGGCGCTCATCAGCGACTACCACACTCCCGCAACACGCTCCCGCGCTATTGGGCTGCACACGACGAGCGTCTATGCCGGGACCATCGGCGGAGGCGCGCTGGCGGGATGGATGGGGCAGAAGTACGGCTGGCAATCGCCTTTCCTGGCGCTGGCCATCGCCGGAATCGTCCTGGGATTTGTCCTGCACACCTTCATTCGGGAACCGCGCCGCAATGAGGCCGAGCGGCAGGAGCGCGGCGGCGCGCTAGAGGCCGGCGAACCGGAACGAATCCCGATGTGCGCGTTCCTGGCCGAATTCTACCGCACGCCGACCGCCGTTCTGCTCATTGTCGCCTACTTCGGGGCGCAGGTGGTGGGCCTGGTCTTCCTCACCTGGATGCCCTCCTTCCTCAAGGAGAAGTTCGGGCTGAATCTGGCGGAGGCGGGCCTGGGCGCGACCTTTTTTATCCAGGTGGCGAGCATGATCGGCGCGGGGCTGGGTGGGATCATCGCGGATCACTGGAGTCGATGGCGCGCGGAAGGGCGCATCCGGATGCAGGCGCTGGCGGTACTGCTGGGATCGCCCTTCGTCTTTCTCTGCGGCTACACGCTCAATCCCTGGATGCTGATCGCCGCCATGTCCCTGTACGGCCTCAGCAGAGGCATGTACGACTCCAATCTCACCGCTGCCTTTTACGACGTGATCGCGCCCGACCGCCGAAGCACCGCCACCGGCCTGATGAACCTGCTCGGCTGGGTGGGTGGGGGACTCGGCTCCCTCGCCATCGGGATCGCCGTAGACCACCACATCACCATGAGCGCGGCCATCTCCTCGACCGCCGTGGTCTACTTCACCGTTGCCTGCGTCCTCTACTACGCCTCGGTCTTCACCGCGCCCCACGACATCCGCAGGAGGCGGTGAAACTCTCACGGCGAAAGCGTAGGGTCCACTCCTCGCGGCGGAAGGTTGCCGCTTCCATGACGGCTGCTTCCGCCCGGTAACTCAGGACCAGCGCAGTACCTCTTTCCAATGCGCCGGAGTGGGCATCGGCCTGTACGCGATATTCAGATCAGGAGTTTCCAGCTTCACGCCGCCCCGGAAGTGGCTCTCCATGCCATAGGCGAGAATGCCGGTGGTCAGGTAAGTCCGCTCTCCCGGCGCCGTCGGCTTGCCCGTCAGGTACATCTCTTCCAGAGCGCGCACGGTCGCGGAGAAGTGTTTCAGGCGCGGCACGTCGTCAAGATGGTAGGAGGTGGCGACGATCTCCGGGCTACCCTGCACCCGATAGGCAAAGGCGAACTCCTGGCAGTAGCCGTTGGCCATCAGCACGGTCATGCGCTGCCCGTCCCGATATTCCATGTCGAAGGCATGAACATCGTTCGTATAGTCCTGCGGCTTTCCGCTCGGACTTTTGACGGCCCCCAACGCCGCCTCTGCTATGTCTTTCGGCCAGCGGCCCGCGCTGTGCGCCTCCCACACGGCCTGCCCGGAGAGAACCTGCACGCTCTTGACGCCGACCTCGCCGCCCGCGCGACACTCCACCACCCGCTGCCCCGTCTCCAGCGCATGAAACCCATAGGATTCCAGGGGGCCATAGCCTACCGCGATCAGGTGGTCCAGTTTCTTGCCGTGCGGCAGCGGGACAAGCGGCTCGTACTTGGCGTATGGCAGGCTGCTCCCCGCCATCCAGGGAATTTTCATCTCCTGAATGGTGCGCCACATATACTTGGCCCAGGTCCAGTTCCAGGACATATGCTTGTCGTTGAAGACCGGGACGACGCGCCCCGACTGCCGGAACACCCCCACAACCTGATCGAAGAGCTCGCGGCGCGGATACAACTGCTGCCCTTTTGCATTGAGGGGATAGGTTCCATGCTCCCCGACAACCACGACCCCGTCTACCGCCAGCGTATCGCCTCCCTGACAGAGGGCTGTAGCGACCGAAGGGTACATCGGCACATGATGCTTCTGGGCTGTGGCGACCCCGATGTCGTTCTTGGCGACCTCCATGAGGTGGATAGCAACGACATCACAGCGCGGCTCCTCGAAGTGGTCGTCGAACTGCTTCCCTTCTAAAAACTTGGTGCAGTAACAGAGGCCGTGACTGGTCGCGCCGTATTCCGTCAGGATAACCGCCAGCTTGGGGCGTCTGGTTGGGGAAGGCATCTGTCGGCCACTCCTTTCCGGGGCCATCAGCGCTATCGAAAGGCCCGCGCCTGCTTTCATAAAACTGCGCCTGGTTATGCTGGTCATAAAGGTTGGATTTTCCATGCTGTTTCGATCCCGAAGCTACGCAAGGGTTGGAGTACTGTAGTCTGTTTCATCCACTATCTATGAGAGCCGCTACAACCGCTCTGACTGCGACAAGAGCCTATCTATCTCGGCAAGATCCTCGCGGCTCAGCCGCCAATCGGCGGCGGCAACGTTGGCCTGCACCTGCTCGGGCTTAGTCGCTCCGGCGATTACGGAGGCCACCGTAGGTCGGGTCAGCAGCCATGAGAAGGCCAACTCGAGAATCGTATGCCGCCGCGCCTCCGCAAACTGGATGAGCGCTTCAACCCGATCCAGATTAGCCTCGGAGAGCCAGTCTGCAAAGCGCCCGTCACTCGTGAGACGGGTTCCTTCCGGAAGAGGCTGCCCTTTCCGATACTTGCCCGTCAGCAGACCATTGGCGAGCGGGAAGTAGGGCAGGAACGCTATACCTTGACGCTCACACTCGGCGAGGACTCCGTTCTCCGGCTCGCGATGCAGCAGACTATAGTGGTTCTGCACGCTGACAAATCGCGCACCGCCCTGCGCCGCTTTTTCTGCTTCACGCAGTTGCTCGACCGAGAAGTTCGAGCAGCCGATCTCGCGCACCTTACCGGCCTGAACGAGCTCATTGAGCGCGCCGAGCGTGTCTGCAATGGGCACTCCCGGGTCCGGCGTATGAAGCTGATAGAGGTCAATGCGGTCGGTTCCGAGACGGCGCAGACTATCCTCCGCCGCCTGGCGGATGTAGGCAGGGCTGGCTCCCTTGCGCGCCTCGTCAATCTTTGCGCCGAACTTGGTCGCAATTAACGCTTCGTCCCGGCGTGATCCGAGCGCGCGCCCAAGGAACTCCTCGCTCTTCGTCCCGCCATAGACGTCGGCGGTATCGAAAAAGTTGATGCCTGCATCGAGGGCGGCGTGAACGACCCTGGCGGTACCCGCTTCGTCAAGGCGTCCGCCGAAGTTATTGCAGCCCAGTCCGATCACGGATACTGTCAGTGAGCCTATCCGTCGTGTTTGCATTCGGTCCTCCCTCCGGTTGCTTTATCTGAGGCTCCTTCCGTTTTGGTTGCGGGCGAATAAATTCGCTGCAACAAGAACACAAAGTCGCCCTACGGCGACTGCCCTCACCCAACCCACTGCCAGGGTCGGGCCTGCAATGGACTGCAAGGGTCGGCAGGGTTACGGCCCCTGCCTCCGCCTTGCCACAGCCCTCCGCCTCGCGACCCCCGGCGCTGCGGGAGAGGGGAGAAGAGAGGCCGGGTCCCTCCCTTCCCTAAGAGGGAAGGGGGCCGGGGGGTTAGGTGCCCCGGTTGCTGCGGCTTTAGCCGCCCGAAAAGAAAACGCTCCCTTCCCTGCCTGATCTCCCGACTATCCCACCAGAAACAGCCACCACTCGGACGGGCGATGGAAATCCGCAACCGTATACGGTGAGGTGGAGGCAGCCACCGGCTGCGCGCCGTGCGTGGCATCGTAGCGGCAGAAGGAAAGCCGCCATACCGCGCCAGGCGATACCAGCAACGGCAGCTTCAGCAGCGCGCGCCAGAAGTTCTCTTGACGGTGAACCCACGTGTACGATACGAGGGCCTCCGGATCCTGAACGTAGTCAGCATGCCTCTGCTCGCCGGCACGTACCCGCCGAATCGCCGTTTCGTCGGGAAAGCGCAGATACAGCCGATAGTTCTCAGGCGTCACATGCACCTCGATATAGCCCGGCTCGCCCTGCGGCTGCGCAAAAACCTCGAAGACGTCGCCAAGCTCCCAGGTGGGCTGATTATGTGCGTCCGCAAGGTTAAATATGTCCTCATCTTCCATTTCCGCCAGCGCCCACAGCGCATTCTCGCATCGGCCCACTTTCACATGCCCTGGCTTCAGCCCCGCTTCCGGCGTTTGCCGCCAGCGCTGCTCAAATGCCAGCGCAGGAAGAGGCGCAAAGGCCGCTATTACAGAGGCTTCCTCGTCTGGGGCGAATGCAGGCAATCCGGATACAGGCAGCCGTTCACTCATAGTTTGTAACCTCGAAGATCTGCTTTCTTTCCAAAAACGGGATATGCCTCTTTTGTTCACCGGCGATATGGGGTTTCCTGCTGAAAAGATGCCGGGCACGGAAAGTACCCGTCTCCAGGGCCTGCGGCCAAGCGTCCTGGCGGACGCCCTGCCAAGCCAGGTGTTCCGTCCGAAGGACGGTTGGCGGCGTAACCGCCCTCTAGCCGGGTATTTTCAATGCCCGGCACGGATCGGAGGTTTTCAACCCCCGGCTCCAGGGCCTGCGGCCAAGCGTCTCAATGATCCTGAGCGGCGTGCCATCAGGAAGGAGATCGATCCTCCCGTACAAAACCACTATCCTCGTAAGGACAGACAACTGCAAGGGCACATCCGAGAGGCCAGGGGAGGGCTGCCATGCGGATCGCTGTTGGGGGAATCGGGCACGAAACCAATACCTTTTCTACGTTGACGACGGGGCTGGACGACTTCTCTGTTCGCCGAGGCGAGGAGTGCGTGGAAGGCGAGTTTTGGAACCGCTTTCGGGAGCAGGGCGTCGAGCTTGTCCCAACGCTGACGGCGGGGGCCGCCCCGCACGGCCTCGTGGAACGGGATGCCTATCGGCAACTCAAAACCGAACTGTTGGAGCGGTTGCAGAGCGCCCTGCCGGTGGATGGGATCTACTTGAACTTGCACGGGGCGATGGAAGTCCAGGAGATCGGTGATGGCGAAGGCGATCTGGTCACGGCTATCCGCGCGCTTGTCGGCCCGCAGGTTCCCATCGCCGCCAGCCTCGACCTGCACGGAAATATCTCACCGAAGTTAGTTCAGGCTGCCAATGTCCTGACCGCGCTGCGGACTGCGCCCCATCGGGACGGACAGGAGACGCGGGAGCGCGCCCTTTCGCACCTGCTCCGCTGTGTACGGGAAGGATTGCGCCCGGTGACGGCGATGGTGAAACTGCCGCTGCTCCTGCCGGGAGAGCATGCCGTGACCGAGGTAGAACCGGCGCGCTCGCTCTACCAGAGGTTGCCCGCAATCGAGAAGGAGACGGGTATTCTGGATGCCTCCCTGATGATCGGCTGCGCCTGGACGGACTCGCCGCATACCTCGGTTTCCGCGCTGGTGGTGGCGCAGAAGGAGGCAGCATTAGCCCAGGAGCAAGCCGGTCGTCTTGCCGAGGCGGTCTGGGAACGGCGCAACGAGTTCGGCCCGGACGTGGAGACGGCCTCTGTGGAGGAGGCGATCTCCCGCGCGCTGGCCGCTCCCGAAGCGCCCGTGTTTCTCTCCGACTCCGGCGATAACGTTACGGCGGGAGGGGCCGGGGATATTCCGCTCTTTGTCGAGCGGCTGCTGGCAGCAAGAGTACCGGACGCTGTGGTTGCCGGGCTGACGGATGCGGGGTCTGTCGCGCAATGCGCGCAGGCCGGGGTCGGCGCGGAGGTGACATTGAGCCTAGGCGGAAAACTGGATCAGAGGAACGCCCAACCGCTGGAAGTGCGAGGCCGCGTTGCGCATCTCGATCCCCAGGACGCGCCTACTCTGGCCGTAATGCAGGTGGAGGGCGTGACGGTCATCCTGACGACACAGCGCTGGGCCTTCGCCAACCTCTCCTCCTTCCAGCGCGCTCGCATCGATCCACTGAAGCATAAGATGGTGGTTGTCAAGCTGGGCTACCTGTTCCCAGAGTTGCGCGACAACGCTCCCCGCACGATTATGGCCCTCAGTCCTGGCTTCACGGACCTGCGCCTGGAGCGGCTGCCGTATCGGCGTCTTCGGCGTCCCCTCTATCCATTGGAACAGGACCCCCAATGGCAGGCGGCAAGCGGCTAAGGAGCGACAGGGCAGGGCCGCGATGCGGCTTGAGGGTGGGAACATCTACTCCGTTAAGTCCGCGCAATTTCAAACCAAGGAGGAGAGAGGGAATGAATACGAATCGTGCTGTCGTGGTGGATCCTACCGCTTCCGGGCGGCTGGTGATCTGTGAAGTGGAACCGCCTGCGCCCGGCCCCTCCGAGGCGGTCGTGCGCGTCACGGCCATCTCGCTCAACCGGGGCGAGGTCGGCTACTCCAGGCACGCCGAAGCGGGTTGGCGGCCGGGCTGGGACCTGGCGGGCGTGGTGGAGCAGGCCGCTGCCGATGGCTCCGGTCCGAAAGCGGGGGCGCGGGTCGTCGGGATACTGCGTGGGGGCGCGTGGGCGGAGTATGTCGCCGTACCCACCAACGCGCTCGCTGAATTGCCGGAGGCCGTGACGTTCGCACAGGCGGCGACGCTGCCTGTGGCCGGGCTGACGGCGCTTCACGCCTTGATGAAGGGTGGCCTGCTTTTGGAACGGCCCGTTCTGGTGACAGGCGCAACGGGGGGCGTCGGTGATTTCGCGTTGCAGTTGGGCCGTCTTTCGGGAGCGCGAGCCGTCGCCCATATCCGCCACGCCGAGCAGGAGGCTGAGGTGAAGGAGGCTGGAGCCGAGGCCTTGCCACTCTGTCAGCGCCATAATTCCCTCCTACGTGGCTGAGGTGAAGGAGGCTGGAGCCGAGGCCGTTGTCATCGGCGAAGAACTGCCCGCCGAGCAGCCGTTCGGCCCCTACCACCTGATCGTGGACTCGGTGGGTGGCAAGACGCTCAGTACCGCTCTGACTCAACTGACCGAGGGCGGCGTGTGTGTCTCATTAGGGGTTTCTGCCGGGGCAGAAGTGACCTTTAATGCCGCGCAGTTCTTCCTGACCGGCCGTGCGGTGCTGTATGGCTTTATTCTCTTCGCGGAACTAAGAACGGTCGAGCCTGCCTCTGTAGGATTAGCGCGATTGGCAAGCTTGATTGCGAGGGGCAAACTCAAGCCGCGCATCAGCGTGGAAGCGCCCTGGACAGAGGTGGCGGAGGTGGCGCAGCAACTGCTGGACAGGCGTTATCCCGGCAAAGCTGTGCTGCACATCGCGCACTGACCCACTCGCCGTGCTGTGCAGGTGAAGGGGATTGGCACGTTTCCAGTGCGCGCCTTTGCCATCGTCGAGCAGCAGGAGAGGAGTAAACTCAATGGCAGACAACCAAAAAACGCCGGACTGGAAGCAACACGGTGTCCGCATTGTCAAAGCCGGGCAACTGGATGCCAACACGCCGCAGACGCCCGGCATGACGCGGGCAGCCGCCATCAACCGTGCGCGGGCGGGAGCCGAGAAGCTCTGGGCAGGCACGGCGACCATTCACCCCAACGCGAAGACGGGCGCGCATCACCACGGCGAGCTAGAGAGCGTCATCTATGTGGTCAAGGGACGGGCACGGATGCGCTGGGGCGAGCATCTGGAGTTCGTCGCCGAGGCGGATCCGGGCGATTTTATTTTCGTGCCGCCCTTTGTGCCGCACCAGGAGATCAACGCCAGCACCGAAGAGGCGCTCGAATGCGTGGTGGTGCGCAGCGGACAAGAGCCTATCGTGGTGAATCTGGACATCGAAACCGTCGAGCCGCCCGAAGAGGTCAAGTGGGTGGATGACGTACATCCATCCTGAGATGGGAGAGAGGCCCCCTTTCCCAAGAACAGGGGAGAGGGGGAACCGAGAAGCCTTGTTCTCCCCTCATCCCCGGCCCTTCTCCCTGCCAGGGAGAAGGGGGAAGAGAAGCCGGGTCCCCCTTCCCTGTGAGCGGAGCGAACGTAGTAGGGAAGGGGGACGGGGGGTTAGGTCAAATACGAGGGAAAGGCCCTGTGAGGAGAGGGAGGGAAGAAACGCTCGTGTGGATGAAATATCTGGTGGCGGGAATGGGGGGATTTCTCGGCGCTAACGCTCGCTTTATCGTGGGCACGTGGATCGGGCAGAAATGGGGCACAGCGTTCCCTTATGGCACGCTGGTCATCAATGTGACCGGGTGCTTTATCCTGGGGCTGTTCGCCGCGCTGGCCGAGCGCTTCCCCCTGAGCGATACCTGGCGGCTGCTGATCGCCATCGGCTTTGTCGGGGCCTACACGACCTTTTCGACGTTTGAATACGAGACGCTGCAACTGGTGCGGCATGCCTCCCTCCGGTTTGCCGGCCTCAATATCCTGGGCAGTGTGCTTCTGGGCTATGCCGCCGCCTATGGTGGGATGGTGGCGGCGCGGCTGCTGACGCGGGCGCCTATCTGAGGGAGATCAGGCAATGAAAATCCAGGGCGCAGCCAAACAGGTCTGCATCTATATCGGCAGCTCGGATCAGTGGCACGGGCAGCCCCTCTACAACGCCATCGTCCAGCGGGCCCGGCAGGAGGGACTGGCCGGGGCGACGGTGACGCAGGGCATCGAGGGCTTTGGCGCCAACAGCCGCATCCATCGCGCCTCTCTGCTGGACCTCTCCACCGATCTGCCTATCCGAATCGAGATCGTGGATACGGCAGAACGGATCGAGCGCTTTCTGCCGCTGTTAGAGGAGATGGTCACCGAAGGGCTGGTTACCGTACAGGACTGCCTGGTGTTCAAGTACGTTCACGCGCCCCGGGAAACCTCCTGAAACGCTGTCAGGATTCGCTGGTATCGAGGTGGTGCTCCAGCAGGGCCAGCGCCGCCTCGGCCTGCACGCGCAAACTCTCCGCGTACTGCTCGCGCGCTTTGCCGGGCGGCAAGCCCTCATAGACCCTGGCCTGGATGGCATAGATGGTCTGCAAGGCAAGCGGAACCTCTTCCTGGCAGCAGCCGCAGTGGCAGGAGCAAGAGGGTTCCGGCTTGGCAGGAGGAGCCGGCTGCAGGGCCTGAGTCAGGGCCGTTAATTGCTGTTGGAGCTGTTCGATATCGGCTTTGGTGGCGGGCTGATGGCAGGTGTCTGGCTTGAGCGCTGTATGGTGGCCGTTGGAGAGGTCAATCAAGGACGCGGGCCCCTTATCCTGACCGAAGAAGTAAGCGATTTTACAGTGCAGTAACTCGCCGAGCTTGACCAGATCCAGAGCCCCAATTTCGCGCCTTCCTTCCTCAAAATGGGTATAGGCCATGCGGGTCAGACCCAGCCTGGCGGCGACTTCGTCGGGGCTATAGCCTTTGCCGATAGTGCTCAGATACTCGCGGCGGCGCTTAATGCGCGCGCCAATGTCTCGCATATCCATGGGGACCCTCCTTTGGGGCCGCCTACGGAGACAGTAACCGGAACGCGGCAGCCGCGCAGCGGGGCGCAGGGCGCGGTCTTACAGGTGTGCGCTTGGAGTATAGCGGTTCCTCTGAGCGCGGGATAGATGGGATATAGATAGTGACGTAACGGGCGGGGGATTTGGCAACCCGCATTTTTACCGTTTTTATTTGCCTATTTCGCGGAAAGCCCTGGCGGCTCCTGCACACAGGAAGAAGAACCTTTCTGGGCCGCAAGAAGAGAGGGCAGGAATCCTTTTGCTGGCGGGGAATAGGGAGGCAGAGCGGCAGGCATCTGGTGGCCTAGCCCATCGGACCTACCGTGTGGAGCGCATGCAGGACAGCGAGGTATCACCTTGCCAGGACAGGAAGTCAGGAGGGAGATCATGAACAAGCGTGAACGTATTCTGGCCGCGTGCCAGGCGCAGCCTGTGGACCGGGTGCCCTACAGCCTCTGGTATCACTTCGGGCTGGAACCGCCCGCCGGAGAGGAGATGGTGCGGGCTGAGCTGGATTTCTATCGGCGCTACGATCCCGACCTGTTTAAGATCATGCATGACATCCCCTACGAGATGCCACCCGATCTGCCCCGGGTGCAGTCCGCCGCGGATTGGAGGCGTCTGCCCGTTCTGGATGGGCAGAGCGGCAACTTCGGCCAACAACTGGCCGCCATCCGCCAGATCCGGGCGCAAATCGGCGATGACGTGCCGCTGGTAGATACCCTATTCGGCGTGTTCGCCACGGCGCAAAAGCTCTGCGGTGGCCGCACGCTGGAGTTTCTGCGCGCCGACCCGGAGGCGACTCACGCGGGGCTGGGCCAGATCACCGTCTCCCTCGCCAACTATGCCAGGGCTTTGATCGCCAATGGGGGCGATGGGATATATCTGGCTATCTCTGGAGCCGACGCGGATACGATGGAGGCGGGCGAGTACCAGAAGCATTTCCTGACCTACGATCAACACATATTGGATGCGGCCCGGAGCGGGGCGGTCAATGTGGTACATCATCACGGGCGGGGAATTTATGCCGATCTGATCCTGGGGTTGCGCGGCTTTCAGGTCTATAGCTGGAGCAACTGGCTGGAAGGCAACCCGGATATCGGGGCCGTGCGCGCGAAGACGGGGGTGTGCCTAATGACGGGCATTGACGAAACCACTTTCGGCCAGGTGTCGGCAGAAGAGATCGTGCGTCAGGGACGGGAGGCCATTGCCGCCGTGCAGGGGCGCGGGCTTATTCTGGCGCCGGGATGCGCCGTGCCCACTCCGCCCGCCTCCCCGGAAGCCAACCTCCAGGCCGTGCGCGCTGCCGTCGCCGGATAGGGTCCCGAAAGGATAGCAAGGGATGTTGTGGCGGCTTGTGCTGGCGATACTGCTCGTTTGCATTGGGGAGGGCAACGCAATGGGTGTAGACAACGCGGCGAGCGCCTGGCAGGATGCGATCCTGAGCGTACCCTACGACACGGCACCACGCCGGCCTTTGCTGGAACTCATCCGCCAGGACTATGAGCAGTTGGAGGGCAACCGCTCCATCCTCAAGACCCCCCTGGTCATCGGCAAGCGCCGCTTCCAGCACGGGATCGGAACCCATGCGGTCAGCCATCTCCGCATCCACTCGCCGGAGCCGATCCGGCAGTTTGCCGCCTGGGTGGGCGTGGATAACAACGCGCGGACGCAAGGGGCGCTAGGCTCGGTCGTCTTCGCGGTGGAAGCGGCGGGCCGCGCCATTTACCGCTCCGGCGTGCTTCGGGGCGGCCAGGAGGCCCAGCGCGTGGAGGTGGACGCCGGGAGCGTGATGACGCTGGATCTGCGCGTGGACGACGGCGGCGACGGACCCGCATGTGACCACGCCGATTGGGCAGAGGCCGCCATCACCACGCAGAGCGGCAAGGTCTACCGCCTGGAGGAGATGGAGATGGGCGCGCCGGGCCAGGGCGGGCGATATCCCTTCCACTTTCTCTATGCGGGCAGGCCGAGCGATGTCCTGCTCGACCACTGGCGCCAGGAGCGGCAGACCGCCCAATTAGACCCAGATCGCGCCCGAATTACGACGACCTGGACGGACCCCGCCACCGGATTGCGCGTTCGCTGGGAGGCGACTCGCTACGCCGATTTTCCCGCGCTGGAGTGGGTGCTCACCTTCGAGAACGCCGGTTCGGCGGATACGCCCCTCCTGGAAGAGGTCCAGTCGATGGACTTGACCTTTCACGCCACCGCCGCTGACGGCCCCTTCCTGCTGCACCGCTGCAACGGCGGCATTCCCGCCCCGGAGATGTATCGGCCCGAGATGCTGCCGGTGGACGAAAAGCACCCGCAGACGCTTTCGGCGGGGTCGGGCCGTTCCTCGACGCGAGACTTCCCGTTCTTTAAGATCGAGATGGGGCACGCCTGGGCCATCGTCGCCGTCGGCTGGTCGGGAAACTGGAAGGCCCAGCTGGAGTGCCCCGCGCCGAAGCGGCTGCGCGCTACCGCTGGGTTAGAACGGACGCGCTTCCGGCTGCATCCGGGAGAGCGAGTGCGTTCCGTGCGTATCCTCGTGTTGTATCATACAGGAGATACCCTCGAAAGTAACGCTCAGTTCCGCGAGCTTATCTACAAGCATTACGCGGCCAGGCGCGGCGGCAAAACCCCGGAACCCATCCTCTTCTGCAATACCTGCTTCACGCGCGGCGGCGGCTGGCTCAACGAGTGCAACGCCGCCAACCAGATCTCGCTCATTCGCGCCTATGCGCCGCTGGGATTGGAAGCCCTGATCACCGACGCGGGATGGTTTGAGGGCGGCTGGCCGGCGGGCGCAGGCAACTGGAACCCGCGCAAGGACGCCTATCCGCAGGGCATGGGGCCGGTGGCGGAGGCCGCGCGAGAGCACGGAATGGTCTACGGCCTCTGGTTTGAGCCGGAGCGTGTGGTGGCTGGGACGGAGTTGCAGAAGCGCCATCCCGAATGGCTCCTGCGCAGCCAGGAAGCCCCCCAGGAGACGTACCTGCTCAATTTCGGGCTGCCCGAGGTACAGGACTATTTCTTTCACATCGTCAAGGGCTTTATGGATCTGCCCGGCTTTCGGGTCTACCGGCAGGATTTCAACATGGACCCGCTGCCCTACTGGCGCTTTAACGACGCACCCGACCGCCAGGGCATTACCGAGATGAAGTATGTCGAGGGCCTGTACGCCTTCTGGGATCGCATCGCCGCAACGTGGCCCGACAGCCTGCGGGAGGAGTGCGCCAGTGGCGGCCACCGCATTGACCTGGAGACGGTCATGCGGATGCACCTCCACCAGAAGAGCGACTACTGGTTCGACGACGATGCCGATTTAGAGAGCCTGTGGGCGCTCAGCCAGTACCTGCCCAACAATGTCATCGTCGCCCATCTCAACCGGCTGGACGACTACTCGTTTCATGCGACGCTGGCCTCTTCGCTCTGCCTGGGCTGGATCGCCGATGCGCCCGATTTCGACCTCCAGCGCGGCCAGCAATTGGCGAGCCGGTATCGGGCGGTGCGGCGCCTGCTCACCGGCGCCTGGTATCCGCTGCTGCCCTATCCGCAGAGCCCGGCAGATTGGGCGGCCTCGCAGTATCACCGACCTGACTTGAACGAGGGAATGATCCTCCTCTTCCGCCGCGCCGAGAGCCCGTACCGTACCGTCGAGGTCTCGCTGCACGGCCTGGAGCCGGACGCGACCTATGAGCTAACCTACGACGGCGAGGGCGCCAAAACGCGGCGGAAGGGGGCGGAGTTGATGGATCGGTTCCCGCTGACTCTGCCGGAGAGGCGGCGCTCGGAACTCATCCTGTATCGCAAGGCATCCGATGGATAGCGGAACCCTGACCTTCCTCTTCACCGACATCGAGGGCAGCACCCGGCTCTGGGAGCAGCACCCCGAAGCCATGCGCTCGGCCCTGGCCCGCCATGACGTCCTGCTCCAGGAGGCCATTGAGCAGCATAGCGGCCATGTGTTCAAAACCATAGGGGATGCCTTCTGCGCCGCCTTCGACGCCGCGCCGTCGGCTCTGGCGGCGGCCCTCTCGGCCCAGCGCGCCCTGGCTTCCGAAGACTGGCAGGCGCCGATCCGCCTGCGGGTGCGGATGGCCCTGCATACCGGGGCTGCTGAGGCGCGGGGCGGCGACTATTTTGGCCCGCCGCTCAACCGCGTGGCCCGGATGCTAGCGGCAGGTCACGGCGGTCAAGTGCTTCTCTCGCAGGCCGCCTGCGATCTGCTGGGCGACGCCCTGCCGGAAGGGGTCAGCCTGCGCGACCTGGGACGGCACCGCCTGCGGGATCTCCAGCAGTCCGAACATCTTTATCAACTGCTGCACCCGAATCTGCCCGCCGATTTCCCGCCCCTGCGCTCGCTGGAAGCCTTCGCGCATAACCTGCCGGTGCAACTGACCAGCTTTATCGGCAGGGAAAAGGAGATGGAAGAGATCAAGCGCCTGCTCTCCACGGCCCACCTGCTGACTCTGACCGGCTCCGGCGGCTGCGGCAAGACCCGGCTTGCCTTACAGGTGGCCGCGGATCGGGTGGAGGAGTATGCCGACGGCGTGTGGCTGGTGGAACTGGCCGCGATTGCCGATCTGGGGCTGGTGCCGCAAACGGTGGCGGTGGCGCTGGGCGTGTCCGAGGAGCCGAACCGCCCGCTGGGGGAGACCCTGGCCAATTACCTACGCCCGAAATCGCTGTTGCTGGTGCTGGATAACTGCGAGCACCTGCTCACGGCGTGCGCGCAGCTGGCGGATACCCTGCTGCGCACCTGTCCCAAAGTGCGCATTCTGGCCAGCAGCCGCGAGGGCCTGGGGCTGCTGGGGGAGGCGCTCTATCATGTTCCCTCCCTGTCCTTGCCGGATGAGAAGCGGCTGCCTACCCTGGAGCAGTTAAGCCAGTATGAGGCCGTGCGCCTGTTTGTCGAGCGCGCGGTGCTGAGCCGGCCCGATTTTGCCGTCACCGCCCAGAACGCCGCCTCCGTGGTCCAGATCTGCTCCCGGCTCGACGGCATTCCGCTGGCCATCGAGCTAGCGGCGGCGCGCGCCCGGGCGCTGGCGGTGGAGCAGCTGGCCCAGCGGCTTGACGACCGTTTCCGCCTGCTGACCGGGGGCAGCCGCACGGCCCTGCCCCGTCAGCAGACCTTGCGCGCCCTGATTGATTGGAGCTACGATCTGCTCTCGGAGGCGGAGCGCACGCTGTTG
>Ga0070739_10001223_pt1 | contig 40049 bp, 29 predicted proteins | sample Coa_R1_7_FD_66445 | JGI IMG/M metagenome (GOLD analysis project Ga0070739, IMG submission 66445) | Surface soil microbial communities from Centralia Pennsylvania, which are recovering from an underground coalmine fire - Coalmine... | ecosystem: Environmental > Terrestrial > Soil > Unclassified ...
AGCGGGGTACGGCCGCACCGCCCGGACTCGAAATCCGTCTGGCTAGTATTTGCCATCGATGCCTGCTTGGAACACATGTCGGGTGTACGAAGGGAGCCTCGAATACGACCGGCAAGGGGTCACCCTCTTCCGGATTTCGAGAGGGCCTATGCGACTTACGGGTTCGAAGCCCGGCACGACCTCCGCGGAAGCGTCGCAGAGGATGTGGCTGACGTAATCGCCCGCCTCTTGCATCGTCTGGAAATGAATGGACTGGAAATACATTGGGATGTCGCGGTGCAGATAATAATACCCGCCGTACTGGTCCCATCCCCCCGTCGCCACAAACAGCCCGGCCAGATCGTCGTCCTTCGCCAGGGCTTGAAAGGCCTGCAGTTTGTCATCCCCTGCATACAAGGGTGAGCCAGGATAAACAGCGTCCTCGTCCGGCAAGAGTTTGAAGAACCCAGCCGCCGAAACACAGCCGAAAAGGAGGACGGCCGTGCCGGTAAGGCGCCTTTGGTTGACCCCACGCTGTGTGACTGTGTCCACGAACGAGGTGAGCACGGCCGCGGTGAGAACGAGGATCAGGGGCACCGCTGGGAAGATGAAGCGGTATTCCTTGTGCGGCAGGGCCGAATGCGTCAGGACGACGATCCCCAGGCAGACTAGCGGTATCCAGAGCTTTCTGAGATAGAGGAGGGCCAGGGGCAAGGACCACGCCCAAAGCACCCCCGAGGCACCACTCAACTGATCGAAGTACCAGGACGGCTCCTCCTTGCCGAACAGCAGGCTGACACCATGCACGACATTGAAAACGACATTGTTGTAGTAGGAGACGAACCAGCCGCCCCACGTCAGGCGGTCAACCCAGCCGGCGAAGAACACTACCCCGGCGAACCCCGCCGCGCATCGCAGCAGGGCGCGCTTGTCCCAGCGAAAGGCGGCGATCGCTACCAGAAACGCTATCACGGGCGCGAACTGTAGGCGCATCGCCACGGACAGCGCCGCGATGAAGCCGAAGAGGAGGGGTTGGCGCCGCCCGCGCGGCTGCACTAGGCATGCCAGCGCACTTAGGAGGCAGTAGGTGGAAACGATGTCCGTCAGGGGCCGGGGGGCGAAGTAGACCAGCTCATACCAGAAGGCGCAGAAGACCGCCGCCACCCTTCCGGCCATCTCCGATGCCAGGTTCCTGCCAATGGCGTAGGCGGCAAAGATCAGCGACTCGGACAGTAGGCAGAAGAGACTTTTAACTAGCGGGATGTACACCGCCGGCGGATCGACGTGCAGCAGTTGGCAGAGGGCCAGGGGCGCCGCCACCAAGCCCGGGATCAGCCAAGAGCGCGTGCCGAAGCGGTACTCCCAAGGGATGATCCCGTAGCCGAAGGCGAGGCGGTGGCCCTGTTCCAGGTACTGGTAGACCTCGTCGGGATGATACGCATGGTCTGTGACCGAGGCGAAGGCGAGGCGGACGAACAGGCCGGCCAATGCCACTACGTAGAGTCCCCACCAGGGGGCGGGTGCGGATTCATTGGCGACGGGTGGCATACCGTTCATGGGCAGTAACCCATTTAGTAGCGGTTCCCAGCGATGCGAAACACTTCGGGTTTGACAATGCAGCTGATGTGCTACACCAAGCCGCCGCAGTCGAGCATATTGACCCCGCTGTGGTGACTGCTAGCCGGCACAGACCGGCACCCGAGTACGATTGACGACAACACATCTCACTAACTCTGTCCCGCGAAGTTGTGGATGACTTCACACTGCTTGGAAATAAGACCATCCCAGAGCTAGGATCAGAGGCGAAATGCTCTACTTAGAAGCCAGTTGCCGGAACCAGGCGATGGCTTCCTGTATGGCGGGAACGACCATCGCCGCATGGTTGCCCTGAACGACCACCAACTCGCAGTCTTTTTCCGCTAATCGTGCCCTAGCAGCAAGCGCTGCATTGACTTCTCGCTCATCCGGGCCCGCGTATAAGCGGAGCGGGCACCGGATACTCGCGACAAAGGCCATCGGGTTGCGAACCTTCACCTCTTCATCGTCTGTCCGATCGTAAGGGATAAACGCTTCAGGAGCCTCTGATACCCATGCGTCCATATCGACGTACCCGCCGAACGCGGCAGCTGCCTTGTAGGACGACGGGAGCATGGAGACTAGGCATGTCAGAACTCCGCCAACGCTGTGGCCGACCACGAATATGTTTTGGCCATCAACATTTGGCAGCGACGATACGAATCGCCCGGCCGCGATCGCATCTTCTGCCTCACCAAGGAAGCTCTCGTAGATACCCGGATTGCCATTCTCACCCCTCAGCATGGGGATGAACAGAACAAACCCGGCCTTGGCGAATGCCTCCGCGTCCTTCCAGACCCCCGCTTGGAGCGCCCAGTCGGGGTGCAGAAAGACCACGGCGGGCCGCTTACGGCCATCGGCCGCGTCCGCCGAGAGCCACCCCTTCAACTTCAGATTGGCAGAGGCGTAATACACCAGCTTGACATTTGCCGGCGGCTCGCCCTCCTGGTAGCGTTGCGGAGCGGGCCCACGAACCAGAAGCTTGGTGACAAACTGCTTGCGCGCCGAAGCTAGATTCTCGGCGCGCGTAGTAACCTTGCGCTGGGGAGAGTGAGTTCCGGACCCGTTCCCCCTTCCGCAACCAACTATTCCAGCCAAGAAGAGGGTTGCCGCTACCAGCGGTCGCTTCATTAGTAATACTTCCCACCGAAGTAATCCGCGTAGCCCGCCGAGACTTGCAACCTGGTAGTAGGCGATTAGTCTGTTGATTCAATAGTCGCCGGCAGTCTATCAAATTCGGTTACTTGGCTTCCTTAACCATCGCTCGCTCCAAGTTAATCTCTGCTTCCAGACGCCTCGCTTTGACCTTGAGGAAGGTAGACTTCGACCCCCGTGCGGCCTTCACGATCCCATCAGCGATCGTCTCTAATTTCTTCAACTCGTCCACGATGTTCTTGTAGAGCGTGATGCGATCTGACTCCTTCTCAGCAGCATCCAGTTCCGCCTTGTGAACCAGCAGCCTTGCTACTAATACGTCTTCGAGCGATCCCTGCCCTCTTTGGTACAGGGCGGAGATTACGTCTGCCATCTCCTTCAAGGTGGCGATCCGCTCCTTCTGGAGTTCCTTTATCTTCTTGGCTGACTCTTCTGTCTGGTACTTGCGTGACGGGTTCGCCTTTTCCTGCGGGCTAGCAGGACCCAATAGCAGAGTAGCTGCCATGACGGTCAGGATCAGTGCAGGCATCCTCATAGTGGACCTCCGAGAGTGGGTGACACTTTATCTGCGGGTGATCTTGTTAATGCACATGTAGATGGCGGCGAACTTCGTGGATTCTTTCGCAAGAGGTTTCTGGCAGCTTCGCGTTACCGCTCTTGCAATTGGGGACGCTGCAAGAGTTGCCTCCGGTGGCATTAACACACTAATCGCACGCACCCGAGAACCTCATGAGAAATACTCAACAATCCACCCGTTTTGCAGTCCAGCGGTCGGCAAGAAGCACCATTTCGATTAAGACTGGCCCCATGAAAGCCAGGAGCAGCATACTCGGCTCATTGCTTATGACATTAGCTGTTTTCGTAAGCAGGGTGCGAAAGTCTGCTCCTGACATCTGGGGCAACTCTCCACTGACATACCCTTCGACTAGGAGCAAGTTCCAGATAATCAAACAGGCAGCGAGGGGGCGTATTAGCTGAAACCTATGCGCGCGTATCTGGTCGAGCAACAGCGCAAGCCCTGGGACAAGAATGACAAGGGATTCTGTCAGATCCCTGAAACCAAATGAACGCGCTAGGAAAACGCCAGCGGAATTCTCCGTCTTGGTGAGGTACTCCCCCTGACCCCACATAGCTGCCAGCGCGTAGACCTGCATTAAGAACCCCACAAACAGCAGTATGAGGGGCTCAACTGACGCCCGAGCCTCGGAATTCCGCAGCAGTCCCCGGAGCACACCCAGAAACAATCCTAGGAATGCGATCAGTGCAAGCGGCGTCCAATAGAACAAGCTTCGATCCTGGGACAGCAAAACGTCCCAAAGCGAAGGCGTAAGCCAGTGGAACCGAATACCCTGGATAGGCAACGCGAGCCAATTTCCGTACACGCAACGCCACGCAACGATCTGCGGCGTGAAAGCGATCATTGTCCCGAGTGCGGCCAGAGCCAGGCTACCGAAAGGTTGTATTAACTTGCGCAATTCACCTTTGAGGCAAAGGTGCAATCCGGCAAGCGCTGCCTCTCCAGCAGGGAGCACGGCGTACGTGGCTAGCTGCCAGCGCATCAGTGCCGCAATCCCGAGCAGGACACCGACTAGCAGCCAACGTCCGTGCCGTGATTGGCCGTAGCTTTTCACCCAATACCAGACGAAGCACGCCATGACCGCCGCAGCCGGACCGTGCGGTAGACTGATCTCAATAGCGTTGAAGTAAAAGAGGGTCGTCCCCAAGGTGAGCCAAGCAACTGCCAGAGCAGCGCTGATTGGAGAGGCAAATAGGCGGCACACTGCATACAAGAAGCCCAAGCCAACAGATGTTCCCAGCAACGTCATTGCGGCAACGGCCAGCTGGTACGGCAGCGAATAGCCGTCGGTGGCCCAACCGAAAAAGGTCCCTTCGCCCAATTTCAAAAAAAAATGGAGCGGGACTACGGCGATGGCCCACAGGCAGGCAGGGCCTACGGACCACTGGTTAGCTCTCCTACCTAGTGGCGTTTGATACGTGGGCGGTGGGACATACTGTCCGAGTGGGTTATGCTCGTCGAACTCGTTGGTGAAGTCCCAATCGCCGTCCACGAGCACAGATCGCAGCCATGCGTAGTAGCCCAAACCGTTCGACTGAATCACCCACGCTTCGCCAGCTTTCGCTGCTGGCTGGTGGAGGGGAGCAATCATCGTTTCCCAGCGCTGCTGATGGTAGTCGATGCAGAAGCAGATTTCGACGAAGACAACCGACGCGAGCATGGCCAGCGACGCATGGTCTAGTCCTATCTCAGTGGTAGTGCCTTTAGTCGTCATCGAAGGCCCAAGATACCAATCCATACTAGAACACGTCATTTCAGCTGAATGAGATTGCGAGTAGGAAAGAGTTACTTCCGTTCATCCAGCAACCACGGGGTGACTTTAATAGACAAGGTGCAAGGTGGCGAATAAGGCTGAGAAGGCGCCGAGATAGAAAGCGCTAACGCCAAGCAACGCTCCCGATAGAGAACCGGGCAAGCGCACCAGAATATTGCCGAGAACCAGGTAAACCGGAAACACGGCGGCGGCGAAGCGGGCTCCAGAACCCATGCCCATTTCGTAACCTCGCGTCAAATAAGGGATCAGCAACAAGCCAGTTGACAAAAAGACCTCGTAAGAAGAGAGCCAGCGCTTATAAGTTCCGACCAGGACCAAGGTCACAGTAAGTACGAAGTAAATCGGGTTGACGGCTGTCCAGTTGAAAAGCGGCCCATGTTGTAAGTCCCTGAACCCCCAGTACGTGGGGTCAGCCGAGTCAAACACGGTCCAGATTGGCTCAAGTGTCACCAGAGCTAAGAACTTCTCATAGGCTGAAACAGGCCTCCAACCCCAGTGAACCTGAGTCTTGGCAAAGGCCAAGGGTTCTCCGAATTGCACATTTTGGAAAAGAATGTACGCGGCGATCCCCCAACAAGCGAACGGAAGAATAAACGCAGCATTGCCGACAAAGTTCCACTTCGTGGCTGACCGATCCCGGCAGTGCAGTAATAGTGGCCCCAACAAGGCTACACCAACTGGCCGGGTCGCCGTGGCCAGACCGACCACTAGAGCGATGAGAAGTAAGGGCCATTTCATTTCCATCGAGAATAGAGCCCAAACAGTCACAAAGACGAAGAGCGATTCCGAGTAAGTCATCCGAAAGAAAAGAGTGGCTGGCATTAGTCCTAGGCAAAGCAAAACGTAGCTCCCTAATCTTGGGTACGCACCGCCAAATCGCCGGTCGATATAAGCAGCCGTCAGGACAAAAGTCGCTGCGAGGCAGCAATGGGAGACAACGAGGAGGGCCATCTCTGTGCTAAGACCGGTAACCCGGCTAACGGCGGACGCCAAGAGGGGGTAAGCCGGGAAAAAGGCGCAAGTCGACCGACCCTTGGTTTTGTACGAATAGCCTTTTGAGGCGATTTGCCGGTACCACTCGCCATCTTCTCTAGCGAACCCCATGACCAGGTCGCCTTTTACCGTTCGCCGATCATTGTGGTCACCCAAGAAATGATGCCCGAAGATGACACCGAGGACGACGATGACACTTGTCAGGGCGTAACAAAGCAAGCTGTTGATGATCTTAGTCGTCGACATAATTGCCATCCTGATTACACCATCATCTCACTCGGTTGTCCATTCAATTGGTATTCTCGCCAATGTCTTCGAGTTTTACTAGAACCAGTTTCAAAACCTGCTGATAGCTAGCAGGGCACAGGCCAAGTGGAGAAAGCCATTATAGATGAAGGTGTAATATTCATGGCGGACCAGCAGTCTCCGAAAGCTGTGCAACCAGCCGAACGTCCGCTCTACGATGTAACGCCGCTTGTATCGCCGCATGCGACGACCATCGCTGTGCGAGGGCCGCTTGCGGTTCTTGCGGTGAGGAGCCAACAGCCGCAATCCCCACTCGGCCAACTCGTCCCGCAAATCATCGCTGTCAAAGCCGCGGTCGGCCACTACCGGCACCTCATCGGCCAACTCGACCTCCTCCGGGATGCGTTCCAGCACCTGGCTGCCCAGGTCCGCCTCGCCGACGTTGGCCGCATCGGTCAATACGCCGACCGGGACGCCATGTCGCTCGACGGCCATGCCCACTTTCATCCCCTTGACGCACTTGGTTTTGCCGACTTCCGGCCCCCTTTTTGCGCCGGAGCGAAGGTACAGTCGAGGTACAATTCGCTGGAATCCAAAAGTCCGGCGTCGGCCAGTTCGTCCAGAACAACACGCCAGACCTGCTCCCAGATGCCGTCAGCGGTCCATTGGGTATGGCATCGCCAGCAAGTAACCGGAGAGGGGAAGCACTCCGGGAGGTCGCGCCAGCGTAGGCCGTTGCGGAGGACGAAGACGATGGCCTCAAAGCAAGCGCGGTCGTCGGCCCAGGGTCGTCCGCCCTTGGGGCAAGGGGGTTGGGGAGGCAGCAGTTGTCCAACCCGTAGCCAGAGCCGGTCATTGAGTTGCCGTTCCTTGGCGACACTCGGCCTGACGAACCTCCTTGTGTAAGGACCAAATCATGCCACATCAACGACAGTTAGGTCAACAGAGGTTTTGAAACCAGTTCTAGGGGAACCGGCCAAACCTTCCAGCAGTGGTCCAAGGTATTGCCGATATTTTTTCCAGCGACCAACGGAGTGTTTATTTATCGGTACCTTGACTTGAGATGCACTGGCGGTAAGAACAACTCTCTTAGTTCGTTCGGGATTTAAACAGTTGTCGTGCCAGGAAAGGCCGCAGTATTCGAGCAACCTTCGAATCTGAACGTCAGGCTGGTCCACGAGGTCTTCGTAATCCAAGTCGAGGATCCTACTGCCGAAAAGCGAGTGCCAGTGATCCATGATCCGTTCGTGCTCGGCGTATATCAAGCCGATGCTTTTCAAATCCCGCGAATACGCGACGTAGGCGAGATTCTTGAAATAGCAGGACAGACAACTATCGAGTGGATTCCGCCGACAATAAATGATTTTACACCACGGAAAAAGGCTGAGGAGAAACCCGATTTCAAAACAATTTCCTAAAGACTTATCGACGATGTACGGGTGACCGTAGCTCTCGCTAGTAAGCCGGGACGCATAGTTTCGGACGATGTCACAGACGACATTCCTGTCCACATTCGCCAAACATCGCGGCCATTGACCGGCGGCGCGTAACCAGAGTTCGTATTTGACGTCAATGATGTCGTTTGTTTCGCCTCCTCCGTAAACCTCCGGGTGGCTCGCCAGAATCTGTTCCACCAGCGTTGTACCAGATCGTGGCATGCCAACCACAAAAATCAAGGACTTACCTACCAATTCTCGGTTACAAGATATTTGAAGCGCCTCCAAAAAGCGCTGATCAAATGTCCGGATCTGCAGATTAACAAAACGCGCAATCTCTTTTGCGGTGGGGTTACGTGTACGAGGAGACAATTCGTTACCCGCTTTGAAGTGTGCGAATGCAACATCCGGGAAGCCCATGCCGTCAAATGCCTCCCCTAGCGCGAAGTGAAATTGCGATAGAAGGATGGCGGGTCGCATCCCTTCTTCTACGGTTTTCTTCATATGAACAATGTGCGGATGCGATGGTATGTCGTAGTAACGGCAACCGGCCAAGGCCGCGTATGCAGGAGCAAAATTGGGCGCAGACTCGATCGCTCGCTCCAAAAGCTTAATGGCTCCGACTCGGTCGCCTGCATCAATCATGTTTACTGCCAACAAGTATAACGCAGTTTCACATTCACCATCCGAGGTAACCGATTCGAGGATCTCAGAAGATTCATCGAGTTTGCCGTTATGCCGATGAAAGTCAGCATTACTCAGGATCACCTCAATCGAGTTGGGAGACAAGCTTGAGGCTATGTCCAGTTCCTTTTTTGCCCTTTCAGGTTCCCTGTTCCTCAAGAAAAGATGGCTCATTTTCAAATGTGCACCGACGCTGTCTGGAAACTCCGATAGATAGTCTTCAACGATCGCGAGCGCGCACTCGCCCGAATCGCCCAAACGTTCCAACAATTCGACTCGCATGGCGGTTGAAAATGCATCTCGGGGTCGCAACCGTAAAATGGCATCGTACGCCATCTCGGCATAGGAGTAGTCTCCGTTCCAGTAGCATAAGAAAGCTATCTTACGCAACAACCGGACGAGGATTTCTTTTCCGCCTTGACGCACAAGCTTAGATGGAAACCCTACCAGGGGCCACAAACGTGACGCAAATGACCGATTATTCATAAATGGAAGATTCATCGCTCTCCCGTCGGTGAAGACCGTGAACACTCGAGCGTCTAGGTAGCCGCGCATGCCTCCGAGGGGCATCTGAACCGTGGGTTGTCGATACGATTAACCTTTAGGAACGTTGTTCGTTTGGACCGGTACACTAACCGATGACCAAGACCCATATTTGCCAAACGGGTCTATGCCACATGAATCGAACGGAGGCGTGCTGAACCACGTACACGAGACAGTCCTCCAACAATTCTGCAACTTCTTTGTGCAGGATACGTTGGGAGTGGGGTAACCATTGCAACTTTTGGGGTAGGTTTTCACCTGATAATACTTTTTTCCGGCAGCAGGGCAATTATTCTTGGATTGTCCCGTGCATACCCTTGCAGGGCTTGTGCAGGCCTTCAGACCGCCGCCTGCCCTCCAACCATATCCAGCGCCCCCCGAACCGTATAGAAAGCGAATGGAACCAACGATCAAGGCACAAGATATCATTGCCGCTACGCGTAGTATTGCTTTCACCGACCGATTCTTTTTCATCGTCCGACCCCTTTTCGTCGTGAGAGGCGGTGTACAGGGATCAGCACGGGGCCCGCCTCAGTTCCTACCGTGCCATCTGGTTACTTAACTGCAATCCTAAGGGTTTCGCCTCGTTCTGTTTGCCGAACACCGTCGGTGAAGGTCGTAAATACTTGGGCGTCTAGATCGTCACGCATGCATCTGGGCCGTCGGCTGTCGGCACTGTCAACCTTTAGTAATCTTCTTTGACGCTGGCTTAGCAACCGAAGACCAAGGCCCAAATTTGCCAAACGGGTCTATGCCACATGAACTGAACGGAGGCGTGCTGAACCACGTACACGAGACAGTCCTCCAGCATTGCTGTAACGGCGAGTAGCACGTAACGGTCCACAATTTCGTCGCTTCATATGGGAGCCGCGAGCATGTAGTGGGTAACCTTCGCACCTGATACTTTTTCCCTCCAGCGCAATTATTCTTGGATTGTCCCGTGCATACCCTTGCGGGGCTTGTACAGGGTGCTAGTGTGGAAGATGCCCGCGTAACTCCCCCCGAACCGTATAGAAAGCGAATGGAACCAGCGATCAGGGCGCAAGCTACGACTGCTACCGCGCGTAGTACCACTTTCACCGACCGATTCCTTTTCATCGTCCGACTCCTTTTCGTTGTGCGAGGCGGTGTACAGGGATCTCCACAGTGGCCGCCTCAGTTCCTACCGTGCCATGTAAGTACTTAACTGCAATTCTTACATTTGAAGTGAATCCTTGACTATTGCTATCTCTAAGAACTACATCGATTTGGTGAAGCCTAGATTCTTCGTCACTGTTGCGCGATATTAGTGAAATGTAAGGCTCGCGAGTATCCACACTGATTTCCGATACCTCAGTGGTCCTCACAGTGATTCGTTCCGTAATGTCGCCCCGTCGATCAAAATCTACAACGATTGACGACGGACTAACTTGAACAGGTGGAATAAACTTAGCCTTGCATAGGATAGTCGTTGACGGTAGTTTCTTACTATTCGTATGTATTGTGATAGTACCATTCACAAACCTTGTCGCCAGAGTATCACCACCCGAGAACGTCACCTCGATGTACGGATCATCTTCACCTGGTGTGGCTGCCACTAGCGCGCCAGCAAAGGCCTTGTTATTCGACTCGATTTTTAGTATCCTCACAGAGCGATCGGCATTAGCACGCAGCCTCGCTACCCGCCGCACAGGCTTCGGAGAATGGACCTCACCAAAGTCGATCAGAGTAGGACGAACCGAATATGCGGGTACTATGGTTCCCTTAACTCCTAGGGTAATGGACCCCTCTTTAGTGTCCTCTTCGGAGGAAGACTGACAATACAATGAAACCAAACTGTCGATTCTCCCCTCGCCGGCACCCGTCTTTATTGAAACAGGTAACTGCAAAGAATCACCCGAATGTAATACCAATCCCTTCACATCCGCGAGGACAGTACAACTGCATGAAGAACGGTACTCCACTATCCTGATATCACTTTTCGCACTGTTTGCAACGGTAAATACATGTGTCAGCGATTCGTTCTGATATACGTTGCCGAAATCGAAAACCTCATCTCCACGCACAACGAGACCGATTCCTGAACGGTTCCTGGACCTCAACTTTGAAACCATATCTTTTGCCCAGCCACCTGCGAGAGCGCCAGCGGCTCCGGAAACAACGAGAATTGTTAGCATAGAGTATCGGATTCGCATGTGCATCTCCCCTGTTTAATGCCACGTTCCTCCCGCCTTTCCTTTGATACCACTCTTCACCATCCAGTGACTCTGCAGTACTGGTTTTATTAAAGCACCGCACTCGTTTAATTGTTTGGCGTGGCGGTTCGTTGAAACCTCCTCCTCCAAGTAACCACTAATACCAAGAAGACAGTTGATAAGATGATGAAGGTAATGAACCGCCTTCGTGTCGTTCTTTCATCGAATTCTTTTGTTGGCCGTTCAACACTGCCTAAAGGTTCATCCACAAGTTGCTTACCGTCCCAGTAACGGACTTTACCAGCTTCCTCATCGATTACCATTTTTCCTCTTGATAAGTTCAATGCGGACAAGTCAAACGCACTGGGGGCCGTGTGGATATTCAGTTGGACGTCACTACAGGTAATAGTCACTCTGTTTTTTAGCTTCTCATTGACAAATGTCTCGTATGTTGATCTCCAGGGAATAGGACCACCTCTTTTTTCGTCATATTCTGCCCATGCCACCCGTCGTCTTTTTAGAGATTCATCATGCGATTCAGTCTTGGCGACAGTGAATCCTTGCCCAATCCAATAATCTTTGACCTGGTTTTTTGGCAGCTTCAGGCGCACGTGCCGGAGTTGCGTCTGCCGAGAATCATCATCAGCAAGATTCACGAGCGATGCGCCTTTGTATGGCAAGCAATCCTCCACGGTGACATTCGCAACCGGATATGTCGAGATGCCTAGTATTCTCGGATCGAATGTGATCTCGTCCCTTCCTTTGTTCTTGGGTAGAATGCGAGCTACTAGTTCGCTTGATCTATTCAATGCCAGGGTTTCTCCATTGTAGATTAATTTTACTTCTTCTTGTACCCATTTTCCTAATCCTTGGTTGACAAAAGCCTCGCGGTCTTGGTCCATTATGACAAACTTATCTGACTTTCTTTTTTGTTCCTCCGGACTTCCATCTGTCTTCGCCATTATCCGCCTTTTTCCCGTGGAATGCATTTTAATCCCGTCAAAAACAACTTCCAGATTAATCGCATCTGAGCCATACTTTGGTGATGAAGGGTGCTCAATCAGTATGAAGATCTTAAGCTGACCGGATGCAATTTTGTTCCGCACATTCTCTACCCCTCGCAGCAGCGCGATCGCATCGTCGTTGTCGGCCGCAGCTGCCTTGTGCGCCGCAACGTCACCGATAGCGACAGCTACGATCATTACAAGACTAGCCCTGCCAAGGCAGAACTTTCGTGTTCCTCGGACGCTCTCTGTGTTCTTGTTCATCATCTTGTTTCGTCCAATAACGGCTTAGGTGTGGACCCCTTCACGATCACTGCTGCAATCGAATTTCCTCAACAACCTTCCCAACTTCGTCCGTAGACAACTCCACGCCCGCTGAATCGTTTTCTGAAGCTCTTCACGCTGAGAACTTCTCGTCTAGTTCTTCCGTGAACGCTGGCGCGCGTATGTGCGCGTACACTGTTGTTTTGCCTATACAGTTTTCCCATCGAGGTCTGCCATCGAGGTCGGAAGCAATGCGTCGAGGTCGAGCGCTGCCTGGTGCGTTCGGCATGGGCGCACCAGAACCATCTGCCGATGGCCATTTGTGCGTTCTTGCGTCGGGAGCTTCATCGCTTTGCCAAGGGATCAGTTGGCTGGTAGCCAAGACGCCGATCATCCGGGATACCGTGCGGTCCTACTTGGCCCAGCCGCGAATTCGCCTCCCCGGCACTGCGCCTTCGTAACAGCTACTACATCAAACCGCCTATCCTGTAGGGTCTACCCGACCATGTACAGGTTAGTTGGGAAATGTGACAGACCTGTTCCTGCCTGCCACTCGCTAAAAGGATATACGGCCGGCTGTCTACACATCGGTATCTATTCCGGGCTTTTTCTGTGACTCGGCCAGGGGCGAAGGGGCGCAACTGGCTCTTGTGATGTGCTTGGCCGCGTCAGGTTTTGTGTCCCTTCCCGTCACCCTTCTCCAACACTTGAAACCCAGCGCATCGCAGCTTCCTGAGAAGCTTCTCCCAGGCGCGCTGACGGTAAGTCCGAACCGTTGACGCGGAAATGCAGAGTTCTTGGGCCAGATCCCGGCTGCTAATTGTTTCATCGGTACTCGCCAGAAGAACGTCACGCTCTCGGTCTGTGAGCCCGACAAGAGCCTTAAGGAGCGCACTCATCTCGAGCGACTGGAACAACTTGGGATCGTCTTCGTCTTCACAGCCATTGAGTGCTCGAAAATCTCTGTCCGGGAGTTCGTCATTCTCGTGGTTTGCTAGACTTGTTTCTCGACAGCGTTGTTTCCACCATCTCAATTCTGAGCGGTCGGCTACCAAATGCTGGACGATCCGATCGAACCATGTGCCCAGCGAACTCTTCTCCGGATCAAACCTCTGACGTTTGCTCCAGCCAGCGAAAAGGGCCTCGAGAACAATCTGCTCAAGCTGGTCCTCGGCGAAGATGCCTCTGTACTTTCGAGCCAATCTTCGTACGATCTGAGGAGCCCAAGCTGCCAGCAGTTGTCCGAGTACCGTTGGATCGCCAGCAACAAACCGCTCCGACCAACTCCCCACCATAGAAGCATCCGCGGCTCCTGCAAGCTGTTGATCCATAGCGCCATCCTCCGTCACGTTGTCGTCCTTGACGGATTGCTAGCCTACGGTCTCCTTTCGCGGGCATTCTTCCTATCGCATCCCTCCTTCATCCAGCATGACGAACATGCTGAGGAGGGATTCTTCCGCTGCTGCTATGTTTATTGCCCGCTGCCTGAACCGATAGCGGCGGAGGGCTTTCTTCGATGTTCACGGGTATTTGGGCGACGACTCTGACAAGATGGAACAGGAAAGGAGGAACTCGTACGGAATCCGGTGGACGAGCCCTCCACGGCTGACAAAGAGTTTAGTGGAACGCGCCACGCAGAACTTGTTCTGGATGTCGCCAGCGCGACGAAAAGAGTGCAGCCTCAGCGCTTGGCGCTTGGCGCTTGGCGCTTGGCGCTTGGCGCTTGGCGCTTGGCGCTTGGCGCTGAAGTGTTCGGGCTTTCTTTCGGTGAACATGGGCACGATCCTCCGATTCTCGACTCTGAAGCTGTCACCCACGTTCTTTCTTCTGAGTGAAGATGAGAATATCTGAAAACGGCAGAGCTGGCAAGTGGCTCTGCCCTTAATTATTGATTTTCTCATGAATTTCTCATAATCGGGGAAGTCGGCGATCTCCCTACTTCGTCCCGTGCGAAAAAGAAGACATCATGAAAGTGAGCCGTTGCAAGGCGTTCCGTCCCGCTTTGCCTACCCAGATTGTCCATCCATAGGCAGGTTTTTCCACCCAGCGGTAAGGCGTGGATCGCTCAAGCGAATGCGGCTTGCGTTGGACCAGGCTTCCCACGCGCATGTTGGACATGGATCAGGCTTCTTTCCATCGGAGGATCCTATGCTGTGCGTCGGTAGTATCGAATCAAGCCGCCCAGGCATTCCTCACAGACAACCTCGCCCAAAGTCGATCACCGTCCGCTGGAGACAACTCGATCCCGCCCAGCGGTCGATTACCCAAGCCCTGATGAGGCTGTTCTGCAGTGGTGACGGTGATGCGCTTGGGCAGCTTGTCGCAGAGGATGCGGTCCTCGACCTTGAGAAACAGGATCTGCCGAGCCAGTTCCCAGTCGGTGGCATTAACCAACATCAGGGAGCACGAGGAGAACAGCGTTTTCACGGCAGTGCTATCCGTAAAGTGGTGGTCAGGTAAGCGGAGGCACATTATCGCACCGCGTCATCACCTTGGGGAAGACGGCTACCCCTTGTACAGGAGGGTCGTAGGTCCGAGGTTGCGGGAGAATGGTTTGCGGGAGCTGTTCGGGCCATATGGCATCATGCTGCACACGCTCTCTTTCTCGGCTCCCCAACCGCAAACTCATTCTGGGCTAGGCTTTCCGTCTTCCATTCGCTGCCGCAGGCCGGTATCCCAGGCAGCGATGCCCTGGAGAAAAAGTTCAATTGCCGTCCTGTCGCCTCCACTAGAACCCCTCAAGTCCAAATCCTTGAGGGGTTCTTTATTGCTGTCGGATTTCGAATTTTTCCAATGCCCCTCGGACCGCCGCCACCAACCGAATGTAATGCTTGGGCGACGAAACGAGGCAGTGCTAATGGTCCACCTTTAAGCCCGCCGCCCAGTGGATGGTGTTGTTCAACAGGCGATTGAATGCTGCTTCCTTGAAATCATCGGGATGTCCCAGCGAGGTGTAAACAACGCGGCCGCCGACCTCGGTTGTGTTCGTCCACAGCACCGGCTCGGCCGGCTTGTCCGGAATTGAGCCGATTAGCAGCGGTGTTGCCGATTTGGCCAAAGGAGAAACCATGTAGAGCGAGCCGTTGCCGCGCAACTCGGCGACAGGGACGCCGGACAAGATGGGGTGATCTGCTGCTCCGTCTGCCGTTTTGATTTCGACCTTGGGGCCGGCACCGTGATGGTTGGTGTAGTGGCCGCCGAACACGTCCGGATCGAACGATTCCCAGGTAGCACATCCGTCCGGCGGTTTCGTGCCGCGGAGCGAAAACGCATGACTGGCCGTGCGGATGCCGACCAGCGGTTTCCCCGAGGCGACAAATTTGCGGATCATCTCCATCTGCTTTATCGGCAAGGCACGGCGGCGCACGCTGATGAGGGCGAGGTCGGCATCATTCAGAACGTCGAGTCCGGGCAAGTCATGCGCATCGGTCTCGCTGCCGAACACGGTGCTGACGCGGAAATCTTTGCCGAGGTGCTTCAGCGCGAACGCCGGCAACGTCTGCACCGTTTGATATTCTGATTCGGCCAGAATCATCACCAAGTGCGGTCGTTTGTCGCCGGAAAAACGGAACGGTTTGCCCCCGAGGATCTGATCGCTGGTAATGGAGGGACACACCCACTTTTCGATGTGCTCGACGATCAAATCCGTGCCGGTGAAATGGCTGACGAACGGAGCGCGAGCCGGGTTATACATGGTGTCGGTCAAATCGCGCATCAGCACGACAATTTTGCCGTTTTTGGCCATCTGGCGTAGACCGAAAGGTCGGCCCAGGACGCACATGTTCGTATGCACGCCAACCAGGATGACGTTGTCGATGCCGCGCTGCTCCAAAACGCTCCAAATTTCCTCGCCTTTGTCGCTAATAATGTCGCGGTTGTCGATCTTCAAAGTGTCGATCTCCGATTTCCACGGGGCGTGCGGATCTCGGCCCATTTTTTTGAGTTTTTCGGCCCAGGCGCGATGCTCGGCGGGATCATCGTCTTCGCCGCCGTCGGTCTGATCAATGGGATAAGCCCCCTTCTCTTCGGTGGGAATGCGGTAGCACCAGCTGCCGATGTCCCTTGGCAGATTTTTGGCGCGCGGCGTCTTCAGCGCGTTCTGGCGAGCAGGATGGTCCTTGTAGGCATCCATGCAACCGCTCGGCGCATGGATGATGAGAACGCCGCGATTGCGGGCTACGTTCAGCAGTTGGTTTATGCGCGGCGCCATCTCCTCGACACGGCGGACGGCGTTCAGACAATGATGTGAATCCCACACGTCGCAGACGATGATTGCCGTTTTCTTGGCGTCCCACTTGGCCGGCTGCACAATCGTATGAAATCGCCCGCTGCCTGGGCTTGTCTCGACGCGCTTACGCAGCGCGAGGGGTAGCGTCCTCGCATCCTCCGCGGCGAACACAGGGAGCGACACACTGAGCAAACTTGCCCATGCGATGAGGAAAGACTTTGTGTTTTCCAGCGATTTCATGACTATTCCTTAACTAGCTGTCGAACAATGATCGTTGTTGCGGCGGCGGTTCCGCAAAGGGCGGCACCACCGGAAATGCCGTCCGTTCTTCGATTAACTCGTGCAGACGCCGAGCGTTGTCAATCGCTTGTCCACGATAGCAATTGTTGAACAGAAATAACACCTCCTCCGTCTGTTCCCGTGCGGCGATCATTGCGTCAATCCATTCGTTCAGCTCGCCATCGCTGTAGTGATAATCGTAGCGTTTCTGGCCGCCGCCGTACCAACTTTTGGCGCTGCGCGAGTGCAGACGTACATAAGCCCGGCTGCTCGACTGTATCCAGCCGCGCGGAAACAACGCGGGCAAATCGGGCACATCCACCGAAACGAGATCCAGATGATGATCCGCCATCCATTGGGGCAAATCTTCGCGCCACCACGAGCGGTGACGTAATTCGATTGCCAATCTCATGTCGGATAGCTCCTTGCCCAATGTTTGTAGCCATTTGAGGGACTTTTTATCGTAATGTGCCGACGGCGGCATCTGGCAGAGCAAGCCCATGAGCTGCTTTCGCCGTCGCAACTCCGACACGGCATCGCGGAAGGAAGCCAAGTCGCCGGTTCTCTGCTCATGACTGAGGGAGCGCGGCAGCTTGACAATAAACTGGAACTTATCCGGCGTATTGTCGGCGATTCGGGTGAGCATGGCGGCCGTGGGCGAGCGATAGAACGTGAAGTTCAGCTCCACCAGCGGAAAGGCGGAGCAATAATAAGGTAACATTTGACCGGAGCGTGTACCCGGAGGATAAAAGACGCCGACCCAATCGGGATACGAGTAACCCGAAGTGCCCATCCAAGCGTTCATGCAGCGCTCCTCAAGCCTCTCGTCGATGTCCCCCTTCCATTGATGATGATTTTATCTCGAAATAGGAACGCGGATAACGCGGATGCAGCGGATAACCGCGGATTTAATTCGTGTCTGATCCGCGATACCCGTTCACGGGTCGAGGGCAACAAGAGTACAGCGAGAAACCGAGTCTCGAAAGCCAGAGTACGGACTTCGCCGGAGAATAAGCCGAACGCAAGACCCAACAAGCGGGCAAGCTTACGCAGGTAGCACAGCCGACAGAAAATCCGCGAACGCCGGACACCACCATAATGGGTCGCCTTGTAATATCATGAGGTCAGCCAATAGAAGATTAGGAGCCTGGAAGGCTTGCCCATATTGCGGGCCGGGCGGCATCAGACCACTCGGCCCAACGGTCGGGTCTTGATACCACCAGCCTTCGTTGAATGCAGCTTCTTCCCAATAAATATCGCCGTGGTCAGCGATTCCAAAGGTAGGACAAAAAACCACTGCAACCGTTCCATAGCCCAGAATGTCAGCGGGTGTCCGAATCGTACCCAGAAGCTGCTGGTTGGCAAATGCGCCTCCGTATGCCGCGCGAAAATTGGCTGTCCCCAGCTGTATTTCAAAAAGAGTTCGCTGTCCTGTATAGGGAACACCCAGGCCCCACTGAGACAAGAAATATTGCATCGAAATCCACAGAGGAACAGTCATGTCCTGCGGTGGCAGCTGCGAAAAATCAACCCGGATGACATTCCAGTTGCCCGTCTGAGAAAAGAAAGGAAAGGAAGGAACTGAGCGATCTTCGAGATGTTCCAGCCAGAGCGGCGGGCGTCGGTAGGCCATCCCCAAAGGACGGTTCGTGAGTCGGAGCAACCAGGTTTTGGGACTCATGAAGACCCCCCTGTAACATTGGAAGTCTCGACGGGGTTGAGTAATACACGGAGCAAGGCCATCTCGCCGCACGGGCGAGGAATAGCCGGTCAGCTCCCGGCCGCTGTTGCGACTTATCTGTATCGGCCTTCGTCCGGGGATGGGCGGTGCTATGGCTCGCAGTCCATCCGCACCGGTTCACCTCGGATGGCGCAACCGGTTGCAATCCGAACCCGGCACAGAGGAACCTCCCGCTGGCGGGCCGATCGGCGGAGGACGAAATGCCTGCTGTGCCCGTACGGGAACCTGAAAACCGCTTTTAAGATGCGGTGAACCGTTTAATAAAGGAGCGTGTCATCCCTGGCATTTGGACCTTAGGCGATAAGAGTCGATCATCGGGTGGGACTACGAGTGCAGCATGGCACGATCCGAGCGATTTGATTAGCCGACGTGACTAATGAGATGATGCGACTGTGCTTCTTTACTGACGGAAGAGGTCTGATCGACGGTTTCGAGAGTCGTGGTTGCGACACACTCCTCGTGAAGCGTTTTCAACTCTTTAAGGCTTTGAATCGTCGTCAGCAATTCGCCCTGGAAAGCTACTTGCCCAAGTGTATTCTCGCTGCACCGGAGGCAGGTGTCAAGTGAGCCGTTCTCCAGCCTTGGGGGTAATCGTTCACGAGTCCAAGGGCGTAAACTCGCCACATGAACGAACTGCGTTGCAGCGGGCCGGCCACGCGAGCCGCGTTTCTTGCAGCTTCGATGTCTGGCCCTTGTAAACGGACTGGATCCGCGAAAATCCGTCGTATCCGCGTTGTCCGTGTTCCTATTTCCGCCCACAGAAGAAATTACTACGCTCCGCGTTTTTCACCCAGCGAAGTTGCTCTGGCACCTGCCGGATTTCTTTCGTAGGATGTCGTCCCACTAGGGTCGAATTCTCGGCCGGCGTCGGTTGCGGAGGGCGATTGGCATGGCGGAGACAAACGGACTAAGCCGGACATCGCGGAAGATGATCCTTGTTTCCTTTGGCATCTTGGCCTTGGCCCTCGGCGGAGTGTGGCTGCTCGATCCGGACGCTTTTCCCACGGGTTCTGTCACGGAGGCCGAGCCGCCTCCGCCCGCTCTTCCCACCGAATACGGCGGATCTCCGCCCTCGGATGCCGAGCGAATCGCACGCTTGCAACGCTCCATCGATGGGCAGCGCAAGTATCTGGACAAGCTCAACGGGCAGCTCAACGATCCGAACAGCGAATTCAAACAGGCCGAGAAACGCTTTCAACTTGTTGATGCCGAGCGGGAAACAGCTCGCCGCGAGATCCAGGACTTGAAGGATGCGGGCAAGACCTTAGAAGCCGCGGCCCGCGAAACGGCCCTCAAGGACATCGACGCACGCTGGCAACGGTTACGCGACCGATTCAACTTGGCGATCCAAGAGCACAAGACACTTCAAGAAAGCATCGCCGCTGCAACGAAGCAGCTCCATGAGGATGAGCAAGCGCTCGCTCGTCTCTCCGGTGCTGCCTCGTCCTCGTCCTCATCGACCCCAGCGTCGGAGACACGCAGCGTTCCAGCCGCCCCGCCCTCGACAGCAACGGAAAAAAAAACGTCGCCCTCGTCATCTCCAACCTCTCTCTTGCCGGCACCCTCGTCGCCCTTAACGGTCTCCTCGGAATCTTCGTCCGCGTCGTTGGCTGCCCCTTCGCCGAGCGCTCCTGCGGCTCAGCCGGCCAACCACGTCTCCCGCGAAGTCGAACGCGCGCGTGAGGAAGCCAAGCTCAAGGAGGAAGACGCCAAGAAGGCCGAGAGCAAGGCACAGTCCATCAGCGAACGTATCGAAACATTGAACGAAAACATTGCCCTGACCAAGAAACTCCTGGAAGACACACGCCGCCGCGCCGATCTCGAACAGCAGACCAAGACGCAACTGGAAAATGAACTAAAACAAAAGACATCCGCGAATGCGCCTGCTACGGAATTGCAAAGTCTCACGCGGCGCATTGAATCGGCTCAGCAGCGTTTCCAACAAGTCCTCAACGAAACCCGCTCCACAACCGATCATCTCCACGATTTGCAGGACGAGCTGAATCGTTTGCAAGCGGCGCAGATTCGCGCCCTGCGCGACGCCGATGCCAAGAAACAGGCTGCCGACGCCGCCGAGGAACGGATTGCCCAGCTGCAAAATCCCTTCCGTCCGCGCAACATCGTCCATTGGCTTTTGACCCACGGCCCGCGTCTGTTCCTCATCGCCTTGGGTACATTACTCTTCTATCATCTGTCGCGTGCTTTCAGCCGCCGACTCGTGCAGATCATGTCCCAGGGCACCAGCAAGCGCGGCACGAAGCATGACCGTGAAAATCGCGCGCAGACGCTGGCCGGCGTTTTCAACAGCGCTCTGTCGCTGCTCATCCTCGGGGGCGGCAGCTTGATGATGCTCGATGAAGTCGGCATACCCATCGTGCCCTTGATGGGCGGCGCAGCCGTGCTGGGCTTGGCCGTCGCCTTTGGCGCTCAGAACCTCATCAAGGACTATTTCTCCGGCTTCATGGTGCTGCTGGAAGATCAATACGGCATCAATGACGTGGTCAAAATCGGCGATGTTTCTGGGTTGGTCGAGCACATCTCGCTTCGCACCACAGTGCTGCGCGATCTCGAAGGCACCGTCCACTTCATTCCTCACGGCACCATCACCACCGTCAGCAATCAAACGCACGGCTGGTCGCGGGCGCTGTTCGACGTGGACATCGACTACAAGGAAGACATTGATCGCGTCATGCAAGTGCTGTTGGAGATTGGCCGAGAGCTGCGGCGCGATCCGTCGTTCGGCCCGCTGATTCTCGACGATCCGGAAATGCTCGGCGTCGATGATCTTTCCGATTCGTCGGTGGTTATCAAGTTCTTCCTGAAGACCCGGCCGCTCCAACAATGGACGGTCAAGCGCGAAATGCTGCGCCGTATCAAAAAACGCTTCGATGAACTCGGCATCGAGATCCCCTATCCCCATCAGACGGTACATCACCGCTACGATTCGCCGCCGCCACCCACTTTGCCCTACTCGCGGTCGGCCTGAACGACGCTTCTGTCCGCGAACCCATTCGGCCCCTGCCGTGTCCGTCGTCTACCCTCTCCCTGGTCTGCGCGATAGCATCCAGGAAGGCGAAATTTCGGACCCTCGGCGGAGAACTGGACATGGGCAAGGACATCTTTCGCGGGCCACTGGAACAAGTAGACACCTGCTGCTGGCGCATTCCCAAAAGCTACAAACAAGGCATGCGCGTCGATGGCTTGATCTTCGCCAGCGAGCGCTTGCTCGAGCAGATCAAGCAAGATCAAGCTCCCGATCAGGTCGCCAATGTCGCGTATCTTCCGGGCATTCAGCACGCCAGCCTGGCCATGCCGGATATTCACTGGGGCTACGGCTTCTGCATCGGCGGTGTCTGCGCCACTGATCCCGACGAGGGCGGTGTAATTTCTCCTGGCGGGGTCGGCTACGATATCAACTGCGGTGTTCGTCTCGTGCGCTCGAACCTGTTTTACCGCGAGGTCAAGCCGCACTTGCGCACACTCGTGGACGAGCTATTTCGCAACATTCCAACCGGCGTCGGTCGTTCCGGTCGCTATAAATTCGACAAAAAGGAGCTGCGTAACCTCCTTTCTGAAGGCTCGCGCTATCTGATTGGACGCGGCTTGGCGACGCAGAGCGACATCGAGCATACGGAAGCGTCGGGCCGGCTCGACGGCGCCGAGCCGGACAATGTCAGCGACCGCGCTCTGGAGCGCGGCGCCGAGCAGTGTGGCACGCTTGGTTCGGGCAATCACTTCCTGGAAGTGGAAGTTGTCGATCACATTTTCGATGAGGACGCGGCGCAGGTCATGGGATTGGAAAAGGACATGATTTGCGTGTTGATCCACAGCGGTTCGCGAGGCCTGGGCTACCAGGTTTGTGATGATGCGTTGGCGATGCTGCGTAATGCGCCGACGAAGTACGGCATCGATCTGCCTGACCGGCAGCTGGCGTGCGCTCCCATCGATAGCCCCGAAGGAAAGCACTACATCGGAGCCATGCGGGCGGCTGCGAACTTCGCGTGGTGCAATCGGCAGCTGCTCATGCAGCAGGCCCGCGAAGTCTTTGCTTCCGTGTTTGGCCGATCTTGGCAAGAATTGCGGATGAGCTTGGTCTACGATGTCTGCCATAACATCGCCAAGTTCGAGGATCACACCATCAACGGCAAGCGCAAGAAAGTGTGGGTGCATCGCAAGGGAGCGACGCGCGCGTTTCCGCCGGGGCATCCAGAGGTGCCGGCGACGTATCGCAAAGTCGGTCAGCCGGTCATCATTCCCGGCGACATGGGCCGGGCCAGTTGGGTGCTGGTGGGCCAGGAGGGCAGCATGGACAAGACGTTCGGCACCACCTGCCACGGTGCTGGGCGCGCGATGAGCCGCACCGCCGCCGTCAAAGACGCCGCCGGTCGCCGTATCGATAAGGAGCTGGAAGCACGGGGCATCATCGCGCGGGCACAGAGCCGCAAGGGACTCGCCGAGGAGCAATCCGCCGCCTACAAGAATGTTGATGATGTCGTCGAGGTTGTTGATCGAGCCGGGCTGTCAAAGAAAGTGGCACGGCTGCGACCGATTGGGGTTATCAAAGGATAAACGGCGAGCGGGGCGTGTAAACGCCCCGGTAACTTCCACCAGGGTGTTTACACGCCCCGCTCGCCGAGTTACGCCCGCCCGTCTGCCAATAACTCGCGGACTTCGGCGATCAGCGCTTGGGGCAAGAACGGCTTGATCAAATAGCCGTCGGCCCCTAGCTCGCACGAACGCTGCCGTGCAACTTCGTCATCCAACGCCGTCAGCACAAGCCACGGAATGCGCTTGATCGATCCCTGACGCCGCAGCTGCTGGACCATCTCCAAACCCGACATATCCGGCAGCATCAGATCGAGAAGGATGGCCGAGGGGCGCGCGTGCTTCAACGTCTCCAGGGCCGTGCGCCCTTCTTCGACACCCCGGCAAACGAAACCTTCGCGCTGGAGCAGCTCGCAGAGCAAATGATTCGTCTCGGCCTCGTCTTCGACGATAAGGAGAGGCGCCCCGACGGCAGCCTTTCCGGGCAATGCGGGTTGATGAACCGCGAATCGCCCCACGCCGGGCCGAACAGCGCGATACCAGTCGCGAAAACGCACTTCGATGGAAACGTCCGGTGCTCCGCCCGGCAAAATGATCTCGCCAAGATGGGCCAAGCCGCGATCCAGGAGAATGCGCAAATCGCTGCGAAGCCGCACCGGCGGCACACAGCCGGGTTCGCAGCCTTTGAACCAGCCGACGATCTCCGCTTCGGTCGCCAGGCGCAGCTCCGGATCGCCAAGCACCGAGCGCACACGCTCAATATCGAGACGCGCTACGGCCGGCAACACGACCATGACCGGGTGATTCCGCGCGTTCAGAAACACAACCTTGGCCACGCGCCGGCCAGTGATGTGCTCAATGTGTGCCAAATGCGAAGCGGAGAATACCGGCGCATGCGTGTGCTCGCGGTAGGGTACGCCATGATAAGTTAGTAGACGCCGCAACCAGTGAGGGACCGACATGAGAACCTCCCTGTGTCGTTTGTGGAGATGGTCTCGGAAAGGGACTTCCCCTTTCACCCTATCACCCCCTGGTTGCGTCCGTCAATGATTTGTATCGATTTTTTCCGAGCCGCGCACGCAGCGCAGCAGAGTAAGCGGCTGCCCCGCGCTGCCGCTTAAGCGGATCTCCCCTCGCCGCCGCTTACTCCGCTGCGCTGCGTGCGCGGCTCGGACTTACTTCTCGTGGTCCTTCACTCGCCAGCGCAGCACCGTCAGCGACAGCGCTGGAAAGCGATACAAAAAGCGTCCCGATTCCGTCTTGAATCGCGAGGATGTCACGGCGACGCGCTCGGGATCGCCGAAGCTATTGGATACGTCCGGCTCGCCCGCCTTCTGGCGATCCGCTAGCGTCCACACTTCGACTTCCTGCGCCGCATCGCCGAACGCGGTCAGATCCAGCGTTCTTGTCATATCCGCCAATCCGGAGTTGACGGCGAAGAGCGTTAGGGCCGTGCCGTCAGCTGAGAGCGTCGCGCTTACATCCGGATTGAGGTCAACCGGCAACGCTGACTCGATTCGTAGCGGCCGATTGCCGGCGCGGGTGGCGTAAAGCTGTTGAGCGTAGTACGTCGGCGTTTTATACAAGCGGTGGTTATCGGTCTGGATGATGCCGGAGCAGAAGCTGTTGGTCAGGTTGGAGCGATTGGCGATGTCTACCACGTCGCAACGGCGGTGCAGCAAGTTGTGATAGCGCGAGCAAGCCAGGGCATTTTCCAGCGTCCACAAGCGAGCGCGTGTCGGTCCCCAATCGCCGCCGGTCGTGTTCCATTCCGTGACAGCTATCTTGATGATCCGCGACGGGGCCAGCTTCCGGCACAGGGCGCAGATCGCATCAATATCTTTCTCCGCGGCCTTCAGGTTGGCGCAATCGTAATGATGGGGACAGACATAATCGAGCCACTCGCCGGCCCGCTGCAATACGCCCGCCGTCGGATAGCTCGACAAGAGCGTAATGGACGGATCGGCCTGCTTCATCGCCTTGCAGAATTCCGCTAGACGTTCCTCGTATTCCGAGCCGGAACGCTCATTGCCGATTTGCCAATATTTGACACGATACGGCTGGGCATGGCCATTCTTGGCGCGGAGCTTACCCATCGGCGTATCGGCGGCGCCGTTAAAATACTGCACTTGCTCGGCGGCGTCCTGCGTCGTTCGTCCAGTGACGCGGATGCACAACAGAGGCTCGGCACCTACCAAATGACAAAACTGCACGATCTCTTCCAGCCCCGGACCCGTCGGCTGCAATCCTCCCCAGGCACGGAATGGTTTACGCTTATCCGGATCGCCAATGGTATCTTTCCAATCGAAGGAGCCAAATCCCGGTTCATCGAGCGCGCTGCCGCCAAAGCGAATGATGCCGGGTGCCAGATCCTTTACCGCTGCGACCACATCCGGACGCCAGCCGTCTCTCGTGTCCTCCGGCATCAGCGATGCATTATCCAGCCACAACGTGCCGGGCCCCCGGAAGAAAATGGCCAACGTCGCATTCGTCTCGGTCGCGCTAGGAACCAAGCGAGTGCTGCATTTTTTCCAGGCGCTTTCCGGCGTCAGTTCGGCGGAAGCCAGCACTTTGCCCTCCCGATGGAGTTGTACCCGCACAGGCTCCGTGAAACCGGCCCGCCGCAAGTAACAGCGGAACACGCACGCCTTGCCGCGCTCGACAGCAAGGCCATCCTGCGAAATACCTACCGTGCAGGGAGCACCCGCCTTGGCATCGATCTTTTGGCACACAGCCCCGCTGATCGGATCCTGACGATCCAGGCTGTACGTGGCACGATTGACCGACCCGCTAGGATACCAGGGCTTTTCGCGGAAGTCAGTCTGCCGCAGATAGGCGAACTTGTACGGTGTCAGTCCCTCAAAGCTGCCGTCGTAGAGTTTCTCCGCCCACATACCCGGAACCAGATCGCACAGATATTCGATGAATTGGCCATACTGCATTGGGTTAATTGTGCCGGGCCGCAGAAAATCGCGCGTCACTTTCAAAGCCGTCTGGCGTGGATCCGGTTTGTGCAGACCTTCGTCTGCGTTCGCCTGGCTTGTTCGGCCCAGAAGGAACACAATTCCGAGGACAAAAACACAAGCGGTCCTCATCGGCCTTGCTCCATGTCGGATAGGGGACAGAGAGGAGGATACCTTAGCACACAGAGAGGGAGCCGGCCAGCGGGCAACCCCCCGACCTACCCTGTTCTCCACTGTTAAACATTGGGCTACTGGGCCGGAATGTCGATGTCATACACCTGGGAGCCGCCTTTAACCGTGTACGTCAGCCCGGACTTTTCCGGATCCTGGAAGCGCGCCGGGATCAATACCCCCTGAGTATCTTGGGATGAGGGAGCTGATCCTTCGGCGGACTTGCCGGGCGCCAGTTTCTGCATCATTTCGGGGGGCGGCTGCATTTTGCTGATCAATCCTTTCATGGAAGCAGCATTCACCGGCGTGCTGACGGAAATTTTGACGGGTCCCAAGGGGAGACCTTCCACCCTATATGCTCCGTTGCTGATGTTCGCCGTGAAGTTGCCTTCTCCCGCTAACGGCACAAAGATCACGGTCCCAGCCGGTACGGGCTTGCCTTGGTAAGTGACCTTGCCGGAGACGGTGCCTTTGGAGGAACAGCCGGCAGACACTACCAATAGCATGAGCCAACCATAGCTTCGCAGGATCCCGATGGCCGACAAAGTGAATTTCGCTTTCATAGTTGATTCTCCGGATGCCCTGGGGTTACCAGTCCGAGCCGAGTATTTCCCCGCCATTAGGAGTGAAAGCATACCACCACGTATACGGACTGGTGCCTTGAGCTACGAAGCGGACGCTGCCATCGCCCATGGCGGCCCCGATCCCCCCTGTGTGCCCGGAACTGGGTAGACTGCCGTTGCAGCAGCCGCCAGGAACATCATACGCCGAACATCCCAGTTTCGGCTGGACCTGGAACATAGCGGCGATGCCGGTGGGTTGGAGACCCCAGCCGAACGCGCCGCCTTCGGAGCTAGCGAGCAGCGAGCCCCAATTCGGCCACCAGTTCTCGCCGCCGTATGCATTCGGGCCGCCACACGGGGTCCAGCTGGAGCTCCCATAGCAGACCGCTTCCTTCTCCGTGAAGAGAATGGTGTTCGAAGTGCCATCCGAGAGAAAAGCCGGGTACCTCTGCGGCTTGCCTACGTCTATGTTGGCTATGCCGAATGACCAGCTCGAGTAAAAGGTTTGGCCATTGACGCCATAGCTGGCGTAAAGCACGGGCGACCATTGCACACCCATGCCGATCGTGGGGTCCGAAGGGCACTGAAGAACTTTTACGACGCCCACTCCTGAGATAGAAAGCAGACCCCATTCCGAGTAGGTCGGCAAGGGCGGGCCGTTCGGCACTTGATTATTGCCCTGAGGGGAAGAGGACTGAAGACTCTCCTTGTACAAGTTCTGCTGTTCGAGGAATGGCAAGAGGTGGAAGAAACAGCCCGCCTCGCCATTGTACGCCGACGGGATGAGATTGGGATAGATCCCCCAATTCGGGGGCATTAGACCCTGGTACGTGTCCGCGCAGTTGACACAGCTAAGGCTAAGCTGTTTGAGATTGTTCTGGCACTGGGCGCGAGCCGCCGCTTCGCGGACTTTTTGCACGGCCGGCAAGAGCAAGCCGATAAGGATGGCGATGATGGCGATGACCACCAACAGCTCGATCAGAGTGAAACCACGCTTTCGCAAAGAGAGAATGAACGAAGACATGGCGCGACTCCATTGTAAGGGGGTCAGAGGAAACCAAAGGCTGCCTTCTTAATGTTCCGAATGCGTGTACGGCATGGATACGCCTGCTTGGCGAATCGAATTGGATCAAGCCGATCCATTATTCATGCGAATCTGAACAAACTCTATCCCCCGGTCGTTGCCGGGTATATACTATTTTTCGCTTTCGTTTTCGATTTTTCACCAAACGGGAGAGCAGTCATGCCCTCCGCAAGGCGGCAGCGACTACGTCATGTGGCGGTTTTCATCGAGTCCTCGCGGGCCGCCGGCCACGACTTGCTAATGGGGGTAACGAGATACAACCGCGAACGCGGCGGCTGGACCATCTACTATGAACAGCGTAGTCTGGAGTTCCAATTGCCGCGGTGGCTACAAGGTTGGCAGGGCGATGGCATCCTGGCCCGCGTTACCACCCGCCGGCAAGCGGAAGCCCTCCAGGCGACCGGCCTGCCTGTCATCGACCTACGCGGCGCAGTCGCCGATACGCCGTTTCTATCAATGCTGGGAGACAACTGCCGAACTGCTCAGCTGGCCTTCGCCCATTTGCGCGAGCGTGGTCTGACCCATTTCGCCTACTGCGGCCTGTCCCCCGGCCGGCACTGGCATCAAAGCCAGCGGGGTGAGGAATTCCGCCGCTTAGTGGAGGGGGCCGGCTTTTCCTGCTCCATTTATTATTTCCAGAAGAAACAAGAGAACTGGGAACAGGAGCAGGAGCAACTGGCTTCGTGGCTGCGCGCCCAGCCCAAACCCCTGGGGATCCTCGCCTGCTATGATGACCGCGGCTATCAAGTGCTGGACGCCTGCCGTCGCATTGGCCTGTCCGTGCCCCAAGAAGTTGCCGTCCTCGGCATCGATGATGATCCGATCTTGTGTAATATGGCCATTCCGCCCATGAGCAGTATCCATTTCGACAATGAGCAAACCGGTTACCTGGCGGCGACCTGGCTCGACGGGCTGATGGATGGTCGCCCTCCCCCGCCGCAGCCGATCCGATTCCAGCCCCAAGAGGTGAGCATCCGGGGTTCGACGGACACCTTTATCTTTGACGATTCGGTCATGAATCGCTTGCTACGTTTCATTCGCGACCATGTCTCCGAAGGAATTCGGGTGAGCGACCTCTCTTCGGTGGCGCAGCTGTCCTTGAGCGAGTTGGAGCGGCGCTTTCATCGCTATCTCGGCCGCACGCCGAAAGCGGAGATCCTGCGGGTGCAGATCGAACAGGCCAAGCAGCTATTGAGGGATACCGAACTTCCGCTGAAGATCATCGCCCGTCGCGCCGGCTTCTCCAGCGAACAGTATTTCAGTTATGTCTTCCACCGCGATTGCGGCATCCGGCCGAGCGCCTACCGAGGAGGGCGTCACAATTGGTGGGAAGATCCGAGCCGCGCGCGCAGCGCAGCAAAGTAAGCGGTAGTGGTCCTATGCGCGATGCGCTGGCGTTGCCCCCTCATTCAGGATCACGGAATTGACCTCCGCATCGGATGGGATAGAGAGATACGTCATCACTCCAGACGGAAGCCGACTAGCGGCAGCATTCGATTCGAGCTACCGAGCTACCCTTGAGAGCCATGTGCGTGGTATGACATCCTTCCTCACCTTCCTTCGCGCCGCCCGCGTGGGAATGAGGCATTCTTTCGGAAGGAGGCACACATGGATCTCAACACGATCATCTCCGGCATGGACGTACAGCCGCGACCGTATCAGCAACGCATCATCGGTAAGGCCGTAGATCTGTTCACGAACAAGCAATTGCGCTCCGTCCTCATCGATAGCCCCACCGGCAGCGGCAAAACGATCATGGGGCTGCTGATCGCTCGTGTTTTGCAAGATCGACTTGGCGTGCGTGTGGGTTGGGTGGCCATGCGCCGCTACCTGCTCGCTCAGGCCCGCGCGGAGAACGAGCAGCGCCGCATCGGCGTCCACGCCGAGTTTCTATCGATGTTCGACCGTGATCCACCGACGGAGCTTGATCTACTCGTCGTCGATGAGGCGCAGCATGATGCCGCCCAGAGCATGGCGTATCTGCACCAGCGCATTCGACCGCGCTTCATTCTTGGCCTCAGCGCTACGCCCTTTCGCGCCGATCGCGTGAAGCTGTGTTTCGATAGCGTCCTCAAAGACGCCGGCATTCAAACGCTCATACAGGACGGCTACCTCAGCCCCTACCACCACTACACGATCCCGCGGCACACACCGGATCGTGTCGTCGAGTGTTATCTGCGCGATCGGCCGCGTTGGGGCAAGAGCATCCTCTATTTCCACACACTCCAGCAGTGTCAAGCAGCTGACAGTCTGCTCCGTTCCGCCAGCGTGCGCTCGGAGGTCGTCAGCGGCGAGAGCGACCGTGAAGCTCAGTTGGAGGCGTTTCGCAGCGGCCAGCTCGATGTGCTGGTGAACTGCATGATGCTCTCGGAGGGCTTTGATTGTCCCGAGCTGAAAACCGTCTTTTGCCGCCCCTCGTGCAAGGGCGTGACGATCCAGATGGCCGGCCGTGTCCTTCGCCAGCATCCCGATTTTCCCTACAAGCAAATCGTCCAGTGCATGAAGACACGTTGGCCGTTTCCGCGCACCGCAGCACCGGCCCTGCAATTTGTCTGGAACGACGGACAATGGCGCTCGCTCCAAGCCAATCCGTTCATCAACCAAGTCAATGCCCGGGCCTTGCAGGCCTTGGCGCAGTGCAAAACAGAGCTGCCGGTGTACTTGCAACGCAAGCAATCTCGCCGCCCGCGCGATCACTGGAGATCGTTCGAAGAATGATTGCGCCTACCGACTTTGACGCCGCCAACTTCAACTTGTTACAACCAACACTCGCGGATCGGACGCAGCCTCGACGCCTGGTATGCCGACGGCCGCCCGGTCAGAGACAAAAGGAGGGAATCAATGGTTGTTCGTTTTGACTACGGTGTGGCTCGCATCAAGGATCTGGAAGTTCGTACGGGACCGGATCGCAACGGCAAAGTCAGGGTGCGCGAGATACTGCTGGACGGCGAATCCGTGCAGCCGAGCAATCGTTTCTGGACCAGTTTGCACCTACGTTTCGGCTTCACAAGCAACATCTTCCGTTACTTCAGCCATGGGGAAGTGTTCCACCGCATCAGCGAAGTGGCGGCCAATGACCGCATCCGTTGGTGCGTCGAGCGCAATCCCACCGGCGTCTCGCGCTTGCTGGCCGTGACCAATCCCAACGCCGCCCTTATGCCGCACGATGATCTTCTCGATCTGCTCCACCGCTACGAAACCACGGAGATGGAGTACGGCGACGGCGTGGTACGCAGCCATCACACGCCGCGCTTGAGCGACACGTTCCAGATCGGCGGCGACGGCTTCCAAAACAAATTCATTCTCGATACGCCTATCGATGGTTTTGGCCGCCCTTCTGTTTACCTTTCCCTTTTGCGTCTGGTGTGCAGCAATGGGGCCATCGGCTACAGTCCGGCCTTTCGCAGCGAGCTGTCGGTCGGTAGGGGCGACGACGGCGTGCTGTTCGCTCTAACGCGCGTACTGGACGGCTTCAACAATGAAGATGGCTTCGCCGCTTTGCGCCAGCGTTTCGAGTCGGCGACGCGCAGCTGGGCTTCGGTCCATGAGGTGAATCGTCTCTACAAATTGCTGGCGCGTCTGCACAATCGCAGCGAGCTTCGGGGCCAAGCCGCCCTACCCGCGTTGGGCGAAAATGGTACACAATGCGGGTCGTCTTCCTCGCTTTTCCAAGCATTTCACAAAATGACCGGCGACCTAACGCGCATCTATGGTCTGGCCAATCTGGACGCGCTGTCGGCCAAACGCCAGCGCACGCTGCCGACCGCGTGCCGCGTCTACGATCTGCTCAACTTCGCCTCTGAGGTAGGAACGCATCATGCAACGGAGATGGGCAATCGTCTGGTGCAGGCGTTCATCGGCGATCTCATCAGCGGCGAGTACGACCTGGAAGGCACGGTCGATCAATTCAGCGATTGGCGCGATTTCTTCATCGACAGCGACCAGACCACGGACACGCTCGCTCACTTGCACCGCCGCACGAGGTAAAAAACATTTCACCACGGAAAACACGGAAAGCACGGAAAAAAGTCAAAAGAAAACAAGAAAGCGCAGGTGATGATCGCCCTGAGTATCGATTCCGCGCACGTTGCTGGAATTCTTTTTTCCGTGCTTTCCGTGTTTTCCGTGGTGCCATTCTTATGGCTTGGTCACAGCGCCGTCGCGGCGGCGGAGGTTGCCCCATTGCATGTCGAAAGGCGGATCGTCCTTGATGGGGAACTTGGCCGCTAGTTTTTCGTCGAGGTCGATGCCCAGACCTGGTTTGTCGTTGGCCCAGTAGTATCCGTCTTTCAGCGTCGGGCAGCCGGGGAACACATCCTGCTCCGCCTGCGTGAAATCGCGAGCTTCCTGAATGCCGAAATTAGGGGTCGCCAGATCGAGGTGGACATTAGCGGCATGACCGACGGGCGAGACATCGCCGGGGCCATGCCAAGCGGTGCGGACGGCGAAGAATTCGCACAACGCCGCAATTTTGCGAGCCATCGACAGGCCGCCGACCTGCGAAATGTGGATGCGGATAAAATCGATCAGCCGGCCCGATACCAAGGGCAACCATTCGTTGGGATTATTGAAGAGTTCTCCCATCGCAATAGGAGTCGCAGTCTGCTGCCGCAGATGCGTGAAGTAGCCGACATCTTCAGGACTGAACGGATCTTCGAGGAAAAACAAGCGATACGGTTCAACCTCCTTGGCGATGCGCATGGCTAGAATCGGCGGCACTCGTTCGTGCATGTCGTGCAGCAGTTCGACCTCATCGCCAAGCTGCTTGCGTAGATGCTCCAAGAGCCGCGGCACGGTGCGGGCATAGTAGCTTGGCTCCCAGGTTTGCGAGCCACCCGGTTTGATCGTGCTGCCGTAGGTCGCATAGCCGGGAATCGCAACCTGGGCACGGACGTAGCGATAGCCTTGTTCCATGAATCGGCGAACGCTCTTCTCAACTTCCTGGAACGTGGAACCGCTGGCGTGGCGATACACATCGACCGCTTTGCGGCACTTTCCACCCAGCAGTTGATACACCGGCATCCCCGCACGCTTGCCGAGAATGTCCCACAGGGCCATGTCCACGCCGCTGATGGCGTTGCCCAGCACCGGACCGTTGCGCCAGTACGACGAAACGAACGAAGATTGCCAGATGTCCTCAATTTGCAGCGGATCTTTGCCGACAAGGAACGGCTTGAGGTACTTGTCCACGGCGGTTTCGACGACGCGCGGCCGCTGCGTGAACGTGGCGCAGCCGAGTCCGTACAAACCCGGCTCACTGGTCGTCACCTTGACGACAACGAGACGAATTCGCGCCGGCGCGGTGAGGATTGTCTTAATGTCGGTGATTTTCAACGGTGACAACTTCCTGTCAGTGGCGGCGGGCGGAGGAGAGGCGGGGGCAGGTTCTTGGGAAGAGCCAAGCGATTTCGTCAGCAGCAAGGGCAGGCCGACGGCGCCGGCGCCCAGACTGGTCCATTTGAGCAGGTCGCGTCGAAGCATGAGAGAGTCCCTCTACGGGCCGAAACCACCGCGAGCGGAAACACTCGCTCGCGGCAGCGTCGGTGAACCAATAGCCTTACTCCTAGGCGCGGCAGGGAGTCTGTCAAGAAAAGCTTCTCGTTCCCATGCCAGAATCAGGCCATCAAGAGTGCTCGGCTGGCAAATTGGTCAATCTGCAGATCCAGGAACTGAACGATCGCTTGCTCAATCTGTCGCGGCTCCGTGATTCTCTTGCCGTCCTGGTGGACATTCAATTGGCCGTCCAAGACCAGGCCGGCCAACTCTCGAACCATGTCCGTCCGCGACCGCTGTCCATCCAATCGTAGCAAAACCTGCCGGCCGAAGTCGTCCAGCGTGACGGACTCGTGCCGCAAGTTGGTCGCGGATCGGCCAGACCTGGCTTGCCAGCGCGCCAGCGGACGCGCCAGCGGTTTCGGGCCGGGTTGAGTCGTCATTCGCAAGGGACGCAAGCGGAACTCCACTAGATCACCGGCTATCGTGTAGAACTTCAAGAGGGCTTGCCCGACTTGCTGCTTGTCTACCCCACGGATTGCTTCATTGGGAATCGCGTGGCCGTGGAGCTTGGCCCGTGCCTGGGAACATAGGTCGTCGAACGGAAGAAACCGCGGCCACGCTTCCCCGAGCACTACGAGAGCCGCCTTGACGATGGGGTATGTCGAGTAAGCGAACGATCCCGACGGACGCCGGAAGTCCTCGCGGGCAGAGGAATGGAGATCGGGACGAGGGGAGACCGACTGGAGGGGAGAGCCGACGAAGAATGTGGCCAAAGTGGCAGGGTCGAGGCGATAGTTGGGCTTACATCGGGCGTGGCAGAGCAGCGTTTGACGGAAGGTTCGGTTACGCAGGAAGTCCATGTACTGCTCCAGCTGGATCTGATCGTTACAAACCCGCTGGAGAACCTGGCCGACCTGCTGGGGAAAGTTTTGCAGATCCATTGTGGACAATTCCACTTCCGCCAGGTAACGGAGTTGGTGGGCGGCCGCACGCTCGATGAACTGATGGAAGTAAATGGGACTGTTGTGTTCTTCCAGGTGGTCGTGGAACAGGTAGGCGTCGGGCGACCGACGGATACCTTCTAGTTCCGAATGGAGAAACTTACCGTAGGGATTCTGCTGGGTATCCACCGAAGAAACCAGAAAATCGAGCAGGCTGCGGGCCTGGGCGATCTGCTGGTGCGGGTCGTCGAAGCGACGGCCGTGGTACAGCATCATGTCGCGGATCATGCCGCGCATGTGCCAACCGGGCAGCGTGTTGTAGCTTACGTAGGCCACGCCGTTGGGCTGGAGGCTATGCTGGCAGATGGCCAAGATCTGCTCTTGAACGTCGGGGGGAACCCACGAATAGACGCCGTGACAAAGGATGTAGTCGAACATTTCCGAACCAGGCTTGAAATCGAGAAGGCTTTGATGACGCAACTCGATGTTACTCAAGCCCAACTCGGCAATCGCCTTGCGGCCCTCGTCGATCTGGGACTGAGACAGGTCGATGCCGACAAACGTGCTCTGCGGAAACTCCTCGGCCATGGGGATGAGGTTGCTGCCGGCCGCGCAACCTAGTTCCAGGACGCGGCAATTCTCGACCGACTGCGGCTTCAAACCCAATAGCGTAGCGATGACCGCCAGCCGGTCGGGATGGGTCTGGGGGAAGGAATAACTCGGATAGGGAATCAGGTCGTAGCTGGTGAGGGCAGTCGCAGACATTCGATCTCCCTCCAAAAATATAAGAGGGCCAGGGTAGACTTCTTCAGAGTTTTTCCGCCATACATGGGCGAGGCCGATCTGCAACGGTCGGGAACAGTTCTCTGGCGTCTCGTGCGGTCGCCGATTTGGCTATCCTCGCTTCTTAAGGTTCCAGCATACCAGTTTTTCATTATCCCGAGCATACAAACGTCCATTCGCAAGGGCCATGTGTGCCCGGCATGGCCCCGTTAGCACCGCGGTTCGGGCCTTCTCGCGGTACTTGTCGCTCTTGCACTCGACCGACACTAACTCGCCGTTCTCGCTGAGGACGATCAGATTGTTCCCGGCGAGAATCATCGAGCCACAACCGAATCCTTCCTTGCTCCAGTGTACCTTCCCCGTCTTCGCCTCGATACAGCGAAACTCGGTGCCAGCCTCCTGCCGGCCATCGAAGCCGTACAAAAAGCCCTCGTGATACACCGGCGTGCTGAAATGACACGATAGGCTGCGGTCGTTGCTCCATAGCTCCTCGATGGCGTCTTTCTTGGCGCGCACCAGAATCGCTCCGGTGTCATAGCACGCCGTGAAGAACAGACAATCGCCCACAACCACCGGCGTCGCGGCGTTGACCGAGGCGTCCATGCGCGAGCGCCAACGCTTGGCAAAACGGACGTTGCCGTTGGCCGGGTCCAAAGAGATGATGCCCTGGCGCGTGAAGAAAACCGCATGACGCACGCCGTCAATGTCGGCGGCGATAGGAGAGGAATAGCTGGCGCCGTCTTGCGTCGCTTTCCACATTTCCTTGCCGCTGCCCTTGTCGAAGGCGACAATTCCAGCATCCCGACTGCCGACGTTGACCAGTAGCAGGCCACTTTCGAGAATCGGCGACGTACCTACTCCGAAATAACTCCGTGGCACGTTGTAGTCCGTCAACAAGTCCCTCTGCCAGACCTTTTCGCCGTTCGCCAGCTTCAGACACAGCAAACGACCGCCGGGACTGAGTGTATAAACGCGCTCACCGGCAATTAGCGGGGTCGAGCGCGGCCCATCGCCTTTGCCCAGGGGATCCCTGTAGTTTGTGGTTTCGCGGTGTTTCCACAATTCTTTGCCCTTGGCGGCATCCAGACACTCTACAATTTCCTCATCGCCGACGCGGTGAAAGAGGACAAGGCGCTCGCCGGCAATGACGGGAGAGCTGTACCCCTCGCCAACATTCATTTGCCACAGCACCGGCGGCCCCTTTTCATCCCAGGATTGCAACAAGCCCGTCTCCGTCGAGGTGCAGTTACGCTGCGGACCGAGGAATTGCGGCCAATCGGCACCGAGTAATCCCATGAGCCAAACCATTCCAGCAAGTATCTTTAGGCGCGGCATCATTGGCGTTTCTCCTTGTGGACACTGCCTTGTGCTGTTTACCGCTTGTTCCCGACCGTCAAAACACTGTTGTTATAAAATCCATTTTGCCGAGGATTACCGGGATCGGCCCGCCACGCTCTGCCTTCCAAGACGTATTTGTACTCATAGGTTCCCGCTTTCAGGACGAGCTTCGTGGTGAACGCTCCCTTGGTATCGGGGCCGTCCATTTTGTGATCTGCCGGTTTCCACTCGTTGAAAGTGCCGGCCAAATACACCGACTTCGTGCCCGCCGGCGCGTGATAGCGGAAGGCGACCTCATAGCGTCCGTCCTCCAGGGACCGCACCTGCGGCGCACCGAGGCGAAGATCCTGATCGGCCAAGGCCATGTCGAAGTAGCCGATCATCATCTCCTCCCATGTTTGGTCGCCGAAAGTGACGGTCGCCCGCGGATCGGGATTGGAGAGATTGTTCGTCGAGTTGTCGAATACTGCCGTACAGTGCAGAATGGTTCCTTCGGGCATGCGCTTCGGCTCCGCCAGGACATAGTTGTTCTGCCAATCGAAGCTATAGCGCGGCACATCGAGCAGGATCTCGCGCGTTTTGTCGGGATAGATGGCCTCAAATCGGAACGATTTCCCGCGCAGATGCATGTGGGGAAACAGTGCATAGAGCAGCGCATCCTGGCCAAAGCGGAAATCGGCTTCGACCCGATGGTTGGCGTCGCCGGGCGGAATGCGCAATTTGGGATTGACTGCTATCCGGGAGCGGATCTGCCTGCGCACGGTTTTCGGGTCGGCGAAGACGATGCCGACGCTGCTTTGATCGGTCTGCTCGGTACCGTTGGGCGTGTAGTGGACCTGAAAAATGAGCTTGGAGCCGGCCGGAGCGTACTTGGCCTCGCCCTCGCCGAGGATCATCGGTGGCATGCCGGGCACTCCGCCTCCCAAGCTGCTCTCCAGAAATTCGAGACCATCACGGAACTGAACGCCGGGCGGCTGGATGTACACGAGCAGATGGTGGACGACCGCACGGTTGCCCGGCCGGCCTTCGGAGGCGCGAATCCATTTATCTTCTTTGAATCCCGGATCGACCACGAAATACTGATACTCCACGGTGCCTTTGGCCGGCACCGTGAACGGCTTGGGCATGGTGATGATGACATCGGGTTTGATCCGCCAGCCTTCCACCAACGGCGGCAATTGCGGCAGATCTTTCGGATCGCCCTCGGGGGCACCGTTCTTCACCCATTCCACGACAAGTCGCTTTTCCTTGTCCGTTAACCGGTTATCGTTGGCGAAATGACCGTATTTGGGATTGGCGTGCCAGGGCGGCATTCGCTGATCCTCGACTACTTCCTGAATGGTCTCCGCCCAGCCGGCCGCGTCGCCATAGGAGGTGAGCGCGAATGGTGCCAGCGAGCCGGCATGATGGCAACTGGCGCAGTGTTTGTGCAACAGGGCTGCGATATGTTTGGTGTACGTGACAGAACCTTCGGAGGACGCGCGTTTCACTCGTCCGATATAGCACCCCTCGGCCTCGGTGACGGGTCGGCTGACCGTTTTTCCCGCCAGCAATTCCTCCAGTGCAATCGCAAGGTCGCGGCGCGTCGGATTGGGACGCATATAGCCGATCCCATACTGATCGTCGATCCGCCCGTGATAGCGGACGGTCCGTTTGTCATCCAAGACAAAGACCTCCGGCGTGCGCCGCGCCCCGAATTGATCGGCGACAGAGTTTTTTCTGTCTTTTAGGAGAGGAAATGTCACCTTCTGCTCTTTCGCCAACTGAGCGATTTTGCTGAGCGAATCTTGCTGATTGGAGATGATGCCGAGAAAGGCCACGCCCTTCGGCTCGAACTCCGTGGCCAACTCTGATAGACGACCCGCATAGCGATTGGCCAGAGGACACTCCGCACCCAGAAAGGCGACCACGACCAGCTTTTTGTCCTTGTAGTCCTCAAGCGAATGCCACTCGCCCCGGTAATCGCGCAGCTTGAAGGAAGCAACGGGATTGCCGGAAGGCGTTTTCCGCTCCGCCGGCGTCTCGGCCAGCGCCGTAACGGTGAGGACGGCCAGGAGGGTCGTGATGGGGTTCATGGATGGCTCCCTGGAAGGACAGTCGGAATCATCGCCACGAGATAGCTCAACCAATCTCGACCTATTCTATCCGCAGCCGGCGCCGGACGGAATCGTTTTCTTCCAATGAGAGCATGTGGCGGCATGCCTTGACAGAGCGACCCTGTCTGCTAACCTAAAAAAACTCATCTACGACAGTTATCGGAGTTCTCGCCATGTTTGCCCGTTGCCCGGCTCTGGCTCTCCTCGTTTTCGCTTCCGCCGCCCGTTTCGCGGAAGAAAATGAAAAACAACTCCTTGAATCGCTGCAAGCAGTACCCGAAGTCCGGCTTTTGTCGGATGAACAGATGCTTGCCGATCTCGACCAAAAGGAATTGCTCACGAAACGTCTACCTCCCAAGGGGACAAGTCGCGCCGCCTTAGTCTGCCAGCACAACCAGCAACTTCACGAAGCGCTGCTCTCCGCTGCGAAGCGTGAGGGGTTGCCGGTGAAGATAACCGGAGCAGCATTGCCGTTCCGCGAAGCTGTTGTCATGCAAGCGCTATCACGCGAACTACGGGCCGCTGGCTTTGTGTCCTTCACGGCGTCGGAGCGATCCCAGGAAGAAACGGCGGCGGCTTTTGAGAAGTGGTGCGCGGCCAACCATATCGAGAAATTCGCCGGGGTGCCGGGGACGCTGGTGCAGATGATGCAGGTGGAAGAGGAGCCGATCCGTCTTGAGATGATCGGACAGTTGGACAAGATTGGCTCGGCCAAGGCGAGCGCCGCACTGGCGAAACGAGCGCTGTTCGATTCATCGGCCGAAGCGCGGAAGGCGGCAGTTGCGGCGCTCAAGAAACGACAACCGAAGGAATACATGCCCGAACTTCTGAAAGGATTTCGTCATCCCTGGCCAGCCGTGGCTGAACATGCTGCGGATGCCTTGGCCAAGCTCAAGCCGCCTGAAAGCGAGGCAGCGCTGGTGCAATTGCTGGATAAGACCGATCCGCGTGCGCCCTTCCGCGATCCCAAGACGAAAAAGCTGATGGTGCCCGAGATGGTGCGTATCAACCACCTGCGGAACTGCTTTCTGTGCCATGCTGCTTCCGCAGGCGAAGGTGACGGCTTGTTGGTCGCTTCGTTGCCGGAACCATCGCGCCTCGTGCAGAAGGGGAAGAACAAGGACCAGCTGAAACGAACGAACAACCAAGAGAAACCCGCATCCAGCACGGGACGCCCCTATTATGCTCCGCCGGTTAAGGATGCGGTACGGGCCGACCTAACCTTCTTGCGCCAAGACTTTTCAGCCATGCTCAAAGGCAAGGACGGCAAGCCGGAGCGCTTCGACTTCTTCATCAGAACGCGACGGGCAAAGCCGGAAGACTGGCTTGGTCTGTCCGACAACGACATGGATTATCCGCAACGCAAATCCGTGCTAAGAGCATTGCGGAAGATCACGGGCAAGGACGGCGGCGACTC